>Ga0265292_1002340_pt1 | contig 13363 bp, 12 predicted proteins | sample Munlanlewell296A_FD_189080 | JGI IMG/M metagenome (GOLD analysis project Ga0265292, IMG submission 189080) | Leachate microbial communities from a municipal landfill in Southern Ontario, Canada - Leachate well 296A | ecosystem: Engineered > Solid waste > Landfill > Unclassified | place: Canada...
AGATCGTTCCGGCCGTGGAGTCGAGGTCGAGGCCACCGGTCGCGAGCACGTCCGTCCCGCCTGTTGATGTCCGAGTCCAGAGGCAATCGCCGGGGAGATCGAAGGGCAGCCAGGTCAGCGACCATGCAACCTGGTCGGGCCAGGAACCCATCGCGCCGATGTAGTTGGGGAGGGTCTGCGTTGAGAACCCTCCGAGGAAAGCGCAGCCGAGGGAGTTGTCTTCATTGCCCGGCGCTGCGTCCCAATTGTGTAAGCAGAGGATTCGGCCGTGTTGCCAGGTTCCCGCGAGGCCCTTGGGGTGGGTCGCGGAGTCGCCGCAGGTCCACCATTGGCCATAGCTCTCGATTGCGAGTCCAACAGGTGCATTCCCGAGTTGGCGCCAGGTAATTCCTCCGTCTGTGGAGACAAAGATTGGGCATTCGGAGGTTAACCCGGGGATGCGGCCGAGGAAGTAGATTTCTCCGGAGTCGGAGAGGACAAGGGAGCAGTCCGAGTCTGTGATCGGGCCGGCATAGGGCGTGCCCCAATAAGCCGTGGTCGCGAATCCTGTTGGGGTGACTGTGATTTCTGGCCACTGCGAGATGTCGGAGTCCACCGAGGGGATTCGCTTTGCCGTGGGGAAACCGTAGGCGTCCTCGATCATGCCGACAACGAACACCGAGCCATTCCACACCACGTCAAACCAGACGGCGCCGGAAGTCGGGCCAACGGCCGCGTAGCCGGAGCGGCCTACCTCGTTGAATACCGCCCCGTCATCGGTGGACGCGAACTGAACAAGATAGTCCTGCGCGTGGCTGGTGTTGTTCGCGACCAGCCCCGCCAGGAGCATTACGCCACCGCGACCCCAGCAGGCTCGGAGACGGCCGAGGGCGAAGCCGGCAGCCCCGGCACCGGGCGCGGAAGAGGTATCGACAAAAGCATCTTTCGCGCTGCCGACATAGTTTTGACAGGTCTTGATCCCGTGCCTTGTCGCAACGCTCCAAGTCGCCCCATCATCGTCGGAATAGCAGACGTAGACCTGTGCGGTAGCCCCGGCTTCGAGCCAGGAGTAGCAGAGGAGGCGGCCGCTGTTCGGATTCCGGAGCAGGCAGGGATGCTTGCCGTCGACGGGGGCGGAGGATGTGAGCCGGACCACAGATGAGGTGATGGCGCCCGTCGTCGGGTTGCGTTTGTAACAGAGGACCTCATAGGTGGTGATCGGGCCAGGAACCGTCCGGACGGCCTCGACCACGCAAAGGACCGAGCCATCCGGGAGGGTGAGTGCATGTGGTTTCGCCGTCGAGAGAATGCCGAGGGGGCCACTGCCGTCTGTCCACTCCCAGGCCTCCCAGCCCGACAGCGTGATCGGCGTCTCCCAGCCGTACCAGAGCGAGGCCGTGGAGAGCTTCCAGCAGTAGCTCCCATCCAGGACCAGGCCCGGATCGAGGGAGTAGACCTGCAGCGTCGTCGCCGTGGTCTGGGTGCCGGTCGCGGAGAGGACCAGGTCTGTCGTCGTCGGGTCGTAGACCGCCAGCCCCGCCATGGGCCCGGCCTGGGTGTAGCTCGAATGTGCGGACCAGATACAGGCCGGCAGGGCAAGCCGGGGGTCCTGGATTAGCCAGCCGCGGAGGAAGGTACGGACGATCTCGGTAGCCATCAGGCGGCCCTCTTTCCGGCTCGGGTTGCAGGTTTCGCCGGGTTGGCCCGCTCCATATCGTACATGAAGTCGGTGTAGATCTTGCCCTTCCAGATCTGCTGGACACGAATCACCTGCGAGCCTCCACCGCGTGCAGCCCGGTTGACCGCGTCCGTCCCGCCCATGTTGTTTTGCTCCTGCCGGGTCAGTATCCGCTCCTGCCTCGTGAGCAAGGCCAGGCCCTCGTCAGCCGCCAGCCCGCCGGAGTGGTAGGTAGGCATCTCCGTGCTTTCGATCTTGGCGATCATCAAGCCGGTCGCGGCGAGGGCGACACCTGCGGCGACGGGAGCCAGGGCGGGGCCGACGACGGGGATGATCACAGTAGCGGCGTAGGCGGCGATGGCGCTCTGGAGGCCCTGCATGATGGCGGTCGCGACTGAAAAGGCTTTCCAGGCCCCGAACGCCTTTCGGGCAGCCTCGTCGTTCCCAGCCGCTGCGAATCGCTCGGCGGCAAACTCCGCGATGTCGGCCAAGCCTCCCAGGGCGGAGCCGAGAACGTCCGTCATCGCCTCCTGCTGACGCTTGCGGAGGTCGATCGCGTTCTTGGCCGCCTGTTCGTCCGAGGTGGCGATGATGTCGTTGGCCGCCACGGTCGCGGTTGCCCAGTCGCCTGTCCGGGTGGCCAGTTCGTAGATCTGCGCCAGTTGGCGGTCGCGGAGGACGATGATCTTCTCGTCGGCTGTCAGGCGGGCGTCGGAGGCGTCTTGGGCGATGTCGGCAAGCTCGGCTTCTGCGGCGCCCCATTCCTCGAACCATTGGCCGAGTTCTTGGGCGGCGGCGGCGATGTCGCCATACAGGGCCATCGTCGCGCGGTCCACGTCAAGCGCCTGGGATGCCCACTCCCATCGCTCTTTTTCGGCCTCCGCCAGGTCGGAGGTTGCCTTCCCCAGGCCCTTCTTTTTGTCCGTCAGCTCGACGACCACGGCCGCGTCAACCTTCTCCTCGATCACATACTGCTTGAGGGTTTCGAGTCCCGTTCTGGCGGCCTCTTCCTGCGCCTTCGCCACCTCCAGGGCCCGGGCCTCGAAGGCGGGGACGTACTCCATACCCTCACCCTCCCCGAGTCCAGCCTGCCAAGCGGCCTGGTATGCGGCTTGCGCGGCGGCGAGGTTCGTTTGAGTCTGTACCCAGCCCGAAGCAGCGGCCTTCGCCTGCGTTTCGATTGCCTTGGCGATCTTCGTGTTGCTCTTATCGATGTCGGCGTCGAGTTGGGACATGGCGCCGGAGAGGACCGCGAGCGAGGACCGGGTATCGTCTACGAGGTTCCAGAATGCCTCAAGGGAGGTGTTGCCGGCGTCCTGGAGTTTCTTGTAGTCCTTGAGCGCGAGCGAATAGCCGCCGAGAACCCCACCGAGTTCCAGGGTTTCTATCTTGGCGAGCTTCGCGTCCTGATACCAGAGATATCCGGCGGCTGCGGCGCCGAGAATGACCGGGGTCGCCCACGCGAAGGCGCCACCCACGGCCCCCAACAGCCCCGGGATCATGCCCCAAACCTGCACGATCTGGAGGCCCTGCTGGCTTACGATCGTCATGGGCGACACGCCCATCTGAAGCTGGGTAATCACGTCCGGGAGTTGGACGGCGACGGATCGGAAGCCCTGGGCGGCCATGTTCGAGGACTTCGCCAGCGACACCTGGGCCGTGTTCGTCTTGGCCGCCTGCCCAACATAGTCCTTCGCGCTGGCGGTCATCTTCTGGTTGGCCGTTACGATCTTGAGGGCGGCGGCGGCCGCCGTCTTGTCGGTCATGCCCGCGATCTTCGCCATCTCCGCCTGATAAGCGGCTACGGAAGCTCCAAACTCGATTACGGCATCAGGCATGGTGCTTCTCCAGTTCGCCCTTCACGTCGTTGGCGAAGCCAGGGATGATCTGCTTCAGGTTCCGCTTGATCCGCCAGAAAGCAGCCCGGGTCACCGGGGCGGCGAGGGTGTAGGGCGCCTTCGAGCGCATCCTGACCAGCAGCTCGGCGCCGGTATTGTCCCACTCGACAGTCACAGAGGCCCGGGAGAACCCAGAGCCGGCGGGCCAGCCGGTGTACTCGTTGCTCCGGATCTCCGGGCTCTTCGTCCACTTGCCGTCGATCATGTCGTACCGGAAGCCGGGATAGGAGATGGTCTGCTTCTCGTGAAACATCTGGCGGTAGAGCCACGCAGCGAACCGGCGATCCATCGCCTCCAGGATGCGGGCGCGGAACTCGGCGTCGACTTTTGCCAGCCACTCGTTGAGGCCCTTGACCTCGTAGGTAACGCCGAATTGGGCCACCTTGCGCGCACCGCCGGAGGCCTTGCCCCCGACGACGTATTGACCGGCGAGACTGGCCCAACGTTTCGCGACGTAATCGAAGTTTCGATCCGACCCGAGGCCCCGCATCTGGTAGGACCCGAAGTCGGCCGAGCTGAGCCCGTGCTGGAGGGCACGGACTTGCGCCGTCCACGAGGCAACCGCAGTCCTCCATGATGCCGTCCACGTATCCCGGGCGGTGGTGTAGGCGTCCGTCCACGGCAGAAGACCCGTCCCCTTCGTCAGGGGCGGGATGTAGTTCTGCGGTAGTGGGCGGTCGGGCAGGGTCACGTGACTCTCCGAAGGAGCGGGCCCTTGCCGTCAGGGCTCGCCCGCTCGGAAAGCGCCGCAAGAAGGGCCCGCTCCAGAGGTGTCGCGGCAAAGTAGGAAAGGGGGTTCACGTTCCACCTCGCCGCGGCCGTTAGCTGGGCGACGAGGGCGTCTCCCCCGTCGCCGTCGAGGATTTTCCCGCCTCTTCAATCTCCTCCGCGGTCGGTCCGAAGGCCGCACGGTGCTCCGCGATGGCATCGTTCCAGCAGAGTTCGGCCGCTCGGATGACTCGCCAGAGGGGCGCCCATTCCAGGGCCTTGAGCACCTTCCCTGCATAGTCGAGGTGGGCCTCGCCGGAGCGCCGGGGCTTCGCGGCCCCGAGTTCGCCGATGAACGAGAGCAGGTAGGGCGTGGCGTCGATCGGGTCGGAGCCACGGAGGTAGGACAACACCAGAAGGGCGGTCGGCTCCTGGAGAGGGACGGTCCTCTCCTTGCCGTCGGTGCCGGTGATCGTGAGCGGGCGCATGGATTTCCTTTAGACCCAGATCAGGGGGTCGTTGTTGAGGTCGGCGGGGTCGCCGCTGGCGAGGGGGCGCTTGCAGGTCGCCTTGAGGGCCAGCGTGTTCTTCTCACCCGTGGAGTAGTCCATGGTGATGAAGCAATTTCGGGTCTCGAAGGCGTCGACGCCATCGCCGGGGGCGGTGAAGGTGATCGTGGCCTTGTGGCTCGGCACCTTGCCCAGGGGGTCGGTGTAGGCGTCGGCGGCGAACTTGTTCCGGTACAGGACACAGTCGGCGATGGTTTCGGCCGCAGCGTCGCTGAGCTTGCCTTTGTGCAGGATCGTGAGACTCCATTCCGGGTACTTGTCGCCGCCCTCGATCGCACCGATGCCGGTGTCACGGTCGGAGACATCCACCCGTTCCTTGTAGTGGCCCGGGGCGCAGAGGCCGGCGACGGAGAGGTCGGACTCCCAGGGGCCGATCTGGAGACCGTGGCCCGCGGTGCCGGTTTCGAGGAACAGGGTCACCATGGCGCGGGTGCGGAGGTCGCCGAGGGGGAAATTCATGTCAGCTCCAGGTCAGGGGAGAGGTGTAGACGACGGGGAAGGTCAAGGAGCAGTCGAGCCAGCCGGAGATTGGGGACCGGCGGAGGCTGATTGCCTTGCTCGCGGGGATGTCGATTCCCTTTGGCCAGTCGGAAGTATGTCTCCGGAGGTGGGCCAGGAGGCAATGGCCGGCGAGCCCCGCGGCGTTCCATTCCGCTTTCGCATTGGCGGGGTTCTGCGGAAAAAGGAACTCCAGGACCATCTCGGCCCGCCAGGTGATCGTGTCGGCATCCTCGTTGGCCACGGTCAGCGAATCGTCCTTGAGCGAGAAGCAGAGCGGGGCCTGGCCGGCGGGAACGGCCTGGAGGAAGAGCGGCACGTCGGTGGGTCGCCAAGCCGCGTCCGCCCACGGGGCGTAGCGGGCGACCGGAACCAGGGTCGCGATGTAGGCGGCCAGTTTCTCCGTCACCTCGTCGGGCAGGTACAGGCTCACAGGCAGCTCCGGTCACCCGACCAGGAGGCCAGATAGAGGGGCGCCTCGGCGGCCCGTTGGGTGGTCACCACGGCATCGGTATCGTCCGGATCGAAGGTGAGGCGTGTCGAGCCCTGGAGGTCGGAGAGCTTCGTTTTCCAGTCGGCGTATGCCAGGGCGATCGTTCCCTGGGGATCCGCGTTCAGGACCAGGTCGGAGAGCAGGCGGCAGGCGATGAATGCCTCGGCGAGGTCGTACAGCTCACCCAGGTCGCAGCAGAGGTGCGGCCGCGAGCCCTGCCTGGCCATCCAGTTCTGGCAGTCGTCCCAGCCGTCTTCGAGCCAGTCGTCGAGGGTGGTCTTGTTCGTTCCGGCGAGCGCCCGCAGGAGAACCGGCCTGGACTTGAAGAACGTCGTATGGCTCACCGGGCAATCGGGCACCCAGCGAACGATGCCGATCCGCTGGCGATAGGTGCGGGTCAGACCGGTATGAACCAGCGTCCAGCGGGCCTCGTAGTTGAGGCTCAGCTCCTTGCCGACCAGGGCGGCCGGGGCCACGGGGAAGGAGGGGGGCGGGCCGGCAGCGAAGGCACCGATGGTGATCGCTGTCGAGCCGTCCGTGAAGACCACGGAACCTGAGGTCGGGGTGATGCCCGCGCCGAGCAACTCCAGAGGCATGGTGACGGTCCCGCCGATGTCCCTCTGCACGAGGGTCAGCAGGCGCTCCGGCTTCTGGTATTCGGCGCGGACTACGGGCATCAGATTCCCGCGATCATCACGAGGTAAGTGACGGGCAGGGCGGCCGTTTCGAGCACGGAGATGAGGTCGCCCGTGGCGGCGGTGACGGTCACGCCCGTATCCGTGGCCCCGCAGCTCCAGAGGAAGAGCCCGCCGGCCGGAAGCACGAGGCCATCGGAGATCGCCAGGAAGAGAGGCACGCCCGTTGCCGCGGCCGGCCGGAAGATGGAGAGGGCGCCGGGGCCCTCGTTGTAGATGCCGAGCACCCGCAACTTGACGAGAGCCAAGTTCGTCCCGTCCTCCTCCTTGAGCGTGGTTCCGGACAGATCCAGGTCCGCGGTCCCGGAGGCGAGGAGGGAGAGCAGGCCGAAGTAGACCTGACGGACCTGCCCGGGATTGAGACCCTGGGTGAATGCGTGGAAAAGCTTGAGCGCCTGGCCCGGGCCGCCCGAGAGCGGAGCGGCCTTGGTCAGGGCGTTTGCGAGGGAGACCTGGAGATCCAGGCGGTTGACGTTTGCCATGGTGGGGCGCTCCTATTCGGCGGGTCAGGGGGAAGGGTGAGGGCCCGGGAGGCCGGGCCCCGGGGAGGGCTACGAGTTGTGGCCGTGCGCCGGGTTGCCGACGCCATGAATGAAGGCCGGGGTGCTCGGCTGGGTCACGCCGTGCACGGGTGGGGTGACGCTCGGAGCCCGTAGAATCCGATACGCCTCGGCTGCGGTCACGGGGGCGAGCCCGAATACTGTGGCGACGAGGGGTGCGGCGGCACATGCGGGATGGCTCACGATGAGACATGGGGCCTTCGTGGCTGTGATTAGCCACATTCCGGCGCACTCGTTGAGGGCGAGGGTCTGATTGTCGGAGGTCGTGACAACCTGCCCGGCCGTGGAGAAGCCGGTCCCGGTCGCGTGGTTGATTTCTCCCGTCGTCGCCACGATGGCCCCGTGGTCGGCGATGGCGCTGCCGGTGCAGGGCGTCACCGCGTGGTCGGCGACGGTCGTCACCTGCGAGGTCGTCGAGGTCGGGACTCCGGCCTGGGAGAAGATCGATTCGACGTAGTAGACCGCGCCATGCCGGGTGATCTTGACGATGTCGCCGGCGGCCGTGATGAGGGTCGCGTTGCGCTCGACTGCGAGGGTCGCGCCGTCTACGAAGCTGATCGCCTCCGCGCCACAGACCACGAACCCGGACTGGCCGTTTCGCAGGCCGGAGCATGTGATCACGTCGTCTGCGGCGGCGCCGAACCCGCGGGCCCGGATGCAGGGGAAGATGCCCGCGGGGAAGACAAGATCGCCGCCCGGGTCGGTGACAATCACATCGCCGGGGACGATCACGAAGTTGGAATCCAGGGCGATGTCCACGAAGGTCATGCCGGTTACCGAACTCGCGGCCACCTCGAACAGCCCATTCACGCCGACGCGGAGGACCGCGACGTTGATCTTCGTGAGGGTGATCCCGACGTCGCCGGCGTTGGCCGTGAGCTGATCGTCGGTGAAGGCCTCGACACGGGGGGTGACGCCATTTGCAGTCGAGCGGAGGGTGAGGAGGTTGGCCGCGTGGCTGACGACCTCGTAGAGTCCGTTGTTCTCGTCGTTGAATGCGCCGGAAATCAGGATGATGTCGCTGGCCCCGAAAGTCGCCGCGCCCGCCGTGGTGATGGTCGGGTTGGAGACCGCAGGCACGCCCGCGACGATGACGCCCGTGCCAACCGTGGTCGTCTGCGTCGCCGTCGGGAAGTAGTTGATGGCCAGGCCGCCGGTGACCGCGACGTTCGCGCTGTACCCGAGGTTCTGGCAGATATAGTTGGCTTCGAGCTGCACTCGCTCGAGTTCGCCCAGGAAACTGTTCCCCTCGACGAGGAGATCTCCGTTGAGGTGGAGGCTGGCGAAGGTTGGCGAGGCCGTGGTCCGGATGTCCTGGATAGCGTCGATCGTCGGGTTGCCGCCGACGCCGTTGCCGAAGAGAACGGAGAGAGATGCGAGCGCACCAACAGAGATGGTGCGGCCAGAGGTCGCGCCCGCGGCCGTCTTCGCGAGAATGCCCGTGGTCGGAAGGACCATCCCGACGACATCCGTGCCGTTGCCGACGGGGATGGTATCGGCGACGGAGAGGTCGAGGGCCTCCATGAGGCCGGCAGCGGACCCGCGGATGATTCGGCCCCGGGCCAGGGCGTTCAGCCCGGCGGGCAGGCCAGCGGCCATAACCAGGGGGATCACGCGAACGACGGTCCCGGACAGGAACGCCAGGACAACGTCGCCGGTCGCGGTGACCAGGGAGGTATCGCCAGAGGTGGAGATGTTCCCGGCGCCGACAGTCGCGTCCCGGTAGGTGATGGCCTCGGCCCCGGTGACCAGGAAGGCGATCTCGGTCGCAGTCATGCCGGCGAGGCTGTCGCAGTTGTCAGCAGCGCCGCCGAACCCGCGGATCGTGTGGGCCGCCTGGGTGAGGGTCGCGACTCCGGGGGCCGCGTCGGTGATCGTGACGTCGGAGACTGCGGGCAGGAGCAGGTCGGAGAGCGTGGCCACCTTGACCCAGGCCCCGGCTTCACGGTGCCAGAGCACGTCCTCCGTGGAGGTCGCGGCGGTGCAGATGTAGACCGACCCGTTGACCTCGGAGTGGGTCGGGGGGTTGTCCGAGTCCCAGGTGAGGGTGGGGCGGAGAACGTCGGCGTTCTTGACGTCGTCGAACTTCGCGAGGCGGAGGCCGCCGAAGGGTTCGAGGCCGGAGTAAAACCGCTGAAGGGCGCGACCAAGGATCGACATGGTGTTTCCTCTCCCGCTCGCGCGGGCTCCTGGTTCAGGCGAGGATCAGGACTCGGACCTCCGGTCGTGACGTCTCGCGGTTTCAGTTGTGGTGCGATCAAGTTGATCGCTGGTAACTTTGGGGCGCTCGCGGCCCTCGTTGAATGCCTGCTTTCGGCTCGCTTCCTCGTGCGCCTGGAGGCGGTCCCGGAACTTCGGGAGCGCCACTTCACGGGCCTGGTGGCTCTCACCCATGAGGCGCCTTCCTTGGAGCGGGAGGCTCGGCGGGGGGCGGAGGAAGGGGCAAGGCGACCTCGGGCAGGGCGACGGAGGGAGGGGGCGCCGACTTGGCCTCGGGCTCCAGGTCGTCGACGATGAAGCCCGCATTCCGGAGGGCCAGCTCCTCGTTGACCTGGTCGCGCCGTTCGAGGTCGTAGGCGAGCTTGTCTTTCTCGGTGGCGCGGTTGACGTGCCGGGCGATCCGCGCGTTCCGGCCATCCATGATGGCCTGGAGGTCGACGGCTTCGGGGGCGGGGATGATTCCCTGTTGGAGAAGGGCCTCTTCCCAGCGGGTCTTCTGGTCTTCGTCGGTTTCGACTTCCCAGGCGCCCGAGCGGCCGCGGTGGGGAAAGCGCCACGGGGGGAGGTGGACAAGGCCGCGGTTTCCGTTGCCGTCCACGCGGCTCGTCGTGTGGGCCCGGAGGTAGCTCGGGAGTCGGTGCTTGCGGCAGGTCGCGGCGTCGAGGGCCACACCGCCCGCCTTCACGATCTTGGCAACGGCGATGGAGAAATCGAGGGCAGGATCGCCCGATACGTCGCCGACTCCCGGAGCGCCTCGGAGGTACTGAATCCGGGGGACCAGGACCGGGGTGCCATCGGAAAGGGACCGGACACCGTAGCAGCCGAGGCCTGGCCGCCAGTAGAGGAGGAACATCGGCTCGCCGGGCAGGTCGGGGAATGCCTGGCCGGCGGTGGCCTCAAGGGGGACTTCGACGCCAACGGAGACGGCGGGGCCGTCTCGCGGGTCGACTGGCGTTGCGCGAAGGGTGGGCATGAGCGGGCTCCTGTGTGGGTGTGGCGCTTACGCGTCGGTGCGGAAGTAGCGGCCTTCCTTGTCGCCCTGGTCGCCGATGGCCATTCCGTACCAGTCGTTGCCCTGGAGGGTGCTCGTCGCGAGATTGCCGTCGGACTTGAAGTCGAGGATCATGCCGATGGCGGGGATCAGGATGGCGTTCTGGGTGAGGCCGCGGATGTTCCTGATCCCGTTGCCGGCGATGGCGTAGCCGATGGCGCGGGGGGTGAAGATGGCGCCCCAGCGGTCGGTCCCGTCGGAGGTGACGCGGCCCGACTTGAACATCGAGACGCCGATGAGCTCGCCCTGGTAGCCGGGGGCCTTGAAGGCAACCTGGCTCTCATCCTTGATCCAGTCGGCGGGCTCGCCCCGCTTGCTCTCCTTGAGGTCGGCGATCTGGCGGCCGTGGAGGACTCCGAGCAAGGGGCCCTCGACTCCGTCCTGGAGGTCGAACGCATAGGTCGCGTCGTAGAGGTCGTCCATCGAGGCGTCCACGCCCGACGTTCCAACGCCGCTCGCGAAGGTGGCGATGAGGGTCGCAACGCTGTCCGAGAACTCCGCCTCGAAGGTGTCGGCGATCTGGGTGGCGAGGGTGTCCAGGTCCCAGTCAATCCCGGGGCGGCCAGTGATCTGGGGGAGCCAGGACTCGCAGGCTTCGAAGCCGTGGCGGCCCAGCGTGATGTTCCGGTAGTCGGCCGTGATGGTGATCGGGGTCAGCGCGCCGTTTTCGGCGGGGTTCTCCATCGGGATGCCCGCGCCCATCTGCATGTAGAGGGACTTGAGGACTGTGCTCGACAGGCCCGAGGCGTCGCCCGCGAAGGTCAGGAGCCGTCGGAGGGCCACGCGGTCAGCGAGGATGGCGATGACGGCCTGGTTGAGGTAGGCGGCGGCGAGGCGGTGGGTGGCGGTGAGCAGGCCAGCATGGGTCTGCGGAGAGGCCATCACGGTGGCGGTAGGCATGGAGGCTCCAGGTAGGGTGAGGGAGAACGTGTCTCGCCCTACACTGGATACGGCCAGCGACCGTGGGCACCACGGAAACGCTACCGCAACCGCAGCAGCGTGTCAACGAAAAAGATCAGCCAGCCTTCGTCTGCGCGTTGATGGCCTCGCGGTTGGCCTTGAACTCCGCGGGACTCATCGCGTCGATCTGCTCGGGAGTGAATCCGCCCTTCGGAGGCGGGGCGGGCTTGCGCTTCGGGTCGGGGGCGGGCTTGGCGGGTTTCGGCTCCGGCGCTCCGACCGCGGGCTCTTCCGCCTGCCCGATGAAGCCCTGAATCCAGCGGGGGGGCTCTTCCGCCTCGACATGGGCCTTCGTCCAGTCGGTGAGCGTCGGGCGCTTGGCCTCGGGAAGGTCGGCGATCTCCTCGGCGTACTTGCTGCGGAAGAGTTTGAAGTCCGGCTCGACGATGCCAGGGATCGCCTTGATCTCGGTCTCCTCCATCCGGCCGCGGATGGCGCCGATCTCGGTGGCGTGAGTGGTCTTGGCGGTTTCGAGGCTGGCCTTGAGGGTCGTGTTCTCGGTGGTGAGGGTCGCGACGTTCGCGAGGTGCGCCTTGGCCGCGTGAATGGCGCGCTGCCACCGGCCCCAGTCGGGCTTCCAGTCGGCGGGAGGGCCTTCCTGGATTCGCTGTTCGAGGTCAGAGAGTTCTTCTTCAGACATGAGCGGGCTCCTGTGTGGGTGTGGCGCCTGGGGTTGGTTCTGCGGTGGGTGCCGGGGCAACCGGCGGCGGGGGTGGGGGTTTCGGCTGCATGGCCAGGATGATGGTCTGGAGGGCGGCTTCCTTGCGAGCCTCTTCCAGTCGAGCGGCGCGGGTGGCGTCGAGAATCTTCTTCGCCTCGTCTTCCGGGATGCCGGCAACGCGGGCCAGGGCTTGGGCAAGGGTGATCCAGCCCTTCGACAGCTCCCAGTCGCATTGCTCGCGGATCGCCTTTTCCTCGTCGGGAGACAGGGGGATCGATGTGTAGGATACCTGGTAGCCGTCTTCCGGGTACTGCGTTGCGTCCGGGTGGGCTCGATTCCAAAGGGCGGCCGACTTGCAGAGGAGGCTTTCGTCCCGGATTTTGAACTGCGGGCCGAACCGACGCTGAGCCAGTCGCTTCCCCGCGTTCGTTAGGGCGATGGCCACGCCGCTCTGTTTGTCGCCGGAGAGCCGCTGCAACTCGGCCGGGCTGACTCCTTCCCGTGTGCAGGCCTGGGCCATGTAGCCCTGGAGACCGGCCATGAGCTTCTCCGGGTCGGAGGGCATCGGCCAGCCGTCGCACCGGCCCTGCTTCCCTTCTGTGCTTTCGAGGGAGAGCACAAGGGTGGAATCGGGGGAGATGTAGGCCGCGCCGACGCTGCCCGGCGTGGTCCCGGCCCTGGCCTTCCCGTCCCAGATCACGCGCTGGCTGTAGCTGGCGTCCCGGTAGTTGTGGACCCAGAGAGACCAGAGCACCGCGGCCATGCGCGTGGCGCTGACAAGCTCGCGGCCCTGGGTGTAGTGCCAGAGTTGCGCGTCCGGGTCTCGGTGGTACAGCTCGACAGGCATCCAGGGGGCGCCGAGCTTCGCGCCGTCGGGCCTCCAGCGGAAGGGGTAATTCCTGCCTTCCTGGCTCCGGCTTCCCTCGTCGGGTGCAGGGCCGAAGACGAACTCCGTCAGGTCGACCGTGCCGCTTTCGTCCCAGACTCGGAGGAACGGGTTTTCCTTGTCGGTGAGGTTGATCTCGTCTCGCGTCCAGACGTCCTCCGGAGTTCCGGTCGCGTCGGCGACACCTCCCAGGAAGGGGATCGAGCGGGGCACCCACTCCAGGTAGCGGATGAACTGGTCGGGATGCGCTGGGTCCGCATCGCCGTCCACGAGCCAGGGGGGGACGGGCCGGTAGAGGAGGTCGCCGTTCGTCGTGACTTCCAGGCGCATCACGTACTCACGGCTCCACAGGACCCGCCCCTGGAAGTCGGGCATGAGTGACCAGAGCAGGGCCTGGGCGACGGGGCCGCGGGGTTCGGTGAGCTTCGGCGCCGCGCCGTCCCTCGTCGTCGTCGGGGGCGAGAGGTAGCAGACGGCAAGCTCGCGCTCGATCTGCGGGCCGAGACA
>Ga0265292_1002341_pt1 | contig 13361 bp, 7 predicted proteins | sample Munlanlewell296A_FD_189080 | JGI IMG/M metagenome (GOLD analysis project Ga0265292, IMG submission 189080) | Leachate microbial communities from a municipal landfill in Southern Ontario, Canada - Leachate well 296A | ecosystem: Engineered > Solid waste > Landfill > Unclassified | place: Canada...
ACCGGCAGTGGCAAGAACCACCATATCGGCAACTATTTCAACAGGTTGTGCTCCAAGAAGTGTATCAACACCTTTAACAATTAATTTGCCTTCCCTTTCAAAAACAGTAGATACCCTGCCACGGATATAATTTACATGGTCCTCTTCGATAGCACGACGCACAAACTCATCGTAGTTTTTTCCGCCTGATCTGATATCCATATAAAAAACATGTGCCTTGCCTTCATGCACTTTATGTTTATAAAGCATTGCATGTTTAGCAGTATACATACAGCATATTTTTGAACAATAGGCAATTCCTTTTGCCGGATCCCGTGAACCGGCACAGGCAATAAATACAATATTCTTTGGCACCTGGCCGTCAGAAGGTCTCAGTATTGCACCGGTAGTAGGACCGGAGGCAGAAGCTAAACGTTCAAACTGAAGGCCATCAATAATGTCTTTGTATTTACCATACCCGTATTCAGGAAAGAAGTCGGCATGTTTGATATCGAAGCCGGTTGCTACGACGATAGCTCCAATTTCAAGTTCAAGTATCTCATCGGGCTGATCGAAACGGATTGCTTTTGTGGGGCATACAACCTCACATACTTTACATTTTCCTTTAATATAATAGGTGCAATGTTCCCTGTCGATTACCGGTTTATTAGGCACTGCCTGTGGAAATGGAATATAAATTGCCGGCCTCATTCCCATTCCCTGTTCAAACTCGTTGGGTATCTTTTTTTGCGGGCATTTGGTTGTACATAAACCACAACCTGTGCAGGTTTTTTCATCGAGACTTTTGGCTTTTTTACGGATTTTGACCTTAAAATTTCCGATGAAACCCTCTACACTTTCAACCTCAGCATATGTGTATAAGGTAATATTAGGGTGTTGTGCCACTTCAACCATACGTGGAGTAAGTATACACTGCGAACAATCAAGAGTGGGAAATGTCTCGGATAGTTGCGACATATGTCCTCCTATTGAAGGTGATCGTTCGATCATTACAACTTTATGTCCCGTATTTGCGATATCCAGTGCCGATTGAATTCCTGCAATACCACCGCCAATCACCATTGCTGTTTTCGTAACGGGAACTTTTATGGGCTGAAGTGCTGAATTAAGTTTTACTTTTTCTACCTGAGTCCTTACAATATCAATTGCCTTTTCTGTTGTAAGATCATTTTTCTCATGAACCCAGGAACAATGTTCTCGCAGATTGGCCATTTCGCATAAAAACGGGTTTAATCCGCCTTCGGCGCAGGCTTTTCTGAAAGTAGGTTCATGCATGCGTGGAGAGCAGGCTGCAACCACTACACCGGTAAGGTTATGCTCTTTAATGGCTTCCTTGATAAGGGTCTGCCCGGGGTCGGAGCACATATATTTATACTCGGTGCTGTAAGCAACATGTTTTAACTTACCAATTGTTTCCGCAACTTTCCCGCAATCAACAGTTGCACTTATATTTTCACCACAATGACAAATAAAAACACCTATTCTGGCCATCTTAAATAATATTTTCCTCTTTAACTGATCTTAACCTCCACAAAATGCCGTTTTAATCCAACCTTTTCGGATGATAAACCGATGGCTAAACCAATAGCCTGTGTTATAAAAAGCACAGGTATTTTATATTCTGTTCCCCAGTATTTATTAATGTCTGACCGTCGCATGTCTAAATTTGAATGGCACATCGGGCAGGCAACAATAATTGCATCCGCACCACGATGTTCGGCATCTTCAATGATTTTGCCTGAAAGTTTTGATACAATATCAGTACGTGAAATGGATAATCCGGCACCGCAACATTCGGTTTTATAAGGATAATAAACAGGATCAGCTCCGATTTTGCTCATCACTATATCCATTGTCTGAGGGTCTTCAGCGCGATCGTAATTAAGGACTTTGTCAGGCCTGACTAACAGACAACCATAATAACAGGCAACTTTATAGTTAAACGGCTTGACTATTTTTTCGTCGAGTTTTGGAATGATGTATTTATCAATCCATTCAATAACATTCAATATTCCGGATGTGCCCCGGTAATCCATTTCAAGTATTTCGATTACACGGTTTTTTAGTTCCGGATTTTTCTTCAGTTCGTTCTGTGTAACCACAAGACGGCTGTAGCAAGCAGCACAAGGTACAATTATTTCATCCAGACCATTTTGTTCTGCCAGAGCCAGAATACGGGCCGGAAGTGCCAGCGATAACTCCTTATTAAGATTATGGGCAGCAGTCGCTCCACAACAGTTCCAATCGGGGATCTGAGCAAACTCTAAATCAAATGCTTCTGCCAGTGCAAAAACCGATTCATTATAGTCGCGAGCAGAGCCGGTTAGCGAGCATCCGGGATAAATGCCAGTTTTCATATATGCCACTTTATTTGCTTGTTTTTTTAAATATTCTGGCCATTTGAGCTTTACCTTTAATCATATCAGGAAAAAGATGCAACTTGCCTCTTGATATCATTTTGGGGGCAAGTGAAATATCCTGGGTCATATTCAGTGATTGTCGTTTATAATCAAGGATAAGACCGAGTTCGTACAATCTACCGGTAAATCTTATGGAATTCAGGAATGATTTATGAAACGCTATAATGTTCTTTGCCTTTGGATTGACTTTCTTTTCACTGCGTGATTTTTGTCTTAAAAAGTCCATCATTGATGGGATATCAATTTCCATCGGGCAACGGCTTAAGCACATTTCGCATGTAACACAGAGCCAGATTGAATGCGATCGGAGAACCTTCTCATCATTGGCAAGGTCTTCTGTCTGCAGCAAACGAAGAACCATACTTGGTGGCAGATCCATCTCGTCTGCAACAGGGCAGCCGGCAGAACATTTGCCGCATTGGTAACATTTCTGAGCGGTTACTTCCACACTCTTTTCAATGCTGTAAGCCAATGAATTTATTTCTATATGATGTTCGGAATGAGACATTTTTCTAATTGTAATAAAAGCGTCCTTTTTATGGGAGGAAAGGTATTTTAAATTTTCAGAATTTTAACATAAAAAAAGAGACTATCTCAAAGAAACAGTCTCTCAGATATGTTTTGTATATTTTTCAGAATTTTATTCCCTTTTTCTTCGTAGTGTCATATACAATTGATGATGCTATGAATATTGAAGAATATGTTCCGACAATAATACCAACAATCATTGCGAAAAGAAATCCTCTGATTGTTGCTCCTCCGAAGAAGAACATTGCTATAAGTACCAGGATTGATGTAACACCTGTATTCATTGTGCGGCTTAGCGTATCGTTCATTGCTATATTAATAACCTCTTTTGCAGGCCGTTTTCTGTGAAGCGGAAGAAATTCCCTTAACCGGTCGAAAACCACTACTGTATCGTTCACAGAATATCCAATAACCGTCAGAATTGCTGCTATGAAAGCCTGGTCGATCTCCATACTGAATGGCAGGATGCCCCAGAAGAGAGAATAAATGCCAATGACAATCATTACATCATGCGCAATGGCAACCATAGCTCCAAAGCCATATTGCCAGTTCCTGAACCGCATGAATATAAATAAGAACATGATAACCAGAGCTACTGCTACAGCCCATATAGCTTTTGTCTTAATGTCGCTTGCAATTGTCGGACCTACTGTTTCTGAACTTACCCTGTAATCTGCCAGGAATTTTTCTTTTGAAACGTCTGCTTCGGCCATTCCCTTGAGGCCGTTATACAGAGCTGTTTCAACTTCGTCGTCAACTCCTGTTTCTTCGATTTTATATTTTGTTGTTATCCTTACCTGATTGTCGCTGCCAAATGTTACAACCTGTGGTGTTTCACCAAAAACGCCTGTAAGATTCTTTGCAACATCCTCAGTCTTAACACTCTGATTAAATCTTACTACATAAGTGCGGCCTCCGGAAAAGTCAATACCCGGATTGAGTCCCCTGATAAACAAAGAACCAATACCAATTACAGTAACAAGAATCGAGATAGCATAAAATATTTTACGTTTTCCTATAAAGTCTACATGAGTATTCCTCAAAATATTTGCAGTCATCTTAATAGAGAATGTCAGTTTTGCATTTCTCTTCAGGAACCATTCATAAATAATCCTGGTGATAAAGATTGCACAGAAGAGAGAAGTGAAAATACCAATTACAAGCATGGTGGCAAAACCTTTTATCGGACCTGTTCCGAATATATAAAGGACTATACCTGTGAGAAGCGTAGTAATGTTTGAATCGAGAATAGCAGAAAGTGCTCCCTTATAACCGTCTGATATTGCCAGCTTAATACCTTTCCCATTCCTAAGTTCTTCACGGATCCGTTCATAAATCAGCACGTTGGCATCTACCGACATACCCATAGTAAGAACAATACCTGCGATACCTGGCAGTGTGAGCACTGCACCCAGGGATGCTGACACCCCCATTATCAGGAAGACGTTACCGAAAAGGGCGATATCTGCAATACTGCCTGCGCTTTTACTGTAATAGACTAGCATGTACATCATCACAATTACGAATGCAATAATAAAGGAGACTAGTCCGGAATTTATTGCTTCCTTACCAAGAGTTGGTCCAATTATAGTATCTGATATTATTCTTGCCGGTGCAGGTAGTTTCCCTGATTTAAGAATGTTGGCAAGGTCGTCTGCCTCCTCAATTGTGAAATCGCCTGTTATTTCTGTATTCCCACCTGTGATCTCATTCACAACTCTTGGATATGAGCGTACATAACCATCGAGAACAACTGCCAGACATCGGTCAATATTTTCACGCGTCATCCTGGCCCATGTCTTTGCCCCTTCGGCATTCATCGACATATCAACCTTTACTTCGGAACCGGTAATTCCGGAAGATGGGCGGGCAGAAGTTATGACATCACCATTGAGCGGCGGACGCCCATCGCGGGTTGTAACTCTTATTGCATGAAGTTCGTAGTATGTTTTTGTGGGGTCATATTTATAAGGGTTCTGGCTCCACAACAATCTAAGATCGCGAGGGAACAGAGCTTTTATCTGATTCATTTTCAGTAAAGCGTTAACTCTTGCAGTATCTTTTGAGCTTGCCAGTCCAACCATACTTGATGGTTCAGGTTGCCCCTCTGCGTTTACGCGCGGATTAAGCAGACCAAACAGAGGATTCTGAAGTGCAAATTCCTCGCGTGTTGAGGCTCCTTCCACTTTAGTTGTATCCTTTTCAATCAGATCGAGAAGCGATTGATCTTTTTTGGTTGTGTCGCTAACAGCACCCGTAACTGTGGGTTCTGTGGTTGTTGAACTGGCTTTCTCAGTGTTGGCCTGAATATCTTTTAAAAGATTATTTGCAGCAGAGAGATACCCAATGATCTCACTGTTTTCATAAGTCTCCCAAAATTCGAGGTTAGCAGTTCCCTGGAGGAGTTCACGGACCCTCTTGGGATCAGTCTGACCCGGAAGCTCAATAAGTATACGTCCTTTTGTTGAAAGCTGGGTAATGTTAGGCTGAACAACACCAAAACGGTCGATCCTTGTACGCAGGACATTGAAAGCATTGGTAATAGCGCCTGATACTTCTTCATCAAGGACTTTCAAAACCTCAGCATTTGTTGAATTGAAATTTATCTTCTCTTTGAGGTCTACTGTACCAAAAATTGATGCAAGTTTTGCATTCGGGTCAGTTTCCTGAAATGCCCTGCCGAAAAGTGTAAGGAAATCAGACTGGCTCTCTTTCTGAAGCTGCTTCGCCCGCGCAAGAGCTATATTGAATGTTTTATCCGGATTGTAGTTAGAAAGAGCTTTTAGAATATCTTCAACAGATACTTCAAGGATCACATTCATCCCTCCTTTAAGGTCGAGACCAAGGTTCAGCTCTTTTTTCTGACACTCTTTGAAAGTATTCCCCAGGAAACTCCATTGTTCCTTTGTCAAAGTGGAAATTGAATCAAGGTATTGAGTTTCCTTTACCAGGTTTCCTTTTGCATATGCTCTGGCTTCTTTTCTAACCTTGTAGGTAGCGCCTGTAAATGAAAGCTGGTAAATAGATACCAACCCTAATGCAATTGCCAGAACGATGATAGCTGTTTTATTCTGCATTTGTCTGTTCTTTTGGGATTATTTTGATATTACTTTTTCTTACTCTTCTTTATTGAGGCGCAAAGATATTAATTTTTTGCAAAAACACTCAAATAAAAAAGATATGAATTAACGAGATTACAGACTCCACCCCCAAAACCCCATTTCAGGCTTCAGGAATTCACCTCCTAACCCCCTCTCTACTTCGTAAAGAGGGGGAAATTAATTGAAATACAGGGTATTACACCCCCTCTATGCGTTGCAGAGAGGGGGCCGGGGGGTGAGTTCGTGGAAGTTGTCCAGGGGGGTTGGGGGGTAAAACTACCATCAGCGGTGTTGGGAGATAACATAAAAAAAGGCTGAATTTTTATTACCCAGCCTTTCCCTAACTATATATAACTATCTATTATTGAAGTAGTTTATCATAATCTGTCTCAAGTGGTTTCTTGTTTATAAAATCAAACAAAGTCAGGTTACGGAGATTATAGAAGTAGTTCCAGTAATTCTGCAATGATTGAACATAGGCTCTCCTGTTCTGGTCTTTCTTCGTATCGGCATTATTAAGCTCGAGTACCGCAATTTTTCCGATAAGGAATCTTTGTTTGGTTACTTCGTACATTTTCTGGGCAACAGTATCAGATTTGGCAGCAATCCCCACCTGTGCTGCCTGCAGGTTGAACTGTTCCACATCGAGGTAAAGGTTTTGCTTGAAGTCGGTAATTGACTGTATTGACTGAACCTGGGCAAGTTCGAGGCTCGATTGTGCCATCCTGTATTTTCCACGGCCAAGGCCCCAGTCGAGAATAGGCATTGTAAATCCCACCCTGACCCGTTGCTGCTGGTTAGGATCTGAATATGCGAGATTAAAATCCGGGTCCTGATCGCGTAAACCGAAAGAGGCTACCAGGTTTGCATTAAGTCCTCTTTCTGCTTTTGCCTGAGCAACACTGCTTTGCGCAATCAGTAAGGTAAGTTGCTGATTGATCATCTCCGGATTGTTCGCCATTGCGAGGTCATAGACCTCCTGGGTACTAACCTGCAATGAAGGAATCTCTGTAGGGATTATAAGTTCAAGCCTTACACTCTCATTAAATCCAAGAAATGATCTGAGACGTATCTCCCTGTCTCTTAAATTCATTTCAGACTCTTTTCTGGATGTTTCAGCATTAAGCCACGAAAGCTGCATCTGGAGAAGTTCATCTTCAGCAATTGTTCCAAGCGTATAACGTCCCTTGGCAATTCTCCAGAGTGTATCAGCATTAGAGTAGTTCATCTCTGCAATCTGCTTGTTTATCTGAGCCAGAGAGAGAGAGAAAAAATTCGAAACAGCCTGCTGATGAACAGATTCAATACTTGCCAGAAATGTTTTCTTTGCTGCTTCATATTTCAAGGGTTCAGTTTTCTTCTGCCATTTCAGTGCATTATATCTGAATAAAGGTTGGTTTAACCCAATACTTAAAGGAGCAGTGATGTACTTACGCGTATCGTTCTCAAAATCATTAAATATGGTAAGATCCGAATTCAATGATATTGAACCACCTGTAAAACCAATATTCTGTGCCAGAGAAAGTGAACCCAGGTTGCTGAGAGTATTTGTGGCCTTGTAATCATAACTTTCAGTCTGGGAGTTCCACACTTTATCATATGCAGTACTATAATCCGGGGTTGTTCCGGTAAGTGTAAGTGATGGCCTGTATTGAGCCACGAATGTCCTGTACTGCCAGTAGCTGGCACGGTATCTGTGTTTGGCCATAAGGGCATTAGGCGACTGTTCTTCAGCAAGCTTTATAACTTCCTGAAAAGTAAGTTGTTTAACCTCTTGTGCATCAATTTTCACAGATGAAAAGAGAAGCATGGCTATCATGGAAAATAAAAGTAATTTCTTCATTTTTAATAATTTATTCATACCTTAATGATTCGATAGGGTCTTTTTCTGATGCCCTCTTTGCCGGGGAGTAGCCGAAAATTACTCCAACAGCAGCTGATACCCCGAATGCAATAAATACTGAGAAAAAGGAGACTATTGTCATAATACCTGCTATCTGTTCTATCAGTTTTGCCATTACCACGCCAAAGAATACTCCTATAAAACCGCCGGATACACTAATTAGAACTGCTTCAGCAAGGAACTGTACAACAATATCCATTTTCTTTGCCCCGATAGCCATCCTGGTACCGATCTCCTTTATCCTTTCCATAACCGAGGCAAACATTATGTTCATAATACCAATACCACCAACGATAAGTGATATACTGGCAATTGCCCCGAGAACTACATTAAATATATCTTTCGTCCTCTGTTGTTGCTTTAGCAGCAATTCCGGTACGGTTAACTCGAAGTCTTTTACACCTGTATGCCTTCTGGTCAGCATGCGGCTTAGAATTTCAGTTGTTGGTTGCAACTGCTCCGTTTCAGTTACCTGAACAACTATCCTGTCGAGCTGATTATAGTTTGTCTCCACATTTGTGGAAGCATCAGAACTGCTTACTACTATTCTGCTCATGCCACCACCCGGACCGCCACCTCCAAAAAAACTGATTGAAGTGGCTTCAGAGACCAGCTTTGTATTAAGGAGAGCTCTGTTCTGATATCTTAATAACATTGTCTGGATTGGTATATAAATGTTGTCATTATAAACATTTACACCCTTTTCTTCAAAACCTGTAAGACTGACATTGGTTTTTTGCAATACACCAATAACTTTAAGCCATATACCATTAAATTTGATGTATTGACCAAGAGGGTCGACTTTGCTGAAGAATTTTGCTCTGATGTTCGCACCGATTATACAAACCTGTATACCATTCTCTTCCTGAAATCCGTTAAAAAATGCTCCGGCAATAAGCGGAAGATTGTATAAATGAAAATAATCATTTGAAACGCCTACAAGCTTTGCAGTATATTTAACTCCGTTCATCATTGCTGTTGAGTTAAACGAGATCTCGGGGCTTATTCTCTTCACTGAAGGAAGTGTTTCCCTTATAGCTTCAACGTCAAGAAGATTTAATCCTCTTGAGAATTTCTTTTGCTGTTTCTCACCATCCTGGGATTGAGAAGATTTGTCCGGGATAACAGGATTGATCAGGATATTGTTTACCCCGACCATTTTCATCTGTTCCATAATCTCCTGCTTGGCTCCTTTTCCTATTGCAAGCATAGCAATAACAGCAGCCACACCGAAAATAATCCCAAGAGCAGTAAGCATTGATTTAAGCTTGTTCGAAACGATGGATTCGACAGCAATTTCAATATCGTGGAAATACCTTAAGATAAATCTAAACATTTTATTTCCTGTTTAATTATTAATTCTTGATTGTAGTCTGGGCCGGAGTGGTTGTGTTTTGTCTTCCAGTTTGCTGTACTCCCTGGGTGTTTGTCCTGCGTCGTGCAGAAGTATCCCTGGCGGCACCTCCAGGCTGGTTACGCATATTCATCATCCGGCGCCTTGCTGCTGTATCTCTTGTTCCGCCTTGTCCTCTCATATTCTGGAATTGCTGCATCATTTCAGGAGTGATGTTCATCATTCCATCTCTGCCCATCGTTCCATCTCTTTGTTCGTTGGCTCTTTCAGCTTCCTGTCTCAGACGCAGTTCTTCTGCCTTTTTTGCTTTTATCTTTTTCTTTATTACAGCTATCAGTTCCTCACCAATCAATTTGAAATTTTCCGGAGTTTCAGGCGTACTGAGATAAACCTGAACCCCTGATTCCAGGCCTTGTTCAATAACCACATTATTTTCGTTTGATTCCCCAAGAACAACAACTTGCCTATTTCCGCTTTTCAGATAAACAAACGGTATACTGTCGGCTCCTGCCTGTACACTTTCAAGAGGGATATAGATAACATCACTAATAGTTTTGGTAATGATCTTGTTCCCGGTTGTCATCGAAGGTCTCAAAATCGGATCAGATCCGTCAACTTCAATATTTACCTCAAACACTTTGGCATCAGCATTGGGTAACTGTTCGCCGATGTTTGCTACAGTAGTCACCATTCCGGTATAAGCTTTTTCAGGAAAGGCATCCACCATAATTTCTACTTTCTGCCCTGTTTTTACTTTGCTCACATCAATTTCGTTAACATAGGTTTTTGAGTTCATCGATGACATGTCCGGAAGGGTGGCGACAACGTTATCCCAGGGACTGATTGAAGAGCCAACTTTTCTTTTTGTTCCCATCCTGTCTCTTTTATATATAATCATTCCAGCAGACGGAGCAGTAATAATAAACTTTGATAAAACTATCTGAAGATCGCTTACTCTTGTGCGCTGTTCAGAAAGGTTGTTCTTAATAGTTCTCATATCTGATTTGGCCTGTTCGACTCTTAAGGCATAACCCCTTATTGCCTGGTCGAGCGTACGTGAAGCCTTGTCGAGCGATATTTCTGCCTGACGTATGGTTGTAGGAGGTTCATATTTCGATTGCTGAAGAGTTATTGCAGCCTCTTCCACCGTAAATCTTTGATTTTTGATATTATCCCTTAAGTTACTGAGGGTAACCGCAGTATCAAGTATTTTCATCTCCAGATTGGTCTCCTGGGTTACAAGCCTTTCAAGCTCATCCTTAAGACTGTTATCAAAAGTTGTTCTGTCGAGTGTTGCAACATAATCGCCTGGTTTAACCTCTGTCCCTTCAGGTACCATATCCGTTATTTTAATGTCCATTGCCCTGATACCTCTGCTCTGGGTAAACTCGGGACCAAAAATATCGGTAGATTTTTTTGCCTGCAATTCCCCAGTTGTAGTAACTACGATATCAAATTGCCCTCTCTTCGATTCAGCATAAAGATTTGAAATATCTTTCTTTGAGGTTACCTTGCCGATAACAATCAGAACTATGATCGCTACCACTACAACAATGCCTGTAATAATAATCGTTCTTTTCATCATAATATAATTGATTTTAAAGGTATGATGGAACTCGCCCCGACGCGTCGGGGCTCGGTTCATCTGAAATTTCTTAATAATTAATTGATTCAAAAAAATCAGCCACAAAAGTATATAAAAGGGTTTTACTCTTTTCAGTCATTAACAATATTTAACATCAATACCTTTTTGCCTTCATGATTTAAAGACACTTATTCATGTTGATTTATTCCGGAGGGTCTAAAAAAAATAAAATGATTTAGAGATTTTTAACAATCCCAATAACGGTATCTGCCAGGACATCTGCCTCCTGAATTGTTCTCCCTTCGGCATAGATTCGCATTATTGGCTCTGTATTCGATTTCCTGATCTGCACCCAGCCATTCTGATGTTCAATCCATAAACCATCTCTTTCATCAATTTTATGATCATGAAAATGATTTTTAACCGCATTTACGATCTGGCTGAATTCTGTAGCAGGGGCAAGGGTAAGTTTCTTCTTGGCAATAACATATTGAGGATAAAGCTGTCGAAGAGAAGAGCATTTCATGTTGCTTTTTGCAAGATGCGACAGAAAAAGAGCAATTCCTGCCAATGCATCACGGCCATAATGCAGTTCAGGGTAAATAACTCCTCCGTTGCCCTCTCCTCCTATCACAGCATCTCTTTTTTTCATCTCTTCTACTACATTAACTTCTCCAACAGCAGATGAGTAGTATTTGCAACCATACTCCGTTGTAATATCTCTTAATGCCCTTGTAGAGGATAAGTTAGATACCGTACTCCCAGGAGTATTTTTAAGAATATAATCGGAAATTGCAACAAGTGTATATTCTTCGCCAAACATAACTCCATCTTCACAGACAATAGCCAGACGGTCAACATCGGGGTCAACAACAAACCCGATATCAGCCTTTTTCTTAACAACAAGTTCTGAGATACCTTTCAGATTTTCAGGCAGCGGTTCAGGGTTATGTGCAAAATTTCCGTCAGGAGTTGTGTTTAATTCAATTACTTTGTCTACTCCGAGAGAACTTAGCAATTGAGGAAGGATTAGTCCTCCAACCGAGTTGATGCAATCAATTGCAACCGTAAACCCTGCTGCTTTTATATCTTTTACAGCTACCAGATTAAGTGCAAGAATCTGATCAATATGCTTTTGACCCCAGGTTTCATCATAATCAAGGGAACCCGTATTTTCAGTTGTTATAAAATTAAAATCTTCACTGTCAGCAATCTCCAGAACTTTCATACCATCCTGAGAGGAAAGAAATTCTCCTTCTTCATTCAGTAATTTGAGTGCATTCCATTCTGCAGGATTATGGCTTGCAGTAATAATAATTCCACCATCGGCATGTGTTCCTGTTACTGCCAGTTCTACAGTAGGGGTTGTCGCCATTCCCAGATCAGTTACATGTATTCCGAGGCTGCGTAATGTGGTAATTACCAGGTTGTTTACCATGCTCCCTGATTTCCGGGCATCACGACCCACAATTAATTTAAGGCCTTCTTTATTATGCCTTCTTTGTATCCATGTTCCAAAAGCAGCTGCGAATTTCACAATATCAACCGGAGAGAGACTTTCTCCTGGTTTTCCACCTATGGTTCCCCTGATACCTGATATTGATTTTATAAGAGCCATGCAGATTAGATTTTCAGATTTGCAAAGGTGCAAAAAAATCATCAAATCATAATATCGCCAAAAAATTGTACTTTTGCACCCTGATAATTAATTGATATGGAGAACCGAAAACCTGCAGGAAGGTCCGTAAAAAAATATGAAAAACCGGTTTCAAAAGGCAAACAAAAGGTAATTACACAGATAAGACTTAACAGGTTTATTGCCAATAGTGGTGTTTGTTCGCGCAGGGATGCTGATGAGCATATAAAAAACGGATTAATTTCTGTGAATGGTCGACTTGTAACAGATCTTGGGACAAAAGTCAGTTATGACGATGAAGTCCGATATAAGAATAAAAAACTTTCGGCTGAAAAAAAGGTATATATCCTCATGAATAAGCCTAAAGATTATGTTACTACAGTTGAAGACCCGCATGCCGAACATACTGTACTTGAACTTATCGGCGATGGGTGTCCTGAAAGGGTCTATCCGGTTGGACGGCTTGATAAGGCGACAACAGGAGTCCTGCTTCTTACAAACGATGGTGATCTTGCCGGAAAACTAACTCACCCGAAATATAAAAGAAAAAAGATATATCACGTATTTCTAGATAATCCTGTAACTAAAAATGATCTTTTCAGAATTACTGAAGGGATCGAACTTGATGGGGTAACAGTAGTTGCAGATGCAATCTCTTATGCTGATCCAGATGATAAAAGCCAGATTGGCATTGAACTTCACTCTGGCCAGAACAGAGTTATCCGGAGAATGTTTGAAACTCTTGGTTATAAGGTCAGGAAGCTCGACAGAGTTTATTTTGCAGGACTTACAAAAAAGAATGTTCAGCGCGGAAAGTGGAGATTCCTTACCGTT
>Ga0265292_1002342_pt1 | contig 13355 bp, 11 predicted proteins | sample Munlanlewell296A_FD_189080 | JGI IMG/M metagenome (GOLD analysis project Ga0265292, IMG submission 189080) | Leachate microbial communities from a municipal landfill in Southern Ontario, Canada - Leachate well 296A | ecosystem: Engineered > Solid waste > Landfill > Unclassified | place: Canada...
TTCCTTGCGAACGCTCGTCGGCTGGAAGAGGGCAAGCCCATTGGATCGGGCGAACTCTGCAACCGGGCACGCGGTAATGTGCATGCCGCGTCCGGCCTGCTTGTCCGGCTGCACCACGACCTCCAGGATGCTATGGGGAGAGCGCACCAGCGCATCGAGTGATGGCACTGCAAACGCCGATGAGCCCATAAAGAGGATTTTCATGATTACAGAACGATCGATTCTCTGGCGTGCTCTTCCGCCTTCTTGCGCTTCTTTACGTAGAGCTCGCGCTTGAGCCTGCTCACGTTGTCGACGATCAGCTTGCCGTCCAGGTGATCGATCTCGTGCTGAATGGCCACTGCGAGCAGGTCCTCTGCATCGAGTTCCCTGACCGCGCTGTTCTCGTCGAGATAGCGGACGTGCACTCGCCTGCTCCGCTTAATTACGATGCGGAACTCGGGCACGGAGAGGCAGCCCTCTTCCCATTCTATCTCGCCTTCGCGCGATACGATCTCTGGGTTCACCATCTTGAGCAGCCCCGGCTCGCCACCCACGTCCACTACTATGGCGCGCAGCCCTGCATCGATCTGCGGTGCCGCGAGCCCCACGCCGTCCGCCACATACATGGTCTCAGCCATGTCGGAGAGCAGGGCGCGGATTGAATCATCAACTGTTTCAATGGGTTTTGAAGCGCGCGAGAGCACGGGGCTCGGATATGAAACTATTTTCCTGATCATAAAATAACTATAGCACGGCTCGCCGTCAGGTCGACCGAAAATTGTGGCCCGAAGTTTAGGTGCATTTCTCGGTGCTCTTCGGGCGCTGCTTTCTAAGCCTACAATTACGCAGTGCCCGAAGCGCAGGCGAAGCCGCTGGCGTCTGAAGCGGCGAGCCGTACCGAGAAATGCACCTAAACTTCGGGCCACATGCCAGGTAAAAAAAGGACCCTTCCACACAATTGCAGAAGGGCCCAAAGGGGGGGTCGAAATTTGTCGACCAACTGCTCAATTTTTCAACTTCCATAGTTATTATCGGCCGGCCGGATGCCCAAGTTGCGTAACCCGCACTTTTTTATCGGGGGACGTTTCCCTGCGTGTAACTGGTTGATATTTAGATTAATTTTAAGACGAGATCATCGCTGATTCAGAAAGGGGGGCGAGCTGCCGAGAAATTTAAAGCAGATTTACAGGGTCCACGTCGATTGCCAGGCGCGCGTTACGCGGCATGGCGCCATCCAGTTCCGATCGAGCGCGCGCCAGGAGCCGGCCCATAGCGCCGGGGGTCGGCGCCTTGATGAGTATCTGCCAGCGGAAGCGGTTGCGCACCCGCGCGATAGGGGCGGGCGCGGGCCCGAGCACCGAGATCGCTTCATTATTATCGAATGACTTGTGCACGATCCCGGCCACGCAATGCGCGGCCTTTTCGGCCGCCTCGTTCGAGTTCGAGGAGATGCGAACGAGCGCGAGCCTGCCGAACGGCGGATACGAGAGCTTCTGACGATATTTCAGCTCCTCGGTAGCAAACCCGTCGAAGTCGTGCAGCGAAGCCATGACAAGGCTCTGATGCTCGGGCTGATACGTCTGTATGATCACGCGGCCGGATCTATTGCCGCGGCCCGCGCGTCCTGCCACCTGGGTCAAAAGCTGAAACGTGCGCTCCGCGGCGCGAAAATCCGGCAGGTGCAGGGACATGTCCGCGCAGATCACGCCGACGAGGGTGATATCGGAAAAATCGTGGCCCTTGGTCACCATCTGCGTGCCGACCAGGATATCGATCTTTTTGTCCCTCATGCAGCCCAGGATCTTGCGCCGCTCGCGAGTCGATTGAGCCATGTCGCTGTCCAGCCTGGCCACGCGCGCATCAGGAAAGAAGTCCGTGATCTCGGCCTCCAGCCTCTGCGTGCCGTGCCCCACGGGCGTGAGCTCGCCGGCGCCGCAGGCAGCGCATGAATCCGGAAGCGGGATCCGGTAGTCGCAGTAATGGCATACGAGCGCAGCGGAATCTCTCGCCTTCCCGCGGCCTATGTGCGCAGTGAGCGCGATGTCGCAGTTCGGGCAGGAGAAGACCTCGCCGCACGCCTCGCACTGCATGGAACTTGCAAAGCCGCGCCTGCCCATGAAGAGCAGCGTCTGCTCTTTGCGATCCAGAGTATATCCGATGGCGTCGAATAGCTGCGGCGAGAGGGCGTGCAGCTCGCGCTGACGCGAGATGCGCATGTCCACGATTTCTATATCAGGCAGAGACGCGCCGGCGGTCCGCAGGGGCAGGGAGTGCCCGCTGTATTTTCCGGTGCGCACGTTCGCAAAGCTCTCCAGCGAAGGTGTGGCGCTGCCCAGGACCGCCACGATCCTCTCTATGTGCGCGCGCATAACCGCGGAGTCGCGGCCGTGATATGAAAAGCCTTCGTCCTGTTTATAGGATGCGTCGTGTTCCTCATCCACGACGATCGCCCCAAGGTTCGGAAGCGGAGCGAAGAGCGCAGAGCGCGTGCCTATCACCACATCGACGCCGCCGTCCCGCATGCGAAGCCACTGCGCGTGCCGCTGCGCATCGGTGAGCCCGGAGTGATATACGGCCACGCGATCGCCGAAACGCGCGGCCGCGCGTCCTGCGAGTTGCGGCGTCAGCCCTATCTCGGGGACAAGCAGCAGGCCCTGCTTCCCCTTCTTCGCGAGCAGGGCGAAGAGGCGCAGGTAGACCTCCGTCTTGCCGCTGCCCGTGATTCCATGCAGCAGAGAGACCGACGCCTTGCCGGATATTGAAGCCTCATGGATCGCATCGAGCGCACGCTGCTGATCGGGATTCAGCGTGATCTCTTTTTCGACAAGGGGCGCTGTCTCAGACGGCTCGGTGGGCCTCGTGGTCCTGGGCGCCCGCGCCTGCAGCAAACGCGCAGGGAGCGCCGCGCGCACGACTTCGCCTATGGGAGCGCAGTAATAATCGGACATCCAGCGAACGAGCTCCAGCAATGCGGGGGAGAGGGCTGGCTTGTCATCGAGGAGCGCTGAAATTTCCTTGATAGCCCTTCCCTCAAGCGCCTGAGGGAGCCTGTCCATCGTTTCAATTATAACTCCGACCGTGCGCTTGCGATGGAATTCCACGGCAACGCGCATGCCCGGCATGGCCCTCAGGCCGTCCGGCAGGGCGTATGTAAAGGCCCTGCGCACAGGCGTTGGAATCGCTACGTTTACGAACGGCATATAATGCGGTCTAGACCAATATGGCCGCGTCCGCAAGTGCTTGTCATAAATGGCACCATGAGGTACAAAATGTACGAAATGCTAAGGGGGTCGCTATGGCACAGAAGAAACGAATTGGCGTCCTGCTCTGCGGCTGCGGGCACAGGGACGGTTCGGAGATACATGAGGCCACACTCACGCTCCTGGCCCTGGATATGGCCGGCGCGGAAGCTGTGTGCGCGGCGCCCGCGGGCAATACGCTGGTCGTTCGCAACCACCTGACTGGCGCGGAGGTGCACGAGCAGCGCGACATGCTGATCGAGTCAGCTCGCATCGCCAGGGGCGAGATACGCAACATCACGCAGCTCACGGCCGATGGCCTGGATGCGCTCATCATACCGGGCGGGCAGGGCGCGGCGCTCAACCTGTCGAATTATCTTATCGAAGGCAGGGACTGCACGGTGCTTCCGGAGGTAGAGCGGCTGATCTCCGAGATGGCAAAGGCGCAAAAGCCGATCGGCGCGATATGCATAGCCCCGGCGACGCTTGCGCGGGCGCTCCAGACGGTCGGCATATTCGCCAAGATCACGTGCGGCGATGACAACGGTTGTACAGCCGCGATAGAGGCCATGGGCCACAGCTATGTTGTATGCCCTCCCACCGATTGCATAGTTGATCGCGAGAACAAGATAGTCACGACACCCGCTTACATGAATGCGAATTCGATCTCCGAAGTATGGCAGGGGATCAAAAAACTGGTGGATGCGGTACTCGAGCTTGCATGAGATGAAGCTGCTCCTCCTGCCAATAGGTAAACCCCGCTCCAAACCTATCGTCGAATTGGCCTCCGATTATTCGCAGCGGTTGTCGCACTATGTTCCGTTCGAGATCATGGCGTGCCGGGATGACAGACAGGCCCTGGCCAGGGTGGAGCCTGGAGATTTTTTTGTGCTCATGGATCAGCGCGGCGGGCAGATGAGCTCCGAGCAGGTGGCGGAATTCATCCAGGCGCATCAGATGCGCGGCACCAGGAGGATGGTCTTCTTCATCGGCGGGCCGGATGGCGCTGGCGATGAGATACGCAAGCGCGCCGATCAAACGCTCGGCCTCTCGCCCATGACGTTTCCGCACGAGCTGGTACAGGTCATCCTGCTGGAGCAGCTCTATCGCGCTTTCACGATTCTAAAGCGAGAGCCGTATCACAAGTGATTCGTCTAAAAAGCAAAATCTAGTGGTCGGTTATGGATTTGGGGCAACGTACTGATATGTCTTAGATCAGTACAATGTACTATTATCAAACGGTTTAAAGTGTGATACTTTGTGTACATATTTCGGAGGGGCTAATGGAGAAAAGAAGAGAGATATTGGTGGTCGACGACGATCGGGATTTCGCATCCACGCTGGCGGATCGCCTTGCGGCTGAAGAGGCATCCGTCCAGATCGCCACGACCGCTGCAGAGGCGATGCAGAAGTTGCAGGATAATCGGTTCGACCTCGTGCTTCTCGATCTGGGCCTGCCCGATACATCCGGCATGGATCTCATCGCCCAGATTCTGGCGGTGGACACCACCTTGGCGATCATCATCGTCACGGGCCGCAGCGACCTCGAGACCGCTATCAACGCGATCAAAAAGGGCGCATACGACTTCATCGTGAAGCCGATCCAGTTTGCCGAGCTATGGGTCAAGGTGGTCAACGCGGTGCAGTCGCGGCGGGCGATGCAGACGATCGCAACGTTCGAGAAGGAGATGTCCGTATCGTACGGCTTCGATCAGTTCATCTATCGAAGCGAGACCATGAAGGGCACGGTGGATCATCTCAGGCAGCTGTCGGGCTCGAGCGCCACGGTCCTCATCACCGGCGAGAGCGGCGTGGGCAAAGAGCTTGCGGCCCGCACCCTACATTACAACGGGCCCAGGAAGCTTCGCCCCTTCGTGACCGTGAGCTGCGCGGCCGTCCCGGAAACGCTCATCGAGAACGAGCTCTTCGGCCACGAGAGGGGCGCGTTCACGGATGCCTTTGAGAGACAAATGGGAAAGTTCGAATACGCAGACACCGGCACGATCTTTCTGGACGAGATCGGAGACCTTTCGCCGATGATCCAGACAAAGCTGCTGCGCGTGCTGCAGGAGCGGACGTTCACCCGCATCGGCGGGCTCAAGGAGATCAAGGTGGATGTTCGCGTCGTCGCCGCGACGAACAAGGATCTGCAGGCGGATGTCTCCGATAACGTCTTCCGTGCCGATCTCTTCTATCGGCTCAGCGTGCTGCCGATAACGATACCCCCGCTTCGCGATAGGCCGGAGGACATAGAGCTGCTCGCACGGCACTTTCTCAAATTCTATGCGCGCAAGACCGGAAAGCAGTTCACCGACTTCTCCAGGGAGGCGTACGATATTCTCAACACCTATTCCTGGCCGGGGAATGTGCGAGAGTTGCAGAACGCCGTGGAGCGCGCAGTCGTCTTCGGCATCCCGCCGACCCTGGTCGCGCGCGATATCACGCTGGGCCCCCTGCGCCACTCCGGACACGATCTTTCGGTGAGCTCCGGCCCGATGGCGCCACTGCGCGCTGTGGAGGCGAGCCACATCGCCGAGGTGCTCGCTCAGTGCGGGTGGAACATCTCTCAAGCTGCGCACCAGCTGGGCATCGGCAGGGACACCCTCTATCGGAAGATCAAGCAGTACGGAATCACAGAGAAGAAAACATAATTCGTGCGTTAGTGCGATCGTACGAACTATTCAAATATGGATAATCACCAGATCGCAAGGGCACTGGAGGAGATCGCGACCCTCCTGGAGCTCACTGACGAAAACGCGTTCAAGGTGCGCGCGTATCATAATGCCGCGCGCATCGTCGAGTCCCTGCGCGGCGATATCGGTGAGCTCATAGAGCGCGACGAGCTGGTGAAGATGAAGGGGATCGGCAGGGCCCTGGCGGATCACATCGCGGAGATCGGGCGAACGGGCAAGCTTGCGGAGTACGAGAAGATGCGCGCCTCGGTGCCGCCCGATGTCATCCAGATGTTGTTGATACCGGGCGTTGGGCCCAAGAAGGTGCGCTACCTCTGGAAGAAGTGCGGTATCAAATCCATAGGCGAGCTGGAGCTTCTCTGCCAGAGGCACATGCTGGCGGGCGAGCCGGGATTCGGCGCGAAGACGGAGGAGAAGATACTGGCGGGCATCGGTATGCTGAGGAGGTTTTCCGGCAGCCACCGCCTCGACGAAGCGCTGAGTGCGGCGCTCGACGTGCACAAAGGGATGCGGCGCTGGCCCGAGGTGATCCGCTCCGAGATCGGCGGCTCGATCCGCCGTCGCAAGGAAGTCATTCATGACGTTGATATACTCGTCGCGACCGAAAAACCTGAGAAGGTCATGGAGCGATTCGTAGCGATGCCGCAGGTGCAGCAGGTCATCCAGCATGGCGGCACAAAATCAGAGGTGATGCTCAAATCCGGAATACAGTGCGACCTGCGCGCGGTCTCTGAAGAGCAGTACCCGTTTGCCCTGCACTACTTCACCGGCTCCAAGGAGCACAACGTCGATATGAGGGGAAGGGCTAAGTCGAAGGGCTACAAGCTTAACGAGTACGGGCTCTTCAAGGGTGCGGCCAAAAAATCGGCGAGGTGCGAGGACGAGGCCGCGCTGTTTCGCATGCTCGGCCTCGATTTCATCCCGCCCGAGCTTCGGGAAAATATGGGCGAGACGGAGGCGGCTGCAAAGCACGCGCTGCCCAAGCTACTGGAGACCCGCGATCTGCGCGGCGTACCGCATGTCCACTCGAACTATACCGACGGCGAGGGGACGATCGCGGAGATGGCCGATGTAGCGAGATCGCTGGGCTACAAATACATAGTGCTCGCGGACCATAGCCAGGCGGTCAGGATCGCTGGCGGCATGAAGCCGGCCGACGTGCGTCGCCAGCACAAGGAGATCGACGCGCTGAACCGCAAGCTCAAGGGTTTCCGAGTCATCAAGGGCGTAGAGGTCGATATACTGGCCGACGGAACCCTGGATTTCGACGACAAGATCCTCTCCTCCTTCGAGTTCGTGATCGCCGCGATACATTCGCACTTCGGGCAGCCCGAGGATGAAATGACTCAGAGGATCATCCGCGGCATATCGAATCCCTTTGTCAACGTCCTGGCCCACCCGACCGGGAGGCTTTTGCTCGCGAGAGAGCCATATGCCGTGGATCTGCGGTTGGTCATCGACGCCGCCGTGAAGCAGGGAGTGGCGCTCGAGATCAACTCGCACCCGCAGAGGCTGGACCTCGACTGGCGCTGGTGCAAGTATGCCAAGGATAAGGGCGCAAGGATGATCATCGACCCGGATGCGCACTCAGCGGATGAGATACAGTATGTCGAGTTCGGCGTTTGGGTGGCGCGCAAGGGTTGGCTCGAAAAAGGAGATATCCTCAACTGTCTTGATGCGGATCAGTTGCTCGCCCGCGTGAACCGCCGCAAATAGCGTTCCTGATACTGTTTCCCGGGGATATCGAGTACTTTACTTGGGCGTTGCGATGAAGTAGGAGGCGGCCGCCATTACGACGGAGGTACAACGTGCTGGAGAAACTATTTTCGCCCCAATCCGTGACGGTCATCGGCGCTTCCCGCGAGGAAGGCAAGGTCGGCCACTCGATAATGAAAAACCTCGTCGAGCACGGGTTCAAGGGGAAGATCTACCCTGTAAACCCGAAGGCCGACGATATCATGGGGCTCAAATGCTACCATGACCTCAGCGAGCTGCCGGACGGCATCGACCTCGCCGTGATCTCGATCCCCGCAAAGTTCGTGCCGGCAACGGTTGAGGAGCTGGGCCGCAAGGGGATCAGCGCCGCGATCGTCATCTCGGCAGGCTTCAAGGAGGCTGGCGAAGAGGGCAAGGACCTGGAGAAGAGGCTCTTCAACGCTGCCATGGTGAGCGGTGTGCGTATCCTGGGTCCGAACTGCCTGGGGCTCATCAACACGAAGCAAAAGCTCGATGCTTCGTTCGCTTCGCATTTTCCGGAAGAGGGGGACATCGCGGTGCTCTCGCAGTCGGGCGCCTTGTGCACCGCGATCCTCGACTGGGCCGTGCGCAATCACATCGGATTCTCCAAGTTGATCAGCATCGGCAACAAGGTGGATATCGACGAGGAGGTGCTGATCGAGGCCCTGGGCTCAGACAAGGATTCGAAGGTCATCGTCGGCTATCTCGAGAACATAATGAACGGCCCGCACTTCATGCGGTCGGCAGAGCGCGTGACAAAGGAAAAGCCGGTGATTCTCATCAAGGCCGGCACTACCTCCGCCGGCGCAGCGGCCGCGTCGTCACACACCGGAAGCATGGCGGGCGCGCGCATGGCTTACGAATGCGCCTTCCGCTCGAGCGGCATCCTGCAGGCCCCGTCCCTCGAGGCGCTCTTCGATTATGCGCAGGCATTCTCGTACCAGCCCCTGCCGCGCGGCAACCGCGTGGCAGTCGTCACGAACGCCGGCGGCCCCGGCATCATGGCGGCGGATGCGATCGAGAACGCGGGCCTTTTGTTCGCAAAGCTTACCGAGGCCACGCACCAAAAGCTCCGCTCATTCCTGCCAGCCGCTGCAAACGTTATGAATCCGGTCGACATCCTCGGCGACGCGGCCGCCGAGGTCTACGGCAATGCGGTGGACGCCGTGCTGGCGGACGACGGCGTGGATGCATTGGTGGTCCTTCTCACGCCGCAGGCCATGATCGACGTCCTCAAGGCGGCCGAGGTGATCGCCGCCACTGCCGGGAAATACGACAAGCCGGTTGTGGCCTCGTTCATCGGCGCGGATCGCGTGGCCCCGGGCATCGAGTTCCTGCAGAAGAACCGCATACCGCACTATCCCACGCCGGAGCGAGCGGTGGAGTCCCTGCTCATGATGGTGGATTACATGAAGTGGCGCGAGCGGCCGCCGCGGGTGATCAAGCGCTTTGCCGTGAATACCACGAAGGTGAGCCGCGTCATCAACCTCAGCCGCAAGCGCGGACAGCTCAACGTCGGCGAGCAGGAGTCAAAGGCGATCCTCTCCGCCTACGGCTTTACCGTACCGCAGGCGGTGCTGGCGCGCAGCACTGACGAGGCGATCACCGCGGCCGGCACGATAGGCTACCCGGTCGTGATGAAGATCGTCTCTCCCGATATCGTCCACAAATCGGATGTCGGAGGCGTGAAGGTGGGGCTCTCCGGCCCCACGGAGGTGCGCGACGCCTACGAACTCATGATGAGCCGCATACGCGTGCGCGAGCCGAACGCGAGGCTGCACGGAGTGCTCATGCAGGAGATGGTGAAGGAGGGGCGCGAGATCATAATCGGCATGACGCGCGACCCGCAATTCGGTCCCATGCTCATGTTCGGCCTGGGCGGAGTCTACGTCGAAGTGCTTCGCGATGTCTCATTCCAGCTGGCGCCGATCACCGACGAGGAGGCATATCAGATGCTCGTCGGAACCAAGACCTACAAGTTGCTCAAGGGCGTGCGAGGCGAGAAATCCGTGGACATGCAGCTGGTGGCCGAATGCATCCAGCGCATTTCCCAGCTCTCCATGGATTTCCCGGCGATCGAAGAGATGGACATCAACCCGCTCAAGGTGAGCAGCGAGCGGGCGCGCGCCGTGGCGGTCGATGCACGCGTAAAAATCAGTGACTGGCGGTAAATGGAAAGTGTCAGGCAGAAATGTTTCTAGCCATTCACGCCAGTCACCATTCACCAGTCACTAATTCACACACGAGAACATCGAGGTGTTTTATATGGCAGACTATGATTGGAAAAAACAGTACGCCTCAAAGATCATCTCAGCTGCCGAGTCGATGGCCCATATACGGCCCGGCAACAAGATATTCATCGGCACTGGTTGCGCTTCCCCGCAGATGCTGATCGAGGCGCTGGCCTCGGAGCGCCAGTCCGTGACTGATGCGGAGATATTTCACCTGCTGACGATGGGCATTGCGCCATACGCGAGAGACAAGTTTTTGGAGAGATTCCGCTTCAACAGTTTCTTCATAGGTGAGAACGTGCGCGACGCCGTGCAGCAGGGCCTGGGCGACTACACGCCGATTTTCCTCTCCGAGATACCCAGGCTCTTTGAATCCGGACGCACGCCGCTCGACGTCGCTCTCATCCAGGTCGCGCCTCCCACTGCGGACGGGATGGTGAACCTCGGCATCTCTGTCGACATCGTGAAGAGCGCGACCGAGAACGCAAGCCTGGTCATCGCGGAGGTCAACCCGCGCATGCCGTGGACGTACGGCGCCTCCCAGATCCCCGCGGACTACATAGATTTCTTCGTGGAGTCGGACAGGCCGCTCCTCACGTACCATCCGGTCCCGATCGACGACACGATCCGCCGCATCGGCCGAAACGTGGCCACGCTCATCGAAGACGGCGCGACCATCGAGGTGGGCATCGGTGCGATACCCCAGGCGATCCTGGAAATGCTCAAGGACAAGCGAGACCTCGGCATCCACACGGAGATGTTCACGGATCAGATAGTGGACCTCATCGAGGCGGGGGCGGTCACGGGCAACAAGAAGATCCACGACCGGGGCAAGGTCGTGGCATCCTTCATCATGGGGACCGAGAAGCTCTACAAGTATGTGGACCGCAACCCGGTCGTGGAGCTCCATCCATCGGAATACGTGAACGACCCGTTCGTGATCAGCCGCCATCCAAGGATGGTCGCGATAAACGTGGCGCTCGAGGTCGACCTCACCGGCCAGGTTTGCGCCGACTCGCTGGGGCACAAGTTCTACAGCGGAATAGGCGGGCAGCTCGACTTCATCCGCGGCGCGGCCCGCTCTCAGGGCGGGAAGCCGATCATCGCGATGAAATCCACCGCGAAGGACGAGACCATTTCCAGAATCGTTGCGTCGTTGTCGCCCGGTGCAGGCGTGGTGACCACGCGCGGAGATGTGCACTACGTCGTCACGGAGTACGGTATCGCGGACCTGCACGGCAAGAACATACGCGAGCGCGCGATGGAGCTGATCAACATAGCGCATCCCAAGTTCCGCTCCGAGCTGCTCAGGCAGGCCAAGGAGTTCAATTACGTCTACGAGGACCAGATCGATCTCTCGTGGGAGCGCACGAGATACCCCGAGGAATTCGAACGCTGGCAGGTCATAGCCGACGGCACGCAGGTATTCTTCAGGCCGATAAGGATAACGGACGAAAAGCCGATCCGCGACTTTTTCTATTCCGTCTCGCCGGAGACGATCTACCACCGCTTCTTCCAGCCCGTGAAGTCGCTGCCGCATTCCAAGGTCATGCCGCTCGTCAGCATCGACTATGAGAAGGACATGGCGATAGTGGCCATCATAGGGGACGTCGCGGGAGAAAAGATCCTCGCCGTGGGCCGCTACATGCGCGGCTCAAAGGAAGAGAAGATGGCCGAGGTGGCATTCATGGTCCGCGACGAGTGGCAGAACCGCGGCATGGGCAGGGCGCTGCTCACCCAGCTCGCGGAGATCGCTCAGATGAGCGGCGTGGAGGGATTTGTCGCGTCGGTGCTGCACGACAACAAGCAGATGATGGCAGTCTTCCACAACGGCGGCTATATGCTCAAGACCTCGTTCGACGAGGGTATCTATACGCTGTCGTTCAGGTTCGATCAGAGGGTGTGAAGCCATGAAGCGCGCGCAGCTCGGCCCGGCAAAGGTTAGGGCGCCAGAAATATTGAAGAGGCTCAAGAAGGCCTACCCGGACGCGCGCTGCGAGCTTGATTTCAAGAACCCGCTCGAGCTCCTCATCGCCACGATACTCTCCGCGCAATGCACAGACGTCCGTGTCAACGAGGTGACCCCGAAACTCTTCGCCAGATACAAGACCGCACAGGCCTATGCCAAGGCCAGGGCTGCGGACCTTGAAAAGCTCGTGTATGCTACCGGCTTCTATAAGAACAAGGCCCGCTCCATTCAGAACTGCTGCACGCACCTTTCGATGGAGCACGGGGGAAAGATCCCTGAATCGATGGAAGAGCTCACGGCCCTGGCCGGTGTGGGGCGGAAGACCGCGAATCTCGTGCGCGCCTATGCGTTTGGAAAACCGGCCATCATCTGCGATACGCACGTCCTGCGGGTCTCGGAGCGCCTGGCCCTTACGAAGCAGAAAGACCCGGATAAGGTCGAGATCGACCTGGCGGAGCTCCTTCCGGAGCGCGAATGGACGGATTTCTCGACCTTGCTCATGACTCATGGCAGGCGGTGCTGCTTCGCCCGTAAGCCGTACTGCAGCACCTGCCCTATTCGCGAGCTATGCCCATCTGCAGACTTGTTTTGGCTTGACACTTGAAGGGCGTGTGGCTATTCCGCCCACAACTCAAAAATCAAGGAGGTCAAAAATGGCCAATCGGGATGATAAGGTGCCGGAGAATGTTGAAGGGCGTTACTATGTAGATACCCAGTGCATAGACTGTAACCTCTGCCGCGACATAGCAGCCAACAACTTCGCGCATCAGGAGGAGGCTGGCTACGCATATCTGAGCAAGCAGCCGGCCGGCGATGAAGAAGAAGAGCAGTGCAGCGAGGCAAAGGATTCCTGCCCGGTCGAGGCGATAGGAGACGACGGGGAATAAACCTAAAATCAGCGATTGTAATAAGAAGGCCCCGCACCCGCGGGGCCTTCTTATTGCCCTCCGAGCCTGACCTGGCACCCGATTATGACTACCTAAATAATAGGTTGTATTATTAGCCTAGTTTTGGTAGGATAAAGCCATGATCGGACGCCTGTTCGGCAATCGTACTGCGGACCTCGTCCTGCTCTTTCTTTTCAGGCACGGGGAGGCTTACGCCCTGCAGATAGCGCAGGGGCTCGAAATTCCGGTCAATATGGTCCAGAAGCAGCTCGAGCGGTTCGAGCGGGGTGGGGTGATCAAAAGCTCTCTCCGGGGGCGGCGCCGCATTTATGGCTGGAACGCGCGCTATCCGGCGCTTCGCCCCTTGAAACAGCTTCTGGCGAGGCTCAATGCCTGCGTCGCAGAGGACCCCGCCGACGGCAGTCATCTCTCGATCGAGGAGCGCGTCGAGCTTTCGCGCGCGCTGGAGGAGGGGGCGGCCCGTCTGAACCCCTACGAGCGTCCCGAGGGTTTCACGAAGTCATTCGACAGTTACAAGTCCTATGAAGCGTGGCGAAAAAAGCAGAAAAATCCGTGGCTCGTCTGAGAAGTGGCTGCTGGACGTCTGTAGGCTTCTC
>Ga0265292_1002343_pt1 | contig 13349 bp, 13 predicted proteins | sample Munlanlewell296A_FD_189080 | JGI IMG/M metagenome (GOLD analysis project Ga0265292, IMG submission 189080) | Leachate microbial communities from a municipal landfill in Southern Ontario, Canada - Leachate well 296A | ecosystem: Engineered > Solid waste > Landfill > Unclassified | place: Canada...
ACCGCGGGGCCAAGTGATAAGGCAGCGGTAACTACAATCAGGCGCCATGGCCAAGTGGTAAGGCAGCGGTTTGCAAAACCGTTATTCCCCGGTTCGAATCCGGGTGGCGCCTCCAATCCCCCCTTTACTTTTCCTCATCCCCCAGCCTATAATTCTCCCCAGTATCCCCTAACCTCATACTATGGGAAACGCAGAAGCTCTCGCTTTTATTTACGGGCCGTTTTATCTGGTGCTCGGCCTCTCGGTTTTGCTATACGCAAAATCCTGGCAAAAGCTCATCAGTCAGTGGGCCAGCGATCATTTTTCGCTCTTCCCGCTGGTATTCTTCATGATGCTTGCAGGTCTCACCAGCATCTATTTCTACAATGTCTGGGAATGGAATCTCTGGCTACTCGTCACCATCACCGGTTGGGCCTTTTTTGTAAAAGGTGCGTTTTACATGCTCGCTCCGGGCAGTTTGATAAAGAGCGTCATGAAAATGAAAAACAATCTCACCATGCTCTATTTTGGTGGATTGATCGCTTTGGTTATCGGCGCCGCGCTTTCCTACAACGTGTTTTTTGTTTAATTTTTTCAGACCGCTTAAAGGCCTCCTTCCAAAGGGGGCCTTTTTTTTGTAAGATGCATTCATGCCGATCAACAAAGGAAGCATCCTTTCCAAAAACATTCTCACCTCCGACGTCTTTGATTTTAGAATTAAAACCGACTCGCCTTTTGCTTTTAAAGCCGGTCAATACATCTCGATCAAGGTCTGTGACGACGCTAAAACACCCTGTTTCCGTCCCTATTCTATAGCCTCTTCCCCGCATCAGACAGACATTCTCGACATATGCCTCAAAGTCATACCAAACGGTCGCGCCACCACATGGCTAAGCACGCTCCAGCCAAATACTCCGGTCGAATTTCTCGGCCCCATCGGCAACTTCCTTTTCAAGCCAAGTCAGAAGACTGTTCTCTTTATCGCCACCGGCACAGGCATCGCCCCACTCAAGTCCATGCTTGAAGACGAACTCAATAAAGAAAACAAACAAAGCCTCCGCCTGATTTTCGGCGTCCGCCACATCAAGGACATTTTTTACAAAGAATTTTTTGAAAAGCTCGCAGCCAAACACACAAACTTTAAATTCACACTGACGCTCTCCCAACCGGAGGCCGTCCACGACGCCCAAACCGGACGCGTCACCGACTTCCTCCAAAACCTCACCATAGACCCCAAAAACACATCCGCCTACATCTGCGGCCTCAAGGCCATGATCACCGACGTCACCGCCATCCTCGAAAACAAGGGCATCCCAAAAGAAGAAATCCATTTTGAGAAATACGACTGATTTTTGGTGCCCGGGGTGGGAATCGAACCCACACCCCATTGCTGGAACAGGATTTTAAGTCCTGCGCGTCTACCAATTCCGCCACCCGGGCCTGTTTTTCAACTACTCCCCCATTCTTCATTTTTTTAGGCATAAAATCAACGCCACTATTGAAAAAAGTCCGTTTTTTTGCTAGAATATAAGGAAAACTAAACAAAAACCAAATGGGAGGAATGGGTCAAAATCCGGAAAAACCAAGCGTCCCTGAGGTCAAGAACGCGCCTGCGGACAAACAGCCGGTAGCCGGACAGCTACAGGATGATGTTGCTGATATGCTCGCTACGCCGGAAAAGAAAGAATTAACTCCGGAAGATTTGGAAAAGGCACAGAACTATCAAACAGCACAGTTACTTAAACTTGAGCGGGACAAGAAAGGAACGCTTTCCAACTACTATCTCAACGAACAAAAAGACAAAACTCTATATGCGGATTTTCGTGGTAATGAAAGAGCCTACTGGAACATCGGCGCAGGCGACATGTTGCCTATCACAGTGCGCAAAATCAAAGTCACAGATGACAAAGGGAATATCCGAGAAGGTGTTCGCTATCCGACATTTCAAGACGGCAATGTTACCCGCAGAGACCGTGTCGGCTACTACGATGACGACGGCTACATCCCGGTATTTTCAGGTTACAAGATCGACATCGTCGAAGTTGATGAAAAATTCGCAAATCGAACCGAGCTCGAATCCGAAGAAAAATCATTTTACGACGAAACCATAACTGCCGCCGAAATCAATGACAAACTGGAAATTATCAACGATCTGACTTCCAAACTTATCGCTGAAGTAAAAAGAGAAAATCCAAACATGAGTCACAAAGATGCCATGGAAAAAGCGGCCGAATTGGCAAAGAAAAAAGCTGAATCAGCCACCGACGAAGAGGAAAAGAAAAATCTGGAACTGGCCTCTGAACATTGCAAAAAAATGGCCGAAGCCATAGCAAATATGCCTGATTTCGACATCAACCGTTACCTACGCGAAATAGCCTCCATCGAGAGCGGAGCCAAAGGCTATATGGCTAGAAACGATCGCACTGCCAGACAGATGGGAGTCAGCCACATGAAATATGCTTGGGGAAAATATCAATTCATCACCTCGACACTTTTGGACTATGGCGTTGATCTGCGTGGATCTTCCGGCATCGATGAAAGCAAGGTCCAAGATTTCCTCCATAATCACGAACTTCAGGAAACCATCATGCTGAAATACACAATGAAAAATTTGACAAAGTGGCAGGCAAACGGCACTTTGGAAAACTTACAGCAAAACGGTATTTCTATCGGAAAAGCTCTGGCCGCGGCACATCTCGGCGGTCCGGGCAAAGTCCGCGAAAACGGCACAATCGCAGGAATGACAGACTACTTTGGAACAAGCGGTTCGGGATATATGAGCCGTGTTAGCTAAGCCACCTCCAGCCCCAGCAAATTCAGTATCTGATTAAATTGTTCCAGACTCTTAACAAATACTAAATATCCGGCAACGCAGCTTTGCAATTTGCCATCGCCTCCAAAAATAGCGACCGGCATATTAGAAACACCGGATGCGAAAACCTTCAAGTGTCCACCTTGAACCGCAAAAGCCCAATTTCTATCAAAAAGTTCTTGAATACTAAATATTGGTTGTGATTGAATTCCATAGCCAGCAATTATCCTTTGGACTTTTTCAGCCATTTCATCGACAACATCATCACCCTCATGAGCAGCTTCATTCATAAAATTTGTTAAAGGATAGGATAATAACAAATCCCCTACTCCCTCGTCAACAACCTATACAAGTTTTCGCATATCCCAGCCCTCTTCATTCCACCCGATCCCCCAAAAGTCGTCCCCGTCTCCTCCAGTATTCCCAGCTCTTTGGCCTTGCTCACATATGGCGCAAACCACTCCCCCATCCCAACATCACTAAACGGCTTCACACTCACAGTTCCCGTCGCCACATCCTGCGAATTGAGTAGCATTTTCAAACTCTCCACTTTGTTTACCGTCTGCGCCGGCCGGAAATTTCCATCGCTATAACCGGTCACCCATCCCTGCTCTTTCGCATAGCACACATATGGCGCAAACCACTCCGTCTTCACATCTTTAAAGCAATTCCCATATTGATTCGCATCCGGTGTCACACCTTTTCCTTCAACCAGAATTTTCAACAATTCCGCACGATTTACCGTTTTGTCCGGCTTGAATGTCCCGTCACTATAGCCATTGATAATTCCCCGATCCTTCAAATACATAATTGCCGTCCGGTTTTTATGCGTAGCCGCCAAATCGCTGAAAGTGCTGACACCCAAATCCGCATCCGACAAACTCGTATCCGTCAGATAACTCTCCGAGCTGGCAAAAAACGCCCCACCGTAGGTGATCTCATCTTTGTTGTCCACCAAACCTATTCCCTTCAAATAGTGATTGATCTCTTTAATTACAAAATTCCCGCCGTTCGAATCCACCAGACTGATCGTACAATTTTCTTCCACCGCGCTATCCCTCAAAGAACCGAAAGTATAACTGTCCAGCAATTTGTATGAGCAATTTTGCGAAGCCTGCAAAAACACCTTATCCCATTCATCCAGTCCCCAGATCGGATAAGAATCTTTTTCCAGAACCGCAGCAATCGTCTTTTTCGAAAAAACCTTGGCCTGTTTTACGGCCTTGCCGTCCACCTCATAACCATAAACCGAATCACCGAAAATCTGATAACTGACTTTTCGACTGCCTCCGTCACTGACATAGGTGACACAATCTTTTCGCGAACTGCAAGCCGTCGTCGTAATTTCCGAATCAGAACTCTCCATCTTGCCGTCACTGGTCTTCAACTGCTCTTTGTAGCGCCAACTTGCTCCCGTACTAAAAATAAAATAATCCGCCAGATTCACATTTTCCATCGAACTGTCGATCTGCCCTCCAAGAATCGCATCGTCGCGTTCCGCCGAATATGCATATGGATATACTTTCTCTTTAAAAACATCGTAACTCGATCCATCGATATTTATCACGCTCACGATCATCACGATTTTGTCGTAACTTCCATCCGATGGAATTATAAAAGTTTTGGTTTCGCCACGTTCCACCAAATAATCCACCACATTGTCATAGTCCACTTTTCCGCTATCTATAGACAAAAAAGTCACATACATATCCGCACCGTTATTGGCCGTAAAATTCACGGTCAAATTGCTCGGCCGATTGTTCACATCAAACTCTATATAATTGGAAGCAAAAAAATGCGGCGCCTGGGTCACATTTGAAATCGTAATTTTCTCCGTTGGAAAAGTTGTGTGCGTTTTCGTGATTTTCACCGGCTTATAATTTTTCCCATCAGTGTATTTACTGTAATCATAATTCCAAGTCACATATTCCAAAAAAGCCTCGGTGATATTGCTGTCCTGTCTTTGTAGCGCGTTATCAATCGCGATAAAACTTCGGTAAATGGAATCCGTCGCCGCCACATCGGAGTATTCCTCCAGCATGTCTTTCACAATTCCGCGACCAAATGCTTTATGCAGATAGCTATACCAGACAAAAGAACCGTAATTTGCGTAGTCATCGTAAGCCGTCGGTCCGAAAATCGACTTCTCCGGCGCCAGCGAAGGCGAATCCTCCAAAAACCCCAGATATCCTTTGTCCCAAGTCACAACCTGACTCTGCATCAAAACCGCGGTGCCCTCGATAAAGTTGTCATATTTCCCGTCCTCGCCCATATAATCTCCCAAATATCCGTATTGTATTGAATGAAAAACTTCATGCGCAATCGTCGCCATCGTCGCGTATTTCTTTTGCCAGATATCAATCGCCAGATAAGGCCCGATGTCGGCATCGGAATGATCAAAATACCCCAAAATCCCCTCATCCTGAAGCGGCAGGAAAAACACCGGCAACTGCGTTTCCCACCACCTTATAAACTTATAAGCGGAACTCGAACCGAAATATTTATCCGCCACGGTTTTGAAACTGCCCGCCGCCTGATCAATATCATCCGGAATTTTATTCAGATTTTTATCGAATGTCGTCCACGAATCATATGTGATCGTTCCGCCCGCCCCACCGTCCGACAAAATTCCCTCCACAACTTCCGTCGGCGTAAAATATTGGAAATTGGAGTCCCGAAAATAAATCCAGTCTTGATCCCCATAAAAACCCAAAGCCGGATAAAAAGTGCCGCTGGCATTGGTCAGAAAATCGCCCAGATCGGTGGCATACTTTGTACAGGCACTCCCCTGCTTCGCCAGACAATAACTAAAGCTGGCCGCATGGGCAGACAGTCCCATCGCCGCAAACATCACCATCCCTAAAATAAAATAAAAAAATCGCTTCACGGGGCAAATTCTAACATGGGAATATAATATGCTACAATACTCACATGTTTCAGCCAAAAGTCCTTTTCGAAGACGAACATTTACTGGCCATCGAGAAACCGGCCGGTATGCTCACCGTAGCCTCAAATCCGAGCAAACGCGATTTGCTTTCCTTTGTCCGTGCCGCCTTTACAAAAGAAAACTCCCGCATCCGCCCAATCAACCGTCTGGACCGCGAATCGAGCGGCATCGTCCTCTATGCAAAAACAAAAGAATGCTACGAAGAAGCCGTCGAAAAGAAAAAACTCGGCCACGCCGAAAAAACTTATCTGGCTCTGGTTGAAGACCGCATGAAATTCAAGAATGGTAAAATCACTTCTCCGCTACCGGCCCGCCGCGACGGTAAAGCCAAACTTCCGGCCGTCACCTCCTATCACACCATCAAAGAAATCCATTTTGGCCATGGCCTCCGCGCCACCCTGATCCAAGCCAAAATCCGCACCGGCCGTTTCCACCAGATCCGCCGCCACTTCGCCCACATCGGCCACCCGCTGATCGTCGATTTCGATTATCAGGACCGCGAAACCTTTCGACGTTACCGCTCCGAAACCGGCATGCGCCACTTTCTCCTCCACTGCGAAAAAATGAATTTCCCTCATTTTGTCACCGGAAAACCACTCGAAATCACCTGTCCTCCACCCGAAGATTTTAAATCTCGGATAAATCCTCGGCCACGCTCCTAAAGAGCAAATGTCTCACCAGCCGCCTCGAAACTTCCAGCCCCCATTCAAAACCGTTATAAGTCACATGTTCCAGCCTCGGCTCGCCATTTTCAAGCGCTATCCAGCCCACCTGCCCGAAACGGGTCAGAGGCGCGATCAAAGCCTTTTCGCTGATCTTCCCAAGATGCGAATGCCCCATCATCACAGAGTCCACGCCATACATTTCGGCTGAAACTCCGGCCTGCTTTTCCAGACACTTATTGATTTTTTTCAGCCTTCTCCTGCGCAAATACGTGTCCCCGAGCAGATTCACCATAAAGGCCTCCCAATTGATATAGTAGCGGAGTTTATGCAGCCCCAGAGGCTCCTTGCCCAAAATTTCCCGTCCAAAAATTGTCAGAAACGGCCGTTCCATCATTTCGAAAATATCGCTATAAACCACCTCATCGCGATTTTTATAATAGCGATTCCCATGCTCCACCAAAATTCTTTTGCCGTTTGAAAACTCCAAAACAAATTCCTTCCCTATAAAATCAAAAAACTTTTTCCCAAACTCTCCATACCATCTCTCCGGATCATGATTGCCATAAATCGCCAGAGTATCACGCATTTTCAATAAATCATGAAATTCCGCCATCAGACGCTGACTGGCGTATTTGCTATGTCGATAATTCCGAATCAGCTCCGGAATTCTCTTCGATTCGCAAAGCGTGGCCTCATAGAGATCTCCACCAAAAATAAAAACCGCGTCCGGATTTTCTTCCAACAACCGAACCAGATTCTTGAGCTGTCCGGGACTGTTGCCTTTAAAAGTCGGATCCAGATGCAAATCGGAAATAAAAAAGACCTTCCGCTCGCCCACCGAAAACACGTCCACCTCATGCGCCGGAACCTCCTCCACGCAAACTTCCTTCCCCATCAGAGAAACCTCCACCAAGCCCTTTTCTACAAGCTCCCGACGATGTGACAGTCTGGTATTCATAAGTCCGATACATGATAGTCAAAAGCCCGATATATACAAGCCGAAATTAAGGTTTTTTTAATATCTGCCACAAATCGAAAACCAAGGTATAGGGATCGTCCGGCGTCGGCTCAAAATTCCATTTTTCCTGAAAATATTTCTTTGATTCATCATGTAAAGCTTCCACAACCAACAAACGAAGTGGTAGATACGCTTTTAGGAGTCGCACAACCGCAACAACAAATTTTAGGACAATCTTGCCACATCCTTTGGACCTATAGCGCTCGTCAATCAACAATTGGCCGATAACAATCGCCGGCCTATCGTATAATCCCCTACTTTTAGAGGATTTTAGATTTTTCCTACGCATAGCCTTGAGTCCAAGAGCTACATATCCAATCATCATCTTCTCTTCATTTTTAATTACAAAAATTTTCGATACTAACTGCTGATTACATTTCTTGGCGCTATGATTAAAAAAATCCACCAACGGCTTATTCGCGGAAGAATAAACAAAACCTTCAGGAATCTTCTCTTCACGATAAGGATAAAAATCTAGAGATTGATACTTCATTTAAATAAATGTTCGGACCTTCTTTTCCATACTTTTGGCTCCGGAGTACAACTCTTTTTCGAAATTATTAAGAGTATGTCTGGATTCGTTTTTTCTAAGTTTTTCCTCCAGCCAATTCATAGACTTGTCAGACATCAAGATCGGTTCAGTTGGAGATTTAATTTTCATAGAAATGAATTATACGCAGACAATATACCAAAATTCGGAAAAAATAAAATTGACACATTAAATTCTGATTGCAAAAGACATAGGAACCCCACGACTAGTTACTTAACAATAGCATTACTCAATTAAAAATAAAGAAGTCAAAGAAAAAGACATTAACAGATAAAAGATTGTGGTAGACTACGAAGCGTAACCATTCTACAGATAATGTTCAACGCCACAGCACCAAGAAAAAAAGACCAAAATTCAAGTAGCAAAGGGGAGTTTAGCAATATTGGAAGTAGCACAAACGCCTTTTTCATATCAAAAAATAAACCAGAAACAGAAACAAAAACAATTGAAGAGCTGATTAATGACATATTTGAGAAAAAGAAATGAAAGACACATGCTACGGACTAATCGTTGACACCAATTTTTTCATCTCAGTAGTCAAAACCAAGGAGACAGATTTCAGGAAAGAAATTATAGAATTTTTAAAAGATAACAAATTATCTGATAAGAAAGTGTATTTTAGCACAATAACATATCTCGAATTATTCAAAAACAAAGACAAAAAAACAAGAAAAGAATATGAAAAGCTATTAAAAGAATATGGGGAAATAAACATCGATAAAAATATTGCAATGAACGCTTCCAATTTATCAAATGCTGTTGAGTATTTTTACGACCAAAAAGAAATTGCTGATGCAGATTCAATCATAGGAGCAACGGCATTTTCTAATCAATTGTGGGTTATTACTACAAACATAAAGGACTTCAAAGCACCTTTATTTAGTATTAAACATACTAAAGTTTTTATTGATAAAAAGAGATATATTGCGATCTATGTATTAGAGCCAAATCAAGATGCCATGAAAGCCTTTCTTGGAAACTGTCAAGAGTACGCTTACGAAACAACAAATAGAGAACAGCGAAAGATTGAAGAACCAAAATTAGCCACTTTTAAAGAGATAGAAGAGTTGATAAAAGCTTTGGAAGAAGTTAAAGAAAGACAAAGAAACAATTAAAAAAGATCTACTCCATTCAAACTTTCCTGCAATCCCTTCGAACTCATCCTCACGTAAATCATCGTAGAAGTAATTTCGCGGTGCCCCATGATCTCCTAGACCGTGGGTTTTGTCTTAAAGACAATTATATGCAGTATTATATGGATAATCTTCAACGCACCCCACAAAATCATCATATTCATTCTGTAAATCATCTTTCTCGTATTGAAGACTGTCATATTCGTTTTGCAAATTAATCCTACTAGTGTTTTCCGCGTAATAAGAATCAGCCCATTCTTGAGCCGTTTTCCCCTCATATTTTCCTATACTACATCCACTCATCAATAACGCTAACGAAATAACTAGTAATATCCTTTTCATAAATACAAAGTTATATTTTAATTTATTCAATATAACGATAACAAAGATTATCGACTACATCTAATTTATATCCATCGTTACAGGAACAAGGGGGAGACATGGGAGAATTGTCAGTAGAATTAGGAGGGCAATCTTGCCCATATGAGTAATTTATGAACAAAGATAAGGTAAACTCTTTACTATCAATAACATCTTTGTTTACTGCGATAGAGGTAACAATATCTTCAGGTTTTACATATAAATTTTCTACTAACATTCCACCATTACTAAATTTGACCGGGATATAGGATTCTTGTTCAATTACAAATTTTGTATCTAATGCATATTCACTACCTTCATTAATAATTACATTCATTAATCCATTAAAATTTTTATCCTTGTAAACAGGAATATTTTTATCGGCCACCCATATTTCGTCATAAATAAACGCCTTCGAGGTATTATCTATGATGGCAGATAAATTTGAGGAAGTATATATACCTGCGGTATCAGAACTAGGATTAGCATCAATAGGAAGACTACAAGAAGAAAGAAACAGCATCGCAATCAGAAAGATTTTTTTCATACTCAAAGCAATTATTAATACAACAAGGGGTATTTTCTGTAACATTCATCCTTCTGCGCTTTCACCTTCGCATCAACATCACCAGAACGCGTTTTTGGCAACAAACACATTCCATATTCATCCACATTGTAATCTGGAGTTGAGACTTTACAGTCCTCCTTATTAGAGACATCTGTTTGCCAGCTATAAACATTTGCTCTGCAATCCTCCCAAGCACTATCCACATCCACTTTCCATGCTTTACACTCATTCGCCCAGAAATAATTATAGTCCAATTCAGCCTGAGTGATACAAGCATCCAAAAGTTCTTTTTGTTTCTCTTTTTCCAACTCGTTTTCTGTAATTTTCCACTGTTCCTCTTCATATTTCTGCTTCTCCAAATCCAACGCTGCTTGATTATAGCTTGGTAAAGCATACAAAAAATAGTACCCAACAGGAAAAATCAAAAGAACGCCTAGAACAACAACAACAAAATGAAAATATTCTTTTAATTTGTTCATGTTTTTAGGCATAAAGAATGCTTCAACACCTGCTTCTGCAACATCACCCACCTGCAGACAAACAGATTGTAGTAGTCTTCACACCACTATGTCCAAGCATTTTTTAAAAAGACAGCAAAACAAGCTTTAAATTACAAGCCTTTCTGGTGGGTCGGCCGGGACTCGAACCCGGGACCAATTGCTTAAGAGGCAACTGCTCTACCAGCTGAGCTACCGACCCGCAAAAGTCAAAACAGCGCAAAAAATCTATCACCGCAACTCCCCTCGCGCAAGCTTATTTAAAGAGCACCTTGCCGCTAACATTGTTAATCTTCACAACACCGTCGACGATTTCGCCGTTCACGTTTTCCAACCGGATTTCTCCGGTCCCCCACCACTTGCTGAATCTGATGATCCTGTTTTCATCGGGTAAAACAACCATTCCCTTAACATTGTCAAATTTCGCCGCCTGCGTTTCCCAGTCCATTAGCCCGGTCAGATCAAAAGTAAACGGATTGCTGTCCCCGGCCCTCTTCATCGTCAAAACATTGTCTTTAAGGCTAAAACCATATTTCCCATCACCAATTATCATTTCATAATCAACTTCACCCATTGGCGGTTGATCAGGATAATCATTTCCATAAAAAGAAGCCATGTAAGTAAAACCTTCTACATTGTCCACGCAACTCCCAGTCATCCCGCAATCCACATTCATATAAAAACTATTCTCCGGCATCCCGTAGTTCGGCGCCACCCCGATCAGCGTCATGATTTTGTCGCTCGTCTGCCACGGATCATGATCCACCGCCATGCCTTTCAGATCGCTCGTAAACGACCTCTGCAAACCCTCGACTCCATGTGTCATCACAAGATATTGAATTATCGAAGTCACGCTCGTCGCGTCTTCTCCGTTGATATTCGCGCTCTTTTGTTCTACGAATTTTCCATTCTCCATCATCCCGTTTTTCTCAAACAGCGCCTGCAGTCTCCCCAGCTGATCCGCCTCCGATATGCCAAAAGCACCCACCGGTCCGCCAGCCATGCTCACCAGCAGAGCCACAAAAATTCCGGCCGGCAAAATCTTCAGATCTTTCTTTTTTGAGAATAGGAAATAGCCCGCCATCACCAGTAACCAGATTCCAAAAAGCACGATAAAATATCTCGGCTCAGTCATTCCATAATCCTGAATCCTAAGCCAAACCGCGAAAAACAGCACAGCCACAAGCGGCACCAGCAAAGCAAAAAGAGTCTTCCTGAAAAAGCCGACAAAACTGATGAATTTTTCCTTCACCGCGAAGCTGAAAAAATAAGTCATCACGCCCACAAATGAAAAGGCCATGATCCAAATCGCCACGCCGCCCTCCGGCCACTGCCAGAGCCCCACGATCTTGCCCGTGTAGGCGTAAAGCACGATCAGATACAGCGAGGTCAGTGGCACCAAAAAATACTCCACGATGAGCTTTAGCGCCCGTGGATACTCGGTGGTTTTATCCAATTTTTTAAAATCAGAAGGAACTCCAAAAAGGAAATAAGTCACAGCCAAAATCCCAGTAATTACAAACCACACATCGCCATAATATTCGCCGTCAATCGTGATACTAAAAAGATAATCCACCGAAGCCAGTAACATCACCACGCCCAAAAAGAGAATTCCAAAAAATACGAAAGCCGCCAAAAATCTCTTTATCAAGGCCAAAGTCCACTGCCAAAAACCGTTCACAATGCCTTTTTTCATGAAGGGAGCCAGCAAAATAAGCATCAACGCCATTCCGGAAATGATCGTAAATTTCATGAAATCTTTTTCCAGCCAGTCCGGATAATTTTTGAAAAAGAACAGATACGAACCAAGTCCCACCACCAAAACTCCGATCCTCCCGATCCAAAACTCTTTTGTTTTCCCTCCTCTTGATTCCACAAAAATATCCACGGCAAAAGCCAGCAAGAACACAAAAATCATCGTCAAAATCACGGAAATAAAAGTTTGTTGAAGAAAAAACTCCGGAGTTCGCGAACCGTCATACATGGCATAGGCATTACGCGCCAAATGATTCGAGCGCACCGCACAAACCACGGCCGTAAAAGCGGCCAGCATCGAAATCGGAAACCGCTTTACCGCGGTCAAAAACTTTTCATACAGATCAGAAATTGAGGGAAATTTCATAAAGAGGGGTTAAGTATTGTCGGACCGAAATCAGTCTCAATCAAAAACCAATAAAAAGATAGTCCAAAACCGACTACCAAGTCAAAAATACAGCACAATTACAATTCCATATGCGCCACCCACTTTCTTGCGTCCTTTCTCCCACTTCACCACTTTTTCGTCTTTCGGCAACCACCGATTTTCCTCTGATGCAAGCCGAAAAATCGAGTTTTATCGCGCAATATTTCGCGACTTTACGCCACTTCAAATCCTTGATTTTTGGCTAGAGAAAGCTAAAATTCAAGTATCAATAAGTCTATTTTTTAACCTCAAAACTATGAAAACTCTTTCCGACGAAAAACTCTACGAGCGCTGCAAATTTTACGGCAAACTCGCTCTCAACTATCGTAACAAATTTATTGGCCTCCTACCGGAAGCAAATCGTCGCAGATTATACGAACAAAAAGGTTTTAGTTCGATTTTTGAATTTGCTTTCAAATTGGCCGGTTTGAGCGAAAAACAAGTTCGAATCGCTCTCAATCTCGAAAAAAGTTTTTTGGACAAACCTGTCTTATGTGAACTTTTTACCACAGGCAAAGTAAGTGCCAATAAATTGGCTCGGATCACTTCCATCGCCACGGTCAAAAATCAGGACTTTTTATCCAATCAAGTTCAACTGCTTCCAAAAAGAGCGCTAGAAACTTTGGTCCGTGACTTGC
>Ga0265292_1002344_pt1 | contig 13349 bp, 15 predicted proteins | sample Munlanlewell296A_FD_189080 | JGI IMG/M metagenome (GOLD analysis project Ga0265292, IMG submission 189080) | Leachate microbial communities from a municipal landfill in Southern Ontario, Canada - Leachate well 296A | ecosystem: Engineered > Solid waste > Landfill > Unclassified | place: Canada...
TGCCAAACCGCAAAGCTATATGCCACCCGGTCTTATAGCCGGGTGGCCTAAATAGTATTCTCCCCGGCGAGGCCAGGAGATCAACGGGAAGCCGGCTGGCGATACCCTGCTTGGATTATTAGCCCAGGCATAAAGGAACAAAATGATGACTACAACCATGACCTCAAGTCCCAATTTCGCCAATCTCGCCTCTGAGGCTCAAATCGAACGGACCATTAAAGCGCTGGAGGCCAACAACATCCATGCCATCCTCGCCGAGAACGGCGTGGATGCAAAAATGAAGCTGTTTGAAATATTTCCTGCCGATGCAGAAGTATTCACCTCCAGTTCGGTTACGCTGAACACCCTGGGCATCACCGAGGAATTGGACAAGTCTGGTCGCTATGACTCTGTGCGCGCCAAATTGGGCGAGATGGATCCGAAGACCCAGAACCGCGAGATGCAGAAGATGGGCGCGACGCCTGAGTATATGATCGGCAGCGTTCACGCGGTCACCGAAACCGGGCGCATCATCATCGCTTCAAAGACCGGCAGCCAGTTGGCGGGTTATGCCGCCGCAGCGGCACACGTCATCTGGGTGGTCGGCACGCAGAAAATCGTCCCTACTCTCGAGGATGGCTTGAAACGCTTAGAGGAATACACCCTTCTGCTGGAGAATGACCGTGCACTCAAGGCGTCCGGTATCAATAGCAGCATTAACAAACTATTGATTGTCAATAAAGAATTTAAGCCGGGTCGTACCACGATGATTTTGGTGAAAGAGAATTTAGGGTTTTAGTGCCGGAACAAGTCAGGCAGTTTAAAAATTGAGCTTTTTCTTATTTTTCACAGGAGATGAACAATGAAAGCACTTGTCTACCACAGCCCGGGCAAACGCGCTTTGGAGAACATGCCCAAGCCCGATATCAAGTCACCCACCGATGCCATCATCAGGGTCACAAAGACAACCATTTGTGGCACAGACCTGCATATCCTGAAAGGGGATGTGCCAACTGTTACAGATGGCCGTATTCTGGGACACGAAGGTGTCGGCATCATTGAACAAGTGGGTTCGAGCGTCTCCAATTTCAGCGTGGGCGACCACGTCCTGATCTCGTGCATCAGCTCGTGCGGGAGATGCGCCAACTGCAAGAAAGGTATGTATTCACACTGTGAGAATGGTGGCGGTTGGATTCTGGGCGTCAAGATCGACGGCACTCAAGCCGAATACGCCCGCATCCCTTTTGCAGACAACAGCCTGTACCCGATTCCTGCCGGAGCGGACGAAGAAGCGTTCGTCATGTTGAGCGATATCCTGCCGACCGGGTTCGAATGTGGTGTGCTTAACGGGCAGGTGAAGCCCGGTGATACGGTGGCAATTATCGGGGCAGGCCCGATCGGGTTGGCGACCCTGCTGACGGCGCAGTTCTATTCGCCAGCGGAGGTCATCATGGTCGATAATGATGACAACCGTCTAGAAATCGCAAAGAAATTTGGAGCGACGCAGGTCATCCACAACGACCTTGGCAACGCTGCCGAAAAAATCATGGCGCTGACCGCCAACCGGGGCGTAGACGTGGCCATAGAAGCCGTTGGGATTCCGGCCAGTTTCGACATTTGTCAGGAAATCGTGACGGCGGGCGGTCATATCGCCAACGTCGGCGTGCATGGCAAGCCCGTCCAGTTAAATCTGGACAAACTTTGGGCACAAAATATTACTCTCACAACCCGACTCGTGGATACCGTAACCACCCCGGTGCTTCTTAAAGCGGTGGCTTCAGGAAAGCTCCAGGCCAAGCAGTTGATTACACACCACTTCTCGTTGGATCAAGTGATGCAAGCCTACGACACGTTTGGTAGTGCCATGAAGGAACGCGCTCTAAAAATAATCATAACTAACGATTAGTGGCTAACGGTCAGGCAGTGCAAGGGATAATATGCAATTGCACCTATCAAGCAAACTCAAAACAGGTTTTCACCGCCCGATCCGAGCGAAACTCATCTTTAATCCTGGTTCCGGCCAACCGGGAGAATCACCGCAACAGCTAGTTAGTATTCTCTCAGAAATGCAGAACCAGCATATTTTTCCGGAAGTCTTTATAGTGCATCCTGAAAGTCAGCTTGAGGACGTGGTACATAGCGCAATCAAATCGAGCATTAAGTTGATTGTCGTTGCCGGCGGCGACGGTACCATCGACAGCGTCGTAGGGGCCATGACCGAAAGTGATGCGACCCTCGGCATCATCCCCACAGGCACACGAAACAACGTCGCTTTTAACCTGGGGATCACAGGGGATATCGCAAATTCTGTCGCTCTATTGCGCCAGGGTCGCCGGTTGAAGATCGATGTAGGACGAGTCCACTGCGGACATTCCCGTCACTGGTTTCTGGAAGGTGTTGCATTGGGTCTCATCTCCGATCTATATCCGATGGCGGATGATTTTCAGCATGGTAATCTGGCGCAGATCGGGGGATTATTATCAACACTTATCTCTGCAACACCCTCACGGCTGCGTATGATTCTGGACGGGTACAAACACCTTGATACGGTGGCGCATATGATGTTGATCACGAATATGCCTTTTCTCGGACCACACTTCCAGATTTCCCCCAAGGTATCCTTCAAAGATGGCCGTCTCGATGTATTCACTTTTTCGGATATGGGCAAACTGAACATGCTCTCCTATGCCATGCTGTCACTCGGCGGTCTGCTCGAGGATGCCGGCATCAAGCATTATCGTGCCAGGCACATTAAGATCGTTTCGACCCCACAGATGCCTGTGCTTGCCGACGGTATCTTGGTGGGCCAGGGATCAGGTTCATTATCAATTCACGTCTACCCGCGCGCCCTGACGGTTATGGTTGGCACAGCGCTTACGGGAGAGTCCTCGGCAACACCGGCAATCGATTCAAAGTTGGCGGTTGATGGATAACGGTTTCAAACAAACTTCCTTGTCGCCAGAGGCACACGCCACTTCTTTTTGGTCTGCCAACAGACGACGACCCGCCTTGCTGATAATCCTGGTGACAGGTCTGGTACTGTTCCTCATCTGGCTGCCGGGCGGGGCGCGGGCGTCACTAAGGACGGCGTTGAGCGCCCAACGAGGACTGGTCGTCTTGCTTTCCCTGTTTGCGCTGGTGACTTTGTCCTTGATTTGGTCAACCGGTCAGCGCCTGGACACCCGGGTTTTCATGCTCTTTAACATACGGGTCTATCCCGTGTGGCTGGATCGTAGTATGTGGCTGGTAACACAGCTTGGCAATATGCTGGCTGCATTTATCGCTGCATTCCTTCTTTTTATACTGAACTATCGCCGTCTGGCCATAGAGATCATCTTCGGCACCCTCACGCTTTGGTTACTGGTGGAAATTATCAAGGCGTTATCCGATCGGGACCGTCCATTTCTTACTCTTGATAAGGCACGCGTCATTGGCTGGCGAGAAATAGGTGATTCCTTTCCAAGTGGTCATACAACCCAGATATTTTTCCTAATGACACTGTTCATCCACCACTTCCAGTTTGGAATGGTAGAAACTGCTGCCCTGTATGCAGTCGCCGCTCTGGTCGGTTTTACGCGGATCTACGTTGGCGCGCACTATCCAAGAGATGTCATCGCAGGTATAGTGCTTGGATCAGTTTGGGGGATTCTCGCAACTCTGGTGGATCCCTATTGGCTAGTACTGCGCTTCTGAGGGAGTCACCCCCAAGTGGCGGAGGCAAACACTCCCCACCCGTGAGATGTGGCCAGGGAGTGTTTGCTGTATAATGTATTCATGACCAGCATAGGCATATTGGTCTGTCGGTTCCGCATCGTGAGAGCGGTGGGCATCACTTGAACCGCCATCCACAATCACCGCACCGAGCAAATAGCTCAATAGGAGAGGCGGTCAGACAGGCTGCCTCCGCATACACATTGCAAGAAAGGAGATTTCCAAATGAAGAAGTGTAATGAAGTAATGACGAAAGACCCGGTTTGCTGCCTGCCAAATGCCATGGTGGCAGAAGCAGCGGGGTTGATGAAGATCGAGAACATCGGTTCGATTCCTGTTATCGAGAACGAGCAGACCAAAAAATTGGTCGGTATCGTAACCGATCGCGATCTGACTTTGAAGATCGTGGCCGAAGGGCGCGATGCCAAATCCACGAAAGTGGAGGCGGTGATGACGCGCAAGGTAGTGACCTGCCGCGCTGAAGATGATTTGCAGAAAGCGCTGGATGCGATGTCCGAGCATCAATTGCGCCGCATTCCTGTCGTGGACAACGACAACAAGATCCTGGGGATCATTGCCCAGGCGGATGTGGCGACACGCGTTAACCAGCCGGAAAAAACTGCCGAAATGGTTAAGCAAATTTCGCAAGCCAACGGGAAGTAAAAAAGGTTGTTACAGTCAAAAGGACGATTAATAAACAAAGGAGATATGAAATGTCTAACAAAAGAATGAGCAAGTCCCAGTTCGTGACTACCCTTTCCGAGAAAAGCGGCCTCAATAAGAAGCAAGCCACGTCAGCGCTCGATACGATCAACGCGATAGTTGCCGAGCAACTCGGCAAGCGAGGACCGGGCGAAGTTCTCATCCCAGGCCTGCTTAAACTGTTTGTCGTTGGCAAGCCTGCTACGCGCCAGCACAAAGGCGTCAACCCATTCACCAAGGAGCCGATGACCTACAAGGCAAAAGCGGCATGCAAGGTGATAAAGGTGAGGCCTCTCAAAGCACTGAAAGATGCCATTTAAGTTCCTGCTAGCGAATCTGGCGTTCTCGGTAGTGCGGCAGGCAACTTCTCATCTTGCTGGATTAGAAAACTAACATGAAAGCTATGCGCCGCAATTTGCGCATTGTTATTGGTGTTGCATGACCTGGCGAACGATCTGCACATGCAAGTAGTATCCTGCACCAGCGATGGACTGCGCTATGCCTTCATCCTCGACCGCGGCTCGCTTGGCATGTTACCGACGCACATAGACTACCCCTTCCTGGATGGTGATAGACTTTTTGTCCGTGTCGTCTACAGCGATAAGCCGGTACCGGAAGTGATGGAACCGCAAATTACGCCTGCACCACGAATGGCTGCTGATATTGTTGATGATCAGACGCTAGCCCGTCGAGGCGTCCGGGCCTTCTTGAAGGTCTTTGATGATATTAAACTTAGGGACGATGCCGCCTCAAAACTCTCTGCTCAAGGTCTGCCCGACGTCGTGGTTATAGATAAAGAGGAATTCAATAAACGAGTAGCGGAGCATAAGGCCAATCGGCAGAGGAGTAATCGCATCAGGCGATTGTTTAACAAATCTGCCCAATAGCTTCAAGAGTATTGTCCACCCTGGCCAAGGGCAAATCCAACTTGTAAATCAATGATTCTTAAAAAAATAAAAAAAATGGACGCAAAGGTGTCAGTAAGCATGCCTAAAAATTCCAGATCGGTTTCCAACGTCGATATCAGTGGCTCTTCCAAAGTACTCCCAGGCGAAAGCATGCCAGAGCATCCACCTTCGCAACTGAATAACTGGACATTCCGGCGGGTCGTGTGGGCGACTCTCGTCCTGGTTTTTGTGGCCCTTGGCTTCTGGCTTCTCTATCGGTTTAACCAAGTCGTTTTCATCTTGTTTATCGCCATCGTGATGGGTACGGTGTTCAGGCCAGTCGTAACCTGGTTGCATCAGCGAGGACTCCCCCGGATAGCGGGGGTCATTCTTGTCTACCTCCTGCTGCTCGCACTGCTCATCAGCTTTGTGCTATTGTTATTCCCGTTGATTGTCGAGCAAGGTACAACGATGGCTGCCGCAGTGCCGGGTTACTACCAAAGCCTGCGTGAGTGGATGATTAATTATCCCAGTCAATTGATTGTGCGCCTAGGTGAGTTCCTCCCAGCGACACTACCAGGCCTGGAGCCGATACAGCAAACGGGAGAGCAGATGCTGGCTTCAGCAGAGCAGGCACTGGGTTACGTGACATTGGCGGCTAAGGTTATCTTTATTGCCATAGTTATTCTGGTACTAGCATTTTTCTGGACACTTGATGGGCCGCGAACCATTCAGTCATTGTTGCTGCTGGTTCCAACGGGCCAGCGCGAGAGCATTAGCGAACTGATTTCAGCCATGGAAACCAAGGTTGGTTTCTACATTGCCGGACAAGGCGTCCTTTGCCTGGTGATTGGTGTCATGGCGCTGGTTGCCTATCTGCTCATCGGCTTGCCCAATGCCCTGGTGCTGGCGTTTGTGGCGGGCGTGCTGGAGGCCGTACCGATGATTGGGCCGCTGCTTGGCGCCATTCCCGCGGCGCTGGTTGCGCTGTCCATTGCGCCTGCCAAGCTGGTGTGGGTCATCGTCGCGACAGTCGTTATTCAGCAGGTGGAAAACAGCCTGCTGGTGCCGCGCGTCATGCGTAAGGCGGTGGGGGTCAATCCATTCGTCACACTACTGGCGTTTTTTGCCTTTAGCTCTTTGTTCGGCATTGCCGGCGCACTCATGGCGATCCCCATGGCAGCAATTATTCAGCTCTTACTTGATCGCTTCGTCTTTCATCCAGCGACGATGGAGCCGGAGGTTTCGGCGGGCCGCGACTATGCCAGCCGGCTGCGCTATGAAGCACAGGACCTGGCCCAAGACCTGCGCAAGCAGGCGCGGCTCAAGAAAGGGGGCTCGGACCTAAGGGTCAAGCAGATTGATCGGGTGATGGATGAGATTGAGACCATTACAACCGACCTCGATGCTTTGCTGGCACAGGTCCAATCTTCAGGTGCACCATGACGAAGCAAATAATACGGTTCGGTGCAGCGGGCTTGACCACGTTGCTGGTGCTGGTGGTGCTATGGCAGTTCCGGATTGTCGTCGTTTACGTATTGATCTCGCTAGCGCTTGCGGCAGCGCTGCGCCCATTGGTTAACCGCCTGGTTGGGCGAGGCTTCGTGGTGCGCGCGGCCTGGATTCTACTGGTCCTGTTTGCCTTGGGCAGTTTCGGCTTCTTACTCTTCCTAATCGGTGAGACCGCGATCAATGAGATTCAACAGTTTGCACAGACTGTGTCGGTGCAGGATGCGTGGAGGCTGCCGGTATGGTTGGAGGGCAGTTCGTTCCAACAGGCGCTGGTTGCGCGGCTGCCACCGCCGAGTAAGCTCTTCGAAGCAGTTACCGGCGACCAAGGGCAGCTCGTGCTGCCGGCCATACTCGGCTTCACGCAGGGCATTGGCAGCGTCGTGAGCGGCGTACTCGTCATTCTGTTCTTGAGCCTCTATTGGAGCATCAATCAAATTCATTTTGAACTACTCTGGCTCTCGCTGCTTCCATCTAGCCAGCGCAAACAGGCGCGTGGTATTTGGCGGACAATCGAGCCTGACCTCGGCGCTTACATACGCAGCGAGGTAGTCCAAAGCCTCCTGGCCGGGCTGCTATTAGGCCTTGGTTATTGGCTGCTCGGATCCCCATACCCAACACTGCTGGCGCTGATCGGCGCGCTAGCATGGCTGATACCCGTAGTGGGGGCGCCCCTGGCAGTGATTCTGCCAGTGTTAATGGGACTGCTGACCAGTGTGCAACTTAGCCTGTTTACGGCTCTCTATACGCTCGTCGTCTTAATTGCCCTGGAAGTATGGGTCGAGCCACGCCTTTTCAGACGCAGATGGGATAATCCCATTCTGACTGTGGTTCTGCTCATTGCCCTGGCAGACGCTTTTGGCCTTGTCGGCATCATCGTCGCGCCACCTTTATCAGTTGTATGCCAAATCCTGTGGAGCCGCCTGGTCAGCAACCGCGCTGTTTCAGGGGCTGCAACGCAGGTTTCAGACCTCAAAGAGCGGCAAGAACGCGTATGGGCCACCATAAGGGCAATGGATGAACCGCCTCTGCCCTTGGTGACCAGCAGCATGGAGCGGCTCACCCATCTGATTGAGAAAGCCGAACCCATTCTGCCAGCGGCTCTGCCGGCTGAACCTTCCGAGCCATTCCTCTTGTCCCAGCCTGTCACCGCTGAAGGTGGGCCACCTGTATCCACAAACCCTGAAGAAACAGACGATGACCGTACGCAGAATGGCTAGAACAATTACACATCTTTGGCAGCAGGGTATCCGCAGCGTGCACAGGCTTAATGAGCGGACACACGGCTGGTTAGGGATGTTGGCGGGCGCTGCCAGGGAAACCTTAAAGCCCGACTCGGTGATTACAGCCGCGGCGATTGCCTACTTTTCCATCTTCTCCCTATTTCCCATCACCCTCTTGAGCATTTCCATTGCCAGCTTCAGCCTCGGCTCATTGATGGACCAGCACCTCATCGTACAGAGGCTGGAGTTCATTGCACCAGCCCTGGGCCAATTGTTGGGCCAAAATATTGACGAAATCATCCAGGCGCGCGGACCAGTTACCATTGTTGCTTTAGTTAGTCTGATTTGGTCTGCCTCTACAATTTTTTACACGCTTACCGGCACCCTGAATGAAATTTGGGGCAATAAACGAAGACGCCCTTTTTGGAAGCAGCGTGGTCTGGCAATACTATTTGTCCTGACCTTCGTTGGCCCGGCTCTCTTCCTGGCTTCGTTTGCCAGCAGCATGATTGCCAACCTCCGCATCTGGTTGCCCAACCAGATCATTCCGATCGAGGGCGGTATCAGTTTTGTAGTGGCTATCTTGCTCGATGTTGCCTTATTCATGGTACTCTACATCATGCTCCCACATGGAGCTTCTACCTGGCGCGAGATTTTACCCGGCGCGATTGGGGCCGGCCTGCTCTGGGAGCTTGCCAAGAAAGCATTTTTGCTCTTTATTTCCACCTACATCTCCGTCTCGAACCTGGTCTATGGTTCAGTGGCAGCCATTATCGCCTTCCTGGCCTGGGCCTATCTGAGCGGCCTCATCTTTCTCTTTGGCGCTTTCTTGAGCGTCTCTTGTTACCGGCTAAAGCAGCAGCAACAAGAAGCGGCAGGTTAAATACAGTAGACTAATTATTACACGCATCTGGCGAAAATGGAAAAAGAGGCCGATGAATTTTGGGCCAAAGGATAGAGCCGCATGGAAGGAATCCATGACAAGAAACCTCGCCCCACGAATAAACGCCGCATGCATGCCAAGCTCATCTTTGGGTATGTCAAAGGTCATTTCACTGGCGCGTGTCCCCTTCGCAGTGTACTTCAGACTGCGCTGATTGGCGGACTCGCCGCGGCCTTTGGCCTGGCCAAGTTAATTTCGAAATAAGAAGGATATCTTATGAATGCAAATGATCAAAACCATCGCGCCATTTTAAAGAGCATTGCCCATCGGGTAATGCTCGAGCGAGGCTTGCTCCCTGATTTTTCCACCGAAGCACTCGCCGAGCTCGGAAGGCTTCAGATACCTACAGTAACAGAAAATGGGCCAGCCGAAGGTCCCCTTGGGATTTGTGACATGCGGAACCTTCTGTGGGCTTCCATTGATAACGACGACTCGCGTGATCTGGATCAGCTCACCGTTGCCGAGGCGATGTCCGCAGACAAGGTGAAAATTCTGGTCGCCATTGCAGATGTGGACTCGTCCGTTAAAAATGGTTCAGCGATTGACGAACATGCGCGCCATAACACCACCTCGGTTTATACCGCTGCAGAAATATTTCCAATGCTTCCTGAAAAAATTTCCACTGATGTGACCTCCCTGAATTTCAACCAGGATCGTCTTGCCATTGTTATTGAAATGGTGGTCGGCGCGAACGGGTCCCTTCAAGAATCAAATATCTACAATGCCTGGGTGCGTAATCATGCGAAACTGGCCTATAACAGTGTAGCCGCATGGCTTGAAAAGAAAGGCGACATTCCCAAAGAAATTGCTGCCGTGCAGGGCCTGGCTGAGAATCTGCAAATGCAGGACCGGGTAGCACAGAGTTTGAAGAATTTCCGGCATATCAATGGGGCACTCAGTTTGGAAACCATAGAAACCAAACCGGTATTCGATGGCGATCAAATTCGCTCTCTCGAAATAGAGGAAAAGAACCGTGCCAAGGAACTCATTGAGGATTTCATGGTCGCAGCCAACGGTGTGACCGCCCGCTATCTTTCGGGCAGGAAATCCCCCTCGATCCGTCGTGTGGTACGCACGCCAAAACGCTGGGAGCGGATCGTCGAAATTGCGGCGGATCACAAGTTCAAACTTCCAGAACTCCCGGATTCAAAAGCGTTGGAGGAGTTTCTCGTCAAGCAAAAAGCCGCGGATCCGCTGCGCTTCCCCGACTTATCCCTGGCAGTGATCAAACTTCTAGGAAACGGTGAATATATTGTCGAACTTCCTGAAGGGAACGCCCCGGGCCACTTTGGACTGGCCGTCAAAGACTATGCCCACTCTACTGCTCCCAATCGCCGCTACCCCGACCTGCTGACGCAGCGCTTGTTGAAAGCGGCCCTGGATGGGAAACCTGCGCCCTACAGTAAAGATAAATTGGATGTTCTGGCCGCCCATTGCACCGAAGCAGAAGATGCAGCGACCAAGGTCGAACGTCAGGTCGGTAAATCCGCGGCCGCGCTTCTGCTCGAATCGAGAATCGGAGAGCAGTTTGATTCGATTGTCACAGGCGCTTCCGAGAAAGGCACGTGGGTTCGGCTTCTCAGTGTACCAGTCGAAGGCAAACTGGTACAGGGGTTTGAGGGCCTGGATGTCGGTGACCGGATTCGCGTGCAGTTGATATCCTTGGACGTTCAGCGAGGATTTATTGATTTCAGGAAAATTAATTCATCAAGGCATTGATACGGAAACTCGTACTTCCGTATTCAAAACAAGCAAAGGAGAAATCTTATGAAAAAGCAAGCAGGTTTGTGGATCGATCATCGCAAGGCTGTGATTGTGATTGTTACAGAGGAAGGGGAAGACATCCAAAAAATCGAATCGGGAATGGGGAGGCATGTTCACTATCGGGGGGCATCGACTACAAAGTCTCCTTACAGCACCCAGTATCAGCAGGGAGACGATCAGTTGGATAATAAATTCACTGAACAACTCAACAAATTTTATGATGAGGTCATTGCCCACATCCGTGCGGCGGAGGCGGTCTTGATTTTTGGCCCTGGCGAGGCAAAAGGCGAGCTGGAAAAACGTATTGAGCACGAAGGACTCAAAGCACACATCCTTGCCGTTGAAACCGTGGACAAGATGACCGATCGCCAGATTTCGGCGAAAGTCCGAGAGCGTTTTCCAGCCTAGATTGTGTTATTTTGACCGCTTCCGCGCTGACTATGATGGCACCCTATTCTGGAGCGAACAAGCGAATTACTGTGATCTGCCAGGCTGCATGAGCGCCGCAGTGACTCTCCCCGGTGGTAAGGGGCAAAGAATGTTATAGAATTTTCTGATGCTATTTCATTTCCCCATCATTCTATGATTGATATTCGCGGCCGGTACTGCAGCGCCTCCGCAAGATGCGCCGGGACAATGTCCCCGCTCCCGGCCAGGTCGGCGATGGTGCGCGCCAGTTTGAGCACCCGGTGGTAGGCCCGCGCCGATAATTGCAACTGGTTCATGGCCGTCTTCATTAAGGTCTGACCTGTCTCGTCCAGCGCGCAGAACTGGCGTACTTCGGCGATGCGCATGTCGGCATTGCAGACGATGTCAGTCAACCCGGGTGAAAGGCCTGCCTCCCCCACCCCAAAGCGCTTCCTCTGGATGTCGCGGGCGGCTTCCACCCGTTTGCGGATCTCGGCCGAGGTCTCGCCCAGCCGGTCACTGCTCAGCTTTTCGTAATCCACGCGCGGCACCTCCACGTGGATGTCAATCCGGTCCAGCAGGGGACCGGAAATGCGCTTTTGGTACTTGGTCACCACCATCGAGGAGCAGGTGCAGGGCTTGCCCGGATCGCCGTAATAACCGCACGGGCATGGATTCATCGCGCCAACCAGTTGGAAACTGGCCGGGAAGGTCAGCGAGCCTTGGGCCCGGCTGATGGTCACAACCTTATCCTCCAGCGGTTGGCGCAGCACTTCGAGCACGCGCATCCCGAATTCGGGCAGTTCGTCCAGAAATAGAACACCGTGATGGGCCAGCGAGATTTCCCCCGGATGCGGCCAGTTTCCGCCGCCCACCAGGCCGGCGTGGCTGATGGTGTGGTGGGGGGCGCGGAACGGACGGATGCGCAGCAGCGGCGTTTCGGGCGGGAGTTGGTCGGCCACGGAATAAATGCGGGTCACGTCCAGCGCCTCGTCAATGGACATTTTCGGCAGGATGCCCGGCAGGGCGCGCGCCAGCAGGGTCTTGCCCGACCCGGGCGGACCCATCAGCAGCACGTTATGGCCTCCGGCGGCGGCCACTTCGAGGGCGCGCTTGACGTGTTCCTGGCCCTTGACTTCGCCGAAATCGGTCGGCGGGAAAAGCGGGGCGTCTTCCACTTCGAGACGGGTGTAGGCCGGGACGGGCTTGCGTCCCGCCAGGTGGTTGTAGAGCACACTCAGCGAAGAAACGGGGATGACTTCCAGATCGGGGATCAGGGCGGCTTCGGCGGCATCCGCCTCCGGTACCACAATCCGCTTGAATCCGGCCTGGCGGGCGGTGGCGGCCATCGGCAGCACCCCGCGGGCGTGGCGGACGGTCCCATCCAGCGAGAGTTCCCCCACCACCATCGTCCCTTCGGCGGCTTCGGGCGGCAACATGCCGGTGTAAATCAGCACACCCAGGGCGATGGGCAGGTCGTAGGCTGGGCCTTCCTTGCGGACCGAGGCCGGGGCCAGGTTGACCACCAGCCGTTTGCGCGGGAAGGGCACCCCGGCGTTGCGCACCGCCGCCTGGACCCGTTCGCGGCTCTCCTGGATGGCCGCGTCCGGCAGGCCGACGATGGTCATGCCGGGGAAGCCGGAGGTGTAATCCACTTCCACTTCGACCACCACCCCGTCCAGGCCGATCATAGCACAGGAATAGACACGCGCGAGCATGGACAGAGTATAGATAAGAATGGGGATAAAGTCAACTGACGAAAATCCGCCAATCTGCGTTACCTTCGCAGGATAGGCGGATGTGGAGCAAAATCTAAAACATGGAGCGTGGAAAACTCGGATGCGGCGGATTTGTGCGGATGTAATTGCTTTGTTGTTGTGTGACAGTCACCTTTAATATCTTATAAGTGAGATTCTTGTTTTTTGTGCAAGAAAATTTTTACCACAGAGAGCACAGAGTCCACAGAGATTTTAAAAGCTTTTTCTCCGTGTTCTTTGTGGACTCTGTGGTTAAATCTCTTTGGTTCCGGCTTGTCCGGGTTAGGGTGACTTTCACAAGCTTATCGCCGGCAACCCTCCCGCAGGTTTTGCCGCCTGGACCGCTCTCACAATCGCCTGAGCCAAAACTTCGGCGGCATACGCCCCCACGGTGCTCACGTCGGCTTTCTTCTGACCGGTGGCGAGGGCGAAAATCGTGTCGCCGTCCAGCATGGTGTGCGCCGGG
>Ga0265292_1002345_pt1 | contig 13346 bp, 9 predicted proteins | sample Munlanlewell296A_FD_189080 | JGI IMG/M metagenome (GOLD analysis project Ga0265292, IMG submission 189080) | Leachate microbial communities from a municipal landfill in Southern Ontario, Canada - Leachate well 296A | ecosystem: Engineered > Solid waste > Landfill > Unclassified | place: Canada...
GCCTTTTTAAAAATTCTGCCAATCAAACTTTTTCCGCCGTCCTCCAGAAATTCGAAGACAAAAAAATCTCCGTCAAAAACGACGCCGAAGCTTCCAAAATTCTTCAAGATCTCCAAGGTGCGAATTACAAAGTGTCCGCCCTTGAACAAAAAGAAGTCAACCGTCATCCCGCCCCTCCTTTCATCACCTCCACCCTTCAGCAGGAAGCCTCGCGCAAGCTCGGCTTCTCCGTCAAAAAAACGATGATGATCGCCCAACAATTATATGAAGGTGTGGAAATAGGCACAGGCCAGACCGGTTTGATCACATACATGCGTACCGACAGTGTCAATCTCGCACAGCAGGCCCTGCGTCAGGCCAAAGAAGTTATCGAAAAAGAATTCGGCCACGAATATGCTCTCGAAACTCCACGCTACTACAAAGGTCGCAAGCGCGCGCAGGAAGCGCACGAAGCCATTCGTCCCGTCGACCTCACTCTCAAGCCGGAATACGTCGCGCAGTATCTTTCCAAAGATCAGCTCAAACTTTACGATCTCATCTGGAAACGCGCCCTTGCCTGTCAGATGGCGCCGGCAATTCTCAACCAAACCGCGGCAGACATCACAGCAAACAATTACACTTTCCGCGCCACCGGCCAGAGCATCAAATTTGCCGGATTTATCAAGGTCTATCTCGAAGGCCACGACACCGAGGAGGAAGACAAGGAAGACGATGAAAATTTCCTTCCGCCACTCGCCGAAGGCGAATCCGTCTCCGCTGAAAACATCACAAAAAATCAGCATTTCACGAAACCTCCAGCCCGCTACACCGAGGCATCTCTCGTCAAAAAACTCGAAGCCGAAGGCATCGGCCGCCCATCCACTTACGCTCCGACTATCGGCACCATCATGACCCGCGGCTATATTGAAAAGGAAGGCAAAGCCCTGCGTCCCACCGACATCGCCATGATCGTCACCGACATGCTCACCGACAATTTTCCGCAGATCGTCGACTATCAATTTACCGCTGAAATGGAGGACAAGCTCGATTTGATAGAAGAAGGCAAAGAAAAATGGGTCCCCGTGATCCGCAATTTTTACGACCCGTTTCACACTCTAGTCGAACTTAAGAACGAAGCCCTTCAAAAATCCGACATTCTTCACAAAAATATCCTCGGGATAGAACCGGTGTCCGGACTTGAAGTGATCGTCCGTCACGGCCGTTTCGGCTCATACGTCCAGCTCGGCGAATGGAATGAGGAAGATCGAAAAAACAAGGTCAACACCCCGCGCCGCGCCAGCATTCCAAAAGGCCAAAATTTTGAAACCGTCACTCTCGAAGAAGCTTTAAAGCTCCTCGATTTTCCACGTCAGCTCGGCCAAAACGCCACCGGCGAAGACGTCTCCGTCAACCTCGGCCCATACGGCCCATATATAAAGGTGGGCAAGGCAAACTATTCCCTGCCTGAAACATACAGCCCGACCACAGTCCAGTTGAGCGATCTCGACAATGTGATCGCCGAAGAAAAAGCCAAACGCGAACTGGCCAAAAAACCGCTCAAAGAGCTCGGCGCCAATCCCGAAACAAACGCTCAAATTCTCATCAAAACCGGCCGCTTCGGCCCATATGTCACCGACGGCAAAACCAACGCCTCCCTCGGCAAACGCGACCTCGACGACATCACTTTCGAAGTCGCCCTCGAAATGCTAAAGAAAAAAGCCTCCATGCCGAAAAGGCGCTTCAAGAAAAAGAAATAGCGGAACCCTCCTTCCGCAAAATTTGGCACACATATCAGGTGCAACATTTCCATATGGCCACGCCCCTGTTCATGACAGGCCATAGATAGCCGGACAACTCCCTGTCGGAATATACAGCAAAAAGACAGCAAAACGGACACGGGCTACGGGGCCATATGCGCCCCCTGTTTAACCAACCTTAACCCCACCACCACCCTCCAGCCACCTACCAAAATTCCGCCTCCTTCGCCCTTCCCCTCTGCCCCTTTTCGTGTTATAATAATACGAGCGCGAAAACCGTCCAAAACCAAAACAAATGCAATACACGAAGGAAAAAATCGAATCTCTCCAAAAACGCTGGCTCACTCCGCACGGCAAAAAGCTCGTCAGAATCATCAAGGATTCTCACTGCTATCTTTCGCCAGTCATATTCCGCCAAAAGATAAAAAATCTGCCAATGGCCAAGAACGAGGAAGTCGCCGACAGCATCGACTTGCGCGGCATCCCTCTTTCCGGCTTTGATTTCCGCGTCACTGTTCAGGAAGACGACGACGGTTTTTCCGAGGACATCGCCATTTTTTCAAACATTCATTTTGAAGGCGCCACTCTCCGCCATTGCAATTTCGAAGGCGGCAAAATACATAACTGCTATTTCGAAAACGCCGATCTCTCCCATTCCGAATTCAACAACACCACTTTCAACACCTGCAATTTTCAGGAATCCGATCTCTCCGGCACAGACTTCCACGGCGCAAAACTGATTAGTTGCGACTTCCTCGACGCCACGATAAAGGATGTCGCCTTCGACTCAACCATCATCGACCAAAAAACAAATTTTGGCAAAATCCTCAAGTCCGAAAAGGAAAAGAATTTTCACTTTGCCTCTATCGAATACAGGCAGATCACGGAGATGTACAAAAACTCCAGCCTCAATAATCTCGCCGACAAATTCCACTACAAAGAATTGATCGCAAAAAGAAAAAACCTCCCGCTCCAAAATCCATACCGCTTGCTAAGCTATGTTTTCGGCGACCTGCTCTCTAAATACGGTACGTCATACCTCAGAATTTTTGGCTGGGTGATCGTCGTCATTGTCGGCTGTGCCGCCGCTTATTTCCTCAACGACAGTCTTTTATTCAACAACGACCTCGTCAAAGTCACCTTTGCCGATTCGCTTTATTTCAGCATCAGCACTTTTACCACTCTCGGTTACGGCGACTACCACGCCATCGGTTGGATGCGCTTTTTGGCCGGCTTTGAAAGTTTTGTCGGCGTCACCCTTATGTCACTCTTCACCGTTATCGCCACCCGCAAAATTATTCGCGACTAAAAACTCCTTTGCTTTAGAGATTGCCTTCCCCCTATGGCTGATTTTATTTTTCTCTTCCGCCGAAAGCGCCGCATATACTTTATCTATTCCGTCCGGTTTAAAACACGAACTCAACGGCAAACCTTTTAGAATGGGTGTCTCGAGTTTTTTCGTGATTTTTCCGGACGTCTCACCGATAAAAATCTGCACATTGTTTCCGTCCACCACGCACGCCGCGCACACGAAACTTGCGCCCCTTTTTTCATCCGGAACTTCTTCCATTTTCCTCAAAAAGAAATCAATCCACTCTTGATCACTCGCGCACTCCCCGGCCCCCCATCTTCGCGTCTTTACGCCCAGCTCCCCCTTCAAAGCGTCCACTAAAATCCCTGAATCCTCAGCCAAAGTCAGCATCTTCGTCTTCCTCGCATAATAGCTCGCCTTCTTGAAAGCATTTTCCTGAAAAGTTTCCCCATCCTCGACAAAATCCGCGTCCCCCAAATTCAAATCCCCTAAAAAAACTGTCTTCAAATCCGCCCCGTCAAAAACCTCAACTATCTCTCGATACTTTCCCGGATTCTTCGTCGCTATTAAAAGTTCGCGCATATTTTTTGATTCGGAATTCAGACTGCCTGCGCACAAAAGTATACTGCAAAAACCATTTATCCACATCCAGCTTCAGATCAAGTCCACCCTCATCTTTACGGGCAATCTTAATCACGCTTTCCACCGCGATCCTCTCTCCGAAATATCCACAAATCCGATCACTCACCTTTTTATTTACCAGAGATTTTTCGCCTGACGAAAAATCTCCTTCAAAATCCACTTCCACGCTACAAGCCGTCGGATACCCCCTCTGCACCGGAAACAGATGCGAAAAATCCACGTTTTTCAGCAGCAAAGCCGCCACCACAATCACGACTAGCAAAGCCGGTATGGCCGCCAAAGCAAACTTCCATTTTTCAAAAAACTCCAAAACCCTTTCTCTTTTTTCGAATTTATCAAGCTCATCAATCGCAACTTCCTCTGTCTTCACCTCATCCATCTTCCCGGTTCTCCATGCCTCTCTTTCCTCGACACTCATCTCCTTCACGGCGTCCACAAATATTTTCGCCGGATCTCCGGACCCACGGGCCGCCACCTCCTCGGTCGCCTCCGGCTTCACCCAGGGCGATACGATCGGCGCCTCCTTCGTCGGCGCCACTACAGCATCCACATTTATCGCAAAATCACGCTTTCCCACACGCCCCGCCAAATCCGCCCGCAAACTCAACCTGAAAGATTCCGGAACTTCGATCTTTTCCATATCCCGTACCTTGGAAAGCAATCCGCTGATTTCGCCAAAATAAACTCCGTGTCTTTCGTCGCTCTCCCCAAAAAGCAGTAAATGCGCCCTCTTCAAAACACGATAAATTTTTGCCCCGATGCTCCCTTCTTCGGAACCCAGTACCAGCATCACGTCGCCATCCGTCACTTCTTCAAAAAATTTCAGCCTCAAAATTTCCCTCTCCTCCATCGACAACTTCGCGAGCATTTTATTTACCTTTTCCACATCCCCGCCGCCACCGGTTTTTTCCGAAACTTCAATCAAGCCCTGCTTTTCGGGAAAACTCGCTTTATTGATAAAACTAAAAATCCGCGGCCGCGCCAAACTATAAAGCCAAACCGCATAACTCGTCTCCGTCGGCGTCTCCTGCACCTTGGAAATCGCGTCCAGATAAGTCAGCCTGACTATTCTTTCCGCCTCGGAAAGGTCCCCCACGCGCCTAAAAACGTATTTATATAGTCCCTCAAAACTGGCTTCAAACAGCAGCAAAAACTGCTTCCAGTTACCATTTTTTATCTCTTGAATGCACTGCCTTTCAACGTATAAATCCATCTCCGTTTAATTAAGCCCCAAATTAAGGCTTAATTATAAAATTTCCGGCGAAGAAGTCAACACATTGCGCCTCTTTCTTCGCTCGACAATCTCCTTATCATATTGTGCGGCTCTCTCATATGCCAACACAAACATTTTCCTGAACGCATCCACAACTTCACGGCTTTCGATGATTACCCCAAATTTTTCCTTCAACGACATGATCGCGATTTTATCATCGTAAATATTTATTTCCGGAGAAATTTTGAATCTTTCCGGCACAATCTTCGTAGCTCTCAAATGCTTTTTATCCAAAGCCTTTATTCTCCGCGACTCCCCACTGTCAGCCAACAAACAGTCCACCTGAATACCTTTAACGGTTCGCCTTTCGTAATATTCCGGAATATATCCGGGGAAAAAAGCGTGAGCGTCTTCGATCGAAGTATAAGCTAAAATCTTAGTCTTTGCCGTTAAAGTATCTTCATATGCCGTAATAATCCCGTCCACGCCATCATAGTAGCGAACGTGCAAAGGCTTCTCGGGATCATGATAAACCGATTTTAATTCAGGCATCATCTCTTCCGCTTCTTTCAAAAACCTTTCACTATCAGCCACTTTTTTCTTCAGCATAAAAAGTAGCCTGTCTGGCGGCTCCACAGAGTAAAGCGCCTTCTTTTCGTCATCGCTCAAACTTATCAAACCATAGCTCATCAACGCATTAAGCAGATGATACGTGTTTGTTCTCATCACTCTGGCTCGCCGCGCGATCTCTGTCACACCGGCCGTCCCCAGCTCCATCAGAGCCAGATACACGCTAGCCTCCTTGTCCGAAAGTCCAAATTCAATCAGTTTCCTTATCATGCGCCCATTTTAGCAAAACCACCGCCTGTGTCAATGATATTTGACCAAAAACTTGCAAAATCACCATTTTCTCGCTTAATAAACAAACCTTAAAACAACCTCACTCCGCAAACGGATTCACGAGAACGCAAAACGACGCAGGAAAACAACTCTGCACCACGTCAAGACCTTCTCCAAAAAAACTGTTGACCGCGCTTCGACACTACTTTTAAATGGCAACCGAAGAGAAAGGGGGATTATCAAATTTTCCTCCTTCTCTCTTCACCAAACCTGGAACTAGCTTCTCGCTCTTCTTTTTCGCACCAAATTCACAGCTTCTCTCGCAGCCGCAATAATCGAAAACTCCCATAATTGCTTCTTATCAACCAGTGACAACACCCTCCCAGTACCAAGCTCCAAAAGATGATTGTTATGAAGAGACTGTTGATCGTAGGAGTCCGGATAACCCTCGATAGCCTGTGCCAAATTTTCGAAAAGACGCGCCACTACTTCCCCTTTTTCTACAACCTCATCCTTGCCCAACGAGCAAATAAACATATTTTTCTCGGCAGCAAACGCGGCCTCCTCGCCAGTCATAGGAAAAATTTCCAATACAATCGGGATAACTCGATCCAATGCTTCAGAATTTTCATGTAACGTATCCAACGCCTTTTCTACTATGGACCGCCAATCAAAATTCAATTTTTGAGCCTTAGCCCTGGCATAATCTCTATGAAAATTTGGAATCATCCACAAGGCGACACCCTGCCCATCTATGGATGGACCCAGCGGTAAGGGTGGAAGATCACTACCGGGAATGGCTCTGCTTGACTCCCATCCAGAATTTTTCGGAGCCCAGTTATGGGCCTCGACTGCTTTTCTTACCTTCTCTCTATGCTCGTCAGTAATCGGAACTCGATTCACTCGGGTAATACGCCCTTGTCCAAACGCCCTGACCGACCCGCATGGGTCTACCATGTAGGAATCCACAGCGCAAAAAGCGTTAGGAAATCTATCGAAAAATCTACCGTATTGCTCCTCCAGTCCTATCGTTTCATGATCACCACGATCAAGCACTCCTTCGACCAAGGCAACCCCGTGCCCGGCAAGCCTTTCAAGGGCAGCGTCCGTATTAAAAGTCTTCAAGCCTTCTTCTGGTTGTTCGGCAATTTCACGCATATTTAAGCCGCAACTCTATCAATTTCCACAATAAAGTCAATCTATTTCCCAAACCCGATCGTGAGCGTCGTCGACCCGTCGCCCTCCGTCGCCGTCACATTCATCGCCAGCCCGTCTTTTTCAAACGTAACATTCATGCTCGAAGCGATATTCACGCTGGCCTTCACCGTCCAGCCGGCCGTCGCCATCTCGCCATTGTAAAAATCGATCACTTTCTGCGCTGAATCACTTGTCGTAAATATAGCATAGCCTCCAAGCCCGCCATCAGCCAGATCATTTCCTACAGCGGAATAAGTCACCGCCGCGCCCGGATAAGTCGGCACATCATTTGGCCAGTCCGCCGAAAGCTCTGTCCCAAAACTCATTGTCCCCTCTTCCGTCGTCACACTGAAACTCCCATCCGAACCGATATTTACATCTGCATTATTTCCCGAAGATTGCTCAATCGCATTCTCAATTATATTTTCCACCGCCCCGCCGCCAAAAGATCCCAACAGCCAGTTCATCAAAAACCAGCCCACGAGAAGTACCGCCACTAAAACGACTATGCCCTTCAGCGCCCCACCCTTCGGTTGCGTATTGCCCTCCATAAAAATTTGTTTAGAAATAAATTGGCACTATCATAGCGTAGCGAGGAAAGAAATCAATTAAAAACCATAGCGGCATCATTCTGCATCCATCCTTGTAAGCTCCTTTGCAGACCTGTTAAGCTCCGTTGCCTCGTCCGTGAGACGAGCCAATCCTTGACTGAAAGAGATTATCGTCGCCATGTCACTGCAGATTTTCTCATCATTTTCCAGCTCATCGCGACGCATACGAAAAGCGGTCTCAACCCGGTAAATTTGGTCTAAAAGTTCGCTATAAGAAGCCCCTCCGCCGCCCACGCCGCCCAAAAAATTTCGAGCCTCCCTAAGAGTTTCCTCGGCCCTTTTTATGCACTCAAGAAAATTTGAATATACTTCTGCCTCCTTCGCCTTTTCTCCACTTTTGTGCCATAAATAAGCCCCTGGGACACCAACGACATAAGTTGTAAAAAGCGCAGCTACCCCGAGAGCAAGATTCCTCCTGCTAATTTGAACAGTGTCGTCGGCCACACGACCCGTCTCCGATACCTCTACCCCCATCCCCCGTTCCGGCCCACTTTCCGCAGCCATAATTTTTTCATTAAAGGACGTCATTCTACCCCCACGACCCTCTCATTTCAACTGGATTTCGCCAAGCCTCCCCTGTAATTTAACGGCAAACACACTCGCCATGAAAGAATATCCCATTTATTCACCGCAAACTCGCACCACCGAAACAAAGCCGCTGGACCACGACCACGCCTATGGACTCCCCTATACGGAATGGGAGCAAAGAATTTCTGTCGTAGATGGAACCGTCGTCGGTAGCGATTTCGTAAAAACCCGCATTATTGTCGAGCACCCACTTCCAAAAGCTCACTTTGGTCTAAGTAGAAGGAGGTTAAGAAAAACAGTGGAGGAACGGCTCGGAGAAAGCCACTTTCAAATCGAGAGCATCATGAGAGCGCAGGAAATAATGCTGGAAATACACGCCCAGGTAATTAAGGCTATCCATCAGGTCTACACGAAAGACGACGATCCCGACACACAAGCAAAAAGATGGCTTCAAGAAATTGCCGAAATAGGCATTCCGGAAATACTGGCAGCTAATGCTCTGGATATTTCCGCCGCCAAAGGAAAAACAGAATTTGCCCGGGCAGGATTTCTAGTCGGTTTTATGGGCCGCGGAAAGTATGGCTTAACCATGAGAGAAGACGAGGCTGGAAACATTTTCCTCGAAAACAATCCTTTTCCTCAATAGCAAACCTGCCCGACGCCGGTGTATACTGCCACCACGCTAAACAAGGTCATGTTTAAATCTCTCGCATTACCATCGCTTCTTACCATCCCACTGCTTCTTTTTCTTTTTGGCTGCACGAATCCGGAAACCTCTGTTGAAAAGCGCGATGTTTTTACAGATGCCGGTGGCGACATCTTGCCGGAACAAAACTGCCTGGGATTAACTGCGGAAAATGTCCAAAATTTTTGCGGCTCCGGACCCTTGGTGGAAAGCGTCAGCTTAATCCAAGACGGCTACACGTGTATTTATTCAGTGGTTGACCCGAACGGAGCGGACAAACCGACTGTGGGCACCGAACTAAGACTGTCCTATTTTACTTCCGATGAAAATTTGACAAACATAAAAGAGCAAATGAAAAACGAGAATCATCAAACCAAAATAACCGACATCCAAAGTGGCTTTTACGCTTTGACTCCTGTCGTATTGGCGCTCGACCGCGAAGGATTTGCGATAGATCTTTATCGTGCCACAAACTCGCTTACCACTTTTTTATCCGGAACGGATTTAGACTATGAGGTTCTGGCGGACGATCCGGCAAAGGCCTGTTCTTTAGACGAGATGTTGGCTGTTTCATCGTTTATCTCGGGCAAACAAGACGTACAACCTGCCCCTCCACCGGCAGCCCAAACGGAAAAATCGTTGGGTGAAAACTGTTGTGAGATTATCGTTGCTGATATCGCGGGAGCGGTGGAATACAAAGACGGGACCAAGGTAACTGACGATATGCGTCTTCAGGTCGGCGACAAGTTGTACACCGTAGACTCACTTCTCGTGATCGGCATAGTATGCGATGATGATCCCGATAATGTCAGAATGTTCGTCGTGGAAGCGGATGAACCCACGGAAATATCAATAGAAAACGGACCGGACGGAAACCCAATCGTGGTCACGGATCCAGGCACGGCAAAAACTTCGATAAAAGAACTTCCGGCATTTGCAACAGACTTTCAAGTCAGCACGCCACGTTTGACCTGCAGTGTGCGCGGATAGGCAAAGATATTTTTGGTGGAGATGCCGGGAGTCGAACCCGGGTCCAGAATGAGAGTTGTCAGCTTCTACGATCATAGTTTGTCCTGATTTTTCGTCGCTTTGCTGAAGGATAAACAAAACACAAAGCACTTATCTTCAAAGGTTTTCGTGAATGTTGACCGAAGCCCGTCAACACTCCTTAACCTGCTGATTGACGCCTTTATCACTTAGCAGGTGTCGATGATAAAGACGTGTCCCGACTTAGCGGAACAATTTAGGCGGCTACAGGAGCAAACGCAAAGTTGCCTTCACGCATAGCAAGTCTAGCTGCCAAAACATTAAGTTTAGCACTTAATTTGCGCTGGACGGATGGAACACCCCCGCCGAGGCGGGAGCATAAGGGGAGACAGCGCTATCCCCTGATCGCCACTGGCATCCTCTAGTTCATTCTGTCGAATGCCAATACATCCCCACATTTCAAAGAGCCGATGAATGATAGCTGAAAAGGGGCGCTTACGCAAGCACGACGCAGTCCCCAAAAATTTCATCCGCCATGCTTTTTCTCCTGCCCCAATTTCACCAAACTGTCTTTCAGGCCCTTCGCCCAGTTGACTCCCAGATCCCTGATGTTGATGCGCAATTTCGTCCCCGTGATGATCCATTTTTCATTGAATTCCAGCAGGCTCACGATATTTGCCGGTTTCACTTTTTTGGACATATATAAAACGATTTCTTTGTCTTTGCTCATCGGCACCGTCTCGGCCTTCACGTTTAGAATGTGTGCTTTTTTCGCATAAATTTTCAGCTCAATCACCGCAAACAGACTCTCGACTTCCGGCGGCATTTTTCCATAATCCTGCAAAAGTTCGTCTCGGACATCATGCAAATACTCCAGCGTATCCGCGGAAGAGAGTTTTTGATAGGTGTTAATTTTGTCTTTCGGCTGCGGAATATAGCCATCCGGAATATAAGCCTGAATCGGCAACTCGATCACCACCGTCTCCACTTCTTCTTCGCCTTCGTAAACTCGTCCGGCCTTCAAATCTTCCACGGCCTTGTTGAGCATTCTCATGAAATGCGAAACACCAACCACGTGAATCACGCCATGCTGATTCGCGCCAAGGATATCTCCCGCACCGCGGATCTCCAGATCTTTCATCGCAATCTGAAAACCGCTACCCAGGTCCGAAGCCTCCACGATTGCCCGTAGACGTTTTTTCGCGTCCAGCTTCAACCTCTGCCCGTGATAGAGGAAATACGCGTAAGCCTGTGTCTTGCCGCGCCCAACACGCCCTCGTAGCTGGTAGAGCTGCGCCAGCCCAAACCTCTCCGCGTTATTCACGATCAGCGTGTTTGCGTTTTCCAGATCGATCCCGTTTTCGATAATTGTCGAACTCACCAGTACGTCAAATTTGTGGTCCTTGAAAGCCATGATCCTCTCTTCTAGGTCACCGCTGCCGAGTTTCCCGTGCGCGACTTCAAACTTTGCCTCCGGCACCAGCCCGCGCAGTTTATCGGCGAACCCGTCGATGGTCTGAACACGATTATGCAAAAAATAAACCTGCCCGCCGCGTTTCACCTCGTGCAAAATCGCATCGCGAACTAAGCTCGGCGAAAATTTTCGCACCTCCGTGATCACGGGAAGCCGCCCGAAGGGCGGCGTTGTAATCGTCGTAATATCCCTCAATTTATTCAAACAAATATTAAGTGTTCTCGGAATCGGCGTCGCCGTCAGCGTCAATACGTCCACCTCTTTGCGCAGCTTTTTCAAGACCTCTTTTTGTTTCACGCCAAACCTTTGCTCCTCGTCGATAATCAACAGCCCAATATCTTTAAACTTTACATCAGGCTGAAGCAACCGATGCGTCCCGATCACGATATCCACCTCCCCTTTCGCCAACCGCACGAGGATTTCTTTTTGCTCAAACGGCTTTTTAAATCTACTCAACATTTCGATCCGCACATTAAATTCGTCCATTCTCTTTTTGAAGGATTTGTAATGCTGATCGGCCAAGATCGTGATTGGCGCAATCAGCGCCACCTGTTTTCCGCTTTGAGCAGCCTTAAACGCGGCCCTCATCGCCACCTCGGTTTTGCCAAACCCCACGTCTCCGCAAACCAGCCGGTCCATTGGCACACCCTTTTCCATATCTTCTTTCACGTCCACGATGGCCCGCACCTGCCCCGGCGTCTCCTCGTACGGAAAAGTTTTTTCAAATTTTGCCTGCAAGTCATTATCAATTTTAAATTTAACCCCTTTCGCGGTCCTTCTCTCCGCATAAAGCATCAGTAGCTCTTTCGCAATTTCCTGCGTTTCCTTTTTGACTTTGTTTGTCACCGTATTCCATTCCGCGCTTCCCAGCCGCGTCAAATGCGGCATCATTTCTTCCGAACCGATATATTTATTCACCTTTTCCGCCTGATCAATCGGCACAAAAAGTTTATCATTTTCGGCATATTCCAATTTTAAATACTCCTTCGTAATCCCATCAACGGTTTTTCTGTCCAGCCCTCCAAATCGCGCGATTCCGTGATCATCGTGCACGACATAGTCTCCGGATTTCAGACCGGTCAAAAAATCGTCGAACACATTTCTGCTCGTTGTCCCCCGCCGCTCCTCACGCACCAAAGCCAGATCCAAGTCGCTAATCAATAAAATCTTTTGATCCGGAGCCTGAAACGAATCCGGGAAAACGTCTTCCTTGTCTATCTCCATAACAAAAACGTGAGCCTTGGTCGACTTTTCTTCATCAAGTCCGTTGGCAAACGGCACTTTTTGGTCCAGCAACAAGGATCTCGTTTCATGTCCGTTTTTTGTAAAAAAGATCGTCTTCCATCCGGCCGCAATCCTATCACGTAAATCGTTCGCCAGATCATATGCGCTTCGATATTTCACAACCGATAAAAAATGCAAATGCTTATGGTTTTCGTCATCTTCATTAAAAGAGGTAAACGTAACCGTCGAACAAACCTTTTGCGCTTCATCCATAAACTGATTCCAAAGCTCATAATATTCGTCAACGACGTCCACCTCGTCATCAATCGCAACACTGTTCCCCGTAAAAAGATCCATCACGTTTTCGGTATCTGTGTCATAATCAATCGGAAAAATTTCCAACACTTTCCGCTCTTTGATCTCACCGCTTACCGGATCAATTGCTTTAATTTTTTCTGCCTTCTCAAAACCAATATCAACCTGCCACACGAACCCGCTGTTTACTGGAAAAATGTTCAACACGTCACCGAGCCGATAATACTGCCCCTTCTTTAAAAAATCTTTTTCGCCAATTTCATATCCCAGATTTACAATCCTCCCGATCAGCTCCACCGAATCAACAACCTCTCCGGTCTTTATCTCCACACGGTTCGCCAAAAGCTCTTTTATGTCGGGAAAGTTTTGTAATAAAGAATTGAAGTCCACCACAAAAATTGCCTCTTTTTGGTCGTAAACCCGGGAAACAAACTCAACGAGCCCAATCGTCTTGTCCCTGTCGAAAGCGCTCGATGTCGGATAAGAAAGCCTCTCTTCTTCGTTTTTCTTTGTGTAAATAAAAACCGGCCGGTCGCCCCACATCATCATCGCTTTTTTAATTTGATTCTGCTCGCTCACATC
>Ga0265292_1002346_pt1 | contig 13344 bp, 15 predicted proteins | sample Munlanlewell296A_FD_189080 | JGI IMG/M metagenome (GOLD analysis project Ga0265292, IMG submission 189080) | Leachate microbial communities from a municipal landfill in Southern Ontario, Canada - Leachate well 296A | ecosystem: Engineered > Solid waste > Landfill > Unclassified | place: Canada...
AAAAGCATTCGGTAGCTCTGTACCAGTACCCGGTACTGGTGGCACCCCGGCACCGGACACCGGCACCGCTCCGCCGGCGATAGTGCCGAATGCCCCTCCGGGCGGACTCACTCCTCAGCCGCCTCCCGGTGGAGGGACGGTCGCGCCCCCTATTAATCCTGGAAGAGCGGCGCCTGGTATCGGAGGACCAGACTCGACTTTTGGAGGTCTTGGTGGCCTTGGGGGTGGCGGCATGACCGGCGGGATTATGTCGTTCTTGAGTGGGATGATGCGAGGTGTGGGTGGCGGGGGCGGGGGAATAGGCGGTATCTTGGGTAGTCTGCTCGGTGGTCAGGGTGGTTGCGGCAACGGATACGGCGGATATCCCAATAACAATTACAATACGAATGCGTATAATCCGAATCGAGGTGAGTTTTTGGGATTCGACAATCAGTATGATTACTACGGAGATGGGAATGGAAATGTGATCCCGTATCCTCGTAATAATGGCGCATATGGCAACTACACGCCCGTCGCCGGAGGAATTCCGTACAATGCGGGTTATGGTGCACAAAGTGGTTGTGGTGCACAAGGGGGGTATGGGAGCGGACAAGGCGGCTATGGCGGCACTCCACCTGTCGGCAATCAGACGCCTCAACGTTCCGGCACATGCAATACGCAATACCTGTGCAGTGGCCAGACGCTTCTCTATCGCAACAATCAATGTGTCGATCAGCCGATGCAGAGGTGTCAATACGGATGCAATGGTAATCAATGCGCTCAGCAGAATGGTCAGCAACAAGGTCAGGGACAATACGGATACGGCACCGACGGCCAGGCATGCATGCAACCGCCGACCCAGCCGGACCCAAGTACTTGCACGGCGGGTACGTGGCGACCGACGTCAGGGACGTCCAATGGCTGTACGACCAGCTGGCAATGTGTGCCGGGCAATACCCAAACCGGTGTGCCCACGGCATCGATGTCGTGTCAGTCGCAGGTCGCTGATGTGGGATCGACGTTTGGTATTTCATATACTTGTCAAAACGCCGTCACTTCGCTCGGTGGGGGATTTGATACACAGGGTCAGCTCAGCGGACAGACTTCGGTCATCATTGGTACTCCGCCCGCAGGCACCAATACTGCGACCTATACGCTCGGATGCCGCAACAACGCCGGACTCACTGTCGGTGCGCAGTGTAGTGTGCAGATTAACAAGCCCTTGATCGCACTCACTACAAATCCTACTGTTGTCTCTTCAGGCGGTACTTCGGTCGTGGGGTGGGTCACGAGTGGTATGAGTGCGTGTGTGGTCTCAAGTCCCGACAATACCACCTTCACCACCCAAAACGCCACCAGTACCAATGCAAACGGTGTCGCCGTGACCCCATCGCTCACCGCGACGACCCGTATACAGCTCACTTGTACGACATTTGGCGGCGGGACACTCGCCACTTCGACGGTGGTTACGGTGCAATGAGTTTTAGCTTTAGGACATAAATACCGCGAGTGTGCGGTTCAAAAAACCTTGCGCAGGGCGCGACCAATTTTACTTAGCTGTAATCAGCTTAGTAAAATGGAAGTGCCCTTGTGGTAACGGCCCGAGCAGAGCAAATTTTCAGCAGAAAATTATGTGTGCTTTTTGGACTGCACACTCGCGGTATTTACAGATGTGTACCTAAAACCCAAAAAATTCAAGTATCTGATGCGACCAGGGTTCGTTCATGTGTTTTTCGGTGGCGCGCTCTTGGAGGTAGGCGCGCACGAGGGCAGGGTCGATATGCTCGATCGGGATGATGAGGTTGGGAGCAGACCATTTGGTCGTGTCGACAAGCAGGAGTGGGCGGTCGCCGATCTCATCTTCTACCCAAAATGAAATGATCTCCTTGTATCGGTGAAGTGTTTTGTTGATACGGATGCCCTTGTCTGATATCTCAAAAGAAATAAGCTCGGGCTCTCGGCGTGCGAGCAGTATGATCGTAAACGCCGCCAATACGAAGATGATGGCGAAGAGTACATTATGCAAAAGGATGCTAATGATCACGACCGATATCGTGACGATCCCCAGCGCCCAATACCAATCAGCCGCACGTTCGATATGATCGTGTTCGTATGTGCTCCAGCGAAGTACGACGGGAGTTTCGGGCATATATGATTGCATTGTATCATTGAGATTCGCATAAGTGTGAGAGGGTTTATCTCGCAGGGGATTTCCGGTTCCCTCACACAGAATGTCGAATGTGAACATGTGTCGCGCAAATGCCATGAATGTGATACAAAAGGAGACGTAGGATGGGTGGCAGAGAGGTCTAATGCACCGCACTTGAAATGCGGCGTGCTCAAAAGGCACCGTGAGTTCGAATCTCACCCCATCCGCCAAAAGTATTTAGTATCGGACGTATGCAGACGGATATCCCTACGAGGCGTTCCTGCTACTATTTAATATTTTTGCTTTCCCAATCTAGCCAGCCGTCCGCAATTACGGTAAGTTCTGGCACTCCAATTTTTGGTGTTCCGCGCGATGAAGTTGCTACGCCAAGGTCCCATGCGATTACTCGCAAATCGCCAATAATACCGAAAGCTGCTACAGCTTCTTCATCTACTTGTTTGAAGGGCTTCACCGAACGGTAACCCTCCAGCCAAGCTGCAAAATACTCCTTTGAAAGCCTCAGTACCTTGTACGGCTCAAGTGCACGCCAACACTCTGCCGAGCTATCAAAATCAAATACAGTAATGGTGTCGTTGTCGCGATAAACGTTATCGAGCGTAAGGTCCATATGACAAACTCCCCAGTCTAAAGCCGGATTTGCAACTGTCTGTTTTAAGCGCTCACCCATATCAAATACTTGCTGCCATCTTCCAGTAGCAACAAGATGCTCCCTCATTCGTCTGAGCGGTCCGTCAATCAAAGCCTCAACATCGTATTTATCGCGCGATAGCGAGGAAGTGAAAGTATCGGCCGCAAGGTGTATTTGTCCGGCTGCTTTTCCAAGTAACTCATATGTATCGTCTGAAGGCTTCGGTTTTTCCCCCTTTGCCCATTCATAAAGCACTGCTGCACGATCTTGCCCGTCTATTAAAAATGTCTCTACGTACCCATTTTTACCAGGGAAAGCTCTTACTGCCGGGGCGCCGTTTTTCATAAGATGAGTAAGTAGCTCTAGCTCCCACTGCACATCTGCAACGTTTCGAGATTGGGGGTTATACAACTTCAGCGCAAAACGACCAGTTGATGCTGTAACAGAAAAAATGTCATTGGTAGGCGTATTCAAATTTTCACACACTACATCGCGAAGGCCAAAAAGGTCTTCAATTTGATCTTTAATTTCCATTCGCTTCATTATATCGCTGTTACTAAAAAATAACCTGTGCTGTCGAGGGTCCGGCATTTTCGTCAAAACTGCTAACGGTCCACAGAACAAGATAGCTTCACCATAATTTAATAGCCGGTATGCTCATGATGGGGGATGCGTATCGCACAAATAGCGCCACTGGCCGAGCGGGTACCTCCAAAGCAGTATGGCGGCACTGAGCGCATGATCCATGCGCTCACCGAAGAGCTCGTCAGGCGCGGGCACAATGTCACGCTTTTTGCGACGGGGGACTCCATCACCTCGGCCGAACTCCATGCGGTCTATCCGCGCGCACTGCGCGAGGCGCGCGTGCCCGATCCCTATGGCGTGAACTATCCGGCACTGCTCAATATCGGTGTCGCGTACAGTTTGCAAAACGAATTCGATATTATTCACGATCATACGTCGCCTATCAGTCTGCCGACTGCCAACATCGCGACCACGCCGGTCGTGATGACGATGCACGGACCGTTTACATCGGAGAACCGCAAACTCTACAGCCGTATGAACAAACCCGCGATCGTCACTATCTCAAAGTCACAACTTTTCCAGCCCGACAGTGTCAATCATGCGGGTGTGGTCTACAACGGTCTGGATATGCAAGAGTATCCTTTTGAGCCGGAGCCTGAAGACTATCTCCTTTTTGTGGGGCGCATCTCGGTAGAAAAGGGTGTGCATTTTGCGATGGAGGTAGCACAGGAGCTCGACATGCGGCTCATCATCGCGGCCAAGCTCGACTCAGTCGACGAGGCGTATTTCAATTCGTATGTCAGGCCGCGTCTTTCAAACAGGATCGAATGGATCGGCGAGGTGGACGAAAAGAAGCGCAACGAACTCATGAGTAAGGCAAAATGTTTTCTCCATCCGGTCACTTGGCGAGAGCCGTTTGGTCTCACGCTCATCGAGGCCGCCGCTTGCGGGTGTCCGGTCGTCGCGTTTAATAGAGGCTCCATACCTGAAATAGTCGAGCATGGAGTGACAGGCTTCGTAGTGGCGGATGTCGAAGAAATGATGGAAGCGGTAGAAAAAATAGATACGATCGATCGAGCCACTTGCCGCGGCCGCGCACTTTCCCACTTCAATGCCAAAAAGATGGCGGACGAGTATGAGGAAATATATAAAAAGATTTTGACACCGAAGATATCCTGAGTAGAGTAGGGGGACATGCAAGAAAAACTCGACGAATTTCTTTGGTCCATGGGAGTGCAGACTATTCATGAACTTGAGACGGAACGAGGAATCTTGGCTTCCGGTCGCGAGGAAATATACGGATGTATTTTTGGCCGTGATTCTCTGCTCACGAGCCTCTTCTTGTTGCATATCAAAGACAAGGATAATGAGCGTCGTTTCTTGCCGCTCGTGAGGAAGGTCCTCGAAAATCTCGCCGATTTGCAAGGTACGCAGATCACCATCGAAAGCGGAGAAGAGCCGGGCAAGTGCATTCATGAATTTCGCACGCATGGTCATGATCATCTCACTCAGAATCCCGAGCGTCCGTGGTACCTGTACCCCGATGGACACATGCGCAATTATGACTCGGTGGATTCCACGCCGCTTTTCCTGATGGCGGTCTTTGTGTATTGGCAGGTGTCGCACGACAGGGATTTCGTCACGGCACTGCTTCCACATGTGCGCGCCGGGCTCGATTGGATGCTCAAGTACGGCGATACCAACAGCGACGGATTCATTGATTATCGCTTTCATCCTGATCGTCTCTCGGGCGGGTTGGTCGTCCAAAGTTGGATGGATAGCGGCACGTCTCTTTTCTATGAACACAACGAATCGCGCCCGCCGTATCCGATCGCTCCGGTCGAGGTGCAGGCGTATGCGTATGTGGCACTGCGAGAGTGGAGTGACTTTTTCTCATCCGCGCAGAGTGAGGTGCAGTGGCGTGATGTGGAGTATGCCGACGTGCTCGCTCGCCGCGCCGACGATCTCAAGGCGAAGTTTAATAAAAGATTCGTCTTGCATCATCGAGGCGGCAAGATCTCGCTTGCATACGCACTCGATGGCAACGGCACACCACTCACCTCGGCACGATCAAGTATGGGGCATTGCTTGTGGGCAGTATGGAAAAAAGACGAGCACGTGGCGCCGGACAGTATTCTCGATCAGGTCTATGTAGAGCCGCTCGTCCGACGTCTCCTTGCACGCGACCTCTTCTTGCCACACGCCGGGATCCGCACACTCTCGTCGAGATCCGCACATTTTGATCCGGGCAGTTATCACAACGGCTCCGTCTGGCCGCATGACACAGCGATGTTTGCCGAAGGTCTCGAGAATTTTGGATTCAAAGCTGAAGCGACGACGGTGCGTGCCGCGCTTCTTGAGGCATATCAGCATTTCAAGACGCCGCTCGAGCTATTTGCCTATACCAAGGGCCGCTATTGCGAATACAAAGACGTCCGCGGCCAAGGCGCCTGCCGCAAACAAGCCTGGAGCGCCGGATCACTTCTCACGACGCTTGATATGCTCGGGTCTTCAGGAGCAGGTAATACATAATCATCATTTGTGGTACTGTACTAAACAGAGGACTCACCAGCAGAGGAGGGGACAATGGTGCACACAAACCCTCCAAAAAGAGGGACACAAAAATCATGGTTTGTTTCATTTGATGTGCCGGAAGTTATACAGATATTTCACGACGCGGTTCAGGTAGAGCTTGCTCGCACCCCCGGTGGGCGTCCATGGATGCGTAAGTTTCCGCCGCATATTACCATCAGGAGCCGCTTTAATGTGTCAGAAAAAAGAGAGGGACAACTGTGGGATGCTTTGCTTGATCTGGTAACGACCGAAAAAGTGAGGAAATTCCAGATCAGGCTCGGTAGGATTGGTATGTTTCCTGAGAATGGAGCGATATACCTCGCCGTGGACGGCGATGAGATCATGTCTCACATGGCACATGTTACAGGGTCTCTTGAGGGTGTGGTAAGGGTCGATAGAAGAAGGCGACGCAACGATAATGATATACCTCACATAACGATCGCAAAATCGGCCCAGAGGAATCACGAACATATCTTGAGCATGATCGACGGTCTCAATGGACGTCCGAATGGTTCTTTTACGATCGAAAGACTCCATGTGTCGGTGCGTCAAGTGGATGACAATGGAGAATGGAATATGGAAAGAATACTGGCTCTTCGGTAGTCTCTGAATAAGGATTTGAGCGGCCGCGTCTGACGCGGCCGCTTTTTTGCATGGAAGTAGTGTGTAGGGTAGACTCACCTCATGAAAACATCCATCACGGCGACGTTTACTCTCGAATCGGCTCACATGCTCCCCAAGCATCAGGGCAAGTGCGCGCGGCTCCATGGGCACGAATACCAGCTCGAGGTGACCGTCTCGGGTCCGATACAGACCGAGGGCCCAGCCGACGGGATGGTGATGGATTTTGCGGAGCTTGAGGCTGTGGTGAAGCGTGAAGTCATCGACCAGTGGGACCATCAATACCTCAACGACCTACTCCCATTCCCGACGACCGCCGAGAATCTCGCCGCCGAAATATTCAAGCGTGTATCAGCACACCTGCCTGTATCACGCGTGCGCCTCTGGGAGACGAAACTATATTTCGTCGATGTGGAGGCGTAGTTCATCGACCACTCACTGGGATGTGTTAGGATACAGGCATTAATTGCTAATCTGTATATACCTATGAACCGAGTAATACATTTTGAGATCCAGGCAGATGATGTCGAGCGTGCGAAGACTTTTTATGAAAAGACCCTCGGCTGGAAGATCGACCAGATAATGAAGAAAGAAGAGGGCGGTATGGATTATTGGGGAGTCACGACCGGAGAGGGCACTCCCGGTATCAACGGCGGACTCTATCAGCGCCCCACCGAGGCAGACCAGCAGTTTCATCTCTATGACTGCACGATCGAAGTCCCCGACCTCGACGCGGCCATGGAAGCGGTCAAAGCCAATGGCGGCACCATCACCAAAGAAAAGATGGAAATCCCGAATGTGGGATTCTTTGCGGGAGCAAAAGACACGGAGGGGAATCGCCTCGGTCTCATGCAACCGACCGGCTGGCAACCTAAGTAACAGTATTTGCCAAAACAAAAAGACTCCGGGTACCCGGAGTCTTTTTGTTTTGGTATGAGAGGGACAATACCTGAATTACTTTTTTAGAAACCAAGTTCCACAAATGAGTAGGAGTACTGTGCACAGTGCCGAGAGGGCGCAGTACATACAGATGGCATGGATGAGGAATACTTGGATCGCTATGAACACGACCGACATGAGGAAGCCGACGAGCGTGAGCGCGAAGAGTGCGAGGGTTTGTTTGCGTGAGATCGCGGGCTCGGTGTAGAGGTAGAGGGCGAAAAACATCACGACAAGGTAATACAAGACGCCGAAGAGTGCGAGCGGTATTGGGCCGACCATCGCGTAGGGAGAAGTGAGGACGGTCTCACAGCCGTGCGTGATCGTGCAGGGGAGCGGGAGATTGAAGTAGTGATCAGCGAGGAGGTACGCAGAGTCTACAAATCCGATGAAGCTCAGGCCCGTGATCGCGGTGAGGAGGCGAAGGAATATGTTATTGCGCATTGGTGCTTGAGGCGAGAGCGGCGTCGAGGACTGCTTTGAAGGCATCATATCCGTTGGGGTTTTGAATCTGCGTGAGGTTGATAAAGAATGTTGGCGTGTGATCAACTTGTGCGGTAGTGGCGGTGTTTACATCTTGTTGAATTCTGTCTCTGACTGCATTCGATTGTATGTCAGTGTTGAATTTCTTTATATCAAGTCCGAGCGAGGCGGCGTATTTGTCGAAATAATTCGCGACGACCGAGTCAGTAGGAGTCTCGCTCCACTCAGCCTGCTTCTGATAGAGGAGGTCATGCATTTCCCAATACTTGCCCTGCAATCCGGCTGCTTCTGCGGCTTGTGCTGAGATGCTTGCGTTTTTGTGGACCTGATAGAGAGGGAAGTTGCGGAAGACAAAGAGTACCTTGTCGCCATAAGCCGCCTCAAGCTTCTCCATGACTGGTTCATAGGCGCCGCATGCGGGGCACTGGAAATCCCCGTATTCGATCACCGAGACCTTGGCAGTGGTAGTGCCCTTGGTGTGATCATCGGCCGTGATCGCCGCTGTCTGTGTGCCGACATATGGGACCACCTGCGAGCTCTTGCCCGAAGATGCTATCCCCGCAATGATCATGAGTGCCACAATAATAACCACAAAACCCGCACCGAATAAAAGTTCTTTTCGTCGAGAAGTGTCCATGGAAGACATCATACTGCTGACATCGGGTGTTTGACAAATATTTTACTCGTGATATTTTAAACATTAGTTTTGAGCCACTGAAGGAGACTAACAATGTCGTCTTATGCGCGAGGACAAATGGGATGCGATTTAGTAATGGCGAATATTCCGCATGACTCTATAGGCAAGCAGTTTGTCTTTTCAGCCAAGCATGGGTCGCATAGCTATGCCCTGATGGGGACAATTATGGGTATGATGTGGTCAGATGAAGGAGGCTTACAGTTATTTGTCAGTATGCCGGAATTTTGGGGCAGGCCATTAAAATGTCTGAGCTTCGGCAATGACAGTATCTGGTCAGCTGTTCTAGAGATTGACGATAAAGAAAAACTGGATGCGCTTGCACGACTACCTGACGACGCAAGTGAAGAGACAGACCAGAAAGCTCAGGATATCGTCGAAACATATGTAAGATCAAGATTCATTCCCGGGGAGTTCACTCTCCTCTAATCCGCCCGCCGCAGAGACCGACTCGTCTCTCTGGCGAGGCGGTTTCTGTTTTTGGGAACTGTATAATATATGCTATAATGTGTGCATATGACTACTGCAGTAAAAAATGTTGCAAATTCGCGAGCGCAATACGGGATTTTGATGCATACTCTCCCAAAGAGCCTTTCTGCGGCTGCCGGGATCATGAAGCACAAGCGGAAGGCACTTGAAAAACATCTACAAACAGTGCGTAAGGAATGGAAATAGCGCTTCGGTATGACTATCGACGCCAACATCATCATCGCGTATCTCAGTGGTGATGAAGCGGTCATTGAGGCGATTGTCGAATGGCGTAAGAATGGCCAACCATTGTTTCTATCCGCTATTGTTGAGGCGGAAGTACTCCCATTTCCTTCATGGACTGCGGAAGAGAAAACTAAGACTGTACGCTTTCTTGAAGAGAACTTCATCTTTGTCTCTTTCGATCGTCAGATCGCCCGAATTGCTGCCGACATGAGAAGTGCCACAAAGATAAAATTACCCGATGCCGCCATTGCCGCGACAGCTTTTTATACACATACTCCGGTCGTCACTAGAAATCTCCGCGATTTCAAAAAGATCCATGATCTTGATGTGGTTACGTTGTGATCTCTGTACATTATGCGTGATCTGCCGCCCGTACACATTAATTGGCGCACCTGATAGATTCTGTGTATTCTAAGTCAGATATGTCTGAGATGACGGATGAAGAAATAACACTCAAGGTGCAGGGAGGGGACGCGGAGGCTTATGGCGATCTGATCAGTCGCTACGAGGCCAAGCTCATGCGGTATGCCCGCAAATTCCTCTCCGACAAAGAGGATGCGACCGACATCGTGCAAGACATCTTCATCAAGGCGTACGAAAACATCCAGAGCTTCGACGCGACGAGGCGCTTCTCGCCGTGGATCTATCGCATCGCCCACAACGAATTCGTGAATGCTCTTAAGAAAAAGGCGAGCCGCCGGACGGTCTTCACGATGGACATGGACACGCTCTTTCCGCATCTTGCCGCCACGGAGACTGCCGACAGTGCGACCCTCGAGCGCGACATGCGCGAGACTCTTGAGAAGCATCTGGAAGGGGTCTCGGTGAAATATCGCGAGACTCTGATTTTGTATTACCTTGAGAGTTTGGACTACAAAGAAATATCTGAAATACTCCAGATCCCGATCTCGACCGTCGGTGTCCGGCTCGCGCGCGGCCGGACAATGTTGCAAAAGATCGCCAGTGCCCAGTCCGATAACCCACTCTATGAATAACACTCATTCATCACACACCCCAGATCCGGTGCGCGAACGGATCATGAACATGATCAAAAAAGGCGATGCCCACATGAAGCCGCGGTGGCATTTCGTGGTGATCTCAGTGCTCTTTGCGCTGGGCGTCTTATGTACCTTTTTGGTCTTGCTCTATGCGGCGAGCCTGTCGGTGTTTCTCTTGCATGAGAGCGGCGTGTGGTTTGCGCCGAGCTTCGGGGTGCGTGGGTGGCTTGTCTTTGCCCGATCCATACCGCTTTTCCAGATCGCGTTTATTTTCCTTTTCATTTTCATCCTCGAAGCAATGATCCGCCGCTATGCGCTGGTATATCGCCAGCCGTTGATTGGATCGTTTATTTTCGTCGCGGCATTGATCTTCTTGGGAGGAATCGTGATCGGGCAGACGCCATTTCACCGCCAGATCGCGTCGTTTGCGCGCGGGCATCAGCTCCCGCCGCCGCTCAATATCCCGTATGGTCCCGCTATGCGCATCGCGCGTCCGCCTGATCTGTATGAGGGGACAGTAGTGGCAAAAGAAAACGGCGCGCTGGTGATCGAACATGTGAGCGATGGTGATAGTGATGCGGACGATGGTCATACAAGTGCCGTGATGTCGGCTTATGCCCAGTTGAGTACGACCAGCAAAAGAGTACATGTGACCGAAGACGAGCATTCCGTCAGTCATGGAAAAAAGCGGACGCGGGTCCTTATCACGCCGCATACGCGTCTGCCGCGCCGCCAGGATTTTGAGGTCGGATCAAGTGTCATGGTAGAAGGGGACCGTGTTGGTACGGATACCATCGATGCTTTCGGGGTACGAGATATTGACGATTAGTCATTTTTGTTTTCCATCCTAAAAATTGAAAGATAGATTTAAATCTTGGTGTATAATACTTTTGATAGACCCGCTTTCAGACCCCGAAAGCGGGTTTGTCATTTAAGGGTATGAATATGATAGGATTTAGGTATTATGAAATATCTCGGGATTGATTACGGAGCTCGCAATATAGGGATAGCCATCACTGATGCCGCGGGTTCACTCGCGTTTCCGCAGGCTATTATCCCCAATAATGAAAAAGCGCTCGGATATGTCACTGCGCTGATGGAAAAGGAACAGATCGAAGGGGTCATCATGGGTAGTACGCGCGCAGACAATGGCGCGGCCAACACCATTACCCCGGATGCCGAGCGCTTCGCCGATGCGCTCGGTCGCGACGGCATGATCCCGGTCGAATTTGCCTCCGAGAGCTGGAGCTCATACGAGGCCGCCCGCTATGCACCCGGCGACGTCCACGACGATTCGGTCGCCGCCGCAGTCATCCTCCAGCGATTTATCGACATGCACGCCGACAACACCGCAGTGTCTTTTGATGATGAAGACGAAGAGTTAGAATAACAGGCGCTCTTGACAATAATATCTATCTGTGATAAGCTAGTTTTAGCAAGGAATACCTTGCGACTGTGTCCGGCAGGTTCCGGAAGTGTACCTTAATAAAAAGGACAAAACGATGAGTGTTATCATCGGCGCAGATGCGGCCAAACTGGCTGGTTTGCAAATCGACCAGCTTCAAAAACTGCGGCAAGGCCACATGACACTGGAACACATCGAGTGGTTCAATTTCCTCAGTAAGGAGATGCGCGACGAGCTCGTGACGGGTGGAAAATCCATCCCGAAGCCGGCGCCGCCTGTCGAAGAGGTGGATAAGTTCGCCTTGCTCGCAGACCTCGGCATCATCACGGTGCCCGCGGATTACAACCATCCCACTCGGCTAGCGACGTTTCGTCAACAGAACCGCAAGAAGTTCTATAGCTACAACGACGCGATCACCGATGCGAACTTTCCGAATCCGAGCCGCAGATTGAGGCCCGGCGACAAACTTCGTGTCAGCGCGTTCAAACAAATCGTGCCAGGCACGACATCGTCGCTGGAGCGGATGGCGTTTCTCAAGTCGCAAAAGGCCGTGTATGTCGGCGCTCAGGGCGCGTCGCTCGTCTTCGAACAAAAGCGCGATCAAATGCTGAAGGATAAGTGGTACACATCGTTCGATGAAGAGAATCGGCTTTGGAGGGTCGCCGTCGGTAGCCCTAGGGTGCCGAGCGTGTTTGCCGACTCGGATGGCGACTTCTACTTCAACCTCGGTCGCTTCGGGGGTCCCTGGGACGACGTCAATGCCTTCCTCTGCTTCCGCGACTTGGAAAAGTCCTCGGACGCTTAGGCACTTATCTATCTCGGATCTTAGATCCTTTGAGCCCTGCTTCACTGCGGGGCTCATTTTTTATAAAAATTCTTGTATACTGATGTGTGGAACTTAGATAGAACATGCGGTTACGCCTGCCTGACGGTAGGCAGGGTTTCATGTCATCGAATTCTCGTAGAAAGAATCAGTGAGGGCTTGTCGGCGATACGCTTGCAGGCGAGGGCTGTTTTCTATGAAAAAATCAAACAAGTCGGTGCGATGTGCCAGCGAGTAATAAGACTCGGAATAAAATACAAAGAGGAGCCGGTGCTCCTCTTGGTGGCAATTGGCGGCACATCGCGCATTGCTTTGGAGGGACGCCGACGGTAACCCTAGGGTGCCGAACGTGAATGCCTACTCGGATGGCGACTTCAACTTCAACCTCGGTAACTTCGGGAATCCCTGGAACGACGACAATGCCTTCCTCTGCTTCCGCCACTCAAATGATTTCTCCCGCTACTTATTGGCGGGAGTTTTTTCGTTGAGGCTTTTCTTCCAGCCGCCGAGCATGCGACCCGTCTCCTCGAGAAGAGGAATTAAGGTACCGTACTGTTTGTGGTCGATGACATCGTGCTCCCAGGCTACTTGCAAAAAGAATTTGAGCAGGTCTGATTTTGCGATTGCTTGCGATACGAGCGACATTTTCTCAAATTTGTCATGGGCGAAACAGCCGCGGAATATAAGCTCGAGGAGTGCCAGAAAAATATCGTCAATTTTGGTGCCGATCGTATAGCGATCAATACGTTTCAGATTTACAATAGCGTTATGCCACAATTGATATGCGGTCT
>Ga0265292_1002347_pt1 | contig 13328 bp, 12 predicted proteins | sample Munlanlewell296A_FD_189080 | JGI IMG/M metagenome (GOLD analysis project Ga0265292, IMG submission 189080) | Leachate microbial communities from a municipal landfill in Southern Ontario, Canada - Leachate well 296A | ecosystem: Engineered > Solid waste > Landfill > Unclassified | place: Canada...
CTTTAACAAATATCTTCCAACCCATCCGTCATATATAAACTGATTTGAATCTGATGCCGAAAGCCATATATCTGTTGAGCGAAAGTGCGATCTGTTAGGAGCCGGATAACCAACATTTTGTATCACAGCAATTTTTCCATTATCATAAAGTTGCTTTAAAGGTTGCAATGAAGGATGAATTCCCGTGAGACTTGTTAATTGGATAACATTTGTTTTTGGTATTCCAATAACCCGCCGCTTGTTATAGTAGACTGCATCTTCAAAAGGAATAACAGTGTTTAAACCATCATTACCGCCTTTAAACTGAACGAGAACCAAAATTTTTCCGTTCGTGGATTGTATATTTAAGAATGGACGGGCAAATGCTTTAATAGGAATTCCGGCAATGGAAAGTGAAACTGCCCCAGCACCTGTAACCATTCCAATATTTTTTATGAATTCTCTTCTTTTCATTTTTGTTCTCTAAAAATTTATGAAAGCTGAAATTCCGGTAAACGCATTAATGCTTTAAAGAATTTTTCCAAACGTGTTTTTGCTTGAGGGTCAGCTGTTGACCAATCATAAACAGCAGCACCATCCAACATTGTTGCAAGCAAAGAATCTTTCCGTGTCTGGCTTAAAGGAAATTGGATTAAAGTTTTTGTTACATCATCAACAAATTGCACGGCTTGTTCCGAACTTGGAAAACTTTTTGCAAACGCAACTGCATCCATTTTATACGTAGTTGAACTTATTTTTTTACCGTTTACTAACGCATCGGAATAAATATTACGCGTTGGATAAGTAATTGTGCTTATCCATTTACGCTGCCCTTCCCATCCTCGCACATCAGGCGGATTAAATAGAGATTGCTGAAGTGAATCAGCAGTGGTTCTAATGTAATTAGGCAGATCATTATTTGTATATATAATGCCAAGCTGTTTTAAAGTAGAAAGTAAAAATTCAACAGGCGGTTTTATTCTAGCACCCCGTATATCAGCGGAATGAAAATATTCTGATTTAAGCATCGTTGATAGAACCGGTTTCAAATTAAAATTATTATTCCGCATTACTGCTGCCAGTTGTGTAACGTAATCTTTGTTCGGTTCGTAGTAAGCAAATTCTTTGTAAAGTTTTCTACAGAGGAATTCTGATGCTGGAAGAGCTTTTTCTGTGAAGATCAAATCAACAGCTTGATCATAAGTGTAATTACCCGTTTTATTATAAATTGTTTTTGATTTATTCGCCCATCTGCTCTGAGTAAAATATGATGAAAGAGTGCCTCCATTTACCCGCCAGCCTGTTAATGCAAGCGCCATATTTTTAATATCATCTTCGGTATAATTTCCTATACCTAAAGTGAACAACTCTTGTAATTCGCGCGCATAATTTTCATTAGGAGATGAGCCAGTACTGGCATTTCCATTTAGGTAAATCAGCATAGCGGGATCAATAGTTACTTTTTTTGTCAATTCAATAAAATTCCCGAAAGCGTATTGTCTAAATAATTTATTTTGAATGTACATCAGTTGTGGGATCTGAACCGTGCTGTTTTCAGAAACGAAGTGATTGTGTAAAAACAAAGCCATCTTCTCACGAAGGGAATAACCTTGTGAAAGCATTAGGTAGTACCACCAATAAACCATTGATCGAAACCAATTTGAATAGCTGGTTTGATTTGTAGAATTGTGTGGTAATGAAACCCAATTTGTCCCATTGTATTGCGGTGGTGAGGGCTCTGATAAATCTTTTAGAAGATAGTTATCTACAAAATCATCTAAAGTTTTTGAAAGGGCAAAGGTTACATCATCACGCGTGAATCCGAAAAGTGAACGTGATAAAATATGCCGTGCGGCATCAGCATCCCAAGTGGAAATTTTTTTAAGATAGTTTGAAGTGCTCATAGATTAAAGTCTATTAGTTGTCTGATTTATTGACAATTGATTTTAATAGAAAGTTTAATCACACACAAGTAAAAATCTAATTTAAAATAAAAGATGTGATTTATAGCGATAGAAAAGAGATAAAGAGCTTAAAGCTGATTCAAAAAGATTTGCCCGAGTTTAAACCCGGGCAAATTTATTCCTTTTCGGATTCAATACCCCGCAGCCCCGCCTGCCGAAGCAAAGCGGCGGGCAGGTTGCGGCGGGGATGCTTTATTAAATAATTCTGAAGAAAATTTGAAGCCGGCTAATTAGTCAATCCTTTTTCTATTTTCTGTTAGCTGATATAAATCGTAATTTTCAAATAAAAATTTGGCAATGGCTGAAGAAATAGTAATAAAACCAATTGGAATTGTTCATTCTGATCTTACGCACCGCTACGAAACTCCTCGTCAAGGTATATTGGCTGGTGGAAACGTTTCAGTGATAGAACTGAATCCTAATAATAATTTTGAACAAGCACTTAAAGACTTGGATGGTTTCGATAGGATTTGGGTTTTATACCAATTCCATTTGAATAATAATTGGAAACCGTTAGTCAATCCTCCACGCCACACGAGAAAAAAAGTTGGAGTATTCGCATCTCGTGCACCTTATAGACCAAATCAAATTGGAATGAGCTGTGTTAAATTGGGAAAAATTGACGGATTGAAAATTTTCATTTCGGAATCTGATATACTCAATGGCAGTCCCGTAATTGACATTAAGCCATATCTTCCTTATTCAGATTCATTTCCTGAGGCGGCAACCGGTTGGGTAAAAAATGGTATCGAGAATATTTTTGAAGTCAATTTTGAACCACTAGCAGTTGAGCAATGTAAATTGTTGAAAGACACTTCCAATATTAATCTGACTGATTTTGCCCGGCTGCAGCTTGAGTTCAATCCAACAGATTCAACAAGGAAAAGAATTACAAAAGTGGATGACAACACGGATTCAAGTGATAATTACATTTTGGCTTACCGCACTTGGAGAATTATCTATTCAGTAAATGAAGATGATAGGAAAGTCACTATAAAAGAAATTCGATCGGGTTACAGCAAAGAGGAATTAATGAATACCGAGGAAGACAAATACCGGGACAAGCGGTTACATTTATTATTCGAGAGGCAATTTCACTCAGCCGATAAATAGTGATTCATACAGAGAAAGTAATTTTCGTTGTTATTCAGGAGAATATCTTTTGCTTTTTCTTTTATTCATACTAACGATCAAGTAAGCTTTTACGATTTGTATTGTATTATATTTTACGTGAAATATTTTCAAATATGACCGGTAAAAACAAAATATTATTTATTACCTCGAGCACAGTGCTTCTATCCGCAATTGCACTTATTCACATTTTAAAACTTACGCCGATAATTTCGTACACAGTCATTTTCATATTCTCCTCATTCCTTTATCTATTTATTAGCCGGCAGATTTTTAAGACTGAGATTCCCTCTAAGAATATTTACTTATTAATCTTTTTGGCTTTTTTATTGCGCTTAAGTTTTATTTCAACAACCCCTATTGGTTCCAATGATGTTTACCGTTACATGTGGGATGGGAAAATTCAAGCTAATGGAATCAATCCATATTTATATTCACCTAACGATGAGCGGTTGAATTCCTATCATTCAGATCTGCTGCCGAAAGCACTCAACTTCAAAGAGATGAAAACAATATATTTTCCTCTCAGTCAATGGTTGTTTTACACCGGCTATAAACTTAGCGGTGAATCTGTTTGGGGTTACAAACTACTTCTTTTCCTTTTTGAATTACTTACACTCGCCGGATTGATTCTACTTCTTAGGAAACTAAAGATTGCTCAGAAGTACTCACTTTTATATGTGTTGTGTCCTCTGCCCATTTTTCAATTCGCAATTGATGCACATCTGGATGGTTTTGGTTTACCTCTTCTAATATTTTCTTTATTCCTTTACCTGGATAACAAGAAAATCTACGCCCTGATTTTGCTTGGTTTTTCTCTCTCGATAAAACCTGTTGGATTACTCCTCATTCCAATCTTCTTTTTGAATGAGAAAAACATGCCGGAGAGAATCAAGATAGTATTGATTCCATTGATGGCATTCCTCGCTCAATTTATATTTTACATTTTTTCTGCAAATCCGTTTGAATCATTATTCATTTTTACGAAGAACTGGTATTTCAATGGATTTGTTTTCAATCTTCTTAATGCGGTATTCAGTAATAACCAAACATCACGTTTGATTTGTGGAATCTTATTAGCGCTTTCTCTCATTCCGGTCTATTTTTCGAAAAGAGAATTGATTGAAAAAATATATTTCGCAGTTTTACTTTTGATGATCTTCTCCCCTGTTGTACATCCTTGGTATATTACCTGGGTTGCTGTTTTATTACCATTTGCAAAAAAACGGAGCGGGATATATTTCGTTGCTGCGAGCAGCTTAACAGCCATCACCATTCTCAATTATCAACTTTCCGGAATATGGAAAGATTATTGGTTTGTTCTAATTATTGAATATGTGCCGCTTTTATTTTTACTCTTTCTTGAGATGACTAAAACCACTTTTGTTAACAAACTTCTGCCAAGCACAAAATGGTGATTCTCTTCTAGAACCATTACTCAAAATTGATCTGATTCATTTCCCATAACTTCAATACAACTCATAACGATTGAATAAATTGATATTTGGATAGCAGCATGAAATTCAAATATATTTTGATATAAGATTATGAATAATATCTGACTTAAAAGAACGGAAAGTAAATGAGATACTTTTTAGCATTAATAACATCAGTTGTTTTGATCTACTCTTGTACATCTCAAAAGGAGATCACAAAACCAAAAGAAGAAAAGCCACCGGTTGTATTTGAAAAAAAGAGAACCTTAACTTTTACTTTTGAGACTCAAAAACCTAAGATCAATTCTTCGCTGCGCGGAATTTCTGTTATAGATTCGCTGACTGCCTGGGCAAGCGGATCGAATGGCACATACTTACGCACAACCGATGGAGGAAAAACCTGGACTGATGGAAAAGTAAAAGGATTTGAAGCTCTCGACTTTCGTGACATCGAAGCATTCGATAAGAACGCAGCAATTATAATGAGTATTGATGCCCCAGCATTTTTCTTTAAAACTACGGATGGAGGCAGATCATGGAAAAGAAAATATATGAACCGAGATCCAAAAGTATTCTTTGATGGAATCACTTTTTGGGATGAGAATAACGGAATTGCTTTTAGCGATCCTATTGATGAAAAATTTTTTATCGTCACCACAAAAGATGGCGGTGATACATGGAAAGAAATTTCATCATTATATATTCCAACAGCAATGAAGAGTGAGGGAGGCTTTGCTGCTAGCGGAACCTCGATCGCAGTTTCAGGAAAAGATCTTGCCTGGATTGGAACCGGCGGCGCTGAAAGAGCAAGGATATTTCTCTCACAAGACAGTGGTGAAAATTGGAGAGCAATGAATACACCCTTTATTAGCGGCTCTCCATCTCGTGGAGTTTTTTCAATCTCCTTTAAAGATGATATGTACGGTGTGGCAGTCGGAGGAGACTATAAAAACGATAAAGACAATATTGCTAACTGCGCAATTAGTGATGACGGTGGATTAAGTTGGCAACTAATTGATAATAATCAACCGACCGGATTTAGATCATGTGTTGCATGGAATGATATTTATAAATTCTATCTAACTACCGGCACATCCGGAAGCGATTATTCTATTGATGACGGGAAAACATGGACTTCCATAGATAGTCAAAGCTATAACAGCATTGGTGTTTCAAAGAAAGATGGCAGCTGTTTTTTTGTTGGTGATAAAGGCGCGATCGCGAGAGTTAGATTTAAATAATATTAATAATGAGTGCACTCTAAAAAGGTCAATTTGTCATTCTGATGGAGCGAAGCGACTGAAGAATCTATTGATTTCATAATAAAAATTGAGATTCTTCGCTTCGCTCAGAATGACACCTATCATTATTTAGACTTTTCAGAGTAGACTCAATAATGAATCTGCTCTAAAAAGGTCAATATTGTCATTGCGAGGCGTTTTTTGCCGAAGCCTGTCTGCCGCCAGGCAGGCAATCTTACGATTTCGAGACGAATTCTAAAGATTGCTTCACGGAGTTTACACTGAACGAAGTGAATGTGTTCGCAATGACAAACATTACAAATAGCTTTTTAGAATAAACTCAATAATGTTATTCCGTCTCTTAGAGCCACGCTTTAATTTTTTCTGCTACTTGTTCTCCTGTAAATCCAAATTTCTCCGCGAGAGTTTGAGCAGGTGCCGATGCGCCAAATCCTTTCATTCCAATTGGCAAGAACTTACTTCTGAATAGATCTCCCCAACCCGTCATTGATGCGGCTTCAACTACTGCAACAGGAACGTTAGCCGGTACAACACTACTTTTATATTCTTCACTTTGTTTTTCAAATATTTCTTTAGATGGAATTGAGACAACTCTAACAGAAATATTTTCTTCCAAAATTTTTTGAGCAGCAATAGCAACCGGAACTTCGGAACCGCTCGCCGCTATAACTAAATCAACTTTGCTTCCTTTTTCTTTCGAGACAACATAGCCGCCCTTCATTAGTTCTTTCATATCGAAACCGGTATTGCGCTCAATCGTATCAATTTTCTGCCTGGTTAAAATCAAAGCAACAGGTCCCTCTTCATTTTGAAGTGCGTAGTTCCAGGCGGCGGCTGTTTCCATTCCATCTGCCGGACGAATAACAGTGACATTTGGAATTGCCCTCAAGACGGCAAGATGTTCTATCGGTTGATGAGTTGGTCCATCTTCACCAACAAAAATACTATCGTGTGTAAAGAGATAGATTGCAGGAAGTTTCATCAATGAAGCAAGTCTAATAACCGGACGCATATAATCCGAGAAAACTAGAAAAGTAGAACCAAACGCTCTGAAACCGCCATAAAGAATAATACCATTTAAGAGAGAACCCATAGCGTGTTCGCGTATTCCGAAATGAAAATTTTTCCCTTCGAATTTACCCGGAGCTATTGCTGCGAATGCTTTCATATATGTATTTGTGGATGGTGATAAATCTGCAGATCCTCCAACAAAGTTTGGAACTATTTCGCCAATTTTTTGAATCACTTTACTGGAAAGAGTGCGTGTTGCATTGGCTTCTTTACCCGCAGCAAGCAATAGTTCATCAAATATATTTTCCGGCAGCCAGCCGCTCATATATTTTTTATACAATTCTGCTTTATCCGGATTTTCTTTTTTCCATGAATCAAATTCTTTTTTCCAATTGTTGTATTCAGCAATTAAAGATTTTTTTCTGTTCGCGAATAATTCTTTCACTTCTTCCGGAATATAAAATTCTTTATCAACGGGAAATCCAAGATTCTTTTTTGTTTCAATCAATTCATCTTTACCAAGCGGTGAACCATGCACTTCCGATGTATCTACCTTGTGCGGACTGCCAAATCCAATGTGAGATTTGGTGATGATAAGTGTCGGTCTATCTTTTTCACCCTGAGCCGTTTTTATTGCTTTCCGAATTCCATTGTGGTCATATGCATCTGTTACTAATGTTTGCCATCCATAAGCTTCAAATCTTTTTGCTATGTCTTCGGAAAATGTTATTTCGGTTTTACCTTCTATCGTAATGCTGTTGTCATCATAGAAGTAAATGATGTTGCCAAGTTTCAAATGTCCTGCTATCGAAGCCGCCTCGTGAGAAAGTCCTTCCATCAAATCGCCGTCGCTCACAATACCATATATATAATGATTTCCGAGAAGCTGATCTTTCTCAGTATTAAATCTTGCAGACGTCATCTTTGATGCGATTGCCATTCCAACACCGTTTGCAAATCCTTGTCCTAAAGGTCCGGTAGTTGTTTCTACTCCCGGTAAATGACCATACTCCGGATGTCCCGGTGTTCTGCTTCCCCATTGACGGAATGATTTTAGATCATCCAACGTAACGGCGTAACCGCTAATATGAAGCAAGGAATAAAGAAGCATTGAACCGTGACCTGCAGAGAGAACAAAGCGGTCTCTGTTTACCCATTTCGGTTCATCCGGGTTGTGAGTTAAAAATTCGCTGTAAAGAATTGCAGCTACATCAGCCATTCCCATCGGCATACCGGGATGACCGGAATTGGCTTTCTGCACACCTTCGGCTGCAAGAATTCTAATTGTGTTTGATGCGAGTTTCGTAATGTCATTTGTTTGCATGATCAACTACACCTTCTGTTATATATAGAATTTATTATTTCATTTATTTCCGGAATTATTCTACCACTTTAAAACCAAGTTCAGTCAGAGTCATTTTCAATTCTTGATTTCCGCTTATCAATTTGATCTGATAGTATGGAAATTCTCTTCGTATAGGATATTCATTTCTTTGTTTTTCAAATGTATCAACCGATTTGCGAAGAGTCTCATCATCTTTAGTAATTTCATAAGCAGCAAGAATAACTTCGCAAAGAATTTCTTGTTTTGATTTCCCCTTGCATTCCAAAGTTAACTCTTTCGTATTACCCGGAAGTGGAACTGATGAAGGATACCATTCTTCATCAATATCTAAGTTAAAGAAAGAACTTAATCCTCTAACACAAATTGCTGTACCGTTAGCTTTGCCGTCAGCAGAATAACCTGCAATGTGTGGTGTCGCTATATCCACTATATTTAGTAACTCTCGGTCAATATCAGGTTCGTTTTCCCAAACATCAAGAACAGTTGCGCTGATAATTTTATTATTAATTGCACTCTTCAATGCAGATGAATCAACAACTTCTCCGCGTGAAGTATTGAATAACACTTTCCCTACATTCAGTTTTGTAAAAAATGATTCATCTGCTAAATGAAATGTTCTATCCAAAGCTTCTTTAATCAACGGAACGTGAAATGTGATGATGTTACTTCGATTCATCAACTCTTCCAAAGAAACAAACTTTCCTTTTCCTTCCTTCCTTTCACGAGGTGGATCGTTGAGTAATACTTTCATTCCAAGTGCTTCAGATAAACGCGCTACTTTACTTCCAACATTTCCAACGCCAACTATTCCAATAGTCATTTCAGACAGATTCAAATTTTTTCTAGCAGCGGTTGTGAGTAATGATGAAGCGATATATTGCATTACCGAAGATGAATTACAACCAGGTGCATTAATCCATTTAATATTTTTCGATTCGCAGTATGATGTGTCAATATGATCATAACCGATAGTTGCTGTGGCTATAAACTTAACATTAGTTCCATCTAATAATATGGAGTTACATTTGGTACGGGTTCTAATAAGCAGAGCATCGGCATCTTTAACATTTTCGTTCGTGATTTCTGAAGGAGACAAATAAACAATATCTGCAAAGGGTTCAAACACTCCTTTTAATAAAGGAATTTTGCTGTCCGCTACTATTTTAATTCTTTTGTTCATCTCTAATTATCAAATTGACGTAATCAATTATCTCATAGAACCTTTCCATTTCAGTCAACCGCATTCTGAGTGTTTTCAAAAGCACGGTAAGCAACACCAAAATTCTTAATTACTTCATGATTTATTTTTTTTCGGGATTCAAAGTTACTCGTAACGTTTTACAATCACAGCGGAGGCTTCACCGCCACCGATACAAAGTGAAGCAAGACCATATTTAGAATTTCTCTTCTTCATTTCGTACAGAAGTGTTGTCATTATTCTTGCACCGCTTGCGCCAATGGGGTGACCCAACGCGATTGCACCACCATTAACGTTAACATTATCAGTAGATAATCCTAATAATTTACTAACTGCTAATGATACAACTGCAAACGCCTCGTTTATTTCGAATAGGTCAATGTCGGTAAGTTTCATTTTGGCTTTGGCTAAAACTTTGTTAATCGCATCAGCCGGAGCTGTTGTAAATTCGATAGGCAATCTTGCGGCTGAACTCTGAGCAACTATCTCGGCTAAAGGAGTATATCCAAGTTCTTTTGCTTTTTCTTCACTCATAATTAATAATGCAGCAGCGCCGTCATTTATCTTCGATGCATTGGCGGCAGTAACCACTCCATTTTTATCGAACGCGGGACGAAGTGTAGATATTTTTTCAAAGTTTACTTTTTCAGGTTCATCGTCTTTTGTTACAACAGTTTCTCCCGTCCTCGATTTTATTTTGACACCAACAATTTCATCATCAAACTTTCCTTCTTTCTGAGCATTGATTGCACGCTTGTAAGAGAGAACAGCAAATTCATCTAATTGCTCTCGTGTAAAGTTGAAATCTTTTGCACATGCTTCGGCACAATTACCCATGTGAATATTGTTAAAAACGTCTGTAAGTCCATCCACTAAAATTGAATCGTAAATGGAAGAGTTACCCAAACGATATCCGTTACGCGCGTTTTGTAAAAGATATGGTGCGTTGGACATGCTCTCCATACCACCGGCTATGATTACATCTGCATCGCCGCACATTATTGATTGATGAGCAAGCATAATCGCTTTCAATCCGCTTCCGCACATTTTGTTAATAGTTAGACACTCCACTTGTTCAGGTAGTCCGGCGAATAAAGCAGCCTGACGCGCCGGGGCTTGACCTAAACCAGCGGTAATTACATTCCCCATTATCACTTCATTTATCTTTTCCGGAGCTATTTTGGATTCATCAAGAAGAGCTTTAATTACCGTACTTCCAAGTTGAGGCGAACTTAATGTACTTAACGATCCGTTAAATGATCCGATTGGAGTTCGTTTCGCATGAGTTATTACTACTTTTTTCATAGTGATCCTTTAGACTTTCTTTGTGTTATATTTTTGAAACGTTTGATACAGTAGTAACTTAATAAATTATTAGAGAATAGTAATGAAAATTTTTACTCTCTCTATTAACTTGATATTTGATGTTATTGTTATAACACTCAAGCGAGATATTTCTCTTGGTATCGTGACAAGATGTTGAAATGTCATGTTCAAAGAATATTATGAATGACAGAAATCGTTTCAAGGTTTTGTTAAAGCAAACATTACTCAACTATCAAATGTTGGCTTCTTCCTCCGCGTAGCTGTTTTCTGTTTCCAAAACGCGAACTTTGATTGAATAAATGTTTTGAGGAAGTTTTGCTGATTTTATTTTGCTCAGAAGATAGAGACAAATATTTTCTGCCGTCGTTTCAAAATCAACTACAACTTTTTGTGAGTTTAATTTTTCCAGAACTTCTATTACTTCCTTATCATCTTTACAAACCATAAAAGAATGATCAAGTTCATCGATTATAGGACCTATTATTTTCTTGACGTCGAAATAATCTATAACCATTCCGTTTGAATCGGGATCTCCGGTAAATTCAACCATACATTTGTATGAATGCCCGTGCAAGTTTTTACATTTACCTTTGTGAAAAGGAAGACGGTGCCCCATCTCCCAAGAAAATTCTTTAGCGATCTTCATCAAACACCTTTTGCGGTTGGTTCCCAAATTATTTTATGCATTTGCAATTGATACCTTACTTTTAATTTATCTTCCAAAATCCACTCGACAAGTTTTACCGGCTCAAGTTCTCCAAAAACAACGGAGAATAGTATTGCGGATTTTTCAGTCAAATTGAATTTGCCGATAATTCCTTTTGCCCATTCATAATCCTCGCGAGTTCCGATAACAAATTTAATTTCGTCTGTTGGTTTGATATAATTCAAATTTTCGTAAAGATTTTTTTTCATCATCTTGCTGGATGGACATTTCAGATCGAGTATTATCATCACTCGTTTATCAACATCTTTGATCGGAAGACTTCCGCTCGTTTCCAACATCACATCAAATCCTTCATCACATAATCGTTTCATTAATTCAAGAGATTCATTTTGAAATAATGGTTCTCCGCCGGTAACTTCAACTAAATTGCAATTATACTTTCTCACTTCATTAACAATGGCTTCAATAGTCATCTCTGTGCCATCATGAAATGCGTACTCTGAATCGCAGTACGAGCAACGGAGATTGCAATAAGTTAATCTAACAAAAACGGTTGGAAGACCCGCTTTAGAGCTCTCTCCTTGAATCGAGTGATATATTTCGTTAATCTTTATCATAAATTGATTATTGCCTTTCAGAATCGGCGCAAAGATAATAACAACAGGTTTGAGAAAAAAGTAAATCAACTCTAAGTTTGATTTGTTAACCCTCGTATGCTATATTTACCCACGTTTTTTAACAAAATAAGGTTTTATTAATGGCGCAGCACAAATCGGCAAAAAAAAGGGTTCGATCAACCAAAAAAAGAGCAGAGAGAAATAAAGCCGCTTTATCAAAAGTAAAAACGCTTACTAAAAAAGTGGTGGATGAAAAAGATCCGGCTAAAGCTCAGGCAATATTAAAAGAAACAGTTGCATTTCTTGATAAAACAGCATCAAAAGGAAGAATGCATAAAAATACCGTTGCTAGAAGAAAATCCACTCTCACAAAACATGTAAATAAACTAGCCGCTGCAAAATAAAGCTTACTCTCCCTCGAATTAAAAAGGCAATCCCATTAAAGATTGCCTTTTTTCAATAAATCCTTTTCACTGCAATTTCCCGGAAAATGTATATCTCGTTAAAATAGAAAGTTTACAAAACTTGGCTTTTTGATAGAAATGAATTACTTTATTCGTGTAGAAAAGGAATTAAACGAAAAAGAGAGAAAAGTGGAGTATTATGAAAGGGCTACAATACATAGTAGATACAAAAGGAAAAAGAAAAGCTGTTCTACTTGACCTAGATATATATGCGGATAAATGGGAAGATATCTATGATATTCTAGTTTCGTATTCAAGAAGAAATGAAAAGAGAGTAAAGTGGGAAACACTAAAACGAACACTTCATGAAACCAAACGGAAAGCCAGCTAATTATTCCATTGAATTTCTTAATTCTGCTGCTAAAGAATTTAGAAAGCTGAACATAGAAATTAAACGCTCAATGATAGATCCTATTGATGCATTAAGAAATAATCCATATTCACATAAAACGAAGAAATTAAGAAATACTGATTTGTATAGAATCAGAGTTGGCGATTACCGTATTATTTATCAAATAGATGACGATGAGAAAACAGTTCTCATAACAAAGATTGGACACAGAAGAGAAGTTTATAAATAGAATTAAGAAAGGAGATTGATTAAGTAATATCCTAAGTCCTCCTTTGGAGGATTTAGGAGGCAAATTTTTTTAACGCAGCTATTGCTGAGTACTTTTTAATAGAACAAGGAATTGATAATGCACATTGCAGAACTAAGAAATAGAAAAGAAGATATCCTAAAATTAGCTTACTTTTTCGGCGTTAAAGACATTCGAATATTTGGTTCTGTTGCAAGAAACGAACTGGATGAAAACAGCGATATTGATCTATTGGTTGAGATGGAGAAGGACAAATCATTATTGGACCGGCTCGGTTTTAAGTATGAGCTTGAACAACTGCTTCAACAAAAAGTTGATGTTATTTCTGT
>Ga0265292_1002348_pt1 | contig 13328 bp, 10 predicted proteins | sample Munlanlewell296A_FD_189080 | JGI IMG/M metagenome (GOLD analysis project Ga0265292, IMG submission 189080) | Leachate microbial communities from a municipal landfill in Southern Ontario, Canada - Leachate well 296A | ecosystem: Engineered > Solid waste > Landfill > Unclassified | place: Canada...
CCGTTGCGAAGCTTCGGAGCGAAGCCGGCCCTACTCCGCTAAAGCTACGAAGGGCTACTTCGCCGCTGTCTACAAACATAACGCTGGTATTTGATAGTGCTGTGCACTTCGAAGCTCCATTGCGAAGCTTTGGAGCGAAGTAGTGCGGGATGCGAGAATCGAACTCGCGTCCTATGCTTGGGAAGCACATGTTTTGCCACTAAACTAATCCCGCGGTTCTGATACTATAACAAAATTAAAACCACTCACCACAAGGGCATGGCCATTTTACTAACGCGGAGTACCGCGAAGCAAAATTGGTCTCACCACCAAGGGAATACATTTTTGAACCACTGCACCAACGGGGTCGAGGTGGCCGGAGCGGCGACCGGAGTCGGAGGATTCACAATAATAATCATTTTCTCTCCCGACTTCCCCATCTGGTATTGCTGGCGCAGGGCGGCTTCCTTGCCGCGATCAGTGTTGAGATTCGTGATATCTGCCTTGAGCTGGTTTTCGCGCTTAGTGAGATCAGCCAGATGTGCCGCAGAGTCTTGATTCAAAGCCGCAGATTCCCTTTCACGTTGGTAAATATGCCACACGCCAGACGTGACCAAGAGGACGAGTATAGACAGGCCCACCAAGAGCACACGTCGCCAAAACAAACGCACTGGATCGCTCTTTTGCGAAAATACCTGCATAGGTTATAATCTTACCATCAATCATATGAGTTTCCTTTTTCACAAACGAACACAAAAGATCGCCAAGGTCATCTGGGGGGTCGTCGCCGTGCTCATTATATTCGGCATGGTCATCTTCTTCGCTCCGGGGATTACGAATCTTCTTTTGAGGTAACCGGCGAAGTCGATAAAATCGACACACTTCTTCGTTGTCCATCAAAAAACATCACTCACCGTAGATTACTACGACTCGTGATATTTTCCACCACAGGCATTTCCATTTTCTAATGCGGAGTACCGCAAAGAAAATCAGGTCACTTGTGCGCCTCGAACTGTATTCGATTTTGTGACTTCGCTTAGCTCTCACGGACTACTTTCAAAAACACATCATGTGGGATGTTTACCTGGCCTCTGCCGCGGGCGAGCATTTTCTTTTTGCCTTTCTTTTGCTTTTCGCGGAGTTTCATTTTGCGGGTGATGTCGCCGCCGTACATGTGCTGGGTGACGTCCTTTTTCATGGCAGAGAGGCGGCGTGACGCGATAATACGGCCACCTGATTGGGCTTGGATCTTGAGCTCAAACATTTGCCGTGGCAACAATTTTTCCAGACGCTCCACCATCGCCTCGGCTTCGTGCTGTACGCGCCGGTGCGAGACGATGCGCGTGAAAGCGAGTGCGAGCTCTTCGGCGACGAGGATATCGAGCCGCACCACGTCAGCGGCGCGCATACCGATTACCTTGTATGAAAGTGAAGCAAAGCCTGAGGAAATACTCTTGAGCTTGTCGAAGAATCCGCGCATGAGCTCGCGCAAGGGCATCTCGGCGGATATTTGGGTCTTGCCATCCGGCAAGGTCTCGGTGTCACCTACGACAGCCTCATGATCGTAGAGGAGCTGTGTGACGGCGCCGAGGTATTCGGGCGGTGTCATTACTTCGACTTTTGTCCACAGCTCACGCACGCCCTTGGCGGTACCAGTATCGGGAAATCGAGCCGGCGCGTAGATATCTTCGACGGTGCCGTTCATATAGGTGACTTCATAGACGGTCGTCGGCATGGTCACGACGAGATCCATATTGAATTCACGACGGAGCCGCTCGGTGATGATCTCCATATGGAGCATACCGAGGAAACCACAGCGAAATCCCTTGCCCATCACACCGGACGATTCTTCTTCGTATGAAAGCGACGAGTCCGAGAGGCGCAATCGCTCGAGCGACTGGCGCAAGACCGGCAGATCATCCTGACTCTCGGGATAGACGCTCGCCCAAATGACCGGCGTCGGCGAGTAATAGCCCGGGAGTCCCGGAGCGGGATTGCGCACCGTCGTGATAGTATCGCCCACGGATGCAATACCGGGTCTCTTGACGCCTGTCACGATATAGCCGATCTCCCCTTCTACAAGCGATTCGCGCGGACTCTCCTCTGGTGTGAGCACACCCAGTTCGAGCGCGGTAAAATCAGCATTGGCCGCGACAAACCGTAAGGCGTCACCTTTCGAGACCTTGCCACTGAAGACACGCAGGTACACGATGACGCCGCGATGGTCCGAATAACCGAAGTCAAAGATCAGGCCCTGTGTGCCATGATCGCGCCTTGGGGAAGCGGCCGCTTCTGTCTCCATTTGATACGGCGGCGGTACGCGCTCGATGATTCGATTCAACAATGCATCCACACCGGCGCCGGTCTTGCCGGATGCACCAAGGACTTCGGATTCTTCAATACCAAGCAAGAGGGACAGCTCGCTGGTGATCTCTGCGGTGCGTGCGTGTGGCGCATCGATCTTGGATACTACCGGGATGATGACGAGGCCGAGCTCTTTGGCGACCGAAAGTACGGCCAGTGTCTGCGCCTCGACACCCTGTGTGGCATCCACCAAGAGTACCACACCCTCGACGGCCGAGAGGGCCCGGGAGACTTCATAGGCAAAATCCACGTGACCGGGCGTGTCGATGAGGTTCAATACATAGGTCTCACCTTTGTATTGCCAGCTCATACGGACCGGTTGCATCTTGATCGTGATCCCGCGCTCGCGCTCGAGATCCATACGATCCAAGACCTGATCCTGCATCCGACGCGGCTCTATAGTGCCCGTCAGCTCAAGCATGCGATCAGCCAGTGTAGACTTGCCGTGGTCGATATGGGCGATGATAGAAAAATTGCGTATATTTTGCATACAGTTGTCCGTACTCTAGCATTTATTGAGCTTTTGCGCTTCTGTTCGTTATAAAAAGTGACCTTGCGGAACAGAGTGTTCCTCAAGGTCATGTATCATCTACTATCTAATTATGTTGACGTAATACCAAAACGGTAGCCGAAAGCACAATCAAGAGCACGAAGGTTACCGCAACGACAATAGGATGATTTCGATGGTCGAAGAAATTTTGCAGTTTATCCGACAAATTCTGTATCTTCTTCAACATTTGAGTGTTCCCACGAGTGATCTCACCGCACCATTGCGACAAGATATAGGCTCTATGTAACTGCCGACACTATGCCACCTCTATGGGTATCGCACAAGCTATGCGGTATTGCTCGGCTCCAGGGCGGGGGCTTTTCGGATGAATCTTTGTTTGAGGGCGATTATGGTTTCTTCGAGTTCGTTGTTCTTCAGGAGCATGAGGATGATGACAGTGACCGCTATACCGATAATCCCGGCTGTGAATCCTTGAGCAAAGACACCGAGCGTCGTGCGGCTCTCGACGATATAGCCCGAAAAGACGAGCACTTGATATGAAGCCGCTCCACCGATGATCGAAGCGGCAAGGCTCTGGAAGGTCAATCGGCCGATACGGCCCGAGCGTATGGAAAAATCACGCACGAAATACCAGTATCCGATGATGAATTCTGCGATCGACCCGACCGCATACCCGAGTGCCAACATGAGGATGGTCGTACCGGGGACGTTTTCGACACGCAGGATCGTCTCGACGAAGGCATGGAATGTCGCATTATGATTGAACAGGAGCGCGAGACCGCCCGCAGAAGCAATCGAGATCACGATGTCGGCAGAGCCGAAATACAGCGGCTTTTTTGTGTTGCCGGTCGCGTAATAGGTGCGGGCTATGAGGAGAATGATCGACTGCGCGGCGAGAGAAATGATAAAGAGCGCGAGCGCCGCCGCCGTGAGGCGCGTGGCATTCCAGTCGAAGGCACCTGCACCGAGGATCACACGCACGACCTGCGCGCGCAAGACGATCATAAAGACCATTGCGGGGATGGACCAAAAGATGATATGTCGCAATGCGGCTTCGATGTACGCGACGAATTCGTCTTGTTTGCCTTGTGCAAAGAGATGCGCGAGCGTCGGAAACGCTGCCACCGAATACGACACGCCGATGATCGTGAGTGGCACAGCTTGGAGATTGAACGCAAAAGAAAAGACCGCGATCGATCCGGGTACCAGGAGCGACGCCATAGCAGTGATCGCGAGCAGGGAGATCTGGGTCGATGCGAGCGCAATCGTGCGCGGGATGGAAAGTACCAATACTTCGCGCACACCGAGCACCGTGACCGTGATCGACGGCAGTGCCGCCGCCTTTTCCTCGAAGAAGAATGGCGCCTGCACGCCGACATGCATCAAGGCACCCAAGACGACTCCCCAGCCGAGTCCCGCGATCCCAAAATGCGGATACAATACCACCGCACCAAAGATGATCCCAAGATTATACAAAAGCGGCGAGATCGAATAGAGCACGAAGCGGTGGCGTAGCTGAGTAAGCGCCGCGATCGTATTGGACGCTCCGAGTAAGATCGGTTGGAGCAGTAAAATACGCATGAGGAGTATGAGGTCCGCCCGCGCCACTGCATCGGTCGCAATGCCCGGAGCGATCGCAGGAGCGAGGATCGGCGCGAAAATGTACGCGATCATCCCCACGACCGCCATCGCCGCGAAAAAGACCATCAGCATACTTCGCAAAAAGGCCACCATGGTCTCTTCGCTGTCTTTGCGCAGGCGACTCAGGATCGGTAGGAGTGCATAGAGCGACATCAGAGAAGCAACCGTCGCAAAAATAAAATCCGGAGTGCGAAACGCGGCATAATAAATATCAAGCGTGTGTCCCGCACCGAAGGCCGCCGCGAGAAGCCGATCGCGCACGAGCGCGAGCACCTGCGAGCCGAGCGAAAAAACAGCCAAAAGATACGCGGCCTGATGCATGCCGCGGACTTCGCGAGACAAAAATCGAAACGACTTGATCATAATAGGAGGTTATTTCTTTTTGCCCGCCGAGGATTTTGTTGTGTCGGGCATACTTTTCGGGGCTGTGGGAAACGGCGGCTTACCGGCGTTGAGATTACTGACGATCTGCTGGATGACTGGCTGATTTGGATCGAGCGTATTGAGCTGATCAAATACTTTCTTGGCGTCAGTGGTGCGGTCGAGCTTGTAGTAGGTGAGACCCAATACATACAAGGCATTGGCATACTGCGGCTCGAGGGTCACTGCACGCTCCAGTGCCGGTGCGGCATTCGCATAATCCTCTGCGGCATATGCAATGGCACCAAAATTATACCAGGCCAAAGGATCACCCGGAGCAGTCTGGGTGGCCGAATAGGCGGGAGTAAGAGCGCTTTTATAATCCCCCCCTGACGCATATATCTGAGATGCTAGATAAAACGCCGCCGAATAATCAGGTTTGAGCTTGACCGCGATCAAGAGATCTTTGAGAGCGGCGTCGGAGTTCTTCTGTACAAGATCGAGTTGAGCGCGTTTGATATAAGCATAGGGATTGGTCGGATTCTCGGCAATAAGTTTCGCGTAAGCCTGTTGGGCGTTTTCATAAGCGCCCTGGATATTGGCTCCGGCCAATTGCTGATAGAGATTGGCGAGTTCAAGCCAATTCTGGTAATCATCGCCGTCCAAGGTCACCGCCCGCAGACCGGATCGGATCGTGCTCTCGATTGTCCGTCGTATTTCTTCGGAGGTTTGTTCGGTGGAGCTTGCGGCCGCCAGCTTCTGGATCTGCAAGAGACCAAGCTCGACCGCGGCGCGTTCTGCGCGAGTATCCTGCGGATAGACATGCAAAGCTCGCGAAATAAACTCTGAACTGCGTGAGAGATCACCGGTCGTATTGAAAGTCACGATACTGTGATTGATCAGTGTCTCAGCGATGACCACTCGCGCAATACCAAAACACGAGAAGATCATGACAAGTGTAAAGATCACCAGACTGATGATGTACGACGCCGACATCAGCATCCCGCTCCTTGCGGTGACAAACGCATGCGGTATGCGACCGAGGCTTGTAGCATACCCGATCGCGAGCCCAAGCAACATAAACGTAAGTACACTGAGCGCCGGCCCGGGCACATAGAGGATATGAAATGCGATGAGGTAAAGCACACCCAAGAAGAGCGGCTCGATCACCATAGAGGCTCCCTGTCGCGGACTCGAATGAGCCAAACGCAATGCGGCCCAGAGAATAGAAAGTATGAAAAGCGCCCATGCGATCGCGCCAAAAAGACCGATTGTGATAAGCGTCGTCGGGATGGATCCGATGCCGCTTGTGAAGTCGGTGTTCCAAAACTGTGTTTGATTGACCTCGACTGGCTTATAGAGCGACCATGCCTGCGTAAAGGTGTTGGGACCCGCGCCAAAAGCAAGGCGAGTGGGCTCTACCAGTGCACGCGTCCCGATTTGCAATGTCCCTGTCCACGAAGGACGCACTTCGGTCATTGATATCTGAAGCCGAGAGGGCATGTGACGCGCGACCGAAGGTCCGAAAAACATGAACAGCACTGACACAACGAGAAGAGCAATCCATACGATATACGGACGCCAAGCGTGCATATAGCGCAAGGTGTACCAATGTCTCCCCACAAACAAATCCAATGCCATATAGATGAAAGCCAAGACCGCAAGCACCGTCCATAATTGAGGTGCATTAACGATGATCAGCAAGGCGAACGACAAAAGAGATACGAGGATACTCAGATACTTCCACGATCTCTTGGCGACCGGCGTACCAAGACATGCGAGAGAGAGGAACAGCATCAGGCCGGAAAAAATCCCCAATTCATACCATCCTCCAAATGCATTGGCGGTCGATGATGTGAGAATGCCGCCAAAGGTCGAAAGTGAAGGAAAAAGCAAATGCACGAATTCGAGCAGATCGAGAAGTATCGCACCGATGAAGAAACCTCTGATAGCATACATGCTTTTGATCAGGGAATCAGAAAACATCGTCGCGATCCCGACGAGCGCCACATACCAAAGACAAACCGCCGCCAGTGTATCCTGCTCAATGCCGCTTCCCCAGACCGAAGACGCGCCCGTGCCTGACATAAAGATAGAGATGCCATACGCAAAAGGCAGGAGCAAGGCCGTAAGCAATATCGGCGCGCGCGGTATCCGCATGCCGCCATCCATAAGCGATGAGACGATCCAGCTCGCGATCGCGACGAAGAGTACTATGACCGCAAGCAAAACCTTGCTCTCAGGAAGTGTGATCCACGGAAGCGGCACAAAAAAAACAGGGAGCAGGGCAAAGAGTGCGAAAATCGCCCAAGAGGCGATGGAGTCGAACCATTGTTTGAGACTAAGGGTGTTAAACATATATATCAATAGTAACACAAAACCAAAAACCCCTCGTTGCCGAAGGGTTTTGTGGATATCCCCCTCCGCTAAAGCTTCGGCGGGACAAGTCTACGGCGCTCTACGGGACCTTGCCCCGCAACTTGTTTAACTCGGAAACAGAAAAGCGAAGCATTTCTGCTTCGCTCGTCTGCACTGCGTTGATAAGCCGGATTCTGTGCCGATAAATCGGCGGCAACCATATATCTGGGATTGTTGTTGCCAACAACCTCAAGCGGCTCTCTCCTTGCGGAGCACGGCCTTGCACGCGGGTAGGAATTTTGCCGTTGCACCCGACATGTTTCCATGTCGACTCACCCTCGCGCCTGCCTGTCGGCAGACAGGGGTGCCTTTGGTTCTCACCTCAGGCGTCTCTGTTCGCATCCCTATCCTTACGGACGACGGGCGTTACCCGCTACCTGTCTCAATTAAATGAGTACGTGTCCGGACTTTCCTCTGCCGATGTTGCCCGCCAAAGGCGGTTGCAACATCGAGCATCCGCCTTAGCTCCACAGGAGCGGCGGCGGACGTCGTGGCACTGCCCTTAACGAGCGACACCGACAGCGACTGCCTTGCGCAGTAAATATATGATACAGCCTATTGACACAATAAGCAATAGGTAGTAGTATGTTTACGGTGTTTTAAACCAAGGGAAGGAACGCCATCATGGCCACGTCTCTCTATGAGCAAGCTGAGCAGAAGATTCGAGACTTATGGCCCCGCGCACTCGCCGAAAAGGACATGCGCATAAAGACCAACAGTTTTGAGCCTCTTGCCGAGATGCTCGCACAGTTGGCCACCGCAGCCGATCCCACGGCACCAGTGGATGCACAAATGAAGCTGGCTGCCATGATTGGCATGTCTGCGGCAGGGGCGATCAGCAAGGAGTGGCCAGCCGATCCGTATTTGGAAATTCTGCGCCTTCTGCTTCACATTGGCTGAATGCTTTGCATTGCACCGCCCGCGACATACTTCGTCGCGGGCGGATTTCTTTTTTATTTTCTCGATCCCCTCTGTCTAGGCTTCTGTCGTCATCCCGACGTAAGATTTGATGGTAGTAATTTCGCTCAGTACGTAGTCGATCTCTTTTGTCACACCTATGACACCGTCAACTTTCTCTTCGAGGGTATCGAGTCTTGTATTTACCGTCTTCAATTCTGATCGCATATCGGTAAATCCCTCATTCATTCGATAATCCAGCTCTGTGATGCGGGAAGACAGGTCATCATGAGAGTCATTGATGAGACGTGCAAGCTTTTCGAATTGATCTTCGGTCATAAATCTAATAATAACACAATATTATTCCTACGGAGCTACACAATCTCACATGTCCCCCCGACACAAGCCAACTCTTTCTTTTGGTCGGTCTCGTCGGTGCGCTCGTAGATGACGAGTTTGGAGAAGTCTACTTTGGGGAAGTTTTCGGCCAAACGATCATAGGTTTTCTTGTCGACGCTCTCGTACGGTGCAAGGCGGTAGACGTGATTACTGCGCGGCAAGAATGACAGGCCTCCGACGATATCCCAATTCTTCTGCACCCAACTCACGACTGAGATCCATTCATCTTCGCCGACCGAGATCGTGGTCGATGGATTGTGCTCGGTGTAGCTGAGCTTGACCATCTTCCAGTATTCGAGCTGATCGATCGCCGAGAGATCATCCTTAAACTTTGAATTGTCGGGTGCTTTGACCGGGAATTCGAGTACGTAGGTGCTCGCGGTGCCTTGATTCTGGCCTACCTCCGGGAAATGCGGCACGCCTTGATCGCGCATGAGCTTGAAGAGCGAATCCGTCGCGCTGATGCGGATGCGGCGCACGTAATATTTGGAATGACGTGGGTGCATGCCCGAAGCGCAGTCGAAGGTCTGCGAGACGGTGCCCGAAGGCTTGACCGCAGTGATCGAAGTCGAAGGACTGATACCGAACCGCTTGGCGTATTCGGCGTTGACTTTGACGGTGAGATCGCGCATCTTGCTCATGACTTTTGGATTGCGCACTGCCGGGCAGTCCCACTGGCCGGTGATCGAGACGCCGAGCAAGCGCTCATCCTTGCAGTTGTCGGTCCACTCCTTTGAGATGTACTGGAAATTGGTCAGGCTCGACTGATAGGTGCCGAGGATCGTCGCGAGCCGCGCCTTGCGCAAGAGTGCGGCTTCATTGTCTGTCGCGCGGGCGATGACTTCGGAGAGATTGCAGAATTGTTTGGACTGGAGGATGATTTCGCCGCAAGGATTGCACCCGAGCTGGCCTGTCTTGCCCTTGCCGTATTTCTTCTCCAAGAATGCGACACGGCGCTTGGGCATGGTTTTGAATATCGAACCGCGGTTGAAGATGCCGCGCTCGCCACTGCCGCTCTTCATGAGTGCTACCCATTCGTCCATCAGTTCGACGTTGTTGGGCATGGTCTCGTAGACTGCGGAGTTGTTGGCGACAGATCGGTGAGGGTCAGTGAGGTAAAACTGGCCTTTCTTGGCATCGCGGATCTCGGTGTCGTCGAGATCGGAGAGGCTGATCATCGCGGTGCGGCGCACACCGCCGGCGACGACACATTCGCCGATCTTGCAGATGATGTCGTGCGCATCGATGTTGCGCAGGCGTCTCCCCTGCCTTGTAAAGATACGCTCACGCGCAAATCCGAGGAGCGACTGGAGCGGGGCCGGGCCTGAGGCCTTGCCGCCCATGGTCTTGAGGCGACTCCCTGCCGGACGAATGAGAGAATAATCAAATTCGATGTCCTTGCCGCTGTACCAGGTCTTGAGACCGAGGGTCAGCGAATCACACCAGCCTTCTTTGGAATCCACAATCACATGCGTCGGCAGTTTTTCTCCGGACTGCTTCTCGATCTGGGGCAACTGCTGGATGTTTTGACTCTCCGCGGCAAATCCCACACCGCAACCCATCATCGAGAGATACATGATCTCGGCAAAATCTTCGAGTTTGACCGGCGCGGTAAAGGTACAATTATAGAAACACGTATTGCATTTGCGGGCGGCTTCGCCGGAGAATTGCATCGCGCGCATACTTGGCATCACTTCTTGCTTGAGGATCGCCTCGCGCAGTTCGGCGTAGTCTTTCTTGGGAAGCTTGTCGCCGAGATTCTCACGCATGAAGCCGATATATCTGTCGACGGTCTCGATCCAAGTCTCGCGACGCTGTTCGGCATCGATCCAACGCGAATAACTGCGCAAATAGACGAATTCACCGAGAGGATTATCTTTGAAATACGAGGCGCTCTCTTCGGCGAGCTGTTTGACGTGTTCAGGGATCTCGCCTTGTTCTTTGCGCACTTCGGCGCGATTGGCGCGGTAGAGGATGTATGACTTGGCGGTCGTCACGTAGTCAGAAAGCATGAGCTGGCGTTCGACTTCGTCTTGGCAACCTTCGACCGTCGGGAGGAAGTTCTTGTAGGTCTTGGCGATACGCATCATTTCTCCGGCCACTTTGTGGGCCACGACGACTGCCTCATCCTGGGAGCCTTCATTACTGGCGACCATCGCTTTGTTGATGACGCTGGCAACCTTGTCGAATTCAAACGGCACGATGCGACCATCACGCTTCTGAATATTGGGTAAGTATTTTTTGTAAACACGAATCGCACTGCTCTCTCCTGAGGATACGGCAGTCTTGCTCGGTGCGACTTCAGTGCCGGTGTCTTTCACCGGTGTTCCGACTCTCGATACTGCCCGACCTTTGGCAGGTCGTGCATGGGTGATTTGCTGTGTCATGCGCATTAAACGAATTGTCTGTTAATGCACTTATTGTAGTCCTGACTTTCGAAAACTTTTTCAAAAAAACAGTGGATAACTTTCTGCAACATCAAAGCTGTACTTTGTCTCCCACCCCTAGGTGTTTAACAACACTTCTGAGCTCTTTGATTCGTGGATTTCGTCCTGCCTCCGTTTTAATTTGACTCTCGCTTGAGGTACTAATATTAGTAATGAGGGTGCGGTCATACGGGGCAATCGATATGCCATATTGGTGGTCGTCTTTGACATAGAGAGCGGTGAAAATGTACGCTGATCCCTGTTTCAATAGGATCTTGTCAAGGTTCATCTCACCAGAAATGCTGATATCACCCTCAGAAACATAGACTTTTTTATCTCGATATCTGACATCCGCTTGCACCACGTCTACTGTTCCAAAAGCATCTCCTTTAACACTCTCGATTACCTGTACTGAAAAAACAGGGTAACTAAAACCTCCTATTTGTTTTTCTCCCGTTTGTTTAACAACCTTACCAATGAATATACTGTCTGTATTTTTGACTAACTGCTTCGTATCAGAAGGCTTAAAAGCATACTGTGGATGCATAATGATTACCTGTACTGACGTATCGCCACTGTCTTTTGGTCCCATAATTGCCGATGGTGTATTGGGTGCGACCGTTGCTTGAACGGTAGTGCTCATTATGGCAGTTGCAAGACCTGAGGTATTGTCAACCGATTTTGTAATATCTTTTTCAGCAAATCTAACCGGGACAAGCATTAGCCCACCTATGCTAATTAGTACGCCAGATAGTAGAGGTAGTGTGTATTTTGCCGCACGGCTTTGAAGCGTTACTTTACTGCTTATCATAAAATTACTGAAAAGATTCTTGGAATTTGTAAGTTTGACCCAAGGCTTCCGTTACATTTTTAAATTCTTGGACCCTTCGATCTTGACTTGCCAGATCTGCTAATCTACTGATACTGAATGTCTCAGTAGTGATGAGAAAACGATCATACGGAACGGCTGAGATGGAATCTTGCAAGGAATTATTTTTAGATGTGGCAAAAACATATGTCGCCCCGATTTGCAAGAGTATATTAGCTGGATCCACCACTCCCGAGACACTATCAGCATCTCTTGTAATGTATGTATTCTCATCTTTATACCCAACATCCATTTGTACGACAAGTGAGGCGGATCCTCCTTTAATAGAAGTAACTCCCTGTATCTGGAAAGTGGGGCGATTAACACCATCGATCAATACATCTGCTAATCTTTTAACGACTGTGCCCACAAATACCTTGCTTGAATGCTTCACCAGTTGTTCTATATTGGATGGATCAAAATCGTATTTTTGCTCTTTTATAATTATCTGGGCCTGTGACTTATTTGCAGTAACTTTCGTTACTGAAATCTCTGCGCCTGTATTGACAATATCCGTTTGAGGTGGAGTACCTGTCGCAACAATAACAGAAGTTTCTGGAGTCTGTCCTCCCACTGCCCCAGTCTCTTTTTTAGAAAGAATTTTGGTTACTACAAACAAAATCAAAACTAGAACAATTAGCACACTAATAGTAATCTTGTTACTTTTCATACGAATATTATAGATAAAATAATAATTAGAGATCCCATAATGAGTGGTAGTCGCTAGCATCTTGAGCCCCGAGACTAGTTTGATTTGAGTTGAGAGGATACATCACGTTACCAGAATAACTATGAACCAAACCTAGGGCATGTCCGAGTTCATGGGTAAAAGCATTCTGTATCTCATCTGAAGAAAGACTCGCCGCACGTAAGGCATTTAACTCCACGAGCCCCGGATGTGACACGTCAGGCGGCGTATAGTTGCCCATCCAACTGACGTAGGGATTAGTTATATCTTTCACAATTAACGAGGGTTCAGGATTGTATTCTACAATCTCTATTTCTCCCAAAGAATTCCACGTTGCAATGGCGTTATTCCACTCGGACGTGTAGGATGTTGTTGCATTTTTCCAGAGTATCTGTCGATTGACAACAGCGGCTATGCCGACTTCTGTATAATGTGTCATCACCGATGTCGTCGAGTACGGCGTAAAGTCAATGTAATCCGATATATTGTCTCCGTTACCTGTGGGGTTGTAGGTGGAGTGATACGGCCCCATGTTGCCGCCCCAATAATTATTCTCAGCAGTCGTCGTAGCAGATATGGCATTGTAGAAGCCGTAATAAGTATTATTGTGAATGATATTGTTGGAGAAACTGGAAGTCCCGCCAGTGTAATAGTAACCATAGTAGTTATTGTCTATTTCAGTACCGCTCACTGTCGTCGTGCCACTATCCGCACGAATACCGTAGTAGACAGCACTCGATACCTGTGAATCAGAGACCGACAGGGTACCGCCATAGT
>Ga0265292_1002349_pt1 | contig 13316 bp, 14 predicted proteins | sample Munlanlewell296A_FD_189080 | JGI IMG/M metagenome (GOLD analysis project Ga0265292, IMG submission 189080) | Leachate microbial communities from a municipal landfill in Southern Ontario, Canada - Leachate well 296A | ecosystem: Engineered > Solid waste > Landfill > Unclassified | place: Canada...
GTTGAGCTGCATGAGCTCACGGGAGTTGAGGTCCATGGAGCGTTCGAGCATCGCGCGGTCCGCATCGAACTCGCAATACGCGCTGTTCACCGCCTCCAGAAAGCTGCCCCACTCGGCGGGCGCCGCAAGATCCTCGCCGAAGCTCTTCTTGAGCTGTCGCCGGAGCAAATTGTGCATCTTCTCCATGCTCACACCTCCGAGAGCGTGGTGATCGTCATCGTCTGGTTGTGGAGTTCGCTTCGGACGCCGGGTTTGAAGGGCGATATCTCGCCGTAGGAGTAGAAGCCGGTCAGGACCGCAGCATCACCCAGCACATCGCGCACCCCTTCCACCTCCTCCTCGATGCGCTGCTTGAGCACGAGCTTGCGGCCCACGCAGCTGATGAGGATGGCAAGCTCCGGCGCACGCGAGCCCATTGCCTCGAAGCTGGTCTTCGCCGCCAGAGTGGCGCCGTCGATGAGCCGATCGATGTTCGCCCTCATGAGACGGGCATAGACGCCCTGGGGCATATCGCCTGCGAACGTCATGCTCTTCTCCCCCTCGCTCACCGCCAGGATCGTGCGCACCACCGGCTGCTCGCTCTCCGGAAGACGCAGCGTCAGCGGAAAGAGCAGGCCCGTTGCCGGAAGCCCCGCAGCATGCTCGCCGAGATACTCCTTGTAGAGATCGAGCGCCGACCGGCCGTCGAGCTCGTAGAGAACGTTGCCCTGGGAGCGCGTGATCAGCCGCTCGGGGCCGAAGGGATCCCATCCACCGAGCGAAGCGAAGCCCACCTTGAGCCGCTTGCCGTAGAAACCGATAGCCGCCACGACACCGCTGTTGACCTCATCGCCGCACGCGACGATCGTCTTGCGGAATCTCGTGCCATCGCCCGCCAAACCGCCGGTCACCGCGACACCCGCGGGCAAACGCGCGCTGAGCCCGCGCACCAGATCGCTGCCGTTGACCGCGAGCCCGTCGGAGAGCGTGAAGAGATGGACGAGATCATCCGCCGCGAGCAGCCGGGCCAGCTCCTCACCGGCCTGGAAGCTGTTCACCGGGTCCCCGAGCCGCACATGGGCGCAGCGCGTCGTAACATGGTCGAAATGCACGGCCGTAGCCACGACCGTGTCGTCATTCACCATCGTGCCGATGATCTCGCCGGCAGTGGAACAACCCAAGATGGACAGGCTGGGATAACGTTCTCGCAGTTCGCGCAGGGCACGGCCGTCCTCCATGATGGCGGCGGAACCGAAGACGAGCAGGAATCCGGACGTGAGGGGCGCGGACGCCGGGGCTGCGCCGAAAGGCTTCCATCCCGACGCATCCTTCCACACCATCTGTTCGATGTTCATGAGAATCCCCCTGGATGTGCTGATCCCCAAGCGCTCGTAAGAATTCGGATATTCTACCCATAAATGCATAGGTTGACAAGAACGACGGCGTAGCGGGGCTCGACGAATCCGAGAAAAAATTGATTGCGGATTACAATGACTGGACAAAATATGGCATCAATCGTTTTCCGACATTTGTGGCGATGGACAGGCGTTAGGAGTCGCCTCAGAACAAAGTTTCCCTTTGTGGCAGGGGCAAAGCGTTGCGTCTTCTTGTCGGGGTGAGAGGATTCGGACCTCCGACTTCCTGCTCCCAAGGTCACGATCGGACAGTAAGATTTTGTTCCCAATCTTAAACTCCAATTCCTTTGGTCGGGGTGAGAGGATTCGGACCTCCGACTTCCTGCTCCCAAAGCAGGCGCTCTAATCCAGGCTGAGCTACACCCCGTTACTTCAGTTTAAAGTTAAAAGTTTAAAGTAAAAACCAAAATCTGTGTGTCATTCCTCTGATTCACGCAAAATTTCAACCAGAATTTCCTTCATCTGCATGAGAGCCCGGCCGCGATGGCTGATGGCGTTCTTGCGCACCATGGGGAGCTCGGCCATCGTGGCGCCCTCCGACGGCACATAAAAGAGTGGGTCATATCCAAACCCGCCGCTGCCGCGATGCTCGCGGATGATCTCGCCTTCACAGCGGCCCTCTGTGCCCCATTCGCGGCCGTCGGGCGAGGCCAGCACCATCGCGCATACGAACGCGGCCTGCCGCTTCCCGTCGGGCACGGCGGAGAGCTCGCGCAGCAGCTTCTCATTGTTCGCGCGATAATCGCCCTGGCTGCCGGCGTAGCGCGCGGACATCACGCCCGGCGCGCCGCCCAGGGCAACCACCACCAGCCCCGAATCGTCTGCGAGCGCCCAGCAGCCGGTAGCGGCAGCCGCTTCACGCGCCTTCTTTCGCGCGTTGGCGATAAACGTGGCGCCGTCCTCCACGACATCCTGCACCTCGGGATGATCGGCGAGCGAGCTCACGTCCACGGGCATGCCTTCCAGGAGGTGCATTATCTCGGCCATTTTTCCCGAATTTCGCGTTGCGAGTATAAGCCGCATCTTCTTCATAGGCCCGCGGGCTTAGCAGATACGCACCCGCCAGACAAGTGCCACTATCAACCTGCTTGTTATTGGTCAAAATGACCAGTAGGAAGCAGGTTGTTTTTGGTAGTCATCGTGGTACAAATCCATTCGATGAGGCGCATAACCCTAATAGCCCTTGCGCTCCTTTTATCCGCAGCGGTCGCAACGCCTGCAATCGCCCGGCCGGGCCAGGGCTTCAACAAGGGCCCATATCTCGCCATCGAGGGAGGCATCGCCGAGGTGAAATACGACCACGACGAGACCAGCGTCGGGGACAGCGGCCGCAACTTCGACCCCGCCTTCGGCTTCATGTTCGGCTGGAATGCGTGGGATTGGCTCTCCGCCGAGCTGCAGGGACGCTATTCAACGAGCGTGAACGCCGGCCACCGCGAACACATAGCGGCCGCAAACCTTTACGCCAAGGCCTTCCTCATCACAAATGCCCTCACGGACTTTCCGACCCTGCGGATATTGCCCTTCATCAAGGGAGGCCTCGGCATACACGTGGGCGTGCTTCCGGGCAGCACGGGCTCGACAGACACCAAAGTGACTACCGTCGGCGTGGGGCCATCGCTGGGCGGCGGCCTGGCCTTTACATGGAAGAAATACGTCTATTTTGGCCTGGACGTGCAGGAGGACCTCATCTTCTTCGAAGACACCCGCCAGGACGTGAACGGCGTCCCTGGAACGACGGTCTATAAGGGCGGATTCTACCCCTCCCTGGGCGCCATGGGCTTTATAGGCGTGCATTACTGACGCGAAATCAAAATGACGGCAGGTCCCCTGTCGGCGGCATCGAAGGCGGAGCCACGTAGTCGTCCGGCCCGTGCGCCAGATCGTCGAAGCGAGTGAGACTGGAGCGGAACGCGAGCGTCACCTTGCCCGTAGGTCCGTTGCGCTGCTTGCCTATGATGACCTCTGCCTTGCCCGCGTCCGGACTCTCGCGGTTGTACATCTCGTCGCGGTAAATGAATGCGATCACGTCCGCGTCCTGTTCGATTGCGCCCGATTCGCGAAGGTCGGAGAGCTGCGGACGCTTGTCCTGACGCGCCTCAACTCCGCGGTTGAGCTGGGAGAGCGCGACCACCGGAACTTGCAGCTCCTTTGCAAGCGCCTTGAGCGAGCGGGAAATCTCGGAGATCTCGCGCTCGCGGCTCTCGCTCCTGCCGATGCCGCGCATGAGCTGCAGGTAATCGACCACCACAAGCCCCAGGTCGTGCTCGCGCTGGAGCCTGCGGGCTTTCGCCCTCACCTCGAGCACGTTGAGCGCTGGAGAGTCGTCGATGAATATCGGCGCCTCCGAGAGAAGCCCCGCCGCGCGCGTGAGCCGCGGCCAGTCTCCCTCCGAGAGGAACCCTCCGCGAAGTTTCGACGCATCCACCTCCGCGCGCGAGCAGAGCATGCGCTGGACCAGCTGCTCCTTTGACATTTCAAGCGAGAAGACCGCGCTTACGACGCCGCACTCGATGGCCGCGTGCTCGACGATGTTGAGGGCGAACGCGGTCTTGCCCATGCTGGGGCGCCCGGCAATCACCACGAGATCCGAGCGCTGCAGCCCGCACGTAAGCCGATCGAACTCGCGGTAGCCCGTGGCCACCCCGGTGATGAGCTCCTTGCGCTCGTAGAGCTGCTCGATCGCCTTGAAGCTGTCCTTGACGATGTCTTTGACGGAGGCGAAGCCCTGGCGGATGCGGCGCTGCGCAACCTCGAATATGATCTTCTCGGCGGAGTCGACGAACTCGTCCACGCTCCCGTGCTCGCGGTAGCCGCGTTCCACGATCTCAGTGGCGCCCTCTATGAGCTGGCGCAGCACCGCCTTCTCGCGGACGAGACGCGCGTAGGAGCCTGCGTTGGCCGATGTAGGAATGCGATCGACGAGAGCGGCGAGATAGGAAGCGCCTCCCACCTCTTCCAGCAGCCCTGCGGTCTTGAGTTCCGCCGTGACCGTAACGAGGTCCGCGGGCTCGTTGCGCTGATAAAGGGAGATGACGGAGGAGAATATCTTCCTGTGCGCCTCACGGTAGAAGTCGTCGCCGGACAGCGACTCCACCACGCGATGGATCGACTCGTTGTCGATCAGCATGCTGCCCAGGACCGACTGCTCAGCCTCCTGGTTCTGGGGCGGCAGTTTGAGACTTTGCACGTCGGGCAAATTCATCGCGCTCCTTCAAAAAAACATTCGAAGCACGATGCATGAGACATGAAGCAAGAAAAACCTCTTCGGCTTTCTGCCTCGTGCTTCCTGCCTCTTGTTTCGTGCCAGAGACCTACTTCTTCACCACCCAGACCTTCACGGTGCCCGTCACCTCGGGGTGCAGACGGACCGAAACGTCGAAGATGCCGAGCTGCTTGATCGGCGCATCGAGATGTATGTCGTGACGGTCGATCGAGAAACTCTCGGTGCGAAGCGCGTCCGAGATGTCCTTGCTCGTGACGGAACCGAAGAGCTTGTCTTCCTCGCCCGACTCGCGCGCGATAGTGATGGAAACGGAGGAGAGCTTTGCCGACAGCTCTTCAGCGCCCTTCTTCATCTTGGCCAGCTTCGCAACGACAACGCGCTTCTGGTGCTCCACCTCGCGCAGGTTGCCAGGCGCTGCGACCACCGCCTTTTTCCTGGGCAAGAGATAGTTGCGGCCAAAGCCTTCGCGAACATCGACCACGTCGCCGGCCCTGCCGAGGTTGGGCACATCCACCGAAAGAATGACCTGCATGTTATCCTCCCTGTTGATACTCAGTTTCGGTGATCAGTGATCACCTATCACGCTTCACGATTGATGATGCATTGCCCTCCACCGCCTGAGCCTGAAATCGACCCATACGTCAGCAACTCCTATCACGACCATAGCTACGCTCGCGGCTTGAAGGAAGATGACCATCGCCACGTACGCCAGGGTACGAAAGAGCGGAAAACGTATGCCCTGAAGCAGATAGACCGTTACCGCAAGCCCCTGAAAGAAATAGAGCGCGGCAAGCGAGACGATGCAGTTTAGAGCGACCACCGCCGGCCAGACGGCATGCACTACATAGCGATCCGCAAAAAAGATAATGCCGGCCGCAATCACTGCCCATACCATCAGATCGGGGAGCTTGAATCTTGCAACGTTATGCACGTGCGAGAACTGGTGATGGCCGCGAATGAGCCTGCGGCCGATGACCAGGTTCACCGCAACGGTGATGAGCACGAAGACGAATACGAGCGACGGGATCATCCGGACTACGAATGTCACGACTTCATCCGCATGCTCCGCGAGCAAGGTTAATTGCGTGCTCGCAGCGCCGGACTGCGCATTCGCCTCCACAACCTGATTCACCACGAACTTTATATACGAATCCGCGCTCTGGAAAAATCTGCCCATTCCGCCAAGGCTCGCCATGCCCGCAGCCGCAAGCACGACAAAAATGCCCGTGAGCAGCGCCACTCCTCCCCAGCGCGTGATGCCCCAGCGGAATCTGGCGCCCTCGCCGAGGGCGAGTGCGATTAGCGCAAAGAAGGCAAAATAGACTACGCCCATCACTCGCATAGATCCGAGCGGCACGAAGCCGGCGAGTCCCTCTCCGGGTATCGGGATATATGATGCGATCCCGCTCAGCGGGGCCGCAGCCCCGGCCGGATAGAGAAAGAAATATAACATCGCGACCGCAGCCAGAGAAATGAACGCAACCGCGATGCCCGCCCATCTGCCGCGTGCGGCAGATGCGTGCAGGATGGGCAAAGGCGTCAACATCACCAGGAGCCCGCTGAGATAGAGGGCCACTGCGATGAGCGACGACAGCGCGATGCTTCGTGCTGTTCTAGCGAAAGCCACCTATCACCTCACGCCATCTGGGTCTGAGTTGCCGTGAACGGGACGAGCGCCAGTATGCGCCCGCGCTTTATCGCTTCCGTGACGCAGCGCTGATGGCCCGCGCAATTCCCGGAGATGCGGCGCGGAACGATCTTGCCGCGCTCGGTCACAAAGGATGTGAGCAGCTTCACGTCCTTGTAGTCGATCGTGAGCTTGCGATCCGCGCAGAAACGGCAGACGCGCGGGCGGCTCAGCATCCTGCCCTTTTTCTTGAAGCCCTTGCCGTCGCGGTCCTTGCCCTTCTTGTCCTTGTCCTTGTCCCTGTCCCTGCCGAAGCCCCTTCCCTCTCCATTTCCGAATCCGTATGCCATGGCTTATTCCTCCTCTGCTTCAGCAGCGACATCGTTCTCGCGAGCGCCCTGGGGTTTCGCCTCTCCAACCTCTGCCGGACGGGTCTCACCTTCGAGCGACGGCTGCACTACGGCATCCTCTCCGCGCGCAACTATCTCGGCAGCACGGGCCTCCACATCCACGTCCTCGTTCTTAAGGACCGTCAGGAAGCGCAGGATGTTGTCGTCGAGCCGCATGTTGCGCTCCAGATCAGTGACAACAGAGCCGGTCGACGTGTAGTCGAGGCAGGTGTAGATGCCCTTCGTCTGTTTTGCGATTGGATACGCGAGCGAACGGCGGCCCATGTTCTTGGCGAAGAAAAGCCGGCCCTGGTGCTTCTCTATCAGGCCCTTCAGCCGTTCGTTGATCTGTTTCTGAGTAGACTCAGGCAGATCGGGTTTGGTGATAAAAACAGTCTCATACTCCTTCATGATTCCTCCTCTCGGGTCATTTGTGAAGCCCCGGCACTATGCCGGGACTAAGGAGTTGTGCGATCGTACGACCGCATAATCTCTGGTTTTCAATGGTACTTCTGCTGTGCCTTTGCAAGCCCTTCGCTGATTATCATCTCCACTGCATCAGCCGCGCGCATTATCGCTTCGGAGATCGTTTCCTGCTCCTGCTCCGTGAATGGCGCGAGTACGTAGTTGGCTCCATCCATCCCCACCGGCGGTCTGCCTATCCCTATTCGAACCCTCGTGAAATCGCCGGTGCCTGTCGTCTCCATTATCGATCGCACACCGTTGTGACCGCCGTGCCCCGCAGCCCTCGCCAATTTCATGCGCCCGAGATCTATATCCAGATCGTCGTGCACTACTATCAGTGAATCCGCACCCAGCCTGTAATATCCGAGGAGCGGGCCAACCGATTCTCCCGAGAGGTTCATGTAAGTCTCGGGTTTCGCAAGCAGCACCGATTCTCCATCTATCGAGCCGCTTCCGATGAGCGCGCCGAAGGAGCGCTTTCGCATTTCGATTCCGTGCCGCCGCGCCAACTCGTCGAGGGTCAGAAACCCGACGTTGTGACGATGCCGCGCGTAGGTTCGGCCTGGATTTCCAAGCCCGGCGATGAGTTTCACAGTGCCTATGCCTTCTTGCCCTTGCCCTCGGCAGCAGGCGCTGCCGCTGCTGCTGGTGCCGCTGCAGCCGGCGCCCCAGGAACCGCTGCTGCTGCACCCTCTGCAGGCACGGCGCCCTCGACGGGAACGCCCTCTGCAGATACGGCAGCCACAACCGCAACCTCTTCCTTGGCGGGCGGCACGACCGCGACTATCGGATAATTGACCGCGTGCGGGAACTCCACTCCCTCCGGGAGGGCGATCTCGTCCGCGTGTATGCCGTCGCCGATCTTGAGCGCGGTGATGTCGATCGTGATCTTGTCCGGGATGTTGTTGGGCAGCGCGCGAACCTCGAGGGTGCGGCGGGACTGCACTACGACGCCGCCTTCCTTCACGCCTTCCGCGGCGCCAGTCAGATCTATCGGCACCTCGATGAGGAGCTTTTCGTCGAGGCTGATCGCCTGGAAGTCCACGTGCGAGAACTCGCGGCGGAACGGATCCGCCTGGTAGTCGCGAATAAACGCAAGCCCGGAATCGCCGCCCTTTATCGAGAGGTCGATCATCACGTTCATGCCGGACTTGGTCTTCACGATGCGATCCAGCTCGCGCCTGTCGATCGAGATCGTGAGCGGCTTCACCTTTCGCCCGTAGAGCACCGCCGGTACGCGGCCTGCGTCGCGCATCCTGTTGGCCGCTCCTTTGCCGGGAGCCCGCATCTCTGCAATCATAGATACCCGTTCCATAACCTTCTCCTTCCTTTCGCGTTTATAAAAAGAGCGACGACACCGAATCAGCGTCGTGTATCCTGCGGATAGCCTCGCCCAGGAGGCAAGCCACGGAGAGCACCTTTATCTTCTTGCACGCCGCAGCGTTCTGCTTAAGCGGGATAGTGTCCGTCACGATCAATTCCTCGATCATCGACTCGTTGAGTCGCTCGATGGCCGGGCCCGAGAGCACGCCGTGAGTGCCGCACGCGCAGACGCTCGCCGCGCCGTTCCCCATGAGCGCCTCGGCGGCCTTCACCATCGTGCCACCGGTATCTATTATGTCGTCGACTATCACCGCGTTGCGGCCCTGCACGTCGCCGATGATGTGCATGACCTCGCTGACATTCGGCCTGGGGCGCCGCTTGTCGATCATTGCCATCGGCGCGTCAACGAGTTTTGCAAAGGAGCGCGCGCGCTCGGCGCCGCCCGCATCCGGGGCCACCACCACGACATTATCCTTCTGGAAGCGCTCCCTTATGTAGTCGATGAGCACCGGCTTCGCATAGAGGTGATCCACTGGAATATTGAAGAATCCCTGGATCTGGCCGGCGTGCAGCTCCATCGTGAGCACGCGGTCGGCGCCCGCGGACGTTATGAGGTCAGCAACCAGCTTCGAGCTGATCGGGGTGCGGGGGCTCACCTTCCTGTCCTGCCTTGCGTAGCCGTAGTACGGTATCACCGCGGTGATGCGCTCTGCCGACGCGCGCTTGAGCGCATCGATCATGATGAGCATCTCCATGATGTTCTCATTCGCGGGGTACGAGGTCGACTGGATCACGAATGCATCGGCGCCGCGCACGTTCTCCTCGATCTCAACCCAGGTCTCGCCGTCAGAAAAACGGGTCACGGTCGCGGCGCAGAGCTTGCGCTTGAGGTACGTCGCAATCGCTTCCGCGAGCGCCCGATTTGAATTTCCGGCCAACAGCTTGAGGTTGTTGTTGCCGAACATATGGCCTCTTCCCGCTAAATGACCGCCGTTAACTTTTCACTTTCAACTTTAAACTTTCCACTGCCTTCAATGCTGGGGCGGGAGGATTCGAACCTCCGATGCCAGATCCAAAGTCTGGTGACTTACCGCTTGTCGACGCCCCAAAAATCGCCACGCGTCTTGCGGCCAGTCAGCTATTTTCTTTGTCAATATCAGCTTGCTGGCTTGACTGGCCTGACTCGCCTGACTCGCTTTGCTGGCAGCTTCGGTACGCACTGAGCACACTCGATTCGATCGCGTTTCTGAGCTCCGAGCAGAGCGGGTGCGCTGTATCGCGGTAAGTGCCGTCCTTGCGCTTCTTGGAGGGCATCGCCACAAACAGACCCTTGGAGCCGGCGATGATCTTCACATCCCGCACCACGAAGCAGTTATCGAAGGTGATCGTCGCGTATCCCTTGAGCTTGTCCTCTTCCACCGGAAAAACGCGCACGCCCGTGATCTCCATCATAGCCTCCGCAAGAGACCACCCACAATTTCACGCGCATTCTCACGCGCGCTCGGCCGCAAAGATCCGCCACCTTCTATTTTCCAGCCGCTCACGCGCTCTATCGCGCGCCGCGATATCGACAAAGGCGCCAAAAACCGTCGGCCCGCTACCAGACATCAGCGCGCCCGCAGCACCAGCGCCCATCAATGCGCCCTTTATCACCTCGATCTCCGGATGTGCGGGAATTGTCACCCGCTCAAGATCGTTATGGAGGGATGCTAAAACGTCGCTAACTCCCTGAAAAAGCGGGCGGACCCTAGCACCGCAGAGTTTTACAGTCAACTGCAAATCCCATTGACTGTAGACCCAGGGGGTAGATACCGCGAAGCCAGGATTAATTAACAGAAACGAAAGGTTGGGAAAGGATTCGTAAGGTGTCACGCGATCACCTATCCCCTCGACATATGCAGGCCTGTGATGACAGAAAAAAGGGACGTCAGCGCCAAGAGTTACGCCGATTTCCGCGAGGCCCTCAGGGGACAAGCCAAGGCCCCACAGCTCATTTAGGCCGCGCAGCACGGAAGCCGCATCGCTCGATCCGCCGCCAAGACCGGCGGCAACAGGTATCCTCTTCCTGAGTTCTATCCGCACGCCGTCACTGCGGCCGGAGGCCTCGAGCATGGCGCTGGCAGCGCGACACGCGAGATTCTTGTCGCCGTGCATGCCTGCGTCAGCGGAGCCGTCGACTGAGAGCTCGACACCCGAAGGTATCGAGGTGAGAGTGATTTCGTCGCAGAGGGTAAGCGGCACCATGACCATCTCGAGATCGTGATAACCGTTCGGCCTGCGGCCGACAACCCGCAGGATCGTATTCACCTTTGCAGGCGCCTTTATGACGATATTTCGCATGACGTGAGTGCTATCCCAAAACCAGGGAGAAATTCCAAGCAGTAAATGATGTAGGGGCTTACCTCGGGCCGTTAGGGCCGCCCGAACCGCCCGCGCCGCCGTCGGCAGGCGCTGCGGACGCGGCAACCGGATCAAACGCTACGATGTTCAACCAACGCGTCGCATTTTTCCCAGGCGTCTCCCACCACCGGTCGGTGACGGCCACATAGACGATCCCCGACTCGTGCACTGCTATGGCGCCGAGGTCGTGGCCTATCTCGATGGGGCCTAGGAGGATCGTGGGGCTGTCGGGGTTTGAGATATCCAGGATGACGACCTTGCCGCTCTTGACGCTGGCGGTCCCGTCATCGAAGCTGACGTAAGCCCTGTTCCCGCGGATATCGATGCCGCGCACCTCTCCATAGTTTCCGAGGTCGATTGTGCCGGCCACTGTTTTGCCCTGTATGTCCACGATGAGGATAGTCGATAATTTCGATCCGCTCCCGCCTGCCACTACGGCATATTTCTTGTCCGCGGTGAGTGCCAGCTCAGAAAGCGGGGCTGCGGACGGCACGCCGAGGTCGATCCTGTTGCCGCCTATTGCCGCCGCCGGATTCAAGCTCGTCGTATCCACGACGTCGAGCGAGGCGTTTGGAAGCTGGAAGCTCATCGAGCCGCCGCTGGTGTTGAGCTGAATCGCATGGATGTCGTCGAGCATGGCCGATGCAGTCGGGCCTTTTCCCGAAGTCATGGTGGCGATCCTCGTCTGCACGTAGTTCACGTTGAAATTTTCGCTGCCCATGAAGACGGTGGAGATGAACTCGCCGTTGCGCGTGGCGCTTTCGGAAGTTGGTATGAAGACCTTATTCCCCACCATTAATGCGCTGTACATGCCGTCGAGCGGAATAACCATGGCGCCGCCCTGGTAATCCGCCTTGCCTATCGGGCTCACAGTCGCCTTGTCATTCTGGGTCGCATCCAGATACGCGATTCCGCTCCTTACGAAGGTGCCTCCGTCCTGCTGGCTGCACTCAAGGTTAAAAGGGACGATGTGCGAGCCGTTTGCGAGCTCCACGATCTGCGCCGAATAGATCTTACCGTCTGCGCCGCATTCCGAATAGAGTTTGGAGGCAGTGCCGATATCGCTCTGATCCTTGATTGCGGGGACAACGGACTTCATCGGATCGCCGGCGTTGAGGTCGATTCTTCCCATGCGGTTGACGACGCTGCCGCACATGAAGGTGATCGAATTGTCCTTCATGTCCAGGTCCACGACCGAACAATCGACCGCGCCGTATTTCGGACTTGCGAAGAGGCCGTTGAAGCCGGGGCGAATTGATGGATCGGGTCCGGCATCCGCTTCAGCTTCCGCTTCCGGAGCCGCGTCGCCCTGCGTGCCGCCAGTGCCGTCGGTGCCGGAATCCTGGGTCGGATGGACCACCGGAGAGCCGCCGTCATCGCTGCCGCACCCGATCGCACAACCGCTCAGGGAGACCAGCCCCGCAAAACCCATGACGCCCAACGTATTCGAATTCATGCCCGCCCCCTTCTGGAGAAAGAGGCACGCGGGAGCCCCCTCCCGGCCGCGAGCCATTCATTATATATATATGATCGACAGCATGGCCAATATGTTGCGTGTTTTTTTTGGCCATACCCGGACGCACAGGCAAGCAGACCCTAACAGCAAAGCGTTCGACCATTCAACCCTTTTTGCGCAGGCGGTCGAGAGTCGTCCGACAGCGGAAAATATATGTTTTTCTTGCATTAATTACCCCCGTTCACTAAATAACTTCGTCTACTGACATGAAATCTATCCTCTCAATCGTCCTGGCAGGCGGTGAAGGGGAGCGCCTGAGGCCCCTTACGAACGACCGCGCAAAACCGGCGGTGCCGTTTGGCGGGCATTACCGGATCATCGACTTTGCCCTCTCGAACATCGTCAACTCCGGGCTCTACCGGATACTGGTGCTCACGCAGTTCAAGTCGGACTCTCTTTTGCGCCACATGAAGAAGGGCTGGTACCTGCCCCCCCTCCTCGATCAGTTCATCGATGCGGTGCCGGCGCAGATGCGCATCGGCAAGCACTGGTACAAAGGGAGCGCGGACGCCGTATTCCAGAACCTGCACCACGTCTGGAACGCCAGGGCGGACACGGTCTGCATCTTCGGCGGCGATCACATCTACAGGATGAACGTTCGGCACTTTCTCGACTTCCACGAGGCACACAATGCCGACGTGACGGTGTCGGTCATACCCCATCCGCGCAGCGATGCCTCTTCCTTTGGAGTCGTCTCCGTGGATAAGGGCTGGCGCATCACCGACTTCCAGGAAAAACCCGCGAACCCGGCGCACGTGCCGGGAGACCCCAAACGCGCGCTCTGCTCGATGGGGATGTACGTGTTCAAGGCCGATGTTCTCGCGGATGCGGTGACACGGGATGCGGATGATGAGGGCTCTTCGCACGACTTCGGCAAGGACATCCTGCCCGCACTCTTCAAGAAAAAGAAGGTCATGGCTTATAACTTCCTGGAAAATCCGGTGCCGGGTTCGACGCGGCAGGAGTCCGGCTACTG
>Ga0265292_1002350_pt1 | contig 13306 bp, 10 predicted proteins | sample Munlanlewell296A_FD_189080 | JGI IMG/M metagenome (GOLD analysis project Ga0265292, IMG submission 189080) | Leachate microbial communities from a municipal landfill in Southern Ontario, Canada - Leachate well 296A | ecosystem: Engineered > Solid waste > Landfill > Unclassified | place: Canada...
AGCAATGCCCTTCGAATGACGCGCACTCCGGCCTTAGCTAGTCGAACATTTGCCGGCGCGAGATCTCCAGTGCGGGAAAGTTCATTGCCTGCGACATTGTCGGGGGTGATGAGGATCGCCCGATTGCCAAGTTCCTCGGCAACGGCAATTCCGATCGGGCCGCCAACCGGATCCTGAATGACGATGTCGCCAACTTCTGGCAACCGAATTGTTCCATATCGAAATTCGGCGACATCTATCACCTTGGCCGTTGGCTGCATGTCGTAGCCGCGAATTCCTGGCTGTGAACCAGTGCACTGGATCACGACATCCGTGTTCACATCTTCGCCTTCTGCGGATGCGCTGGCACCGGAGGACCACTCGGTGCGCGTTTTGATCGTGACGCTCAAGTGTGCGCACTCCGATGTCAGCCAGTCGACAAACCCTTTACCTGGCCCAGCAACCGCGACAAGCCCACCAATGTTTTCGTTGTGCTCGACCACGGTTACGCGGTGCCCGCAGAGCGCGGCCACCCGTGCGGTTTCCAAACCGGCAACACCGCCGCCGATCACCGTGACACTCCGTTGCATCGCCGCTGGTATTTCTTCTTGCATGTCGGTCGATTCATATCCACTCCTCGGATCAACCACACAGGTGACAAGGGGATTTCGAACGTCGCGCACCTGGCAGGTTTGGTTGCACAAGATGCACGGTCGAATACGGCTTGAGTTTTGACTACGAAGTTTGCTCACCAGTTCGGCATCGGCGATCTGGGCCCGTGTCATTTCCACGGCATCGCAGTGGTTCGATGCAATCAACTCTTCCGCAAGTTGAACGTCGATGACGGAACCTTGCAGGAAGACGGGAATACGAACATGAGATTTGATTTCCGAACATAGTTCGCGATTGAACATCGGCGGTTCGTGGAAATCTGGTCGTGTCTTTTCGGCCGAGTAGATGCTCCCGCGAACGACGACCAAGTAGTCGATTCCATCCGCAACAAGTTGTTTAGCGAGTTGGGAGGCGATCTCTGGCGTGATGCCGGCCCAGGGTGCGAGTTCATCGCACGACAACCGCAATCCAATCACGGCGGAACCACTGCCAGCAGCGCGCACGGCAGAAATAACTTGGCGGGCAAATAGCGTTTTGTCCGTTCCCCATTCGTCAGTCCGTTGATTTGTCAGGCCGGAGAGGAACTGACGGACGAGACTGTGCTGCCCGGCATTGATTTCGACTCCATCGCAACCGGCGTCGAGGGCAATTGTTGTGGCGAGACAAAAGCCATCAATGACCGCTTGAATGTCGTCCCCTTCCATCCACTTTGGGACTTCTCGGGTGATGACTTCGGGAACGCGACTCGGTGCCCATAACGGTGACTGATGAAAAGCAGAGGAGCCTTGTCCACCGGCGTGATCCAGCGAAGCAATGACGATTGCATCGTGGGCGTGACACGCTTCGACAATGCTTGACCAGCTTGGCCCACAAAGATCTGCGCGAGGAGCACGTTCGTACGGCCAGTCGCTTTCGTGAACACTTGCCCCCTCCGTGACGATCAGTCCGCAACCACCTCGCGCGCGACGTTCGTAATATGCGACATGACGATCACTGAATGATCGATCGTGATTGCCGAGGTTGGTCACATGTGGACCGAACATGATTCGATTCGGCGCAGTGCGCGAACCAATCTGGAGCGGGGTTAGCAACTGCATCAGCGCACGCTGATGGGCCTGGGCGTACTCAGCCGAACTCCTCGCGAATGATCCATTGTTGGTTTAGGGATGAGCTTGACAGTGGCGAGATCCAAAAGTTGCTGACCATGGCCAAGAACGCATTCTGGATCGGGATCATCGAGGGCGAGCCCCGTAAAAAATTTCGCAGCCATGCATCCACCCTGACATGAGTCGTAATTTCCACACGATGTGCAGGCGCCGGCAGAATCCGGTTGACGCAGGGAGAGAAATAGATCGCTGTTCCGCCACACATGGGTGAAGCCACCCAGATCGTGAACCGACCCGGCCTTGAATTGATCGTGAATGACGAACGGGCATGCGTAGACATCACCGATCGGATCGATGAGACAAACCACCCTTCCGGCCCCGCACATGTTGAGCCCAGGCAATGCCTGACCGAGTGCATTGAGGTGGAAGAACGAATCGCCGGTCAGAACAGTGTCGCCATGATTGATTAGCCACTCATAGATTTGCCGCTGTTGAACTTGGGTTGGGTGCAAATCGTTCCAACTATCGGCACCGCGACCTGAGGGGCGCAGCCGAGTAAGACGAAGTTGTGCACCGTACGAATCGGCTAGTGCCTTGAAGTCATCCAATTGATCCACATTGTGACGGTTGACAACAACCGAGATCTTGAACTGACCAAAATTCGCCTCTCTCAAATGATCCATCGCCTGGCGGGCAAGTGCGTACGAACCGACCCCGCGAACGGCATCGTTCGTTGCGGCGTCAATGCCGTCCAAACTGATTTGGATGTCGATGTACTCCATAGACGCCAAGCGACGAGCGTTGGCTGCATTGATATAGGTGCCGTTGGTGGAGAACTTGACGCCGATGTTGTTCATTTCGGCATGTTCGAGAATGTCAAAAAAATCTTGACGAATCATCGGCTCGCCACCACCAATGTTGATGTAGAACACCTGCAAGTCACGCAGTTCGTCGAGTACGGCCTTGGCCTGTCTAGTTGTCAATTCGCGCGGATCGCGTCGACCGCTACTCGATAAGCAGTGGATGCATTGCAGATTGCAGGCATAGGTGATTTCCCATGTCAAGCAGATTGGCGCATCGATTCCTTGCTTGAGTTGGGCGACAAGAGTGTTAGCGGACACGAATCATGTCCGATGAATGGAGCGATTCAACGGCACTAACAAAACTTGGCCATCGATCTTGGTGTACGCCAATTGCTGTCAAGGTGTCGGCAAGCGTTTGATACTTGGCCAGGTCTCGAACTACCGCCACCACATCTGGGTGCCGAAGAAAGACGAGTTTGCGGTTACCGAAGTGATAGGCAAGCGCTCCGAAAGGTTCGGTGCGCAGCGACACGCGAGGATCAAGTTCAAAGGCCGTATCGAGCGTTATTGACATTTGAAATTACTCAGTAAACACCACACATACCATCAATTGAAATTTCCTCAAGGAGAAGCTCTTCAATAACAAGGATGTTTGAAGGCTCCGCGGTGGTCGTGGGTTCGGCAATTTCGGTTGCCTCCAGTGTCACAGTGGGTTCCATAGTTCTCCACAGTACTCAGGAGACCTCTCGTTGAGTAGCGTCGGCAGTGAACAATCAATGGAGGGATCGCGTGAAAACGAAGGCAGCAATTTTGTGGGAAAGAAATGCGCCGTGGAGTGTCGAAGACATAGAACTCGACGCACCCGGTCCCGGAGAGGTGTTGGTCAAACTCCACGCTTCTGGTCTCTGCCACAGCGACGAACATCTGGTCACCGGTGACTTGCCGTTTGAGTTGCCGATCATTGGCGGGCACGAAGGCGCAGGCGTAGTCGAACAAGTTGGGACCGGAGTGAGTTGGCTACAACCAGGTGATCACGTGGTGTTCGGATTCATTCCATCGTGTGGACGTTGCGTCAGCTGTAGCACAGGTCATCAGAATCTTTGTGATCTCGGTGCGTACTTGGGATCCGGCAAACAGATTGCAGACCAGACGGCGCGTCATCACAGCAACGGAAAAGATCTTGGTGTTATGTGCTTACTTGGAACATTTGCCGAGCACACCGTTGTCAATGAGGCAAGTTGCATCAAGATTGAAAAGGATGTGCCGCTGGACCGCGCGTGCCTGCTCGGTTGCGGGGTCGTCACTGGCTGGGGTAGCAGTGTGTACGCGGCAGAAGTAACCCCCGGTGACACGGTCGTTGTTGTTGGCGCAGGCGGCATCGGTGCCAACGCAATCCAAGGTGCACGTATTGCCGGCGCCAAACAAATAGTCGCCATCGATCCGGTTGAATTCAAGCGCGAGAAGGCGATGGAGTTCGGCGCAACTCACACTTCCAAGTCGATGACCGAGGCAGTTGAACTTGTCAGGGAACTGACGCACGGGGCGATGGCCAACAAGGTGATCATGACGATGGGCGTCGGTAATGGTGCACTGATAGGCGAAGCGATGGCGCTTACCGCCAAGCGCGGCCGAGTGGTGGTGACGAATATTCATCCATTGCTGGAGGTCGGCGCATCAATCAGCCTGGCGGATCTCACTCTTATGGAAAAGCAATTGGTCGGCTCGCTCTTCGGTTCCGGAAACCCGCGATCTGACATACCAAAATTGTTGGGGCTTTACCGCGAGGGACAATTGGATCTGGATGGTCTTGTCACCCACGAGTACTCACTCGACGAGATCAACGAGGGATACCGAGCGATGCGTGATGGAGAAAACATTCGCGGCATTATCAAGTATGCCTAAGTCATCACCTTTACATATTTCGCGCAAATTAATTGAACAATTAGACACCGAGGTCGTCGGTCGCACCCGCGAAGTTGAACTTGTCGTTGCGGCACTAGCCGCGGGTCGACACATGTTGCTCGAAGGCCCACCGGGAACCGGCAAGTCGACGCTTCTGCGAGCCGTTGCCCATGGACTTGGATTGAGCTTTGAGTTCGTCGAAGGAAATGCCGAACTCACGCCGGCGAGACTCATTGGCCACTTTGATCCGGCCAGAGTTCTCAACGACGGGTATTCGCCGGATGTCTTCGTCGACGGACCGCTCGTCACCGCGCTGCGTGAAGGTTCGCTTCTGTACGTCGAAGAAATCAACAGAGTTCCAGAAGAGACATTGAATGTATTGATCAATGTGATGAGCGAAAGCGAACTCAATGTGCCGCGATTGGGTCGTGTCTCGGCATCCTCCGGTTTTCGTTTGGTGGCGGCGATGAACCCGTTCGACACTGTCGGCACCGCTCGTATATCAAGCGCCGTCTATGACCGAGTGTGTCGAGTGTCGTTGTTTTACCAAACACATGAAGAGGAATCCGAGATCGTCCAACGCAACATGTCACCGGCAGGCACTCCAAGCGACGGATGGATTCGCAACATCGTCGAAGTCGTGCGCCGCACGAGGCTGCATCCCGATTTGCGGATGGGTTCATCGGTGCGCGGCGCCATTGACTCCGCACTGGTGGCCGTCAGTCTTGCCCAGTTACGCGGCGTCGCAATCGAAGATGCGGGCGTTGGCTTGGATAGCGCCCTCGTCTCGCTGAGTGGGAGGGTCCGCCTGAGGGAAGGAAGCGCGCGCAGTAGCGAAGAAATCATTTCCGAAATCTGGCATGAGGTTTTCGGGGAATCGGGAGCGGGCGCAACGGCGGGAAAAGTCGGCGCCCCGATCGGGGCCAACAATTCTCGCTAGCCAATCGAAACAAAACGGTTGAACAGGCGTGGCAGAGGTCAAGTAACCGAACGTTGTCGCGCCGTGATCTCGCCAGGCACGAAGGATTCGAGCAGGTGTCACCCGAAGAGGGTGTACTCGACGAGGCACTCCTCGATCGAGCGCTGAGCGAAGCGCCAGACATCACGTTGGCAATGCTCGTCGATTTGACAGCGGCAACCGATCCACGTTTACGTGAGCTAGCCCTTCGGTTGGCGGGGCGGATCATGATCGGGATGGCCAAACGCAGTTCTAATCGTCGTCGCGGAGTGGGGCGAATGACGCTGCTTTCGTATGAACCGGAAGGCGGCGACATCGATATCGATTCGAGTCTTGATGCAATTGGAGAGATGCGTCGCTTTGGTGCGACGGAGACGGACCAAATGAAAATCCGCGGTTGGATGAAGCCAAGTACGGCGCTGTGTTTGGTTTTGGATCGCAGTGGCTCCATGGGCGGTCGACCGTTGGCAACTTCTGCCATGGCCACGGCGGCAGTGGCCAACCGATTCCCAAGCGACTACAGCGTGGTGGTGTTCGCCAACGACGTCATCATTGTCAAGTCGCAACTCGTTGAGAAAGATCCTGAAGTAGTCATGAGAGATGTGCTCGCACTTCGCGGATTCGGTACGACGAACCTGAGCGACGCATTGCTTGCCGCCGAACTGCAACTTTGCCAATCACGGGCCGGTCGCAAGATCACCGTCCTATTATCCGATTGCCGAGCGACTGTCCTCGGCGATGTTGTTGCTGCCGCAAAGGACTTAGACGAACTGGTGATTATCGCTCCGCAAAGCGACGACGAAGAGGCACGACAGTTTGGGGCAAAAGTTGGAGCGCGGGTGACGACTGTAAGTGGACCAAGCGACATACCCGATGCCTTCGCCCAATTGTTTGACTAGTGACAACTCGAATCGATTGGAGGCACGACGCCAATCGTGTCCTGCACCGGTGCAACGACCGGGACGGTAGTTGATGGCGATGAGGTAGTAGTTGTAGTTGCAACGGGAGTTGTTTGCACAGGTGTGCTGCTGTCGGGAGCGGTTTGATTGGTGCCAGTGCCAGCGCTGGTATCCGTCGGAACTGTCGTCGTCGTCGTTCCGAGACTTGCCTTACCTTGGAAGATTGCCAAAATCTGGCGCATCCGTTCATTTTGTATCGTCGGCACGAGAACGGATTGGTCGCCGATCATCTGTCCGTAAGCCTCCACCGTGTAGGTCGCAATCTTGTTCGTGTTGAGATTTCGCATCGCTTGAGCCAATTGGAGCATCGTGATTGGCGAGAGTTGATCATCGGTGATGACGTTTTTCAAAGCAGCGTTGAGCAATTGGTTGGCCACTCTTGGGCTCTTGGATCCCTTGTCCAGTGCTCTTTGCATTGATCGGCGAATGAAATCCTGCTGCCGACCGATCCGACCCAAATCTCCCGTTCCGTCCTGTACCCAGTCTCCACTTGCAGGGTCGAGGTATCTGTATCCCGAACGAGATCGAACGTAGGCGAGGGCGTGATCACCCGAAAATTCGAAGCATCCAGCTACGGGAACGTAGAGACCAGTCTTTTGATCTCTCGTCGGATAGAGAAACGGCACGCTTACGCCACCAACTGCGTCAACGATTTGTTTAAACGCGCAAAAATCAATATTCACGTAGTGATCGATCGGTACGCCAAAGTTCTGATAAATCGTGTCAATCAAGCGGTTTGGGTTCTTTCGATCGAAGGCGGTATTGATCCGGTTCGATCGGGTCGAACTAGCGATCTTCACCCACAGGTCACGAGGAAAGGAGAGAAACGCGGCTTGATTGTCTATCGGGTTGACGCGGATGACCATGATCGTGTCGCTGCGTTCGCCAAAACTGGTTCGATCGCCAAACGCACCCGCATACGGAGAGTTTGGATCGACGCAACTACCGTTATCAGAGCCGGTGAGCAAGAAATTCTGCGATTTCAGATCGCCCTCGGTGAGAGTCCATTCATCCGACGGGGCAATGACCGCCTCGGACACAACCGTTCCGGGCGTCCCGTTATTGATTGACACCACCTGGCGGCTGTCCAAGCGCTGACCAGCCCAAAAAATACCGATTCCGGCGACGATCAACACGGTTGCCACGACAATGTTCATGATCAACACCAAACGGTGGATCAATGGCCGTTTGTATTTGTGTTCTCGTAGTGCCATGTCGGGTCTCAGGGTAGTGCTGTTACGACCTTGAAGTTGGGGCGAGGCGAACCTGTACGGCGATTGCATTTTGATCGTGTGTAACCGTCTCGATTTCGTTCTCGACTGCATTGAGTCCACCCGCATTGCGCAGGTCGTGCATGCACGAATTAATGAATTCCAACTGTGCAGAGGTGGCAGAAATCTTTAGATACTCAACTGCAGTCCGCTGAGATGTTTTGCCTTCCGTTTTTGCGCGTCGAATTTGGGAAAGGACCTCGCCAACCGTCGACAGCAATTCTTCGTAGTCATCACGGTCGGCGACGGCAACGAGAAGTTCTTCTGCGGTTGGCCATGAACTCTGATGAATCGAGTCCGCTTGCCACCAGCTCCACACTTCCTCGGTAACAAACGGCAACATCGGAGCAAATAGTCGCTGCAATGTGTTGAGAGCACGATGAAGAGAAATCACGGCCGACGTGGAATCTTCGGTTCCCTCGTATGCACGAGTCTTTACCATCTCCACGTAGTCGTCGCAGAACCACCAGAAAAATTCTTCTGTTCGTTCGAGCGCTCTGGCATAATCGAAACCTTCCAGCGCCTGCGTGGATTCATTTATCACACGGGCGAGCCGCTGCAACATCGCCACGTCGATGGGCTGCAGCGGAATCGCCGATGTATCGGCACCACCGAGACCGATGACGAATTTGGAAACGTTGAGCAATTTGGTGGCCAGCTTGCGACCAACTTTCATTTGATCTTCGCTGAATGCGGTATCCACTCCCGGTCGAGCGCTCGTTGCCCAGTATCGAACCGCATCGCTACCGTACCGATCGAACATTTCGGCCGGGGTCACGATATTTCCTTTTGACTTGGACATCTTTTGGTGATTCGGATCCAACATCCATCCGGAAAGCGCAGCGTTTCGCCAAGGCACCTCGCCATGCTCGTAATGCGAGCGAACGACTGTCGAAAACAGCCAGGTTCGAATGATCTCGTGCGCCTGTGGACGCACGTCCATGGGGAAGACTCGAGAAAACAAATTTTCGTCGTCTATCCAATGTCCTGCAATTTGTGGCGTTAGTGACGATGTCGCCCACGTGTCCATGACATCGGGATCGCCGATGAATCCTCCGTTACGTCCGCGTTGAGATTCTTCGAATCCGTTCGGCACGTTGGAGCTCGGATCGACGGGAAGTTGCTTGCTGTCGGGTAGCAGCGGTGATTCGTAATCCGGTTGGCCATTGACGCCGATCCGGTACCACAGCGGAATTGGCACACCGAAGAATCGTTGCCGACTAATCAACCAGTCACCGTTCAGTCCTTCGATCCAATTGTCGTAGCGATGTTCCATGAAATCTGGATGCCAGGTGAGTTCAGTACCGCGCCGGATAAACGCTGTTCGAAGCGCGTCGTCGCGACCGCCGTTGCGGATGTACCACTGGCGGCTGGAGACGATCTCGAGTGGACGTTCTCCGCGTTCGTAGAACTTCACCTGATGGGTGATTGCGCGCGGTTCGCCACGCAGACTGCCGCTCGCGCGCAGCATGTCAACGCAGATTGTTTGCGCCTGTTTAACGGTCTTGCCGGCGAGTTGGGAATATGCGTCGCGGGCAGATGCCGAACCCATTGCCTCGGGAGCGTCGGCGAGAATTCGCCCATCGCGTCCGATGATGACCCGCGCCGGCAAATTCAATTCTCTCCACCAAATGACGTCGGTGAGATCGCCAAATGTGCAGACCATGGCAATGCCCGTGCCCTTGTCAATTTGGGCGAGTTGATGAGCGAGGACCGGAACCTCGACGTCAAATAGCGGAGTTCGCACCGTGTGCCCTATAAGTGAGGAATATCGCGGATCATCGCGGTGGGCGACTAGAGCGACGCATGCGGCGACGAGTTCAGGCCGTGTCGTTTCGACAATGACATCGCCGGTGCCGTCGCCTCGGGCAAAAGCAATCGAATGAAACGCACCAGGGCGTTCGCGATCTTCGAGTTCGGCCTGCGCAACCGCTGTACCAAAATCGACATCCCACAAAGTCGGTGCTTCCTGCGGGTACGCCTCGCCACGGGCCAAGTTATTTAAGAATCCTTGCTGACTCGTGCGCCTGGCATGGTCGCCGATCGTGGTGTACAGCAACGACCAATCAACCGACAGGCCGAGTCGACGAAACAGAGTCTCGAAAATCTTTTCGTCCTGAATTGTGAGTTGCTCGCACAATTGAATGAAATTGGGACGAGAAATTGCGGTGTTGCGATGACCCTTGGGCACATCACCGTTGAACGGCGGCGTGAACGTAGGGTCGTACGGCACAGCTGGATCGCACGAAACGCCGAAATAGTTCTGCACCCGACGCTCGGTTGGCAAACCGTTGTCGTCCCAACCCATCGGGTAGAACACCGATTTGCCGCGCATGCGCCAAAAGCGGGCCACGGCGTCGGTGTGGGTGTAACTGAATACCTGTCCCATATGCAGCGATCCACTGACCGACGGCGGCGGCGTGTCGATTGAAAATATGTTGTCCCGCTGTGCATTGCGATCAAATGTGTTGATCCCGATGCGATCCCACGTCTCGATCCAGCGAGCCTCGATGTTTTCGAGTCCAGGTTTGTCGGGTGCTCTCATTTCCGGCACCGAAATTTTGTGATCGGGTGTGTCACTCATCGTCGTTCAACGGTAGTGGCATCAGGTTGGGCTTGGCATCCACACTCGCCTCTAGGCTTGAGCCGTGCTTCATCTATATGACACCGCCACACGCGAGGTTCGCGCGCTCACACAACGTGAGCCGGGTCACGTTGACATATATCTGTGCGGTCCAACGGTGTACGGTCCGCCACATATTGGTCATGGGCGGGCGACCGTTGTCTATGACATTTTGAGTCGCTATTTGGAGTGGAGCGGTGTAAAAGTGCGGCTGGTATCGAATGTCACCGATATTGACGACCACATCATTGAGCGGGCGCTGCGCGAGAACCGTCCGTGGTCGGAGATTGCGCACCATTGCGAACAGGTCTGGTTTGAGGCAATGGGCAAACTTGGGGTAAGGACTCCGACCCACATTCCGCACGCGACTGAATATGTCGAACAGATGGTGGAAATGATCGGAATGCTGGTGGTCAGTAAATCTGCCTACGTCATCGGTGACGGCGTGTATATGGATACGACCAGGGTGTCTGACTACGGAATGCTCGCTCACCAGCCTTTGGAAGAGATGCTGAGTGGTGGTGGCGATCGTCAAGTGGTCGGTTCGGCCGAAAAACGAAATTTTGCGGATTTTGTGTTGTGGAAATTTTCCAAGCCGGGCGAACCATCTTGGCCATCGCCGTGGGGGGCTGGTCGACCCGGTTGGCACAGCGAATGTGTGGTCATGAGTCTGGCCATACTCGGAGAGGATTTTGATCTCCATTGCGGCGGAATGGATCTCATCTTTCCGCATCATGAAAACGAGCGCGCCCAGGCCGTCGCACTAGGAAAGACATTCGCCCATCACTGGATGCATCACGCATTCATCGTCGACACCGAAGGCATCAAGATGTCGAAGAGCCTCGGCAATGTCGACAACCTTGTCGATTTTGTTGAGCACTACGATCCACGCGCCTATCGGATGTTGTTACTGCAGACGCATTATCGATCGCCGGTAAAGGTGAGCCAAGACACGATTGATGCCGCGGTGAAATCAGTTGCCGGTCTAGATGCATTTGCTTCTCGAATGTCGGAACTTCCCACTCAACCACCGGATCCTGCGGTCATTGCAAGATTTCGCGAGATCATGGACAACGATATGGATACGCCGGTAGCTACCGCTCACATATTCGACACGGTTCGTCTAGCCAACACGGCATTGGACCAGGGCGATACAAACCGCGCCGCTTCGCTTGGCGCCGCCGTGATCGACATGTTTGGGGCCGTTGGTCTCATGCTGAACACGGCGGCAAATGTGGATGCGGCCATCGTTCGTCGAGCGGAGGAACTGGATGCGGCGCGAGCGGCAAAGGATTTTTCCACCGCCGATGCGATTCGCGATGAGTTGCAGGCCGCAGGCTTTCTCATCGAAACCACCAAAGACGGAACCCGCGTTCGTCGCGGGTGAATCCTTCAACGTGCTAGCAACGACATGAGCGACACGGTAAGCACGCGCGAACCGTTACCACGCGGATTTTGGATCATTTGGTCAACTGTTGCCCTCGACATGGTCGGGTTCGGCATTGTCGCACCGATTCTCGGGCGCTACGCGGATCGATATGGGGCCAGCGGGTTCGAGGTCGGATTGTTGTTCGCTTCGTTTTCGCTTGCTCAGATGGTGTTCGCCCCAATTCTTGGTCGTTGGTCAGATCGCATCGGTCGTAAACCAGTAATCATCATTTCGCTACTTGGTAGTGCGCTCGGAAGTTTCATCACCGGTGCGGCCGGTGCACTGTGGGTGTTGTTTGCCGGTCGACTGATAGACGGCGCATCCGGCGCGAGCATTTCAGTTGCCCAAGGTGCAGTCACGGATATTGCCTCGCCGCAACAACGCGCTCGAATGCTCGGACTGTTGGGAATGGCTTTCGGTGTCGGCTTTGTCGTCGGGCCGGCACTCGGCGGACTTGCTTCATTAGGTGGGCCGCACGTTCCGTTTTATCTCGCAGGTGTTCTGGCGTTGATCAATGCTGGCGCCGCGGTCATCCGCCTTCCCGAAACCCGAACACGCGAACTTCGTCAAGTGCCACGTGCGCATCATCGAATTTCTCCACGCCAGATCACCTCATATGTGGTGATCGGATTTCTTGCCACCGTCCCGTTTGCCGGGTTCGAAGCGACGTTTTCATTGTTCGGGGGTAGGCGCTTCAATTTCACGGAAGGGTCGACCGCAATCGTATTCCTCGCAGTCGGTGTCTTGATGTCGGTTGTGCAAGGTGCGCTCATATCGCCGTTGACGAAACGCTTTGGTTCTCTGAGACTCGTCGTGCTTGGTCAGACGCTGGTGGCGATCGGATTGCTTGCTCTCGGTGCGTCAACAATTCTCGTGGCCATGTGTTTTTCGCTCGTGCTCATGGTGCTCGGTGCAGGAGTTGCAACGCCATCATTGACGGCACTCGTTGCCAACAGCGCTGATGAACACCGACGCGGGGAGATGCTCGGTGTCCAGCAATCGGCATCGGCGCTGGCTCGGGTCATTGGGCCACCGCTTGCAGGGCTGGCCTTCGACGGCGTTGGGATCGGCGCCCCTTACACCTTTGGCGCGTTGATTTGTTTCGCCGCAGTCATCGTGGCCCGCAAAAGGTTGTGACAACTCAAGAGCAATCGATGCGGTATCAGCCAGCGCTCGACGGGCTGCGCGCGCTGAGCGTTATCGCTGTCATCGCCTATCACGCCGGTCTGGCATGGATCCCCGGTGGATTTATCGGTGTCGAAGTGTTCTTCGTCGTCAGTGGATACCTGATCACTTCTTTGCTCATAGAGGAGCGGCAAGGCAGCGGCTTGGTCAACCTCAAACAGTTTTGGATTCGTCGCGCTCGTCGCTTATTGCCAGCGCTTTTTGTCATGCTGTCTGCGTGCGCAATCGCAGTGGCATTTTTTAAGCCAGAGTTCGCCTCGGCGTTTCGACGCGATGTGTTGTCCGCGGTGTTCTATTTCTCAAATTGGTGGCAAATTTTTTACGTCTCGGTTCCATACTTTGCCCCGCTTGATCCACCGATCTTGCGTCACCTCTGGTCGTTGGCGGTCGAGGAACAGTGGTATCTCATATGGCCGGTCGTGTTCAGCGTTGTGTTGTGTCGGCGAAGTGTGCGTCTGCGTCGGAACGGATTGATAGTC
>Ga0265292_1002351_pt1 | contig 13298 bp, 11 predicted proteins | sample Munlanlewell296A_FD_189080 | JGI IMG/M metagenome (GOLD analysis project Ga0265292, IMG submission 189080) | Leachate microbial communities from a municipal landfill in Southern Ontario, Canada - Leachate well 296A | ecosystem: Engineered > Solid waste > Landfill > Unclassified | place: Canada...
TGCCATCACCTACCTGCAATACAGTACCTGTTTCTTCAAGCTCCGATTCAAAATTGAATCCCGATAACTGTTGCCTCAAAATTGCCGATACTTCGGCCGGTTTTATTTCTGCCATTTTTTAAAATTTGTCATTAGTGATTAGTCAGTAGTCATTGGTCATTAAGTCATCAGTTGTCACTTGCCCTGCAGGCGTCATTTAGTAATTGTTTTTTCTTGTTGTTTATATCAGAGTGAGAAATAATATTCTTTGATTTTGTTCGCCATTAACCTACGTCTTAAAGTCAAAAAGTCCAAATAATCGTCAATGTTCATTTGCATTATTTCTGTCGGTACACAATTCATTTTCAAATTAGCTAAAATCTCTTGTTCAGTTGAAAGTCCGCTTACTTGACGATTGTTTTCAAACATTTGTTTGGTTATTATTTCAAAATAATCTTTAGGAGGCTTGTTGCCTACTTTGATGTTGATTTCAGATTGCATATAAACATAATTAGCAATTTGATTATATTTACTTCTGTCTAATCCGTTTTTCTTTAAATAATCTTTAGGAAAAAGATGATGAATATCACCACGTAGCGAAACTAGGTCGCTTACCAAAATATCTTTTGATAAAAATCCTTTGTCGTTAGCTTTTACTTGTGCAGCTAAAAAAACGTGAAAGTAAGGACTACTTGCAACAGAAGAGTCTAAACTTTGCGGTAATGAAGCATTCCAAAATGCGTCCGATAATTCCCCTTCCTCTTTCTCTTTCAAGTATACGTCAAATGGTTTTTGAGAAATTTGTTTGATGTCAAAATCAAATGCACTTTCCGGTGAACCTGAATATCTACCTGTTAAGATTGAATAAACTAACCAACGTCTCACATAGCTCTCAATAGAAACGGAATTAACTTCTAACTCTTTAAGTTTGAGATAAACTATATAAGCAAAATTTATGGCATTTTGAGAACGGATTTGTTTTGGTGAAATAAATCCTGCGGATTTTATTATCATCAAAAAACGTTTGAAGTTGGTTTCGTTGATGAAGTTGTTTACACCTGTTTTTAGAGTCGCAAATGATTGTTCAGCAATTGTATCCTCAAAAGTCCGAGTTTCAAAATTTCTACCAGAAAGTAGATTTACCAAGTCCGAAAGTCTGCCTCTGTTAAACTGTGAAGTAAATGCAACACGTATTAAGTCGTTGTAGTCAGGGTCGTATAAATCTTCGTTTTCAATTTTTAACCATTGCATTTTTTGAAAAAAATCAGTTTTTGCAAACTCTTGGTCGTTGTCAACAATGTGCTTGTAAAAATCGGGAGTAATAGCTAAGTGACAAAAATAATCAATTGCTTTTCTCAGCTCGTTTCCTTTGTATTCAGTATTAGAAGCGATTTTGCTCATTACAAAATCCGCTTGACTCAGTACAACGCCTTTTGAATTAATTCGAATAAAAATCTCTGTAACTGTTTCAATGTCTAAATCATGAGATAATTCAATAAGTCCAATTTGTTTTTTAGGGATATTAATAAGAGTTGAAAAGGCATTTCTAACTTGCTTTTTATCAACTTCAGGATTTAATACAAAATAGTTGTCGGCTACTTCGAACAAATCTATTTTTCCGTTTATTGTCTCTGCAATATCATGTAACCAAGTTTTGTCTTTCAAAATTGCTGGGTTTTGTACCTCAAATCTTTCTTCAATGGGGTTGAATGCAATTTTTATTTTTACTCGTTGATAGGTTTGGTTGATTACATATTCTCCTAAAATTGCAGCCGTTAATGCTGTAACTCGTTGCTGACCGTCAATGAGAATTTTCTTACCTTTACTTATACTACCGTCTTTCAAACGAACATTTGGGTTTTGCCAAGAAATTAGATAACCAATAGGATAACCTTGATACAAACTGTCCATTAAATCACGAACTTTGGAACTGTCCCAAACGAAAGGTCTTTGGATTTCTGGAATTGCGATTTCCCCTGTACTAACCCATGATAGTATATTTTCAATTAAATGTTGGTTTACTGAATATTTTTGCATTTTTTGTCAATTATTTTTTGTTTGATTTTCACATACAGATTTTAATTTTAAAGGATATCGCAAATTGCGATAACATCAATAAATATAAAACGAAAAAGTGTTGCCCTTGTTAAGCTTTTGTCAATTTTATTTTTATCAAAAATTCCACATCCCTGCCTACCGGCAGGCAGGCTTCGCTTAAATCTGTCAGTTTATCTTACCAACAAGCCTGCGTTAAAACTAACAAGTTTCGCCCACTTACCCATTCACCGTTTCGCCCTCTCGCCGTATCGCCCATTCGATTCTCTAATTTAAAATTTCAACCAATTGCTTAATTTCGATGAATTTCCCAATTTCAACGAATTTCTATTTTTAATTTCATTTATTTCGCACCTACGGCGCTTCCTTTCTATCTGACTTTATTTTTTCTACCAATATTCCGTGCCTACGGCACTAATGTTATCGCATATTCGCTTCCTCACCCATTCGCCCATTCGCCCACTCACCGTATCGCCCATTCAATTCTTTAATTTAAAAATTTCAACCAATTTCTTAATTTCAATGAATTTCTATATTTAATTTTTCTTTCTTTTATTTCGCACCTACGGCGCTTCCTTTCTATCTGATTTTATTTTTTCTACCAATATTCCGTGCCTACGGCACTAATGTTATCGCATATTCGCCCGCTCCCCGTTTCACTCATTCCCCGTTTCAATTCACATTTCATTTTTTCTTTTCATGCAAAGCCGCTAAGTCGCAAAGTATTCAGAATTCGCCTATTAGTTATTCAATTGTTCAAAGTTCAACGTTCCGATAACCGTTTACTGATTACCATTTCCCACACACCATATACTTCGACACGCCTCCATTTCATTCCGACGGCTCAGTATGACCACCGCTCTGATTACCGATAACCGTTTACTATTTCTTAATACCAACGAATATCCTAATTTCAATGAATATCTACTAATTTCTATCAATATCCCTTCTCATACACATTAATATTAAATTCTCTTTTAAGTTTCATTATTTTTTTGCGGATACTGTCATCGTATTGATATTTCCCGAATTTCAGTATAAAACCGCCGATTATCTCACTTTTTATTTCTTCTGTTAATTCAATCTCTTTTTTTGTAAAACTTTTTAAAAGGCTGGTTACTTTTTTCTTTATTTCATCATCTGCCTTTGCAGCAGTGGTGAGAAGTACAGGAATAATACCTTTGTACTCTTTATAAAAAAGCAGGAATTGTCCGGCAATAGGCTCAATGAACTTTTCCCGTTTTTTGCCTGTAATAATATTTAAATATAAAACCGAAAGCTTGCCAAGTTTACCTTCAAATACTGATTTTAGAATGTTTTGTTTTTTATCGCTTGTGATGACAGGGCTTGAAAGCATCAGCCGTAAATCCCTGTTGGCAAGGCATACATCACGCACTAATTTCATGTCGTTGAAAGTCTGTTCAAGGCTGTCTTGCTCCAATGATAATTCAAACAAGGCTTTTGCGTAACGGATCGCTATGCGTGGTTCTTTCATTCTAATTAAAATGTATTTCGTTCAGTAATTTAATCACTAATTCTTTTTGTTTTTTGTTCTTTGAAAGGTCTTCCTTCATAAGTTTTTCGGCGATTTCTATTGAGAGTATTGCTATCTGGTTCTTAAGATCGGTAAGAGCAGCCATTTTCTCGAAGTGAATATTTTCCTTGGCTGTTTCAACAATTCTATTGGCTTCGACTTCGGCTTTTGATTTGGCTTCTCCGATGATGTTATCTCTTATTTTCCGTGCGTCACGCATCATCCCGTCTCTTTCTTCTTTGGCTTCTTTCATCAACTGTTCGTTGCTGAAAACAAGCTGTGTCATTTCTTCCTTTGCTTTTTCGGCTGCACGAAGGGCGTTTTCAATGGATTCTTCTCTTTCTCTGAGCATTTTCATAATGGGTTTCCATGCAAATTTGCCAAGAATAAAAAGTACAATGGCAAACGACAGGGTCATCCAGAAAATCAGTCCTATGTGAGGGGTTACGAGTTCCATAATTTGGGTTTAGGTTAATGGTTAATGGCGGTTGGTTTGGATTTATTGGTTTTAGGGTTCTGGTTAATAGCTGTTGGTTTGGTTATAGGTCTTTTGTTATATGTTATTCAATATCTCTAACTTGAAAATTTATCCCATGCTTCTTTTAAACGGAATAGTTGTTTCCCGATAATTTCATATTCTTTGATCAAATCACCATGTTTTGTTTCATCAGCGCAAATGTTATACAAATCCTTACATTGTGAAAGACTTACTTGTGTTTCGTTTGATTCGCCCATTGCATCAAAAAGATATTTTTGAAATCCTTTTTTCTGAAACTTTTTCGCAAACCCTTCGGCTATTAAGCGAGGTACTGCTTTTGAAGAACGGGAAAGCTGGTCTTTCAAATCATATTTTTCGGAATCAGGCAACAATGGAATTACAAATTTCATAACAACAACAGAGGCTTTATATGACCTTTGATAAACATCAAGATCGTTATAGCTTATTATTTTTTGTTTCTCTGTCATAACCTAATACTTATAACCTATAACCTATAACTAAACCTACTGCTAATTCCTTCAAGCCTATAACCAAACCCACTACCAACACCCTCAAACCAAACCAACAGCCTGCGCCCTCAAACCTACAACCATAAAAAAGCATCATCCCTGCCAACCGCAAGGATGAACGCTTAAAGGTTTTTGCTTAAATAAAAAGAATAAGCAAACAAACTACAATAGCGAAGAAAGCTACGCCTTCTATAAGCGCTGCTGCAACGATCATGTTCGAACGGATGTCGCCTACCGCTTCCGGCTGACGGGCAATAGATTCCATTGCGCTGCCGCCGATACGGCCAATTCCGATACCTGCTCCGATGGCTGCAATACCGGCGCCTATTCCTGCTCCCATTTTTGCAATAGGTGCAAGATCGCTTACTGCCTGCATAATTACTGATAACATTGACATAATAATTGGATTTAGGTTATTACTGAAAATTTATTTTTACTATTCATTTTTAATAGAACGCTGATGACGCGGATTGTTTAAGATTAAATATGATTTTTTTCATTGGTAAAAACTTTTCGTTTAAACTCTGGCTTTTTGCCAAAATTTAAAAGTAAACCTACTTCTATTTCCGTTGCTTTTAAATAATTTATCAGTTGATATTCGTGTTCTTCACATATTGATTCGGCTGCTTTCAATTCAACAATTACACATTCTTCTACTATTAAATCGGCAAAATATTCTCCTACTTGATCCCCTTCATAATAAACTTTTATCGCTCTTTGTTTTTCAACGGATAATCCCATTGCAGTAATTTCAATAAATAAAGCATTTTCATAAACTTTTTCCAAAAATCCAAAACCAAGTGTATTATATACATTGAAAAACGCTTCGATAATTTTTCCCGTAAGATCTGAATATTTATAATTATCTGCGTTTATCATAATCATCTGCGTTATCAGCGTTCCATTTAATTAATGAGTATGTTCTTCCTTGTGTTTGTGTTCCGCCGTAGCCATTCCGAAATACAGTGCCGAAAGCAATGTAAATACGTAAGCCTGCAGGAAGGCAATCAATAATTCGATCAATCCCATGAAAACGGAAAATGCCACAGATATCACAGAAGCTCCATAGCCGATCCCGACATTCATTTGCCCGAAAATAAATATAAGTCCTATAAAACCAAGTATGATAATATGACCTGCGGAAATATTCGCAAAGAGACGGACCATCAATACAAAAGGCTTTGTTATAAGCCCAATAATTTCAACAATAGGCATTAATGGAATGGGTATCTTGAGCCACCAGGGAACACCCGGGGTGTTCACGATGTGCACCCAGTAACTTTTATTCCCGCTGAATGTTGTGATGGTGAATGTAAACAAGGCTAACACCATTGTTATCGCGATATTCCCCGTAAGGTTTGCTCCGCCCGGGAAAAATGGAATAGTGCCTAAAAGGTTGCTGAAAAAAATAAAGAAAAATACCGTTAACAAATACGGCATATATCTTTCGTACTTAGCGCCAATTGATGGCTTTGCAACATCATCGCGGATAAACAGGATCAAAGGCTCAAGCAGCGATTGCAGTCCTTTAGGCGCCCTGTTTGGGTTACGTGAGTATCGCCGGGCAATGGAAATAAACAGTACACAAACGATAAACAGGCTTATAAAAAGAGATAATGTGTTTTTTGTAATTGAGAAATCAAGTGGAAGGACTGCATTTTTATCGGTACTGATGCCGCCTTCCATCACCCTGACAATCTTGCCTTTATTTTTCCCTTCGATTTCTATTTTATATCCGTTATACGATTCTTTTCCATGATGAAAACGTGATGAACAAAAGGCAACAATCTTACTTTCATCATAAAGAATTATCGGAAGAGGAATTGTAATATTCGTTTCCCCAACTTTGGCGATGTGCCATTCGTGAGCATCGGTAATATGTTCTATGATCATTGTGCCGGCATTGAATTTTTCTTCGCCGGATGCAGGCTCCTTGACTTTTCCCGACTCGGCTTCGCCGGCACGCAATGATAAGGAAAATAAAACAAGAACGGAAACTAGTATTGTTCTATGGTTATAGAAATTTTTTATCTTCATTGGATATATTCTCCGCTTGCATTAATAGTGTCGCAATATATATATTATTCGTGAAAAAAATGAAAAAAATAAGGAAAATTTTTAAGGACTCCGGAAAGTGAAAAATAAAAAAATGAAAATTATTTTTTATCGGGCAATGGATATTTCAGCATGGCAATTACTTCAAAAACCGTGTATGACAGATAAAGGATAAAAAATGCGATAATAAATGGAACAGCATCTTCTTTATGCGTAAAAATATATAAAAGAAGAACAGTCATATAAATCATCAACTTCAGGAAAGTGGTTAACATGAAGCGATTTATGAAGCTGCCGAATTTCTTCTCCGTGCTTTTTACTAAGAAATAAAAAACGATAATGGATGCAGAAAAAAAAAATGGAAAAAGAAATGGAAGAGCGGGACTGAAATATTCAACAGGCAAAAAGTATGTTAAACCATAAGCAAGAACGCCAAGAATTAGTGAAAAAATAGTAAGATGGACAATAAATTTGCGGACGATAATATTCATCTATATATAATTTTGTAATTATTTGTTATTACGTGTTTTATAAAATACATTTCTTTTTACTTTCCGCTTACAAGCATGATACTTATAAGTGTAGTTCAGAGTTTTATTATATGGCTGATAAGAAAATTTTTAAATTAAAAGCAGAAAAATTATTCTATTACAAGTTTTCCTGAATAAGTATTATTCTCTACAATGACAGAGTAAAAATATATTCCTGCAGGCAGATTGTTTCTTTCAATTGTATAAACTGATGAATTTATATTTTTAATTTTTCTCAGTCTTTGCCCGAAAATATTATATATTTCAAGAGTGTATGGGTGAAAATTTTCGTTACTTATTTTTATAGTTGTTTTATCAGAGAAAGGATTTGGAAAGATTTCAAAAAAACCATCTTCTGTCCATGGTTCATCAATGCCAAGAAGTACATTGCATGTCATTGGATTCCCGTAAATTTCAAAACCTTTTTTATAATATGACAAATAATAGTAATTTGTATACCCATAATAATTGCAGCCTCCGTATGGGCCACCACAACCGTACACATATTCAGCATCAATCAGGCATGCGTCAATTATTGGGATGCACCAGCTTGAATCATTATTATTAAAAATGGCTTGACAATATTCTGAAGGAACAATTTTGCACGTACGGTTCTGATAGCTTGGATAAAACGCAAGAGTATAAATTCTGTTATTTGTAATAGTATCAAATACTACTTCATCCGGCATATGGTCAAAAACGACATTATTCAGATTGTTAAAATATATTCTGCGCTTCCCTATATAGCTTCCTTTCGTGATAGTTGTAATTCCGCTGTCAGTATTGACATATTTATAACACCGGTCAACTGTATAAACAACTGAATCTCCCTGGATATAAACATCTTTGTCTACAATTTTATCTAAAACATAAGAGTAATGCGAATAGTATGGAGGATAGCTTAACATCATGTTTTCGTCTAATCCTACATAATAAAATTCGTCGCCTATATCAAAATCATATACCTCATGAAAAGTAAAATTTGTAATTCCAACGTCAGGATTCGATTTCCCTACAATATTATATTGGGAAAACTCTTCAGTGTATAGCATGTAAGAAGAAGATAATCCGGGAAAAGAATTAAAATTTAAAATATCAATAAAACCATAAGTCTTGCTAAGTAAAAGATGCAAAGAGTTCACTGGATTTGATAATGAATCGCCAAGACTATCGGTAGCTAGAAATGAAATTAGTTTTACGGAATCAGAAATTCCAAGAAAAGTATCGGGAACGACAGAACTGATTTTTGCAGTGATTCTTAAATTATTGCTATCCTTATAACATAACCAGCTATCATTAATTTCAGCGAGAGATTTTATTTTTATGGTATCATTATTCGTGTTAAAGAAAAAATAATCGCCGTTTTGATTTTTTATAACATATCTGCCAATCCACGAGGCACCTTCCGGTGAGTAACATTCCCCAAACTGGTAAATGGGTCTGATAGTAGGTGGAACATAAAAAATAGAATCGCCATTAATATTGCGAATGGAATCAATATGGATAATTTTTATTGCTTTCCCTTGTCCGCTTGGATATCCCGTATTATTACCAAGATAATAATAATCCCCATTCGTTTTGATGCATTCCCAATTTTGTGAATAGCAAATTTGATAAATGAAAAAGAAATATACTATAAAGTAATTTTTTTTCATAGTTTTGAGTTTATAATAAAAACAAATTTAGGATTTAAATTTAATTAAAACAAATTACATAAAATTTCGCAAATTATATTCATTTCGGTTGGTGTAAATATCCATTTGCATGGATATTTCATGGAATCACTTTTTTAACAGGTCTTTGATAACGTAATAAATGGCAAAAGCAACAGATAAGAATGAAAAAATAACCGTAAATACAGGGAATTTCAAATTCAGGTATTTATCTATCATGTATCCTCCAAACACTCCACCCGCAATTATTACCAGCATTTGCAGAGCGATGCTGGAATACCGTGCATAATCAGGCAATGGGTCCTTGGGGTTTTTTAGGCTCATACGGTTTTGAAGGGTCAAAGGGTTTTGAAGGCTCAAAAGGTTTTGAAGGCTCAAAGGATTTTGGCGGTTCAATTTTATCACCGGATTTCTGGTCTTTCAGTTGGGCACTATTCATGCTGCATGATCCGGAAAATAATGCTCCGGGTTCTATAGCTAATTTATTTGTGATTACATCGCCATTTAATTTAGCCGAAGCTTTCATTGATAATAATTCCGATACTGTAACCTGCGCTTTTATGATGCCCGAAAAATCAGCGTTCTGGCAAACTACCTCTCCTTCAATATTGCCGGAAGTTCCAACAACAAGTTTTCCTTTAGTGTTTACAGAACCAATCAATGTTCCGTCAATACGTATATCGCCGTTTGATTTAATATCGCCTTTAATAACAGTTCCTGCTCCTATAAGGTTTATGGAAGGTGATTCCTGTTCGAAATTTTTTGCCATTTTATTGTTTTTTTATGATTAAACTTTCTCTTTAGGGCATCTCTAAAAAACTTCATCGTCATTGCGAACCATGAGGAACGAAATGGGAAGCAATCTTATGTAATGTGCTTCGATGTCGAGATTGCTTCGGTCGTACCTTCCTCGCAATGACGTTTTAATTGAGTTTTTAGAGATACTCTTTACTTTATTCTGATACAAAGTTATAAAATTTATTTTCTCCTGCAAAATTAAACAAAATAATTAGCAAAATTGCTATATGGCTAAATTGTTAAATTGTTATCCAACAACAATATAGCCATTTAACCATTTAACCATTCGACTCAATTACTTAAGGTAATTTTCCGTAAAGAACAGGTAATAGTTGTCTATGTCTTTGTTCTTATACATGATTGGATAATTGTCTACTGAAATAATAAATTGCATGCAATCCGAAGGTTTTAACTTTGAAAAAACATCTTTGTTGTTTTTTAAACTATTATAATACAGCATCGCTTTTGTCTTATTTTCGAAATTGGTGATTGTAACGATCTGGCGGGTATTGTCAAGATAAATGTTGCTGATTGCAAGTTTACCCGTGCTGAAGTTTTTCGTATTAAAATCAGATAATGCATTTTTCAAATCGGAAATCTTAACAGATTTACCCACGGTTACCACCAGAACATAAAGATGAATAGCTTCTTCGTCAAGTTTGTAAGTTTTTGCGGAAGTATTTTTTATGCTATCTTTTGATGTGGCTGCCGTTTTTGTCTTGCCCGTGTAAAAGTCAAGAAGGTCCTGTGCTTTTGGCTTTACCGGACTTGCAGGATATTTATCAATAATTAATTGCAGCGTTTTAACACAATTTACACTATCTTTATTCTTGACGTACGAAACAGCTTTGAGGTAGGTAAATTTTGGAACCAGCGAAGTATCAGCCCCAAACAAAGCAACTGCCCTGTTTGATTTGGCTATTACCGAATCCCATTCTGATGCAAGAAAGGCGCTGTATGTTTCTTTATAAAGATTAGCTGCTATGTCTTTATTTTCAACAGTGATTTTTTTATAGTTTGGATTATTAATGATGTTGCAATAATCACTTTCAGGGCTTTTCGTACAGATCAGATTTTTATAATAATCGCGTTTTACATTGTCGTCCAGTTCGTCATAGACGAAGTACAACTGATATTCTGTTTTCAATATATAGTCATTGTTGGCAGGGAATCTTTTAATAAGATCATTGTATGTTTCGATGGCTTTTGGAAGGTCATTCAGGTCGTTCTGATAAATCATGCCAATATTGTATAGCGCTTCGGCAATTTTGTCATTCGATTTCTTAATATCTGCCTCCGTAAGAGGTATGTTTTTCAGGTAATAATTCTTATCTTTTAAGTTGTTTGACACAGCAGTTATTAATGAATCGGTAGAAGTACTATCGGCGCTGCTTGCATCTTCCTCAAAATTACTTTCCTGTTGTTTATTACTTAAACGCCAAATGTCTTCTAATTTCCGGTTTCCCCACTTTTTAATGAATTCTGTTTTCCCGAAGTTCACGGCGGAAGGATTATAAAAATACCATGCAGTACTTGTGGTTGTAATGTTTGAATTAACGGAAGCATTATAAATATTCTGTTGTTTCTGGTATTCTTCTTCCTGTTTCTTCTGTTCTTCTTTGATTACATTGGTAATAATGCCATCAACGACTTTATCCCTTTGTTCCGGTGTCATTTTAGAAAGTTTTTGCAGGCTATCATTGAGTTCCACCACCAGTAAGTTTTTTACAAGATCTTTCAATACCACTGAAAGTGCAGAAATTTTATCATAATCCGGATAGTCTTTAGGCAGAACGGTCATGGCGCTGTCATAATAAGCCTCTGCCGGTACATATTCAGGCATGCTAAAATAAAGACGCCCCAATTTCAGAAATGATGTTGCTTTCTGGTTATTGTTCGAAACACTTTTTGCGGCTGACAGTTTATAATTTGTGATGGCGCATGCAGTATCGGCTTCTTTCATGCAAATCTCCGCCAGTGCATAATAGATCTGATCGAGATAGTCTTTGTTTTTTAAATCTCTTGCCATTTTATTGAGCAACTTTTTGATCTCTTTGCTGTTGCCGGAGGCTGCATCAAAACACATTGCTTTATTTATTTTGGCATTAAAAGTCATTTCGTAAACCGGATTCATTTTTATCACTTTATCGTAAAGATTTGATGCGGCTGTTACATTGCCTGTCTTTTGGTATATTTGAGCGAGGATAAACCGGAGCCTTGCCCGTGTTTGTTTTTTCTTATTTTTGTCAATTCCGGAAATAAGATATTCAATAGCCGGTTTGTATTTTTCTTGTTTCAGTTGATAATCGGCATAAACAATCGGGAACTCTTTTATGGCCGATTTCGGAACATGTTTCTTTTCCAGCTTGTTTTCTATAAGATCAAGCATTGATTCAGCCTTTTTGTATTTCTTTTGCTGGTTATATGTTTTAGCAAGCCATAACATTGCGTTATATTTGATCGGATAGTTGCTATATTGCTTGATGATATAATCAAAGGTTTCGGATGCCAGCTTATATTCCTGTTTATAAAAATACGACTTTCCAATCAGCATGTAAGCCTCTGGTATCCAGTACACATGCTCTTTCTTCGCGATAAAAATAGAGTGCCGCTGAATAACCATTGATGCTTTTGTAAATGCCTTGTCAAAGTAGGAATTTAATGAGGCAGCATTTTCGGCAGTCCCCAATTTGTAAATAGGAAGAATTTTAGAATAATTGTCAACGTGCAATTTTTCCAGTTCCACAAGCCCTGTTTTGAAACTTTCATTCCCGTTGAAATAGCCGTTATAACGGGCTGTCATATTATGGTAAAACCTGCGGGTAAACGTATTCTTTTTGGTAGAGCACGAATTCAATAAAACAAATACAAGGATCAGAATAATTCCTAATCCTAAACGTATATATATGTTTTTAAATTTCAAATGAATATTTTCTTTTTACAGAATACTTATAACTCCAATTTTACAAATTTATTTTATTTTTTTTAAATAAATGAATGTTTTTTACAAATTCGCACCATGCCCTTATTCTTTTTGCTGCGAATAGCTGAATATTTTAGATATTTGCATTTATTCTGATTTATTATTTATTACAATGTCGCCGGAAAAAAAGAAAAAAAGAAGTTTTTTTCAGAAACTGAAAAGCAAGTACCGCTTAGTAATTATGAACGATGAAACCTTCGAGGAAAGGGTATCATTCAGGTTATCCAGGATGAATGTATTTGTTGTAGCCGGCGCCCTTATCATATTGCTGATTATTATCACCACTTATATCATTGCATTTACGCCGCTTCGTGAATATATTCCCGGATATGGCAGCAGCGAATCAAACCGTAACATCCGCGAGCTGATGTTAAAGGCAGACTCTCTGGAGGAAGATCTTAAAAACAAAGACCTTTATTTATTCAACATCAAGAATATTATTGAAGGAAAAGAAATTGCAGGGAACCTTCCCGAAAAACCGGATTCTACAGTTACCGGTTATGACAAAATCACCTTCGCGAAATCTAAAGAAGATTCCATACTCCGCGTGGAAATGGAAAAACAAGACCAGTATAACATAGCTGTTACTGAAAATCCCACAACATCTTCAGTATCATCCATCAGCAACTTTTTCTTTTTTACCCCGCTAAAAGGCATGATCACAAATAATTATGACCCTGCCG
>Ga0265292_1002352_pt1 | contig 13294 bp, 12 predicted proteins | sample Munlanlewell296A_FD_189080 | JGI IMG/M metagenome (GOLD analysis project Ga0265292, IMG submission 189080) | Leachate microbial communities from a municipal landfill in Southern Ontario, Canada - Leachate well 296A | ecosystem: Engineered > Solid waste > Landfill > Unclassified | place: Canada...
TCCAAAAGAATCTTCTTCATTACCAAGGCTTTAAAATTAGGAGTAACTGTTCAAAAAATTTACGAATTATCCGGTATCGATCCATGGTTTTTGTATCGTTTACAAGCAATTGTTGATGGGGAACGAAATTTAATCCCCGTAGGGAACGCATATATGCGTTCCTTACAATCCGAACAATTATTGCATTTAAAACAACTAGGATTTTCCGATAAAAAAATTGGTTTGTTGACAGGTAAATTGGAGTTGGAAATCCGTGCTTTAAGAATAAAAAATAAAATCACACCTTCCGTTTTTCAAATAGATACCTTGGCCGGGGAATTTCCAGCTAAGACAAATTATTTGTACACAACTTACAATGGCGCTCATCATGATGTTGCCCCGATTGGTGATAAGGGGATAATGGTTTTGGGCTCTGGGCCTTACCGAATTGGTTCTTCGGTCGAGTTTGATTGGACCTGTGTAAACACTGCTTTTAACCTTAAAAAATACGGAAAAAAATCAATCATAATTAACTGTAATCCTGAGACAGTTTCCACAGACTATGATATTTCCGATAGATTGTATTTTGAAGAGTTGAGCTTTGAACGGGTGGCTGATATCTATGATTTTGAAAAGTCATCTTCAGTTGTAGTCTCAGTTGGGGGGCAAACACCTAATAATATTTCAAAAAAAATTGACCAATACGGCATAAAGATCCTAGGCACAGCTGCTTCTGATATCGATCGGGCCGAAGATAGGAAAAAATTTTCTCAGCTAATGGATAACTTAGAAATTAAACAACCAGTTTGGAACAGTTTTACAGATATGGAAGTAGCTCTGAAGTTTGCTCATGATGTGGGTTATCCCATTTTAGTTAGACCTTCTTATGTTCTATCTGGCGCAGCAATGAACCTTTGTTATAATCCAATTGAGCTAAAACATTTTATTGAAAAAGCCACCAATATTAATAAAAAACATCCAGTGACAATTTCCAAATATATGACTAATGCCCGTGAAATAGAGTTTGATGGAGTCGCCGAAAAAGGTCAGGTTAAAGTTTTTGCCATTTCAAACCATATAGAACACGCTGGAGTTCACTCAGGTGACGCAACAATTGTCTATCCAGCCGAGCGAGTTCGGTTTTTCAGTGGCGAGAGAATGATTGAAATTGCCAGACTGTTATCAAAATCTTTAAATATAACTGGACCTTTTAATATTCAATTTATGGTAAAGGATAATGAGGTCTACGTTATCGAGATGAATTTAAGGGCATCGCGGACATTTCCATTTATTTCAAAAGTAACCGGTGTAAATTTTGCCGAAATCATCGTTGATAGTTTTTTCGGTAAAGCCAAAGATTATAAAATCAAATACCCAAACTATGTAGCGGTCAAGGCACCTCAATTTTCATTTGCCAGGATGGAAGGGGCTGACCCAGCGCTTGGAGTTGAGATGGGTTCAACCGGGGAAGTAGCCTGTTTTGGAGATACGGCAGAGGAAGCTTATTTGAAATCCTTAATATCAACTGGTTTATCACTGAAAAATAAAAGCGCCCTAGTATCGATTGGAGGAGAAGATTTTAAACTTAAATTTGCCGAATCGATCTGGCGTTTAAAAAATTTAGGTTTTAAACTTTACGCAACTAAAAATACTCGTCTTTTTCTCAAAACAAAGGGAGTTCAGACAAAATTAGTCCATAAGCTTTACGAGAAAGGTGGAATGACAGTTATCGATTTGATAGAAAAACACAAAGTATCGCTAGTGATCAATTTAAGTGAAGATTATAATAATGACAGTTCGTTTAAGCGGGTGATTACTGATGGATATAGAATCCGTCGGGCGGCAATTGATAATAATATTCCGCTTTTCACCGATCTCAATTCTGCCAGATTATTTATCAAAGCAATTGATAAATATAAAGTCGAGGATCTAAAAATAAAGAGTTGGGATGAATATTTGTAGAGACAATTCATGAATTGTCCGTACATATTAATGTAGGGGTCGAATATATTCGACCCGAAAATAAATATGAAAATATATAAAATAATTAAAACAGATATTCTAGTCATCGGAGCAGGTGGAGCGGGGATAAGAGCGGCGATTGAAGCCAAAAAAAGTGGATTAAGTGTTTTTTTATTGGGAAAAGAAGTCTTAGGTTGCGCCCACACCGGTATGGCGATGGGAGGAATGAATGCGGCTATGGTTAAGCCGGCAACTCCCGAATTTCATGCTCAAATTACAATTGAAGGCGGATATTTTATCAATAACTACAAAATGGTCAAAGTTTTTGGCGAAGAAATGCCGGCCCGTATCTACGACCTTGAAAGTTATGGAGTTATTTTTGATCGACTTGATAGTGGTGAATTTTATACATGGGCTGGACCAAAGCAAAAGCATCCTCTTAATGTTTGCGTCGGAGATTACACCGGCCGGGAAATGATGCAGGGATTAGTTGATGAAGCCCGAAAATTAAAAATAAAATACACCGATGAATTTTTTGTCAGCAAATTACTGACAGTTAAAGGTCAAGTAGTTGGAGCCATTGGTATAAATATCCGTAATGCAGAAACGGTAGTTTTTCAGGCTAAGTCAGTAATTTTGGCTTCCGGTGGCGCTGGAAGAATGTACAAAGTCACCACAAACGCTATGTCAAACACCGGTGACGGTTATGCAATGGCGCTTGACGCTGGTGCGGAATTGATTGACATGGAAATGGTTCAGTTTCACCCGACCGGAATGGCTAATACTCCTTCAACACTAGGAGTTTTGGTTACCGAAAAAACTAGAGCACATGGCGGCATTCTTCGAAATCGATTGGGCGAAAGATTTATGAGCAAATATTATCCAAAAGAAATGGAGTTAGCTAAGCGTGACGAAGTCAGCCGGTCAATTTACACAGAAGTTGCGGCAGGTCTAGGAACAAAAAATAATTCAGTCTATCTCCACGTCGATCATTGGACACGAGATAAAATATTGGAAATTATTCCTGATGTTTATGAGCAATATAAAAATACCGGGGTTGATATTTCACGCGAGCCAATGGAGATTTATCCGTCAATGCATCATATGATGGGAGGGGTAAAAATCAATGAGTGGGGCGAAACAATTATTCCAGGTTTATATGCGGTAGGAGAAGTTGCCGGGGGAGTTCATGGAGCAAATCGATTAGGAGGAAATTCGATTGCCGAAGGTCAAGTCTTTGGCCGAAGGGCTGGAATTGCCGCAGCAAAATTTTCAAAAAAAATAAAATATTCTCAACTGCCAAAAGAAGAAATGGAAAAAGAACAAACAAGAATATTTTCTTTTATTAATAGAAAAACTGGAATAATTCCTCATAAGGTGGAGGATAAGTTAAAACAAATAATGTGGGATAAGGTTGGTATTTTTAGAGATGAGAAAAAATTAATTGAAGCCAAAAAAGCTATCGCTAAATTAAAAATAGAATCGAAAAAAATGAAAACAAGGACAAGCCTTAAAGAAAGAAATCGTGATTTGCAGGATTGTTTGGAAATTGAAAATATGTTAAAGACCGCAGAATCGGTAGTTGACGCTGCTATCTTGCGTAAGGAAAGTCGAGGTGCTCACAGCCGAACCGACTTCCCAAAAGCGTTGGAAGAATGGCGAAAAAATATTGTTGTAAAAAATAAAAATGGAAAACTTGTTGCCAATATTATTGACGTTATAAAATGAAAATAAAATTTTTAATCTACCGATATAATTCAGCAAAAAAAAGTAAGCTGAAATACGACTCTTTTGATGTTCCTTACAGTAAAGGAATGACAGTTTTAGATGTAGTTACCTACATTTATAAACATATTGATTCAACATTAGCTTTCCGTTATGAATGCCGTCAGGGAATTTGCGGTACCTGCGGCGTAATGCTTAACAAAAAACCCGTTCTTTCTTGTTCAACTCAAATTGATTCAACTATTCAAACACAGATGATCGAACCATTAGCTAATTTCCCCGTAGAAAAAGATCTAATTGTAAACCTGGAGCCAGTCCTAAAAAGATATGAAAAAATAAAACCTTATTTAGATAAAGTTCATAAAGTAATCATCACAAAGAAAAAGTCTAATGAATCAAAAGCTTTTAGGAAATGTATTGAGTGTGGTTGTTGTATTGCCGGTGCGCCGGAAATTACCCAATCGGAAAAAGGCTGTATGGATCCGATGTCTCTGGTTAAGATTGCCCGTTATGTGACTGATCCACGTGATGGCCTCGATCGAAAAGCGATGGCCAAAAAAGCCGGTATCGACAAATACTCTGATGAGCTAGGAAAAAAATTAAATTTGGTTTGCCCCCGCGGAATTCCGATTGATGAAGCAATTAAATTATTAAAACAATGAAGAAATTAATCAAGAACGGAAAAATTATTACATCTGAAAGAGTTATTGAAGGAGATATTTTAATTGAAGACGGAAAGATAAAAAAAATTGGAAAAATAGATTCTAAAGTAGACGAAGTAATTGACGCTCTGGGAAAATACGTTTTACCTGGACTAGTTGAAGTTCACGGACATCTTAGAGAACCGGGATTTGAACAAAAAGAAGATATTCCACATGGTACAAGGGCGGGGATTGCTGGTGGATTCACATCTGTCATTGACATGCCAAATACTAAACCTCCAACTGTTACAGTCGATTTACTTCAGGACAAAATAAAAAAAATTTATCCAGGACGCTCTTACATAGATTATGCCTTTTTTATGGGGGTTTCAAAAGATCATCTTAAAGAAATAGAAAAAGTTGATAAAAAAGATATTGTTGGAATCAAGGTTTTTACGGCTGGACATGAGACAACTCCGACCACAATTCCCGATGATAAGACTTTATCTAAAGTTTTTGAGATTTTGGCTAAGCGGGGAATAAAAATCGCTGTCCATGCAGAAGACCAATTTTTAATTAATTATTATAATGAGGCTTTTAAGAAAACCGGTCGCACTGACGCGGGACTTTGGTCAGAAATTCGCCCGACTTCTGTGGTTGCCTCAGCGGCAGCCAGAGCAATTGCAATGGCTGATATTTATGGAACTGAACTTTATTTATTACATCTCTCAACTCCGGAAGAATTTGCATTAGTAGCTGCTGCCAAAAAAAGAGGACTAAAAGTTTACGGAGAATTGGTCGGCTATCAACTGATGTTTAATACGACTGACTATAAAAAATACGGAAATAAAATTAAAGTAGCACCGGCTCTCCGTACTCCGGAAGATCAAACAAAAATGTGGGAACTAGTTCGAAATGGCGGAATTGATGTTATCTGTTCAGAGCATACTCCTCACGAGTGGGAGACAAAAAATCAACCGGATATGTGGAAAGCGCAAGCGGGGACACCTGGAATTCAAGAAACATTACCTGCCTTAATTACCGGTTGGGTAAAACGATTTGGAGAGAAAACTTTAGAAGAAGGTCTTATGAAAATTGTAAAATATACTTGTGAAAACCCGGCCAGAATTTTTAATTTTGAAGGTAAGGGTGGTATAAAAATAGGGAATGACGCCGACTTAGTTTTAGTTGATACCAAAAATTATTGGACTGTTAAAAAATCCGACTTATTTTCCAAATGTGGTTGGTCGGCCTACGAAGGGATGAAATTATTAGGTCGTCCTTTTATGACATTTTTACGGGGAGAATTAGTTTATAATAATGGAAAAATAATTGGTCAGGCAAAAGGTAAATGGATTAATCATTAAAATTATGAATAATAAAATTCTGTACGGACCTCAGACTAAAGCTTCACTGGAGAATTTTCCATTTGATTATCATAAAGTTTTGAAAGAGTTTGTTTATGCGATGGTTCAGATTAAAAAAGCAGCCGCAGTGGCAAATTTTAAAGCCGGAAAAGTTGACAAAAAAATATCAGATAAAATTGTTTTTGCATGTAATGAAATAATAAATGGCAAATATGACGATCAGTTTGTAGTCTCCGCCCATCATGGGGGAGCCGGGACTTCCGTCAATATGTGCGTCAATGAAGTGATTGGGACTTTAGCCGGTGCTCATCCTAATGACCATGTTAACTCCAGTCAATCAACCAACGACGTTAATCCTTCAGCTCTTAAAATTGCTTCAATTAAATTGACAGAAAAACTTCTTGAAAGTCTACTTTATTTAATTAAAGTGATGGATGAAAAATCAAAAGAATATAAAGACGTCAGGAAGCTAGCCCGGACTCATATTCAAGATGCAGTTCCAACGACATTGGGGGCAGAATTTGGTTCTTATCGTGATATTTTAAAAAGAGATAAAAAAAGAATCGAAAACGCCTTGTCATATTTTTATGAACTGAATATGGGGGGAACGGCTATTGGAAATAAGATAAACGCTCCGGAAAAATATATTACGGAATTTTATAAAGAGATCCGTCAGGTGACAGGGATTAACAAACTGACTCCTGCGGACAACATGATGTCACAAACTTCAAGCGACTCTGATTTTTGTTTTTTGAGTACAGCCATAAATATTTTATGTCTTGATATTTCCAAGATGTCTATCGATTTTCGGTTTATGGCTAGTGGGCCAAAAGGGGGAATTGGGGAGATTTCTTTTAAAGAACTTCAACCGGGTTCATCAATCATGCCGGGAAAAGTTAATCCGGTCATTGCCGAGACGATGAATCAGACTTACTACATCGTTTCCGGTAAAAATTTAAGTATTCATCAGGCCGCCGAAGCCAGTCATTTGGAGTTGGGGATAATGCTTCCTGTCATCGCAGATTCTTTAATCACAGTTTTAAAATTAGTTGAAACAGCCCTAGTATTATTTGCCGATCGCGGTATTAAAAACATAGTTGTTAATCGCGAAAGATGTTTAGAACATCTAGAAAAATCCACTGCCTATTCAACTTTATTAACTCCTCGTCTTGGCTACGACGCCGTTTCAAAGATCGTCAAAGAAGCCGTTGCAACAGGAAAAACGATAAGAGAGATTGTTTTTAAAAAGAAATTGTTAAAAGAAAGAGAATTTAACGAATTGACTTCTAGAATCCTCAGTTAATTGTTTTGGAATTAAATATTGTTGCTAGATTTTATGCTGCCTTGAATTTAACCCTATAGTATTGTAAAATGTATTCATATGACAACTAATTACACAGGGCTAAAATATTCAAAAACCAGACGAATAATTAATGTTTTCCCCAGTCTATTTAGTGATCCGTATGAATTAGTTAGAGTTACAGGAAAATTCACATCTGACCCTGCTCCAAGACAGCCTGAAGAGCGATGTTTTATTTTACATCCAGACGGAATAGCCAGCTCGATAGATGACTATCATCGTAGAATCAAATCAACCTTATGTTTAGAAGATAAAGAAGAAGGCACAAAATATTTTGCCGGTAACAGGTTGACAGTGTCAATAAATGGAGCACGAGCCTTACAAAATGGTTTACTAACCGAAGGACAAATCATGATTATTGGAGCAGAAGACGGCGCTGATGGAGGAACAGGTGGGGACGCTTACATGGAGGTTGAATTCACGCCCCCTTCCTATCTTTCACGCAGATAGATTAGGAACTTAAATCAATACAAGAATTGCTAACAATTCACGTCTAATTTTAAAGTTTTTTAACTAATCTTTATCATTTATCGTCTAGCGAAAATATTGAAATTTGTGATAAACTATTCAGAGTTATTATAAATTTAATATTTTTTTATGGACAATGTTGTTGATATCTTGAAAAAAGTTGGAGCTCTTATTACTGATAGTCATATCGTTTTAACATCAGGAAGACACACAGCTGCCTATATTAACCCTGATAAAATATTACCTCATACTAAGATTAATTCCCAATTAGGTAAAATGTTTGCAGAAAAATACAAAAATAAAAACATCGAAATTGTAATAGGCCCTGCTTATGGCGGCATTATTTTTTCTCAATGGGTGGCCTATCATCTTTCCAAACTAAGAAAAAAAGAAATACTAGGAATTTTTACAGAAAAAACAGCCGATAAAAACCAAATGTTTGAAAGAGGATTCGATGAACTAGTCAAAGGTAAAAAAGTTTTAATAGTTGAAGATGTTACCGCAACTGGTTCTTCTGTAAAGAAAGTTATTGTCTCTGTTAATAAAGCAGGAGGTAAAGTGGCGGGAGTGAGCGTTATAGTTAATCGTGATCCTGTGAAGGTAAACTCCAAATCAATAGGAGCTCCTTTTACAGCTTTGACAGTGCTAAGCATTGATTCTTATGAAGAGAAAAATTGCCCCCTATGTAAAAAACAAATTCCTATTAATATAAAAGTCGGTCATGGGAGAGAATATTTATCAAATAAAAAATAATATGACCTTTCAAGAAAAACTGGATAGAATTGTTAAGAAAAATAAGTCGTTGGTTTGTGTAGGGTTGGATTCAGACATTAACAAGATTTCTACCGGAGTTAAAAAATATCCAATTTCAAATCCGACTGAGCAGTATTTATCCCAGCTTTCGTTCAATAAGAACATCATTGAAGCCACTGCCGACCTTGTTTGTTCATACAAGTTGAACACTGCCTTCTATGAGTCTATAGGACATGAAGGAGTTAATGCCTTAAAAGACACTTGTGATTATTTAGTGAAGAAATACCCGGAAATTCCAATAATCATCGATGCGAAAAGAGGGGATATAGGCAACACAAACAATGGCTATGTTCAATTTATTTTCACATACCTTGGAGGAGACGCAGTAACAGTACATCCTTACTTAGGCGAAGAGGCTATAAGACCGTTTTTAGACTGTAAAGATAAGGGTGTTATTATATTATGTCGAACTTCAAATAAAGGTGCCGGTGAATTTCAAGACTTATTAGTTGACGGCAAGCCTTTGTACAAAATCGTCGCTGAAAACGTTGTCAAAAAATGGAATAAGAACAAAAACTGCATGTTAGTAGTTGGGGCTACCTATCCTGATGAGTTGAAAGAAGTTCGTAAAATCGTCGGGGATATGACCTTGTTAGTTCCAGGAATTGGCGCTCAGGGAGGCGATCTTGAAGCGACTCTTAAAGCAGGTCTGAATTCTAAAAGACAAGGACTGATGATAAATTCTTCCCGTGGAATCATCTTTGCTGAAAATCCAAGGGACGAAGCGATGAAATTGAGAAATGACATTAATAAATTTTTATGATTTTTGACAAGGTAGTAATTCAATCAGGCAAAGAAGGTAAAAAAATCGACGTCGCTCCAGTTCTTCTAGACCCTGATAGTTTCTTCGGTGAACGTGAAGTAGATTTCTTGATTAAGTTTAAAGACACTTATACAAAAATTATTGGCAAATACCATGGTCAGTTTGGTACCTGGAATATTAAAACCCTTGAAAAAAATCAAATATTTATTTTAGAGAACTATTATGATAATGCAAAATATTTGATGGATAAGATTAATGTAATTGCCCAGAAAATCGTTTTTAACTCAGTGTTTTATCACGATACAGGGATTGCTCAAGAATATTTTGATCTTGCCAAAGAAGGCTACGATTTACTTACAAAACACGAAAAACATTTTAAGATTGAAGATAAGAATCTGCCGGCAATCAGTTTGGAGAGGGCGGGACTAGTGACGACCCGACTAGCCCTTGGCAAAAGTAAAAACGCTAAACTTAAGAATGAAATTAGGGTTGTGACAAAGAGAACTCACCTAAAAGGGGAGCCAACGACGAATCTTTCAGTGACGGTTTTATGGCGAGATCGCGAACAATTAAAACAAATTAATAACAAATCAATTTTAATTAGTGATTTTGTTAATCCAGCTTCGGGTGCCTCAAGCGCAGCCTTTATTTTAGCCGCCGAAAAGCTAGGGATAAAGCCAAGTAAAATCTTTCATAGATCGGTTAGTCTGACTCAAGCAGGTGTTTTATTGATGAAGAAAGCTTTGATGGAGTTGAATATAGAATCGGTCTTCTATAGTGTCGGAGTTGCCTCAGAACTCAGTCCGAACTACTATTTAGTAGGTAACCGTGCCGTCGCCGACGCCGGACATATTCTTCGCCATTTCTTGCCAAATATTTAAACAGTTAAACGGTTAAAACTTAAACGGTTAAAAAAACTTTTAAAACTTAAACCTTAAACAAACTTAAAATTTAGTGTTTAATGTTTAATAGTTTTTTTAGGTTCTAACAGTTTAATGTTTAACAGTTTATCAATATAGCAATTGTCTTTTTAATTTTTTTCTGTTAACATTTTTTCCTATGTACACACCTTCTCAAAAAATTCTCGAAAATTACGCTAAAGTAATGATTGATTTTGCGCTTGGGAAGGGGAAAGGTGTTAAGAAGGGCGAAGTTGTCTATCTACAATATGATTCGGAAGCTCTACCGTTAGCACTTGCTGTTTACAAAAGAATTTTAGAAAAAGGTGCTCATCCGATGGTTAAAGGAATTGAAGAAAGCTTTCAAAAGGCAATGTATGAAGTTGCCAGTGATGATCAACTTAAGTTTTTCCCGAAAAATTACAGTAAGGCTTTAATTGAAACGATCGATCATAGAATCTATCTTATTGCTCCGACCGATCCTTTCTTACTTAAAAATATTGACCCAAAAAAAGTTATGGTCAGTAATAGTGGTGATAAGCGGTTACTTCGAAAATGGCTTTTTGAAAAAGAAGATCACGGGAAATTAACTTGGACCTTATGTCTTTATGGAACGGAAGGAATGGCACGTGAGTCAAATTTATCTTTAAAAGATTTTTGGCAAGAAATTATTAACGCCTGTTTTTTGGACGCAAAAGATCCAATAAAAGTTTGGGAAAAAACATTTAGAGAAATTAATGAATTAAAGAAAAAATTAAACGATCTTCCGGTTGACACATATCATATGATTTCTGAAAAGACGGATCTATATATTAAACTTGGTGAAGGAAGACGTTGGCAGGGCGGGGGAGGAGCCAATATCCCATCATTTGAAATATTTACGTCTCCAGACTGGAGAGGTATTAATGGAAAAATATTTTTTAACTTTCCGTTATACCGCTATGGGAATATCATTGAAAATATTCAACTGGAATTCAAAGATGGAATTGTAATTTCAGCAATGGCTGACAAAAATGAAAAGCTTTTGATTGAGATGATTAAACAAAAAAATGCCAACAAAATTGGGGAATTTTCTCTAACCGATAAAAGATTTTCAAAAATTTCTAAGTTTATGGCTAATACCTTGTATGATGAAAATTTTGGAGGAGAGTTTGGTAACAGTCATCTGGCAGTTGGTACCTCCTACCATGATTGTTATAATGGTGACATAAAAAAAATGAAAGAATCCGACTGGGAACGATTGGGGTTTAACGAATCAGTTGAGCACTGTGACATTATTAATACCAATCCAAAGACAGTTGAGGCAATCATGAAAGACGGGACAAAAAGAGTCATTTACAAAAATGGTTTATTTGTGTTATAACTAGCTTATGCGTCTTTTAAACATCTTAAAAGAAAACGATATTATAAAAGTATCTCCAGAAGACCACCTTTCTAAAGTTTTGAGTAAACTATCAACTTCGCACGACGCTGCCTTTGTCTTTGATGAAAAGGATAAATATATGGGCATTGTTAGCCCATATTTTACAATTATTAAAACATCCCTTCCCGGTAATACTAAAGTTGAGCACTGCTTAATGCATACGGCAAAGGTTTATCTTAATTATCCATTATCAAAAGTATGTCAGTTATTTATTGAGTCAAAAATTCATTATTTACCGGTTTTTGATCTATCTGAAAAATTCTTAGGAATTATTTCCGCTCGCAGAATATTATCTTATTTTAAGGATCAATCGATTTTTAAAGTTTCTGTTGAAAAAATTATTAATAAAAGATGGCAGGGTTTAATTACCGTATTTGAAGACGATACAATCACTCAGGCAATTCATCTTTTTAAAACCAAGAAAATTTCTAAATTAATTGTCATCAATCATGAGAGAAAGCTAAAAGGAGTTTTAAGTTATTACGATTTAATTAAATTAATGATTAGCCCAAAATATTCCAGTCATCATGGAGAACGGGGTAATGAAAAAATAAGCCTTTATAATTACAGGGTAAAAAATTTTGCTAAAAGTTATGTCTTAACTTTATCTAAAGAAAGACATTTAATTGAAGTTATAAATCTAATTGTTAATAAAAAAATTGGCAGCGTCATTATAGTTGATAAAGACAGACGACCCTTGGGAATTATTACCACTAGAGATATCTTGCGTTTTTTTATTGATAACGAAAAATTTGCTTTTATCAAGTCCCTCAACCCGTTTAAAAAAATATTTAAAAAATGACTTACGCAAAATACTGGGCGGTTTTTTTGTATATTTTGATTGTGTTTATGGGAGTGAGTGTTCCATATTTTTCATTAATTGTAATTGGTATTGCTTGGTCAGTATTCAATGTTAATTTAAGATTAATTATCTTACTTATTTTGGCATTAGCGATTTTTCTTTTTCAAGGGTTTAGTCTTATCACCTATCCGTTCCTAGCTATTTTTGCAGCACTGGGAACAAGATATCTAATAGATTATAAAATTAGTATAAACGGCAAATACATATCATATCCAAAAATTTTTAGCCATATTTTTATATGGATTTCAGTTGCGATATTAATACTTTCTCCTAAATTATTTTAAATCCTGTAGTGCCTCTTGAAGACTTTTATATTTATGTTGATAGGGTATATTTTTATCTAATATATTTGTGATCCAAAAAACTTTTACTTGCCCCGCGTAGCCTTGGCGAAGTGGGGACTTTTTTAATTTCTGCACAATATCCCAATTATCTTCAATATAAATATCAAGATTCAATTTTTTTATCATTTTTTCTTTAAACTCATTTGGTTGCAAATCATCTTTATTTTGATAACATTTCTCAAATATTGAATCTGCATTAATTTTTTTTAACCAAGTTTCATAATCTTTTTTTAAAAAACTGTATCGTCCAGTAATGATATAGGCTTTAATTTTTTTAGCTTTAACTAGATCATTAATATATTTAATTCCTGGGTCAATTTTAAAGCTAGTTTTGTGGAGAAGATAAAAAAGAAACTGTTCTATCTTAGACTTGGGAAAATAAAAGGATTCCGACTTTTGTTTCAAAAAAAATGATTTAAGTGGCTTAAGCAACTTAGCAATTGGCCGAATAAATCTTATTGGGTTATATAAAATAACTCCATCCATATCAAATCCTACTTTTAATATTTTTTTCATATCGTTTTATGTCATCCCCTTGAAGAAGGGGATCCAGTGCTTTATGTCTGGATTCCCGCCTTCGCGGGAATGACAAGACAGAAATAAGTTAATATGATAACATAATAAATTATGAAAGTATTAATTACGGGGGGCGCGGGTTTTTTAGGACTTCATCTTGCTCGTTTTTTTT
>Ga0265292_1002353_pt1 | contig 13272 bp, 12 predicted proteins | sample Munlanlewell296A_FD_189080 | JGI IMG/M metagenome (GOLD analysis project Ga0265292, IMG submission 189080) | Leachate microbial communities from a municipal landfill in Southern Ontario, Canada - Leachate well 296A | ecosystem: Engineered > Solid waste > Landfill > Unclassified | place: Canada...
TGAACAATTGGGTATGTGTAATTCTTAGATAAATCCATATCTTTATCACAAATAATATAATCAGGATAATTTCTCACTATTGAGAGTTTTAACTGTGAGTAATATAAAACTGCGTAAGCCATATCACATGGGTAAACTTTTAAACTGTTATTTTTATTAGCGTTGGAAAGTAACCATTCTGTAGCCTCTTTATAAGACGCACCCCAATAATCTGTGTCATATTTTCCAGAGGCACCCTTTAACCCTCCGACAAGTCCATTAAAGTACACGTACTCATACGGATGTAATGTTATATAGTTTGAAACAATATCCACTGATCCTAGAAGGACAAAAATAATTAATAAATATTTAAAGTACTTGTGATTACTGCTTAGTAATTTAAACAATTCTATTATTGTAAGTAAACTTATGAACGTGATTATAGGTATTAGAAAAAGAAAATGTCTCAAACCGTTATAAATAACTGGGTGCATTACAAAATACCAAAAAATATTCACCAGAAAAGAGATTATCAAGATATCATAAAGGTCTCTTTTTTGTTTCCTATACATAAATATAAGTGGGGAAAATAAAAAGGGTATTAGATACAGTAGAGGTGTAGTTATTGTGATCCATACTGGGAGATAAGATGTGGGTCTTTGGTCTTTAGTAATAAATTCTCCCTTATATAACATTTTGTTATTCCAGTAACTAAAGTTTATTGTGCTACTTACTAGTGTTTTTGCACCTTCTTTTATACCGTTGTTAAATATTGGCAGTGAGATTATCGTTATAGTTACGGCTGTTAAAAAAATGAAGAACCCCTCTAGCCCAAACTTTAAAAGTGTTTTTACCTTTAAATTGTTGGTGTCCTTTACGAATGATAAAAAGTAGATAATATATAGGGATAAACCAATTAATCTGTAAGTTTGGGCAATTCCAAATAAAATTCCAAGAACTATAATCTTAACTAGAGTTGAGGTATTATATTTACGAAATAGATATATAGCTACTATGCTGAGAAAAAATATTATTGCGAATGGAACATCCTTTGGGTTAGCCGGTATATCTCCAAATAGTCTTGGTGTGAGCACAAGTGCTATAGGACCGCTTAATGCAATCAATAGTTTCCTATACTCAATGTACAGTAAAATATAGGAAATAATGAAAATAGGAAGTGCAAACAGCATATTTAATAAGTGAAACTTTTCATAAGAGTTTTCTGGGTTGAGTAAATTAAATAGGGCTAGGGGAGCACGGAAATACGTACTATTTTCTGGTAGGTGTCTTGATTCAATATCCAAATCTTTAGGTGTATTGCCAGTAGTATAGTATTCAAGCAATGCCTTTCCACTTCTGTACTCAACCCTTTCATCACTTGTAATTCCGTAGTTTTTATAAGTTAGTAGAGTAAACGAGGAATAGGTAACAGTTATTATTATGATTCCCAATAAGAATTCATGTTTTTTTATCACCGCCCAAATTATACTATGTTTGAAATTAAGGTTAGAAATAAATTAAAAAAAAGAAGAGTTAAAACGTAATTAAAGAAACATTATTAGTATGGTATTTTTTGGCTGAGCATGCCGGTCTAGAACCCCGACAGCAAAATTTGCACGTTCTAGCTGACTCTTATCCAAAGTGAATTTCTTAGATAATAAAATGGATAAATAGCTAATATTTTGTAAGTACCTTGTAGAAAGATATTTAATAATCTATATCTAAAAAAATTAATATTCTTTAAATATTTAAACTTTATTGGAAACGAAAACTCAAAATTAGTAAATCCAAAAGTTTTTAGAAAATCTACCCATTCCCTCTTTGCCTTTAAGTTTATATGTCCCATTTCCCTCTTTTGACGTTCTTTAGAATCAAAAAGAACGAAGATTGGTGAATGTGTATTTGGAACTACAATAAATAAACTACCGTTTCTATTTAACTTGGTTTTTAAGTCTTTTAGCAAAATCTTAAGATTCTCATCATATATGTGCTCAATGACACTTGCTAAGATAACAAAATCATACTTATTATCTGGTGCTTTATAGTTGTATTTTAGATAGAAGTTATCGTAGTATTTTCTCCCTTTAATCTTAGCTTCCTTGGATATATCAACACCATCTATTAGTATGTCTAATTTAAAGATTTTTCTGAGGTAATAAGCTGTTTTACCCATACCACAACCGAAATCTAGTACTGTTTTGTAATTATTCTTAACTATTATTTCTTTTATTACTTCAACAAAAGGTTCATACACTATTTCCTTATAGTTTTTCCAACTTTCATCCGCTAATCGTTTGTTTAATTTTATGTCAGTACCCATTAGATTTTATTATAAGTCTTTATGCTAGTTAATCTCAGATTTCTATCATGATATTATTTTTCAAAATGGCTGGGAACAGTGGACAAAGTTCGAACCTATTTTATTGACAGCGAGGTTGACGTTTAAAAGTGTATTCTCCAGCTTATTAAGCAGTAAAATAACGTATCCTGGTGTCACCTGGTAACACGTGGTAAGAGATATATGAAAAGTCGCATATTTCTAAATCTCAGAAAATATTCGTTATCGAACAACCTCAGCTTTGTATGTATCGAATACTTTTAGAGAAAGTATCTGCTCTTTTGAAGTAATATTTGATCTGTAACTTACATCAAATTTATTTGGAAAACTAAACTTTACACTTTTCACACCATTAATTTTCTTTAATTCATCAGTGATTAATGGTGCGTGACCAGGACAAGGGATATTAACTTCTAAGACTAAAAGGTTTTGTGAGTTTTCTACCTGATTATACGATTTACCAGCTACAGTAGGTGAACTGGATTTTGCATCGATATTTGCAGCTAGAGGAAAAACCACCATAAAAAGAATTAGATTAACAGATATTGTAGTTCCATAAAGAATCGAGAGGTATTTCCACTTCTTTTTAACTCCCTGGATCGATAGAATCTTATTCTTCTTCAAATAAATCGTTGCTGAAATTGTTGCAAAAAGTGAGGACAAAAGAATAAGAAGATAAAATAGATAGGGGTTGAGTAGTAGTGGTTTTAAGAGTGTAGACGCTGTTGTTGCACCTAAAACAGTAAGAACTATGAAAAGAATACAAAAACTATGAGGGACTAAGCCGTATAAAATCCCAGACAACACTCCTCTGCTATCCTTTTTAGTTTCGTTTTCCTTGCAACAACTTTCTTGGTTATTAAGTTTTTCATTTTTCATAATTGTTTTAATCCTTATAACTTTGCCCTTTTAAGGAACATTGCATTAGCAACTACTATAATTGAGGAAGCACTCATTAGGACTGCGCCCCACTCAGGTCGTAGCACTATACCCCAGGGGAAGAATAATCCAGCAGCTGCAGGAATAGCTAAAACATTGTATCCTGTTGCCCAACCTAGATTTTGTTTCATTTTCATGTCTACTTTTTTACTTAACACAATTGTTTTTACAATATCTAATGGATTGCTTTTTACTAAGACGATTTCAGCTGATTCGATAGCAACTGATGTACCCGCACCAATGGCAATACCAACATGTGCCTGGGTCAATGATGGTGCATCATTAATACCATCACCAACCATACCTACAACGTAACCTTTATCTTGAAGCTCCTTTACCTTTTTAACTTTATCTTCAGGCAACACTTCGGAGAAAACTGTATCAATTCCTAGTTCCTTACCGACCTTTTCGGCAATTTCTTTTTTATCCCCAGTCAACATAGCTACTTTAATCCCTAAACTGTGGAATTCCTCAATAGCTTGTTTACTTTCTGGTCTGACTGTATCACTAAGAACGACTGATCCTATCAACTTATCGTTCTGAGCTACATATACAATTGTTCCTGTATCTTCCGAGGTATTTGGAACATCAATATTTTCTGCTTTCATCATTTCCAAATTTCCGACAGCTATTTGTGTATTGATAATTGTTGCCTTAGCACCCTTTCCAGGTACAGCCTTAAAGTTGGTAGCAGGTGGTAAATCTAATTTTCGGTTTGAGGCTTCTTTCACAATTCCCTTGGCTATAGTGTGCTCGGAATGAGTTTCTATAGAAGCAGCTAGTTCTAAGATTTTATTCTCAGTAATGTTTGATAATTTAGAGATGCTGGTTACCCCAAACTCACCTTTTGTAAGAGTCCCAGTCTTATCTAATATGATGTAGTCTAGATTTCTAGCAGTTTCTAAACCTCGCATATCCCTTACTAAAATTCCATTCTTGGCCGCTAGAGCAGTAGTAATGGTTGTAACTGTTGGAATGGCTAAACCTAATGCATGTGGACATGTAATAACAATAACTGTTATTGCCAAAGTTGAAGCGAATACTACCCCTGATGGATTTATGAAAAACCAATATATAAAAGTTATGCTGCTAACAACAATTGCAACTATAGTTAGCCAGTTAGCGGCTTTATCTGCTAATTTTTGAACATTGGGTTTTGTATTTTGTGCTTTACGGATGAGGTCCATTATTTGTGATACCGCAGATTCAGCACCAGTTTTTGTTACCTGAATAGTTAATGACCCGTCATTATTAATCGAACCGCCAATAACTTCATAGCCAAGTTTCTTGCTCACTGGTATCGACTCACCTGTAACCATAGACTCATTAACGGAGGACTCACCTTCAACGACAACTCCGTCAGCAGGAATCTTTTCTCCTGGACGAACAAGAATAGTATCTCCTTTTTGAAGAGTGCTTGTTTCAACATCTTCAATAATTTCTTTACCATTGGTTTTTACTAATTTGTGGGCTTGCGTTGGGATAAGTTTTGCAAGTTCCTTTAACATACCACCAGTCCCAACAACCGCTCTCATTTCCAACCAATGTCCTAAAAGAAAAACAGTTGCTAACGTTGAAATTTCCCACCACATTGGTTCCCCAGGAAAAAATATTGTTGCAGCTACGGAAAATAAATATCCAGCTGAAAGAGCAAGGGATACTAACGTCATCATACCCCAATTTTTGGAAAGTAATTCTTCCTTAGCTGCCTGAAAGAACGGCTTGCCTCCGAAATAAATGATGAAGGTACCTAATATGAATAGGATAATGTCACGTCCTGCGAACTCTATATTATAACCAAGCATGTTTCCTAATTGTGGAGAAAGGGCCAATACAAGAATTGTTATAGGAAGTGTTATAAGAAATCTACGTTTGAAATCCATAGCCATCATTCTGTGGTGTTCCATTGGATCCATTCCCGCATGGTGACCAGCATGTGAATGAAATTCTTCGTGACCCTTGTTTTCAATGTTAGATTTTATCACCAAATCCATACCACATTTTGGGCATTTACCAGGTTTATTTTGTTGAATATCCGAATGCATCGGACAGATATAAGTTTCCATAGTTTTATTAATCTCCGACATATTTTTTAGGATTCTGCGTGAATTTGTGCATACAACCCGATGCACAGAAATAATATTTATTTTTACCAATACTTTTACTAAAACTGGCTGTTTTTGGGCTTAAACGCATACCACAAACTGGATCAAGTACCAAAGGGACTAACTCATTAATATCACTTGCTAGATATTTACATAGAACGTTTCCTTTATATCGTTGTAGGAGTACTGAACGTATTAAGTCGCATGCTTTTATAAAATTTAAGTCAGATATTGTGTAATAAATCTCTTTGCCATCCTTTCTTGTTTTAACAATTCCCTCATGTCTTAAAACCATTAGGTGTTGGCTCAAGTTTCCTTGGGGAAGATAAAGCATCTCTCGGATTTGGTTAACAGTCAGCTCTTTGTCTCTTAATAGATTTATTATTTCCAACCTTTTGGGGTTAGAAAGTGCCTTATGCAATTTTGCATTTATTTCAAACATTTCATTAAACATATTCGTTATTTCGAATATATCATTAGGAAAATGTTCTGTCAAGGTAACCTATCGAAACGTTCGTTATTGTTACCAGTTTATAAGGTTCGAACCTAGAAATTGAAGGTCTAAATACTGCGTATTTCTAATATAAACCGTCATTTTTATCAGAAAAATATTCAAAAGAAATTAAATGAGTAGGGACAGAGTTCGAACCTGAAAGGGAGAATGGTTTGACAACAAAACTAACACTCTCCATGTTCACTCACTCTTACTGGCTGAGCATATAGATCAAGAACTTGTCCGTTTTTTAAGTATTTTATATTATTGAAACCATTATTTATTACCAATATAATGTAAAAAGATGAAACCATTATCTGCTCTGAAAGCTTCTGATTTTGCGAATATTAAAATGGTATCTTTTGATGTGGATGGTGTGTTGGTAGAAAAAGGTACAGAGATTTTTGAGGTGCAGGATGTAGAAAAAGATAACGTGCTTATTATGAAAACCAAGCGTATTTCCCCCGAATTAGTTAAAAAACTTACCAGATTAAAAAAATATGTACATATTAATATTTCATCAGGCAGAAGTTTAATATATTTAGTCGAGGTTTTTAATCCGATTTTGTGGGACAATGCGAGTTTACAAAGTGAAAACGGATTGTTTACTTTGATTGCAGGAAAAGTAATTCAAAATACCAATTTAACTTTTGAAGAATTAGCAATGCTTAGGAAAATTCGTAAGGAAATTTATAAAATGATGGAAGATAATTCAAATATTAGAGGATTTGAACCTAAACAGTTTTTAATTAGCGTACATTGTTTTAAAGAAGAACCTGCAATTGGAGAATTAGTAAAAAGGTTAGATGTTAATAAGGAGTTCGGTATCAAATGGAGCAGTGAGGCATATAACATTTTTCCTAAACGCGTTTCAAAAGGCACTGGTTTAAAAGAGCTCACAAAGTTATTAAATATAAATTTATCTCAAGTTCTTGTTGTTGGTAATGATCCCAATGATAAAGAGGCCGTAGATGGTTCGGGTATTTCTGTTACAACCAGCCCAGATACTTTGACGGCTGATTATTATACCGAAAGCAAATCTGACCTTGGTGGTAAGGTTCTAGTTGATCGTTTATTAGAGATTTTTGAATAAAAATGGAACAAGATAATTTAAAAAAAAGTTTGGGTATCGCCTTTGATTCTGTAGATAGCTTGATTGACCAGTGTTACCAGGCTTGGCAGGAAAGCCGTAATGTTCACTTTGATAAAAAATATGAAAAGATTGAGAATATTGTAGTTTGTGGCATGGGAGGATCTTCATTACCTGCTCATATAATTAGTTCGGTATTTAATATTAAAGTTCCAATTTATATTTGCGAAACTTACACAGTCCCTTTATGGGCCGGTAAGAATACTCTTGTAATTCTTTCATCATACTCGGGTAATACTGAAGAAACTTTAAGTTGTGGAGCACAAGCAAAAGAACGCGGTTGCCTGATTGCAGGTATAACAAGTGGGGGAAAATTAAGAGAATTTCTTGATGAGTTACATGTTCCTTTTTACCACTTCAACCCGAAATTCAACCCCAGTAAACTACCGAGGTTTGGTATCGGTTATGGGATTTTTGGGCAATTAGGTTTATTAAGTAATCTTAACCTTATCAATGATTACAGCGGTGAACAGCTGGATTTACAATTAGCAGATTCTATCAAGCATTTAACCCTTTGTTTTGATTCCATCGTCAATTCTGCCCAGGAATTCGTAAATAAAGCCAATGGGGATATTTTAGTATTATTTTCATCCGAGCATCTTAAAGGAAATGGGCATACATTTACTAATCAGATCAATGAAACCTCCAAAACATTGTCATTTTGCGCTGAATTGCCTGAAGCGGATCATAATTTGATTGAAGGTCTTAAAAAATTGCAGATCGGTATAATAGTTTTATTTATCGAATCACAAAATTATCCCATCCGTATACTTGAAAGATTTGATATTACTCGGGAAATAATCAATGAAGATGGGTATAAAAGCTATGTTTATAAGGTTAACAAGGGATCCTTAATGCAGGAGATGCTTGAAGTTCTCCTTTTTTCTAGTTTTTCCAGTGTAAAACTCGCTGAACATAATAACACGGACCCGCTGGCAATACCTTCTATTGATTATATTAAAAGTAAATTGTCATTGACGGAGCTAAAATAATTAGTGATGACTGTCAAAAAGGTAGAAATTGAAGACATGCTAGGGGATGAGGATAAGAAGGTTAAATTTGTTAGAGCAGTAGAAAATCCTATTATAAAACCATTAAGCTCAAGTCCATGGGAAAGTAAAGCTACTTTTAACCCCACGTCATTATATATAAATGAAAAATTTCACATTGTTTATAGAGCAATGGGAGAGGATAACACATCGGTTATGGGATACGCCACGAGTCCTGATGGAATTCGTATTGATTACAGGTCACTCGATCCGATCTATGTACCTCGTGAACCATTTGAACAAAAAAATGTATCGGGCGGCAACTCGGGATGTGAGGATCCGCGTCTTACTAAAATAGGAGATAAGATTTACATGTGTTATACCGCATATAATTCAATAAACCCTCCTCGTGTGGCATTAACCTGGATTAAAAAACAGGATTTTCTGGATAGAAAATGGAATTGGTCAAACCCTGTACTAATTTCTCCTCCGAATTTAGATGATAAAGATGCATTTGTTTTTCCACAAAAGTTTAAAGGCAAATATGTCATTGTTCATAGAAGTGGTGAGGATATGGACTTGGTGTTCCGCGACTCCTTGGATTTTGAGGAAGATGAGTGGCTTGAAGAATACAGTTGGATTGTTCCCCGTAAAGGTTGGTGGGATAGCAAGAGAATTGGTGCTGCAGGACCTCCCGTTAAGACGGAAGATGGATGGGTACTTCTTTATCATGGGGTTTCCGAAGATGATATTTACCGTCTTGGTGCTCTTTTGTTAGATTTAGAAAATCCGGTTAAGGTGCTTGGACGGACTGATGATCCTATTTTTGAACCTGAAATGCCCTACGAAAAGGAAGGTATAGTGAATAACGTTGTGTTTCCGTGTTGTGCTACTTTATTAAAAGGTCAGCTTATAATTTTTTATGGTGCTGCAGATACAGTAGTTGGTATGGCAAAGATTGATATAAAGAAGCTTTTGAGAGTGTTAAAAGATCAAAGTGTTAATACCATATATTAGAATATAATTTCAGTATTTTTTAGTGACGTGCGTATTCTCTGTAAATGATCTTCCTTAATAGGATTATTTTTTAAATTCAATATCTCTAAATTTGTAAGATTCAAAATTTCATTTGGGAACTCATCAATATCATTATCCGAAAGGTTAAGTTCCCTTAAATTCTCAGATTATTTCAAATACATAATAATTAATGGAACAAAAGAAGAAAAGACAAGCGTTTTTGAGGCACCTGGGTCTATGTTTTTTACGTATACTTTGGCTGAGCATGTCGGTCTAGAACCAGCTGAGAGTACTAACATTCTTATAGAATAATCATCGAAAATTGAATTAACACAAATTTTCAACTAATCTATTTAAAAAAGATATTTAAATAATGAAATATTCCCTCAAATAAAGAAACCACATAAAAGGGTTTTTTAGAAACCAGTCTAACAGTAGCCGTCTGTCCGGGAGCCACCGAAATTTTTCCGTCAGTAATTACCCCATTATCTACCTGTAACATGCTATTTTCTTTAGTAATCGGAATAAGGTTGCCATCAACACAGATGTTAGTTATTGAAGATGTGTTGCTGGTGTCTTGATTGGGCATTTGGGCGGTAAATATGTAAGACTTCAAGTTTTGATCATATGACATGATAAATTGAGTATTCCATGCAGAAAAATGTTGAAGACCTCCTTTCCCACCACCTGTTCCGCCTCCCGTTGCTTCTCCTAAAGCAACCCTTGGAGTATATAAATAAGGAATAATAAGTAATACTAGTAAAATAGTTATTAAAGAAAGAACACTTAACCTTTCTTTGTGCGTGAGTTTTAATCGAGCAATAATATCTCCCATAAAAAGAAATAATGGAACCAGTAAAAAAAGATAGGTCATCAATCCCGGAATCACATTTACTATAAGGATCTCATTGGTATTGATTAGTCCTGGACAAATAGATAATTCTATTTTTTTATATAAAGTTAAATTATTTAGATAGAAACCTACACACCCAATGGAAACAAGTAAACCATCAAAAACAAGATGATAACGGCGGTTTAACAACAGATATAATGCTAAAAAAAGATTTGGTAACCCCAAAATAATATACGGACCAAATAAAAGCAATGGAGAAACACTCACTATCAGTAGTACTCCAACAAGTTTACGAAGGCGTATCTCTACCCTGGTTGCTCTACTTCCTTGCTTTTCCTCCTGCTCTATTTTTATTTTATCTACAACTTTCCTTTGTGAAAAAATATCGTGTACAGTTTTTATAATTCCAAACAAAAAAGTAAAAACACAAAGTAATCCAATAACAAAAGCAATTGTATTAGTTACTTGATTATCAATAACCTGACGATTTCCTAATGTGAAAAAGTCCAATAAGAAAATAAACACTGCTAAGACTATTAAATGCCAGCCTTTAATTTTCATAAGAGTTTTTCTTAATTGTAGCAAAAAATTTTGTTGAAAAATGGCGAGACCGTTCTGGCTAAGCACTGGGGTCTAGAACCATTATATTCTCCAGGCTACCATGGCTGAGCATATCGGTCTAGAACCTATTCCCTTTTACTTGGTAAACGTACCCTCGCTCACCTCTAAAAATTTGTTATATATTTGTATCAACTCCTTTAATTTTGGTGGGATCTCAGGAAACTTTAAGTTATCAATTTGGACTAAGGGAATGATTTTTGCGCTTGTGCAAGTTAAAAATGCACCGTCAAAATTTTCCAACTTGCTAAAAGGAATAGTTTTCTCCTTAACAACAAATCCACTTTTTTTAGCAGCCGCAATTACAGTCTGTCTTGTTACACCTTCTAATACCTTTTCTTTTGGAGGCGTGGTAAGAGTTGTGCCTTTAATGGCAAAAAAGTTAGTTCTGGAACCTTCTAAAACGTTGCCTTTATCGTCAAGAAATAGTATATCGTAATGTCCTTGTTTGCTGGCTTTCGTGTAGTACAAATAACTCTGTAGCATGTTTAGCGTTTTGGCGTTTGGTAAAGAGCGCTCGTATTGGATAGTCTCTACCGTTGCACCAGTGGAATACAATTTTTTGTCTGGAAAGAGAGGAGCAAGAGGCAGAATAAAAAGGAGGGCATCCTCAGCTTCTTTCCCACCAATTAAGAGTATCTTTATGTTGCAGTTTTCAACACTATTCTTTTGGACGACTTCTTGAATGTATAAGTTGATTTTTAGGGGCGTAAATATGTGTTTAAGGTCAATAATCTTTGCCGATTGTAGTAACCGTTCAATATGTTGTTTTGCAAAATATAGTATCTTATTTCGAACTTTTAGGGTTTCATATACCCCAAAACCATATTGATAAGCAATGTTTTCCAAAGAAATTGTTGCGTCAGATAAAGGTAATAGTATTCCGTTTTTGGAAAAGTATTGAATAGTCATATTTTAGTAGGCGGCCCGTCTTTTAAAACTTTCTTCCCAATGAGAATCTTATTTTTGAAAACCACTCTTTCAGCAACTGCTTTCTTCATATCAATATAATAACACTGTGCAGAAACTGGAATAACACTAACAAAGGAAAGTCTGTTTTGGCTGGGGGATAGGGACTCGAACCCCAATTATCGCATCCAGAGTGCGACGTCCGACCCTTAGACGATCCCCCAATATTTTCAATATACTCTAAACTTTATCAGATTTTTAAATCTTGCGACCTCTGATTTTCTTCTTAATCGAACATAGTATGTTCTTATTTCCGGATGAAACCCTAGAATGACTAAACTATCAGCAACAAACTTCAAAAGACTATCATTTCTGTTTGAAAATTGGAAGTTATATGTATATGTTTTCAAATGGATGGAAAGAGAACCTTCCGCTTCAAATAGACCTCTTAGTATGGAAACTAAGTAGCCCTTATTTTGTGTTATCCAAGGCGGTATCTGGATTGCCAAATCTTTTCTGCTCCCGCATGGTACCTCAATCCTTTTTGAGATATATTTTTGGTAAATGCTTATTCTAACAGAGTTAGTTTTTGTTGCTTTGCTAACCGTAGGTTGCTTGTGGAATATTTTATGGACAATAACCGCGTATCTTTTATAGAATCCAATGTTGTTAGAATTACCGGTTATAACTAATCTTTCAGTGCGTGGAAATCTACTTATATTTCCGTCTCCAAGAACAACTCCGATTAGCTCTGCGAGAGCTCTAGATTTCTTGAATGATTGTTTTTCATTCGGTACTCTGCCAAGTTTTTGTTGTTGTAATCTCCAATTCTTGAAATTATCAATATGTTTAGATTTCAGGGTGTTAGAGAGGCCCATTAAACTTGGATGTGTATTTTTTGTAAAACCTTTATTCCAAGGCATGTTGTAATTATATCATCCTACCATTAGACGAGGATATTACTAATAATCAATACTTTTAAGTTTCAGTTTAATTACTGATAAAATAGCAATATATGGAAAAGAAAATTAAAAAGATAAAAATAGATGAAGATTTATGTATTGGTTGTGGTGCTTGCAATGTTACTGCATCAGATGCTTTTGGATATGATAATGAAAAGAGTAAAGCAGTAGTAAAAGAAGATGCAGAAAATACAGATAACAAAAAAATAGAAGAAGCTGCACAGAGATGTCCCGTTCAAGCTATTAAAATAGAAAAATAAAAAAAGCCTGATTTAGAGTGAAATCAGGCTTAATCTGTACCTCCATCTATTCTTTCTTTTTTAACCATAACTAAATTGTTTCCTACTGGCTTGAACCATCTCCACTTCATCGGTATATCTTTTTCGGGTATAAGCACCCACCCGGCTTTTAACCTCCCTTTCCACTTTTTGTCTGTTTTAGATCCAGTTTTAACCTGAAGAAACTTTTCAACTTTTTTTACTTGTTTCCTTGCAATCTTTCTAACCTTTTTGAGTTTTTCAATGTTTTTCCTCTTAAACCTTACAGACATTGCTAAGTGCCTTTCTAGTGTTTCTATAACTTTGTCTTTCGTCATATAGCCCGCATACCGTATTTGTGGACTTGGATTTTCCTTGGCTTGTCTTATCTCTTCTTTTTTGTTTTTAATTAGCTGCTTAAATAAATTTATCGAAGATGGAAGAGATATTGGAAATCCCAAAAAGTAGTTCCAGGCTGTTTCAAGAGTAATCTCAAAGACATTGTCTTGTTCATCATGCACCGCAAAGTCTTTTTGGCTTTCTACTATTTGAAAAGCCAACCAATCTGGGATTCCATACACGTGTCCGTTGTAAAGACTTATGTCCACAGTCTCTCTTCCTTGCATGTTTTTCTCCTTTCTTTATGTTTTGGTGATTGAGATT
>Ga0265292_1002354_pt1 | contig 13270 bp, 9 predicted proteins | sample Munlanlewell296A_FD_189080 | JGI IMG/M metagenome (GOLD analysis project Ga0265292, IMG submission 189080) | Leachate microbial communities from a municipal landfill in Southern Ontario, Canada - Leachate well 296A | ecosystem: Engineered > Solid waste > Landfill > Unclassified | place: Canada...
GACCCGCACCGCAGGAAATCGTCGGAGGAGATGACCTCGGCCCGGATGAACCCCTTTTCCAGGTCGGAGTGGATCTTCCCCGCCGCCGTCGGGGCGGTGCTCCCCTCCCGCACGTTCCAGGCGCGCACCTCGTCCTCCCCCACCGTCAGGAAGGAGATATACCGCGTCGCCTCGAAGGCCCCGCGAACGAGCTGGTCCCGGGCGGACTGCGCGATCCCCATCTCCTTCAGGAAGTCGGCCTGCTCGGCCGGCGACAGCTGGGCGATCTCTTCCTCAACCTTCGCGCACAGGCGCACCAGGGGGACCTTCGCCCGCGCCGCCTCGTTCGTCACTTCGAGGTACGTCTCCGCCGCCGCCGCCCCTTCACCGACGTTCAGGATCAGAAGCGTCGGAAGGCGGCTCACGAACCGGAACCCCGAGAGGACCCGTTCCTCCTCGACCGACAGATCGACGTTCCGAAGGGGAATCTCCCGCTCGAACGCCGCGATCGCCTTGTGCAGGGCGGTCCACTCCGCGTCCCGCTTCGCCTCCTTCGTCATCCGCTCGATCCGCTTCTGCGCGACGAGGTAATCGGAGAGGACGACGGCGGAGGAGATTTCGCGGAATTCCGCCGCCGGGTCCAGGCCGCCGGGAGGCGCCGGGTGGTAGTCGTCGGCGAAGGCCCGGACGACCAGCGCGAGGACCTCGACGCCCCGAAGCTCCGTGAGGGCCTGCGGGGAGAGGAGGTCCGTCTCCCCGGCGTCGATGTCGTGGAATGCCATCGAGATGTAGGTGACCTTCTTCGGGCGGAAGATCTCCGCCATCCGGTCGACCCGCTCGTCCGGGACCTTGATGGCGCACACCCCCGGGTTCTTCCCCTGGGCGCTAACCGAAGCTACGCCCGAAAGCGAACGGAACAGCGTGCTCTTCCCCGATCCCGTGTTTCCGAAGATCCCTACGTCCACCGTGTCGCCCCTTCCTTAGTGGTTCACTCGTCCGGAATCCCTGCCAGCAGGTCGTCCTCGGGCAAGGGTAGCCCGGGAAGCCGCGTCCTGGCAAGGACGTACGTTTCCTGCCGCGCGAACTCCCGGTAGCCGGGACGCTCGAGGAGCCGTCGGGTGTCCTTCTCCTGGGTCTTGTGGCAATGGAAGGCGCGGATCTTCGTCTCCACCTGCTCCGAGGTGTCGATGAAGGCGGTGAGCCTCGCGCGCGGAACGCCGAAAAGGGGGGCGTCCCACCCCGCGAAGATCTCCTGCGCGATCTCGAATTGATACAACTTGAGGGGCGCCCACGCGGGGGCGCCGCCGCCGGGGTACCACGTCGGATCGCCGGCGCGGTCGAAGGCGGACAGGGCCACCTCGCACATGACCTTGTGGTCCGCGTGGCGCGACACCCCCTCGGGGCCGAACCCCACAAGGACGTGGGGGCGCACCCGTCGGATCATCCCGACGGCGCGCTCCACCAGCTGCTCCCGGGGCACGCTCGCCAGCTGCCCGTCGAGGAACCCGAGGAAGTGGACCTTGGCGATCCCGAGGATCTCCGCCGCCGCCATCAGCTCCCCGGCGCGCACCTCCCCGAGGTGTTCCCGGTCGGTCACCGGGGGATCGCCGACCATCCCGGACTCCCCCCGGGTCGCCGTCGCCAGGTGCACCTCCGCTCCCGCACGGGCATACCGCGCGATCGTCCCGCCGGTGCCGAACGTCTCGTCGTCGGGGTGCGCCAGCAGGAACAGGATCCTTTTCCGCATGATCTTCCCCTTTCCTCAGCGACTCCTATGATACTTCACGCGCCGGGAAAGGTTCCGCCTTGCGAAACGGAATCCGTGGTCCTATGCTCTTCGGCATACCGGCCAACGATTGGAGGCCCAGCATGCATCAGATCCGCCGGACCGCATCCGTCGCCGTCGTCACCGCCCTGCTTGCCGCCGTCCCCGCCTTCTGCGCTCCTCCCGACATCCCGATCCTCGTGGACGGCGTCCCCCTGGACGCCCGGGGGATCGCGGTTCGTGGCGAAGTGTACATCCCCGCATGGATCCTCGAGAATTACGGCGGGACGAAGGTCGAATGGGTTCGCCCGGCGAACCTCCTCCAGATCAACACCGCCTCGCGTCCGCGAGATCCGGTCCCGATGGAGGGAACGCTCAAGGTGAAGGTCGGATCGTACCTGGCCTCGGAAGGATTCGTGGTCGGGAAGACGACGCGGCTGTTCCTGCTGAACACGGACCCGAAAGAGTTCCTGTTCCCCGACGGGAAAACCGCCGCGGACCGTGCGCACGAAGGGACGATCGGACGGATCGGCCCCGCCTCGGCCCCCGCCATCGAATACCTGCATCTGTCGCCCACGGCCCGCTTCACACGGGAGGGTTGGGCCGTGGTTTCCCGCATGCCGAAGGAGGAGATCTACGTGCTCCCCGCCCTCGTGGAGCGGTACGAGGCGCTGTACAACACGCTGTTCTACGACCTGCTGACCAACCTGGTGCTCGAGATGGAGCAGCGGGTGCGGGAATCGGGCACTCTCGACCCGGCGCTGCGGAAGATCGAGATTCTTCCGGTATCACTCGGTGAAGACGGCGCCGGTTCCATCCGCTCCGCCCCGGGGATCCGGTTTTTGTTCGGCCGGATGCTTTACGGAAACCGGCAAATCGTATGGAACGTCCCGGTCGCCATCCAGGGGGCCGCGGAGACAGCGGTGGAGCTGTCGCACCGCAACGCCGCGATCCACCAGTGACGTCCGCTACCAGTTGTACCCGGCCTCGCCGTGCTCGGAGAGGTCCAGCCCCATCATCTCGTCTTCCCGCGAGACGCGAAGCCCCATGAGCTTGTCCAGGACCTTCAGCAACACATAGGTGACAACGAAGGAGTAGACCAGCACGACCCCCGCCGCCAGCGCCTGGATCGCGAGTTGCTTCGGGTTTCCGTAGAACAGCCCGTCGGCCCCACCCGGATTGACCACCTTCGTGGCGAACAGTCCGGTCGCCAGCGTGCCGAGCACTCCGCCGACGCAGTGGACGCCCACCACGTCGAGGGAGTCGTCGTACCCCAACCGGCCCTTCATCATCACGGCGCCGTAGCAGATCGCCCCCGCCGCCGCGCCGATCAAGAGGGCGGAAACCGGCTGGACGAACCCGGACGCCGGGGTGATGGTGCCGAGCCCCGCGATGCAGCCGGAGGCGGCGCCGAGGACGGTCGGCTTGCCGCGGTGGAGCCACTCGGTGAACACCCAGGCGAGCGTGCCCGCGGCGGCGGCCATGTGGGTCGATACGAAGGCCCGGACGGAGAGGCCGTCCGCGGCGAGAGCGCTCCCGGCGTTGAAGCCGAACCATCCGAACCAGAGCAACCCCGCCCCGAGGACCGTCATCGGGAGGTTGTGCGGAGCCATATTCTCGGCGCCGAAACCTTTCCGCTTCCCGACCACGAGGGCCGCCGAAAGCGCCGAGACACCCGCGGTGATGTGCACGACCGTTCCTCCCGCGAAATCGATCGCCCCGAGGTTCCGGAGCCACCCGCCGATCCCCCACATCCAGTGCGCGACCGGGTTGTAGACCAGCAGCGACCATAACAGGCTGAAGACGAGGAATGTGGAGAAACGGAACCGCTCCGCGAACGCTCCCGCGATCAGCGCGGGCGTGATGACCGCGAACATCATCTGGTAGATCATGAACGCCTGGTGGGGAACCGTCGCCGCGTACCCCTTGTGCGGCTCGATCCCGACCCCGCCAAGGGCGAACCAGGAGAGATCGCCGATCATTCCTCCCAGGTCCGGGCCGAACGCCGCGCTGTACCCGACGAGCATCCACTCGACGCTGATGAGGGCGATGACGATGAACGATTGCATGATCGTGCCGAGGATGTTCTTCCGCCGGACCATCCCGCCGTAGAACATCGCCAGCGCGGGGGTCATGATCATGACCAGTGCGGCAGAGACGAGAAGCCACGCCGTGTCGCCGTTGTTCACACCGATATCCTCCTTGCTGAAGGTGATGGGGCCGGGTGGATGCGAGCAACGGATATGCCATGAGCGAAGATGCCGGATCGAAAGGAGGTTTCCGCGGATGAACCGCCGGAAGGCAGGACAATTACGTAAGAATATTTACAATAAAGTCAATAACAATACATATATGACGGCTCGCGGGGAGGGGAAGATCGGAGGGCGCCGCGGATGCGGCGCCCTCCTCCTCCGGCAGGTGAGGTCGGCCCCATCACCCCCTGGAGGATCCTGCGTTCCTTCCGCCCGAAGCGCTGCCGGGCTACCAGTTGTACCCGGCCTCGCCGTGCTCCGAGAGATCCAGCCCCATCATCTCGTCTTCCCGCGAAACGCGAAGCCCCATGAGCTTGTCGAGAGCCTTGAGCAGCCCGTAGCTCACGGCGAAGGAGTAGATCAGCACGGCCGCCACCGCCAGCGCCTGGATCGCAAGCAGCTTCGCGTTCCCGTAAAAGAGGCCGTTCGCTCCGCCCGCGTTGACCACCGTGGTGGCGAGCAACCCCGTGGCCAACGCGCCGAACATCCCGCCCACGCAGTGCACGCCGACGACGTCGAGGGCGTCGTCGTACCCGAGGCGCCCTTTCATCATCACGGCGCCGTAGCAGACCGCCCCCGCCACCAAGCCGATCGCCATCGCCGAAAGCGGCGTGACGAACCCGGAAGCGGGCGTGATCGCCACCAGCCCGGCCACGCACCCCGAGGCGGCGCCGAGCACGGTGGGCTTGCGGCGGTGGACCCACTCCGTGAAGACCCACGAGAGGGTCGCGGACGCCGCCGCCAGATGAGTGGCCACGAAGGCGCTCGTGGAGAGCTCGCCCGCCGCGAGGGCGCTCCCGGCGTTGAAGCCGAACCATCCGAACCAGAGGATGGCGGCGCCGGTCACCGTCATCGGCAGGTTGTGCGGCGCCATGTTGTCCGAGCCGAACCCCTTCCGTTTCCCCACGGCCAGTGCCGCCGCCAGCGCCGAGACCCCGGAGGTGATGTGGACGACCGTGCCCCCGGCGAAGTCGAGGGCGCCCATGTTCCGGATCCACCCGCCGATCCCCCACACCCAGTGGGCCACGGGGTTGTACACCAGCAAGGACCACAGCAGGCTGAAAACGAGGAAGGTCGAGAAACGGAACCGCTCCGCGAACGCCCCGGTGATCAGCGCCGGGGTGATGACCGCGAACATCATCTGGTAGATCATGAAGGCCTGGTGGGGAACCGTCGCCGCGTACTCCTTGAACGGCGCGAGCCCGACCCCGGAGAGCCCGAACCAGGAGAGGTCGCCGATGATCCCTCCGTGATCGGGCCCGAAGGCCATGCTGTAGCCGACCAGCGCCCACTCGACGCTGATGAGGCCGATCAGGACGAGCGACTGGACGAGCGTCCCCAGAATGTTCTTCCTGCGGACCATTCCGCCGTAGAACAGCGCAAGCCCCGGTGTCATGAACATTACCAGAGCCGCGGACACGAGCAGCCAGGCGGTGTCTCCGTTGTTCATCGTCGTTTCCTCCCCTCGGTGATGGGTGCCGACCCACGCATGAGGGACAGCAACGGGCGTGCCACGGGAAAAACCGTCGGAATCCGGGCAGTTCCTCCGACGCCGCCGAAACGGGACGGACAATTGCGTCTTGTTTGCGACATTAATGGCCGATGGGGGACACTCCTTCCCGCAGTGGGAGGACACTCCTTCCCTTCGTCCCGGGTTAGAACCAGGAATGTCCCCCCCTGGCAGGTATGTCCCCCGAAAGCGCCTGCACCTTAAAGTGACTCCCCCCTGCCGTACCTCCCGCCGAGAAAACCCCTCTGTGGCTGGTGTCGGGGATTTTTCTTTGTGGGGGCCGCGCAGGTGCATTACAATCACTCCCTGTTCTCCCACCGCGACGCAACCACCGAAGGGAGCCCGACCGATGCACGAACCGCTGTTTTCCGCCTGCCTGCGCGGCGCCGGCGCCGTTCTCTCCCTCGCCCGGACCACCCTCGACGCCGCCGTGGCCCGTCGCGGGAAAGACGCGCCGCTCGCGTACCCCGATACCGCCTACGAACTGCCGGTCGCCTTCGGGCTGACAAACCTTCGGGTAGCGACCCTGGCCGACGCCGGACCGCTGCTCGACCTGGCGCGGACGCTCGTGAGGGACGGCGCCACGGCGGAAAACGCGCTCGACGCCGGCGCGGCCACGCTCCTGGCCGCGGACGTGCTCGGGGCGCTCTCCCACGAAAAAGGGAACCCGTACCCGCCCCCCGCGGTCGGCTTCGTCCCCGATTCCACCCTTCGCAAACTCGGGATCTATCTTGTGGACGGCTCCGTTCCCGGGGTCGCCGTGGTGATCGGGAAGGCGACGGACCCCGCGGCCGCGGCGGCAATGGTCCGGCAGTTCCAGGAGATCGGGCTCCTCGTCTTCCTCGCGGGGGACGTGATCTCGCAGTTCGACGCGCAGGGAGTGAAACTCGGGGAGGATTTCAAGACGTTCCCGCTGGGGCCGCTCCCCGCGGTGATCCACGCCGTCAACTTCGCCGTCCGCGCGGGGCTCACCTTCGGCGGAATCGGCCGCGGCCAGGGAGCCGCGATGCTCTCCTACCTCGGCAACCGCGTGAAGGCGTTCGTGTGCGCCCTCGGTCCCCTGGACGACGTCTCCCTGGCGATCGCCGCGGGCGCGATGAAGGCGGGGCTGACGGTCCTGTCCGACCAGCCCGTGCCGGAAATCCCCGGGCTGCTCCTCTCGCGCCCCGCGGGCGACGAAATGGTTCGCGCGGGGATGGAGGCTCGGGGCATCAAGGTGAAGATGGTCAAGGTGCCGATCCCCATCGCCTTCGGTCCCGCCTTCGAAGGGGAGCGGATCCGGAAGGCCGACACGCACATCGAGTTCGGCGGCGGGCGCTCCGTGGCCTGGGAACTCGTCCTCAGCGCCCCCCCGGATGAGGTGCACGACCGGGAGATCGTCGTGGACGGCCCCGATCTCCGGGGGCTGCCGAAAGGGAGCGTCCTCCCGCTGGGGATCGCCGTCCGGGTCGCCGGCGCGCGGATGCAGCACGACTTCGAATCGGTCCTCGAGCGCCGCATCCACCGGATCGTCAATTACGGCGAGGGGACGATGCACGTCGCCCAGCGGGACACCACCTGGATCCGCGTCTCGACGGAGGCGGTCGAGAAGGGATTCTCCCTCGCGGACCTCGGCCTGATGCTCTACGCCAAGCTGCACGCGGACTTCGAGAACATCGTGGACAAGGTGTCGGTTTCGATCACGACCCGACCGGAGGATGTGCAGGGGGGGCTGGCCGGGGCGCGGGCCGCCTACGCCGAGCGGGACGCGCGGGCGCGCACGCTGACCGACGACGCCGTCTCCGAGTTCTACTCCTGCACCCTGTGCCAGTCGTTCGCCCCCAACCACGTCTGCATCGTCTCCCCCGAGCGCCTCGGGCTGTGCGGAGCGATCAACTGGCTCGACGGGAAGGCGGGGTTCGAGATCACCCCGACCGGCCCCAACCAGCCGGTGCAGAAGGGAGCGGTCCGGGACGCGTTGAAGGGATCGTTCGACGGGGTGAACGCGTTCGTCCGGGAGCATTCGCGCAACACCGTGACCGAGATGAACCTCTATTCCATCATGGAGTCGCCGATGACCTCGTGCGGCTGCTTCGAATGCGTCCTCGCCGTCATCCCCGAGGCGAACGGCGTGATGGCGGTCAACCGCGAGTTCACCGGACAGGAAACGCCGTGCGGGATGGGGTTCTCAACCCTGGCCGGTTCCGTCGGGGGCGGCGTGCAGACCCCGGGCTTCATGGGCGTTGGAAAGCATTACCTGCTGAGCCGGAAATTCCTCGGGGCCGAGGGAGGCCTTCCGCGCGTCGTCTGGATGACCCGGGAGATGAAGGAAACCCTCGGGCCGCTCCTGCGGGAGCGGGCGGCGGAGATCGGGATGCCCGACCTCGTCGATCAGATCGCGGACGAAACGGTCGCGGTGACGCCCGACGCGCTCGTCGAACACCTGGTGAAGGTGGGACACCCCGCCCTCAAACTCCCTCCCCTGCTGTGAGCGTTGCGCTTCCCGTCCCGGGCTTTCCCGGAAGGATCCTCGCGGTGACGCTGCCCGCCGGGCCGGGGGGAACTCCCGTCACCGTGGGAGGGCAGAACGCCTTGCCGCTCCTGGCAGAGGGGGAACACCCCAACGCGCCCGCGGTGGGGATGGAGGTTCGCACGGGGCCGCTGGAGCTCCCCCCCGCGCTGGCCGGGACGATCGGGCCGTTCGCCGGCGACCCCGCCGCGATGGCCCGCAAGTGCGCGGGCGACTGGGGGGCGCGCTTCCTCTTCCTCTCCCTTGCCGGCTGCCATCCCGACGCGGGGGGGCAGAGCGTTTCCGAAGGGGCGGCCGTCGTCCGGGGGGTGCTCTCCGCCACGCCCGCCCCGGTGATCGTGGGGGGATCCGGCGACGAGGAGGTGGACGCCCTGCTCTTTCCCGCCGTCGCGGAGGCGGCCGGCCGGCCGGTCTTCCTCTCGTACGCGGAGGAGAAGAATTACCGGCTCGTCGCGGGCGCGGCGCTGGCGTACGGCCACGGCGTGGTCTCCTGGTCCCCCATCGACATCAACATGGCCAAGCAGATGAACCTCCTCCTCGCGGACCTCGGGTTCCCCCCCGATCGCGTCCTCATCGACCCGCTGACGGGAGGTCTCGGCTACGGGATGGAATACACCTTCTCCATCATCGAGCGGATCCGCCTTGCCGGCCTCTCGGGGGATGCCGCGCTCGCCCGCCCGGTGCTGTGCCACCTCGGAGACGCGTGGAAGGCGCGGGAGGCGACCGACGCGTCGGAAGGGGCCTGGGGCGACGTCGACGCGCGCGGGCGCCGATGGGAGGAGACGACGGGCCTCGCATGCCTGGCGGCCGGGGCCGACCTGCTCGTTTGCCGCCACCCTTCGAGCGTGGCGCGCCTGTCGGGGGCCGCGTGGCGCTGACCGCGATCGACATCTACAAACTGCTGCCGAAGACCAACTGCAGGGAGTGCGGCCAGTCGACGTGCCTGGCCTTCGCGATGCAGATCGCCGCCGGGAAGGCGTCGATCGACCTTTGCCCGCCGGCCTCGGAAGAGGCACGGGAGAAGCTGTCGGCCGCCGCCGCGCCGCCGCTGCCGAAGGTGACGATCGGAACCGGGGAGCGCGAGGTCGTCCTCGGCGACGAGACGGTCCTCTTCCGGCACGAGAAGACCTTCTACCACCCGACGGCGATCGCCGTTTCGATCCGGGACGACGCGTCGGACGAGGAGTTCGCTTCGCGGCTCGCGGCGATCCGGCGCCTGTCGTTCGAGCGGGTCGGCCAGCGGATTTCCGTCGACCTCGTCGCCCTCCGCTGCGCCTCGGGGGACGCCGGCAGGTACGCCCGCGCGGCCGCCGCCGCGCTCGAGGCGACGGGGCTCCCCCTCGTTCTCCTCGCCCCGGCGGGACCGCTCGCCGCGGCGGTGGAGGCGGTAGCGCCTTCCCGGCCCCTCCTCGCGCCCCCGCCGGAGGACCTCGTCCCGGCGGCGAAGCTCGCCGCGGAAAGGAAACTCCCCCTGCGGGTGCGGGCCCGGGGGATCGAGGGACTCTCCGTCGCGCTGGCCGACGCCCGCGCCGCCTCCGCCACCTCGCTGGTCGCCGATCCCTCCCCGGGGACGCCCCGGGAGGCCGTGTCCTTTGCTACGAACCTGCGGCGGCTGGCGATCCTCTCCAGAAACCGCGACCTCGCGTACCCCTCGGCGTTCGACCTCGGCGGCGGGTTCCCGGACCCGTTCCTTGCCGCGGCGCTCCTCGTGGCGAAATACGGCTCGCTCCTCGTGCTGGACTCCGCGGACCCGGCGGACCTGCTTCCGCTGCTCACGCTGCGGCAGAACCTGTTCACCGACCCGCAGCGGCCGATCCAGGTGGAACCGGGCGTCTACCCGATCGGGTCCCCGTCCGAAGCGTCGCCCGTCCTCATCACCACCAACTTCTCCCTCACCTACTTCACCGTCCGCGGGGACGCGGAGGCGGCGAAGGTCCCCGCGCACCTCCTCATCGCCGACGTCGACGGCATGTCCGTGCTGACCGCGTGGGCCGCCGGGAAGTTCACCGGGGAGTCGATCTCGAAGATGCTCGCCGAGTGCGGGATCGGGGAAAAGGTGATCCATCGGACCCTCATCCTTCCCGGCATGGTCGCGCGCCTCTCCGGCCGGATCGAGGAGCTGTCCGGGTGGCGGGTCCTCGTCGGCCCGCAGGAGTCGTCCGCCCTCCCGTCGTACCTGCGCCGCCTCCCGCCGGGGGCCTTCCTCCCCGTTCATGTCTGACGGGCCGGGGTCGATCCGCTTCCTTCCCGACGGGGTCGACGTCCCCCGGATCCCCGGGGAATCGCTCCTTTCCCACGCCCTGCGCGGCGGTGTCCCGCTCCTCTCTCCCTGCGGCGGGGAAAGCCGGTGCGGAAAATGCCGGGTCCTGGTGACCGGCGAGACCAGCGGCGGGGAGGACCCGGGGGCGCTCACCCGGGCGGAAATCGCCGAGGGGATCCGCCTCGCGTGCCGCTGCTTCCCCTCCGCCGGCGACGTATCCGTGACGATCCTTCCCGGGAGCAGGCCCGCCCGCCTCGCGGCGTACCTCGACGGAAAGGACCTGGCGGGGGACGAACCGTTCCTTCCCATGTCTCGCGCCGCATCGGGAGGCGCTCCGCTCGGGGTGGCGCTGGATCTGGGGACGAGCACCCTGGCCGGCACGCTCGTGGATCTCTCGGACGGAACCGTCCTGTCCCGCGCGACGGAGGACAACCCGCAGATGGCGTGCGGCGAGGACCTCATCTCCCGCGTGGTGTTCGCCGAAGAGACGCCCGGCGGGTTCGAACTGCTGCGGGGCCGCCTCCTTTCGGGGGTGGACGGCCTGGTGCGCCGACTCCTCGAAGCCTCCCCGGCGCCGGGGGAAGTCACCGACGTCGTCGCCGCGGGGAACACCGTCATCTCCCACTTCCTGTACGGGATCTCCCCCTCCCCGATCCGGCGGCCGCCGTACCATCCGGTCCGGAAGGAGTACCCCGTCGTGCCGGGAGAAACCTTGGGGACCGGTCCGGCGACGGCGCGGGCGATGTGGCGGATCTTCCCGTCCCTCGGGGGGTTCGTCGGCGGCGACGTCGTGGCGGGCATTCTCGCCTCGGGGATGCACCGGCAGGAGGAGGTCAGCCTGCTCTTCGACGTCGGCACCAACGGGGAGGTGGTGCTGGGGAACCGGGATTGGCGGATCGCCTGCTCCTCCTCCGCCGGGCCCGCCTTCGAGGGGGGCGAGGTCGGCTGCGGCATGCGCGCGTACCCGGGAGCGATCGAGTCGGTCCGGATCGAACCGGAGACCGCGGCGGCGGAGTGGACGGTGATCGGGCGGGGCCGACCGGCGGGCCTGTGCGGCTCGGGAATCCTCGACCTGTGCGCGGAGCTGTTCCGGGCCGGGATCGTCGATCGGGCGGGACGGTTCACCTCCCGCGGCGACGGGAGGCGCCGCTCCACGGAGCGCGGCGAAGCGTTCGTCGTGGTCCCCGGGGAGAAGAGCGCCACGGGCCGCGACGTGGCCTTCTGCGAGTCGGACCTGAAAAGCGTCCTGCGGACCAAGGCCGCCCTATGCGCGGCCGCCGAGGCGCTGCTCGCCGCGGTGGGGCTCCCGCGGGAGGCGGTGGCGCGCGTCTACGTCGCGGGGGGGTTCGGCAACTTTCTCGACCTGCGCTCCGCCCTCACCATCGGGCTGTTCCCCCCCATCCCCCTCGCCCGGTTCGCTCCGCTGGGAAACGCGTCGCTGGCCGGCGCGCTCGGCGCGCTGCGCAACCGGCGGCGCTGGAAGGAGGCGCTTTCGCTCGCCTCCGGGACGCTGTACCACGACCTGTCCTCCGATCCCGGCTTCATGGAGCTGTACCAGCGCGGTCTCTTCCTCCCCCACACCGACGAGGAGAGCTACCGTTCCGCACTGGCCGCGGAGGTGAGCAGGTGACCGCGTTGCCCAGGCCCTTCCCGTGCACGGGCGTGGGAAGCCTGCCGCACCTCGATCCCCGCGCCGCCGTGGCCGAGGTCCTGTCCCTCTTCCGGGAAATCCCGTACTGGCCCCAGCTCCCGCGCCGGACCCCCCTCGAGCACATGTACCCGCAATACGCCGCGGCCCTCCCCGGGGCTTTAGTCATCGGGGAACGCCTGACGATGAAGAGCGGGGAGGCGCTCCTGCCGGACGCGGAGGCGTTCTACGAGACGTTCCTCTCCGGCGATCTCTCCCCCTTCGCCGTCCCCGCGGAGCGCGCGGCGGGGCTGCACGCGCTGCTGGAGGCGGGAGTCGGCCCCTTTCCCGCGGTGAAAGGCCAGATGACCGGACCCGTTTCCTTCGGGCTCATGGTGTGCGACCGGGAGAAAAAACCGGTCTTCTACGACCCCGTGGGCCGGGACGTCCTGGTCAAGTACCTGCTCCGCGTCGCCCAGTGGCAGGCTTCGCTGCTTCGCCGCCTTTCCGGAACCGTGATCCTCGCTCTGGACGAACCGTACCTCGCCTCCGTGGGCTCCGCCATCGTCTCGCTCCCGCGGGAGGAGGTGATCGCCGCCCTCGACGAGATCTTCGACGGGCTGCCCGGCGTCCTGTGCGGGATCCATTGCTGCGCGAACACCGACTGGGGGCTGGTCCTGGCCTCGAAGGTCCGCTACCTCTCCTTCGACGCCTACGAGTACGCCGACTCGCTCCTCCTCTACCCGGAAGAGGTCTCCGCGTTCCTCGCCCGCGGCGGCGTGCTCGCCTTCGGGGTCGTTCCCACGGCGCGCGAGGCGATCGCAGCCGAGACGCCGGAATCCCTCGCCGACCGGTTGGAGGGGATTCTCGACCGGTACGCCTCCCGGGGGATTTCACGGGAAGCGGCGGTCCGTGCCTCCGTGATCACCCCCGCGTGCGGTCTCGGCACCTTGCCCGAGGAATCCGCGGAGCGCGCGCTGCGGCTGACCGTGGAACTGTCGGGCCTGCTGCGGACCCGGTACGGGGGGAGCACTTAGTGCTCCATTTCATAAATACGGCAACGTATCCAAAGAGCGATCCCGGAAGGCGCTGCGCCTCCGGGACTCACCCTTCGGCTGCGCCGCCTCGGAGGGGGACTCCGTTCGTGGCTCGCCGTGCGGTGAACCTGCACGGCTGCGCTTTACCTCACTGCGCCCCCCTCCTGCGGCGACTCCGCCGGACCCTCCCGTTGCGTGCGCCTTCCGTGCTGTCTTCCCGATACGTTACCGTATTTATGAATTGAAGCACTTAGTCCCCCGGCAGGCAGCACCCCAGCGGCTTGAACAGCGGCTGCGTTTTCAGGATCCTGCCGGTCCTCCCGTCCACGAA
>Ga0265292_1002355_pt1 | contig 13269 bp, 14 predicted proteins | sample Munlanlewell296A_FD_189080 | JGI IMG/M metagenome (GOLD analysis project Ga0265292, IMG submission 189080) | Leachate microbial communities from a municipal landfill in Southern Ontario, Canada - Leachate well 296A | ecosystem: Engineered > Solid waste > Landfill > Unclassified | place: Canada...
CCGTGTCTATCTGACCGGGACGTGCGCTTCTCAGGGGGCAACCTACACGATCGCGAATCTCATCTACGCCAACCTCAAGCAGTTCCCGGAAATCCAGTGGATCAAGATTTACGACCAGAATAATGAGACAGAAACACCCGACGGACAGAGTGGTTCCATCCCCTTCTGCCTGGAGCCGTAGCCTAAAAAAAGTAAAAAACATCCCGCAGAGAAAATCTGCCTCTGCGAGACCTTCGGCGGAATGTCCGTTTAACCGGGAAACAAGAACAGGGAACACCAATCTATTACAGTTTTTGAACGATTTGTTTGACCAACCCCGGTCCGGCGTACACCAGCCCGGTATAAACCTGCACCAGCGCCGCACCGGCGTCCAGCCGCGCTCTGGCGTCCTCGGGTCTCATGATCCCGCCCACGCTGACAACCGGGAGGCGGCCGTCCAGTTTCTTCACCACCGAACGTAAAACCGCTTCGCTCCGGACCCGAAGCGGTTCGCCGCTTAACCCGCCGGTCTCTTCCCGCCGATTTGACCTCAGCCCCGCGCGCCCCAGGGTGGTATTGGTGGCGATGACGCCGTCCATGCCGGTGCGCAGGATGACCTCGAGAGCGTCGTCGAGTTCCTCATCTGAAAGGTCGGGAGCCAGTTTGACCAGGATGGGGGCACGTCCCCCTCGGCCTGCTGCAATATTCTCGCGTTCCTTAGCAATCGCGCCCAGCAGACCTTCGAGCATTTCGCGGCCCTGCAGGCGGCGCAGGCCGACGGTGTTGGGGGAACTGACATTGATGGCAAGATAGTCGGCCAGCGGCGTGAATTGTCGCATCAGGGTAATGTAATCGCTGGCGGCATTTTCGAGAGGGGTATCTTTGTTCTTGCCGAGATTGACGCCCACGATAACTTGCCTGTCGTTCCCGAAAGAGCATCGGGACAGTGTGCGACGACGCCCCGTGCCCCGAGCGGGAACCGGGACTACCCCGTCCCGTGCTGGAACCGGGACTACCACGCTGGAACCGGGACTACCACGCCCCGTGCTGGAACCGGGACTACCGCGCCCCGTGCTGGAACCGGGACTACCACGCAATCTGCTTGCCACATAATCTGCCCCCAGCCCCGGAAACCCCATGCGGTTGATCACCGCCCGGTCCTCCACCAGTCGGAAAACACGCGGCTTCGGATTCCCTGGCTGCGGACGGGGTGTGACGGTCCCGATTTCGATGTGACCGAAGCCGAGAGTCGCCAGTCCGCGCCAGGCGAGACCATCCTTGTCATACCCCGCCGCCAGCCCAACCGGATTCGGAAAATGCAGCCCGAAGGCTTCCACCGGCTTTCCCGGTGCGGTGTACATGGCCCGCAGGAGGAGATTCAATGGCTGGTACGCGCCCAGGCGGATCAGTTGCAGGGTCAGGTGGTGGGCAGTTTCCGGGTCGAGCTTGAAGAGCAGTGGGCGAAAAAAAGACCACATATTAAAGTTTCGGTTTGCGGATGGAGAGATAGCGGTCACATTCCAGGGCATATTTTCTGGCGCGGTCCTGCAATTTTGGGATAATCGCGAAATCGCCTTTGAGCAGGTCTGCGCCATGATCCAGCAGTTGCTGGCCCATTGTTTGCAGAACGGGTTCGAGTTCGTTTTCGTTCAACGTTGTCGGGTGAAAAGCTTGCTCTGGCAGCGGGGCTTTGTCAATGCCTGTCTCGACGAGCAGCCACCCGAGCGTGGACTTGTTCTCGGCGTTATCCACATCGGCAATTTCCAGCCAGGGTGTATTACCGATTTCATAGTTTAAGAGAATTTCGGTGGTGGCATTTTGGAACCGGACGGTTACGCTGCGGTTCTCGAACTTGGTCTCGGTTTTCTTGAAACCATACCTGGCTTCCAGACCCCAAAATGCCTTCTCCGCCATGCGTTCGAATATAGATTTTTTCATTTGTTTGCTCCTGAAAACTTGTTCTCGGCAGGGATACCCGCCATGGTTGGAGCGGTTTCGGGGTCGAGGTGGAAAAATGGAAGTTTATACTTTCAAATCAGGCTATATCCCCTGTAACACAAGCAGCAAAGATGCGGATTTCTTCAACAGCTTAATCGGTAAACAATGGCAAGTGTCCCAGGGCAATGATGCGATTCCACTTGGCGCGCTCGCCCTCGGTCAGAATTGCCGCCACGCAGACAACTTCGGCCGCGGCCTTTTCCATAATCATCTTCATACCCTGCAAGGTTGAGCCGGTGCTGATTACGTCATCCACGAGGACCGCTTTTTTATCGCGGACCAGTTCCTGGTCTTTTTCATCCATGATCAGGGTCTGCGGCTCGCCGGTGGTGATGGACAGGGTCTCGGCGATGAGCGCCGCGCCCATGTATGGTTTGTAGGCTTTGCGCAGGACGATGTAGGGTTTTTTCGTCTCCACAGAGAGGGCGTATGCCAGCGGGATGGACTTGGCTTCCGCTGTGACCAGGATGTCAAAGGCCACGGGTTTAAGAGCCTTGGCCAGTGCTTTCGCAGCGGCCTGGACGAGCTCGGTATCGCCGAGGATGTTCAGGATAGCGATCCTCAGGCCGGGCTTTATCTCAAACAGCCGCAGGTCGCGCTGGATGCCGGCGATTTCGATAGAGTAGGTTTCATGATCGGGCATGGGAGTTTCTCCGCGTCAAAAACGGTCAAAGTAAGTGTATCACAAAAGATATTCGCGGACATTCGTCAATTTGCGCCATTTGCGTTAGAATCTCTCTATGCTACTCGACTTGCAACTCAACGACCTCCTGCGCCTGCGCAAGCCGCATCCCTGCGGCTCCTACGAATGGATTGTCACCCGCCTCGGCGCGGACATCGGCCTGGAGTGCAAAGGCTGTGGGCGGCGTGTGCTGCTTACCAGACGTGAACTGGCGCGGCGGCTGAAGGTGATGCTTCCGAAGGAAAACGATGACAAATCTGCCTGATCATTTTCGTAAGGATGGGCAGCCGCCCGTCCCTGCGAAAAAGCCCCACATCCTCTTCCTTTTCTCCGACACCGGCGGCGGACACCGTGCCGCGGTGGATGCCATCATCGAAGCCTTGCAACTTGAATTCGGCGATGCCGCCACCACCGAAATGGTGGATTTCCTCAAAGACTACGCCCCGCGGCCCTACAACCAACTGCCGCACTTCTACCCGGAAATGGTCAGACTCCCCGAACTGTGGGGCGTGGGCTACAAAATCAGCGACGGGCGCCCGCAGGCGCGCCTGATGACCTCCACCTTCTGGCCCTACGTCCGACGCGCGGCGCGCAGGCTGGTGAAAGAGCACCCCGCCGACCTGCTGGTCAGCGTCCACCCGCTGGCGAACTCGTTTTTCCTGCGGGCGCTGGGCAAGAACCGTCCGCCATTCGTGACTGTCGTCACCGACATGGTCTCCACCCACGCCCTGTGGTTCGACAAGCGCGCCGATCTGATCCTCGTCCCCACCCGCATGGCGCGCGACAGCGCACTGGAAAATCACATGTCGCCGGAGAAGGTGTGGGTGGCGGGTCAGCCCATCTCGGAACGGCATTGCCAGCCGGGTTGCGACAAACCGTCCCTGCGCGAAAAGTTTGGCTGGCCGGCGGACAAATTCACGGTCCTGCTGGTGGGCGGTGGGGACGGGATGGGGCCGCTCGCCGAGACGGCGCGTGCGATAGATGAATCGGGCCTCGACGTGAACCTGGTCATCGTGGCCGGGCGGAATACCAAACTGAAGGATTACCTCGAGACCCTGCCCTGGGAAAATCCCACCTGCATTTACGGTTTTACCCACGAGATGCCCGAATTCATGCGTGCCGCGGATGCCATCGTCACCAAGGCCGGACCCGGGACGATCGCCGAAGCGCTCGTGGCGGGCCTGCCGGTTATCTTATATTCCAAATTACCCGGGCAGGAAGACGGCAATGTGACCTACGTTGAAAACCGCGGCGTAGGCGTTTGGGCGCCGGACCCGCTGAAAGTGGTCCGCACGCTGACGCGTTGGGTCTGCCGCCCGGCCGAACGCGCCAAAGTGACTGAGAACTGCCGCAGTGCTGCCCGCCCGGACGCCGCGCGGGTTATTGCGCGGGCGTTGGGAGAGAAGATTAGACTAACCGGCACAAGAAGTTCTCTACCACGAAGGCGCGAAGGAACGAAACGAGAATAGTTTTTTTGAGACTTTGTGCCTTCGCGGTTAAGCTCATAGTCTTCCGATTCCTTTCCAACGATTCCCCTATGCCTGAAAACTCTCCAAAAGCCCTGTAGTATAATCTTCTCGCCATGCCCATCCTGGACGCGCACACATTTGAATTCTTCAGCAAATCCCCCGAACAGACCCGCCGTCTGGGGATACGCCTCGGCGCGCTGCTCCAGCCCGGCGATTTGATCTGCCTTCAGGGCGACCTCGGCGCGGGCAAAACCACCCTCGTCCAGGGCGTGGCACGCGGCTGGGGCGCACTGGACGAAGTCTCCAGCCCGACCTTCGTGCTGGTCAACGCCTACCGCCGCCCCAATGGCGCGCAACTCTCCCATTTCGACGCCTTCCGGGTCGAAAGCCTGGGCGAAGCCGAAGAACTCGACCTGGATGCCTTGCTGGCTCGCGGCCCGCTCCTTATCGAATGGCCGGAGCGCGTCGAACCCATCCTGCCTGTCGAGCGGTTATGGGCATGGCTGGAATATGATTCTGAAGAACACCGCTCTATGCGTTTTGCAGCGCGCGGCACACGCTATGAAAGCCTGCTGGATGCCCTCCGGCAGACCATTTACGGAGCCGACTGATGCTGCTGGCGATTGACACCTCCACTGCCCAGATTGGACTGGCGCTCTACGACGGGGCGACCGTGCCCGGCGAACTCGTCTGGCAGAGCCGCGCCCACCATACCGAACAACTCGCCCCGGCGCTTGCGGGACTCCTGGAGCGGGTCGGCGTGACGATGGACTCGGTCAAAGCTTTGGGCGTGGCGATTGGCCCTGGCTCGTTCACCAGCCTGCGGGTGGGGCTGGCCTTCGTCAAGGGATTGACACTGGCGCGGCATTTACCGTTGATTGGAATTCCCACCCTCGATATTGTTGCGGCCTCCGTCCCGCTCTCGGATCGGAAACTGGCCGCCGTGTTACAGGCCGGGCGCGGCCGCCTGGCTGTGGGTTGGTACAAACCCACAGGAAGCGGGTGGCAGGCTTACGGTCCGGCCATGACGATGACTGCCGAGGAACTGGAGAAGAAAATCCGTAAGCCGGTCATCGTCTGCGGCGAGTTGACCGCCGAAGACCGTCACCGTCTGGCGCGCAAGTTCAAAAATGTGAGGCTGGCCTCCCCGGCGCAGTGCGTTCGCAGGCCGGGGGTTCTAGCCGAGATTGCCTGGAATCGCTGGCAGGCGGGCAAGACGGACGCGGCGGCTTCGCTGGCTCCGATTTATCTGCACGTGGCAGGAGGCCTGCCGGCGTGAACGTTGCCATCCGGCGCATGACGCTGGAGGATGTCCCCACCGTCCACGAGATTGACACGCTTTCGTTCAGCCTGCCGTGGCCGGAGCGCTCGTTTCGCTTTGAATTGAGCGAGAACCCGGTCTCGCGCAGTTGGGTGGCCGAATCCGGCGGGCGCATTGCGGCCATGCTGGTGCTCTGGTTGATTGTTAACGAGGCACATATTGCCACCATTGCCACTCACCCGAATTTCCGGCGGCAGGGCATAGGAGAACAGCTGATGATAGCGGCACTGCTTTCGGCGCGGGCGGAAGGGGCCGCACATGCCTTTCTGGAAGTGCGCGCCGGGAACGCGGGTGCACTGGCGTTGTATAAAAAATATGGCTTTGTAGTGGCGGGCGGACGCCCGCGATACTACAAAGATAATAACGAAGATGCCATTTTGTTGAACCTGGAAGACCTGAACGGTTTGGAGGCCGCATGAGCGCCGAAGAAACGCTTGCCCAAATTGCGAAAGAAGTATCGACATGCCAGAAGTGCGCACTGTACCAATCGCGCAAACTATCGGTGCCCGGCGAGGGACCGGCGAACTCGGAAGTCATGTTCATCGGCGAGGGACCTGGTTTTCACGAAAACGAACAGGGACGGCCATTTGTCGGCGCGGCCGGGAATTTCCTAAACGAACTGCTGGCCGAAGCCGGGCTGAAGCGCTCCGATGTGTGGATTGGCAACGTGGTAAAATGCCGTCCGCCGGGCAACCGTGACCCGCTCCCCGAAGAACTTTCGGCTTGCAATGAGTATCTGGAGCGCCAGATTGCGGCCATCAACCCAAAAATCATCATCACACTCGGACGGTTCTCGATGGGCAAGTATATGCCCGGCGCGAAGATCAGTTCTGTCCATGGACAGATGCGGCGGGTGGGTGACAGGTTTGTGATTGCCATGTTCCACCCGGCGGCGGCATTACATCAAGCGGCGTTGAAACCCGCCATCCTGAAAGATTTTGCCCAACTGCCGAAACTGCTGGAGCAGGCGCGCGCCGCGCTGAAACGCTCCGCGCCCGCGGCGGCGGAAGAGCCGAAGGAAGACCCGAAGCAGTTAAGTCTGTTTTAGTCCAACTAGTTCAACAGGTCTGACATATCAGACTTGTCAGGCCTGTGAGAATGAAGAGGAATCTATGCACAGCATACGGGTAGAACACCCTATGAGCCAAAGAGGATCTTTGATCCAGAAATTTCGTGAAAAGAAAGCGCGTGTGGCGATCCTCGGCATGGGCTATGAAATCATCAACCTGGGCGGGCACGAAACCATCACCATTAACCAAATGATCGCCATGCTGGAAGAACTGACCGGTAAAAAGGTGCACCTTCAGAACCACCCTGCCCACCGCGCCGACATCCTTGCCAACTGGGCCGACATCAGCAAGGCCAAACGTCTGCTCGGCTGGGAGCCACAGATGGACATGGTCGAGGGGATGAAACATCTCGTGGATTGGTATCGCAGTGAGCGTGACTGGGCTAAAGAGGTGGCTACTCCGTGACCTCTCTGCGTGAAACTGTGCAATCCTGGAAACAGGACAAATTATTGCGCCGGGTGGTGGGGAATTCATCTTACCTTTTTGCCAGCAATGCCATCGGCGCAGTACTCTCCATCGTTACTGCCGGTTTGCTGGGGGTCAGGGATTTTGGCGTATTAGGTATCATCACCAGTTTCGTCGTCAATATCAACCGGCTGTTTTCATTCCGCATGAGCGACGTGGTTGTCAAATATATGGGCGAAGCACTGGCGCGCGAGGAAAAGGACCGCGCTGCGGCTGTGGTCAAGGCAGCGGGATTGGTGGAGACGGTCACTTCTCTGGCGGCATTTGGTATCTTGGTTTTGCTTGCACCGTTGGGTGCAAAATACATTGCCAAAGACCCGATGACAACTTCATTGTTCATCCTTTTTGGCGTAATCATTCTCGCAAATATCACCACCGAGACTTCCACGGGTGTTCTGAGGGTAACCAATCATTTCCGCAGTCTGGCATTCATCAATCTGCTGCAAAGCATCCTTGTGGCAGGATTGATTGTCGTCGCGGCGGTCCGTGGCGGCAGCCTGATAGAGGTTATGTGGGCTTACCTGATCGGCAAAGTCATTCTGGGCATTGGACCAATCCTGACAGCTTTGTACTGGATACCGCGTACACTTGGAAAAGATTGGTGGAAGGCAAGCTTTTCGCATTTGCCTCCCTGGAAAGAATTCTTCCGTTTTGCCGTCAGCACCAATTTTAGCGGGACGATCAATATTTTCGCCCGCGATAGCGAAGTGCAATGGATAGGCTTTTTCTTTGGCCCGGCTGTTGCAGGTTCCTTCAAGGTGGCGCTCGCACTAATCGGCCTTATCATTATGCCGATTGACCCTTTCATCGCCACTACTTATCCAGAAATTACGCGCGCTTATGCCACGCGCCAGTGGGAGCGTTTGCGCAGCCTGATCAAGCGTGTGACAGTGATCTCTTTCGCGTGGACGGGTGCCGTCGCGGTTGGCCTTTTCCTCGTTGGGCGGCAGGTTTTATTCTCCAATTGGGTTGTTTTCGGTCATACTCTGCACATCTATAAACCCGAATATTTACCGGCCTATCCAATCCTGCTGGTCATATTGGCTGGTTATGGTTTTGCCAACATCCTGTTTTGGAACCGTTCGCTCCTGCTTGCGCAGGGAAAAGCCGACGATGCCCTGTGGATTGCGTTTTTTGCCATGCTTGCCAAAGTTGGCCTGGCCCTGCTCATATTGCCACACGCACCTTACCTTGCGGAGGCATTTATCCTTTCGGGCTATTTCATTGTTTCGGTTGGACTTCAAACCTGGCGTGGACTCAGCCTTGTCAAGCGCCAGGCTGTAAAGGAACCGTCTCCGCTCCCGGATCTGGAGCCTGTGCACCCTCTCGAGCGGCAATTGGAAAAAGGTCCGCACGACTCGCTCCGCAGGCTAAAGTCCGGGTTCGCCTCCCCCGGCGTCAACCGCTGGGACTGGCTGGCTATCGTCATTTTTGTTGCTTATGCTGGTTGGTATTTCCTGGGTCGTCTGGAGGCGAACTATCCAGTGGTGATCCTTTCCGGTGACGGCGGTAATATTGCCAGTTATGCGGCTGCCCTAGACCACCCTGACTGGTTCAAGAACGACCCTGCTCTGGGCGATTCGAACAATATTGGCATTTACGCCACCATCCACATCCCCCTCATCCGCGCCCTGGCCCGCCTGACCGGCGACTATGGCTTGGCGTATACCTGGCTGGTGTTCCCGGAAACCTTTCTGCAATTGCTTGGTTTTTATATATTGGGTCGGGTTCTGTTCAAGAACCGCTTCTGGGCTTTTTTGCTGGCCTTCCTTACTGCAATGATGGTCATCAATATCGGTTTGGGCGAGATCTGGGGCGTATGGCGGGATGCGCTACCACGCGTTACCTTCCAATCTGTGTTACCCTTTTTGCTGGCGCTTGTTCTGATCTGGAAGGACCGTCCCGGCCGCTGGCCCTGGCTGATGGTTTTCGCCGGGCTGCTGGTGTATGTACATCCGATCAGCGCCCCGGCCTGGGGGTTTGCCGTCTGGCTCAGTCTTTGGCTGCTGCAGCCTAAGGGCTGGAACTGGAGGCGGCGGATGCTCGTCATGGCAGGGCTGGGCGTCCTGTTCCTAATACCCCTTACTCCCTTTGCAATCAATTACTTATCTTATAATGTACGCGGTCAGGCTGCGAACTACACTACGGTGATGACGGTCTTACAAACTTATTCTCCGGCTAACCTGCTCAATGCCCCCGCCGCTTTGGGTACTTTCCTGTGGAACATGACCCGCAGCCTGCTCCTCCCCGTGGCCCTGGTTGGGTTTGTAGTTACCTGGCTGATTAAAAAAGACGACCGTACGCCGGTCAAGGTAGTAATGCTGTGGGCAGCGGGAATATTCATCATAAGTATCCTGGTTCCATCCGTCGAACGGATGGTCGAACGGTGGCTTCACATCCTGCCGCTCGAGACCGAGTTGGTGCGCTGCCTGCGCTATTTTGTGCCGCTCTTGCTGCTGTTCTGGCTGTGGCCCCTGGCTGAGTTGGCTCCCCGCGTGGTTAATCTGCAAGCCCGCCGGGCAGTTATCGCTCTGGGGATTGTACTCTTCGGTTTTTGGGCGGCTACCAATCGCCCCGATGTGAGTGCCATGCTGCGCGTTATCACCTGCATCTCGAAGGCCCGCCTGATCTGCGTGTCCAATCGTCCAATTGACGAACTGATTGCTACCCTGCGCACACAGACTCAGCCCGGAGAAGGGGTGCTTTTCTTCAACCAGGATCCGGCCACCACATCGCAGACGCTCAGTGTGCGCTACGCGGCCCTGCGCCCTATGGTGTATACATCGCGCGACAGCGGTATTCTAGGTTATGCTGATCGCTCCGCTCTCCCGGCTTGGCTGGAGACCACTGAACTATGGGAATCCCTGCGGGCCATAACCGATCCGCAGGAACGGCTGGAAGGATTGGTCCCTCTGGCGGTGAGTCTAAAAGCCGATTATCTGGTGATTGATTTCGAGGTCGCGCCGGAGATATTAGCCAGCCTTCCGGTGATAGTGGTGATGCAGAATGATGGGTATATCCTGCTCAAATTGCGTTAACTCGCGGGGCAGGTCTCTTTAAAAAGTATTGGCTTTCCCGGAATTAACCGGAATGTTTACCGCCAGGGCACAAAGGCATGAAATTCGCGAGTTGTTTTCGAAAAGATTAGTGGCTTTGTGCCTTCATGGTGATGGCGTTGTGTTCTTTTCAGGATGATGCGTATGGAACGAAACCAGAAACCAAATTCGGGTCCGGGATCGGCGGTGCTTTCCGTCGTTGTCCCCATTTATAACGAGGCATCTTCCCTGCCCGGTCTGCTTACAGAACTGGTCCCTTATTGCCGCGACCGGAAATGGAAGTTGATCCTTGTCAATGACGGTTCCAGTGACGACACCCCCGCCATCCTGAAAGTCTATGAAGAATATCCTGACATAAAAATCATCCATCATAAGGTCAATCGCGGGTATGGTGGCGCTCTCAAGACAGGCATTCTTGATGCCGACACCCAGTACGTCGTGACAATTGATGCCGATGGTCAGCATGAGCTAAACGATATGGATGAATTGCTACAGTTTACCCTGGAGAAAGATGCCGACCTGGTGGTAGGGAATCGAGGCAAACAAGGCTCCCCAGGCCTGTATCGTAATATCGGCAAGTGGATGATCCGAAAATTTGCCGCACTGCTGATGCCTGTCCATATTTCGGATTTGAACTCCGGCTTTAAACTCTATCAGACTAAACTTGTGCAGAGATATTTATACATTTGCCCGGACTCGATGGCTTTCAGTGACGTGATTACTTTGATTTTTATCAAAAAACGCCACCTGGTTTTGGAACATCCCATCATCATCAAAAAGCGGGCAACTGGAAAGAGCACGATAACTACCTACACAGCTATCCAGACAGTTATGGAAATCATCAACATTACCATGCTGTTCAACCCGCTTAGGATATTCCTGTCGCTATCGGTCCTTTGCATTAGTTTCGGGTTTGCCTGGGGAATTCCGATTATGCTGCGTGCCCGCGGTGTAAGTGTAGGGGCAATGCTGGCAATCGTAACCGGATTGTTGTTTTTCTTCATCGGTCTGATCGCTGAACAACTGTCTGCCATGCGATTGGGATTGCTGGACAGGAACAATGATCACGACGCCCCGTGCTCGAACCGGGACTACCACGAAGGGTCTCATTGAAAAATGAGAATAGTCTGTATTGCTTCGTCGCAAGTCCCATCCGACACGGCCAACAGCATCCAGGTGATGAAGGTTTGCCAGGCCTTCACTCAACTGGGGCATGATGTCATTCTGCTGGTCCCCGGCCCACAGCCTGAAGGTTTGAAACCTGCCGCTTTGCAACAACACTACGGTCTCCGCACGCTCTTCAACATAGAATGGCTGTCTGTCCGGACCCGTCGCCTGTTCCCGTGGGAAGCCGTCCGGCATGCCCACCACCTCGGCGCGGACCTGTTATACGTTTGGCCGCTCCAGTCCGCCGTGCTTGGCCTGCTGGCTGGGATGCCGTCCATGCTGGAGTTGCACGACTTTCCGTCTGGTCACTTTGGCCCGCTCTGGCTGCGTCTCTTTTTAGCCCTCCCTGGACGCAAACGCCTGCTCCCCATCACCGACGCCCTGCGGCGCTCCTTGCACTTGCCAACCGAACATACGGTCATTGCCCCGGATGGAGTGGACCTCGAGCGTTACGTCTCGCTGCCAGACCCCGAGCCTGCCCGCCGCGAACTTGGCCTGCCCGCCGCTCCCACCGTACTCTGCACCGGTCACCTCTACGAAGGCCGCGGCGCGGACCTGTTCTTGGCATTGGCGGAAAAAATCCCGCCAGCCAGTTTCGTCTGGGTGGGAGGGCGTTCCGCGGACGTGAAAACCTGGACAACCCGCGCCGCCGCGCATGCCCTGACCAACGTCATCTTCACCGGCTTCGTGCCGAACGAACGCATCCCGCTGTATCAGTCCGCCGCGGACGTGCTGCTGATGCCCTACCAGCGGACGGTGGCCACCTCCAGCGGCGGGAACACTGCCGAGATTTGCAGCCCGATGAAGATGTTCGAGTACATGGCTGCCGGGCGCGCCATCCTGACCAGCGACCTGCCCGTCTTGCGCGAAGTGCTGGATGAGACGACTGCGGTCTTCTGCCCGTCGGATAATGTTGGGATGTGGGAATCTGCTCTCGGTGGGTTGCTGAACAACGAAAAACGGCGGCAGGCTCTCGGTCAACGCGCCCGCCGCGCCGTACGGCAATATTCATGGATCGAACGCAGCCGTCGGGCACTGGAAACCTTTCGATAACAGGATTTTCTTATGCAGAAGATACTGAAACCATTAACCCTTTTGAAAATGAATACCTTCGTCTGGTTTGCTGTTGGCGTTGTCTGGTTTTCCTCCATTATACAGACCTTGCTCGACCATGGCGATAACCCGCGCTTTTCCGTTCCCATCCAGACGTTGGTTTTGTTTGTTATATTATGGTGGGGTATTTCTCTCTTGAATAGGAAAAGAAATGAAGACCCTCCTGCGTGACTTGCGTTGGATTCTGCCTGCCAGTCTCGGCCTGGGCCTGACTCTTTCGTTGCTCGGGCCCGGAACGTGGTGGATTGGTTGGCTGGCCTACGCCTTTGTTTTGACGCTTGGTCTGCTGGCACTCACCGCGCTCTGGCGCTCTGCCAGCGCACCCCGGACCTTGATGCTGATGCTGCTCCTGGCACTGTTCCTCCGCCTCGGGCTGGGCATGACATTCTCGTACATCCTGCCCCCTTATGGAAACGATACCGAGATACATAATTCAGGTTATATCTTCCGAGACGCCTACACTTACGATTCAGAAGCCTGGGGAATGGCATCCTCCGGTGATCCATTATGGAGGGCTTTTGACAAATCGTATGGTTCCGAGGATCAGTACGGCGGGCTGCTTTTCTTCCACGGCCTGTTCTACCGCTTCCTCAGCCCGGATGCACACCGTCCCTGGTTGATGGTCTTGCTTTCCGCGTTGGCAGGAGCTATCGGTGTGGCACTGGCCTGGAAGGGGGCGCGTCAGAGTTGGGGGGAGAGCGTGGCGATGATGGTGGGATGGATCATGGCACTGTATCCGGAGTCCCTCCTGGTGGGTAGCTCGCAAATACGCGAGCCGTTCTTGATCCTGTTTATTGCGATGGCCTTCTGGGGTGTGGTGGACTGGCTGGCGAACCGCCAGCATACAGCCTGGCTCTGGCTGGCTGGCAGTCTCTTCGGCATGCTGCTCTTCTCACCGGGCGTGGTGGTAGCTGCTCTTGTGGGACTGGGTGTCTGGGCTTGGTTGCGT
>Ga0265292_1002356_pt1 | contig 13267 bp, 15 predicted proteins | sample Munlanlewell296A_FD_189080 | JGI IMG/M metagenome (GOLD analysis project Ga0265292, IMG submission 189080) | Leachate microbial communities from a municipal landfill in Southern Ontario, Canada - Leachate well 296A | ecosystem: Engineered > Solid waste > Landfill > Unclassified | place: Canada...
ACGGCTGGTGCCTGCTTCCGGGCGCTCCGGCGCTTACCCGGACCGGACTTCCACCGGCTGGGACTGTGCAGCTTTCAGGACGCACCATGGATTCATATAACAAACTGGTCAAGGCGACGCGTAATTACAAGGCGCAGACCGTAAAAGGAGGTCTGGGGACCGGCGGCAGACTGGGTGTTCAAGGCGGGTCTACTCCGGCCTCGAAGGAGCTTCCGAACAAGTAATAGTGACCGCCATCCACGGAGTTCGGTTCCGCCCGCCGGACTGACGTGGGGAGGGGGCTCCCCCCTTCCGGCCGACTTCTTACGGGCCGAATCGGCCCCAACGACTCCGAACGCTGGAATAGGAATCGGTCTCCATCTGCGGAGGGTCAGAGGAGTTCGACTGAAGGCACCGATGGCATCAAAATCCGAAGTAAAGACCTGCCAGCAGTTGGACCTGGCCGAATGCGTCCCCCTGAACCCGCACGGCACATGCCGCCCCGCCGGAGGAGACACAGAAGATCTCGGTGTTCGCCGGGAGAATCGTGAGAAACCCTCTCCCCTCGAGGCGCAGCCCCACATGGTTCGAGATCGGGATCTTCACCCCGCCTCCCAGGGAAAGGGAAAATTCCGCTTTCGAGTTCGGGCCGGTTGCGTCCGGGACAAAGAGGGCCGGGCCGAGTCCCCCGGAGAGGAAGGGGCGCACCTTCTCTCCCGGAAAAAGGTAGGTTCCCCCGATGTGGAGGTAATGGATATCCATGTCCGGGAGGGGAACTCCCCCGAACATCCCGCTTCCTTGCAGTTCCGTCCTCTGGAAACTGTAGAAAAGCTCGTACTGGGTCTCGTAGGTGTCCCGGAGGCCGAGGATCACCCCGAAGCTCCCGCTGTCCGCGGTGTTCAGGCGGGCTCCGGTCGTGTTGTCTTCGAATCCTCCTCCGGTCGCGTAACCGGCGAAGGGGGTGATCTCCACGCCCCGATCCGCCCGGGCGATCGCGGGAAGCAGGACGAGAAGAACGCCGAGTGCGAAGGGCAGGATGTCTCCGAAACGATATCTGTCGAGCATTCCGTTACGCATTGAAGCAAGCGGAATCCGGGAAGGCGGGAGGGGATGTCTGCCGGCAGCTCGGGGTGAGCGAGCAGTCCTTCTACCGCTGGAAGCGCAAGTACCAAGGGATTGGGATCGCCGAACTCCGCCGCCTCCGCCAGTTGGAGGATGAGAACCGGAAGATGAAGAAGATCGTGGCGGACCTTTCGTTGGACAAGCACATTTTGCAGGACGTGCTCTCAAAAAAAATCTAAGGCCCGCGCGGAAGCACCGGCTGGTCGGTAACGTAAAGGCCGCCTACAAGACCAGCATGCGTCGGGCCTGTGACTTGGCGCAGGCAAACCGATCGACGATGTACTACCAAAGCTGCAAACGGGATCGTGGAGAACTTCGTGTCCGGCGGCGGGATCTGGCCGCGGTTCGAGTTCGCTACGGATATCGTCGATTGAACGTGATGCTGCGCCGGGAAGGATGGAAGGTCAACCATAAGCTGGTATATCGGATCTACAAGGAAGAAGGCTTGGAGGTTCGTACGAAGAAGCGCAGGAAGCGGATCAGCGCGTTGCGTGTGGTTCTCCCCGCCGCGACGATGCCCAAGGAGCGCTGGAGCATGGATTTTGTCTCCGACAGCCTTCACGATGGACGCCGGTTCCGGATTTTTACTTTAGTCGATCACTTTACACGTGAGAGTCCCGCGATCGAGGTGGGAAACTCGATCCCTGGGAAGCGGGTCGTGGCGGTTCTGGAGCGGCTGACCAGAACGCATGGGCTGCCCCAGGTCATCACGACGGACAACGGAACAGAGTTCACCTCGCGGGCGGTGAATGAGTGGGCCCATCGGAACGGGGTGAAGCTGGATTTTATCCGGCCGGGAAAACCGGTCGAGAACGCATACATAGATAGCTTCAACGGAAGGCTTCGCCAGGAATGTCTGGATGAGAACTGGTTCACGTCGCTCGAAGATGCGAAGATGAAGATCGAGGCGTGGCGGAAAGACTACAACGAGCACCGCCCCCATAGTTCCTTTGGGGGACGAAACACCGCTGGGATTCGCGGAGAGCTGGGAGCTATCTCGGACCGCAAAAACGGCGGGGATTCTAACTTAAAAAGTGTCCAAAGTCGGGGGCAGGTTCACTGATGCTCATGAACAAGAGAGTCGTAATCCGTTAAAGGGGTGAGAACATAATACCGGCGCCGTCATACCGTCCCAAGGAAATTTGAAACTCTATTCGGATAATTGCGTTAAAATTCTGCAAGACAAACGTCTGCCGCGTGCGAGTCGGGGGGCGCGAATGCGAAACCGGACGGTGTCGGTGGCCTCCTCCGAATATGAAAGGTGGTGGTGGAAGCAAGAAGGCCGGCGCGGAGGTTCTTCGGGACATTAACCCATTCCATTTCGGGAGGTCGTCTCATGAAAAAGGTAGCGCTTGTCATCTCGTCGATCGCCTTGCTGTTCGCGTCAGGTTGCGCAACGAAGGAGTTTGTCAAGACGCAGGTTGACCCGCTCTCCGATCGCATCGGCCGTATCGAGGCCAGACTGAATGCCATCGAGGGCAAGCTCGACCAGGCCTTGAAGGAGGCCGAGTTGTCGAAAACCGAGTCGAAAGCCGATCGGGCGGCGATCGAGGAAGCAAAGGCCATGGCGAAAAAGGCCATGGACATGGCGAACAAGGCGGAAGCGGAAGCGATGCGCGCCGGCGGCGACGCAAGCAAAGCCGAGGCTGCGGCAAAGAAGGCCGAGGAAGCGGCCAGAGAAGCTGAAAAAGCCGCCGCGAAGACCGAGAAAATGTTCCGGCTGCAACAGAAGAAGTAGGGGGCACAACGCAGGGAGAGGAGGGGCCAAGGCGAACCCGGCCCCTCCTTATTCATGATTCATGACCAGATCTCGCCCATTTCCGCATTGGAAACGGCGATGCATCCCTTCGTATCAAGACTTCTCCACCGGGCGCCGCGCCCAACTTCCTTGCGGTGTTGACCCGGAAGCATTGGGGTAGGAGATATGGAGCGCTTTATGAAACCTGCTCCTTGGGTTGCGATGGCATCGCTGGCGGTCCTGATTTCATGTCCAATACCGACTTCTTCTTTCGCGGCCGAGTATCAACGAAAAGGAACGGTCATCGGCAGGCAGACGACCCACCTGATCAAGGCCGACGAATCGCTCCCGGAGATCGCCAGGCGATACGACATCGGCTTCGGGGCGATTACTGCGGCAAATCCCGGTGTCGATCCTTTTGTCCCGGATCCGGGACGCCGGATCGTCCTCCCCACCAAATGGATTCTTCCGGACTCGCCGATCCGGAAAGGAATCGTCGTCAACATTGCAGAAATGCGTCTTTTCGTCTTTTCGCACAATCGTTTACAAACCGTCACGACCTTCCCGATAGGAATAGGCGACCAGGGGAAGGAGACCCCGGTCGGGACGTTTACCGTCATCGAAAAAATCAGGAACCCCGCATGGAATGTCCCGGAGTCGATCCGTAAGGAACAGCCCGATCTTCCGGCCGTCGTACCTCCCGGCCCGGACAATCCGATGGGGAGCCACGCGCTCCGCCTCTCGAACCGGACCTTGCTGATTCATGGCACGGATCGTCCTTGGGGTATCGGGACGCGCAGCAGTCACGGATGCATCAGGTTGTACCAGGAGGATATTGCCCGGCTGTTCGGAATGGTCAGGCGTGGGACGCCGGTTGCCATCGTCAACCAGCCCGTGAAGGCGGCAGCCAGAGGAGATCGTGTCTACCTGCAGGTTCACGACTATGAGGACGGGAGGGATCTGTACAGCGAGGCGCTGAAGGTGCTGAAAGCGAAAAACCTGACGAGCCGGGTCGATCTCGCAATAACCCGGAAGGCAAGCCGGGAGCGAACAGGTCTCCTGGTGGACGTCTCGAAATAGCAGACTCGGGGCCGTCGCGGGATCCCGCCCTCCTTTTCAGCGCACGGTGATGCGGAAAACGCGGCGCGGTCCTACTGCGGAGGCCGCCGAGCAGAGGGTCATCCCGGGACCGACGCCCTGGAACCCCAGTCCCCCGGGCAAATCGACCGGAACGACGACCTTCGGGTCGTCGCAGAGGGGGGTCCTCGCCGGGCAGACGATCTGGCCGGAGGTGCATACGTCGAACGTTTCGCCGACCCGCAGCTCGATCGGGAACGGCTCGTCCTGTGCCCGGGCGTGGTGGACTGTCACAAAGAGGGTGCCGAAGACAAACGCGATGCCCGCCAGAAGACCGCGTCGCCGCATGTTCTACCTCTCGTGGAACGGGGATGCCCCCAGAGTATCGCGTGGGCGATGAGTGGGCAACCATTTCGCACCGTATGGGCGAACCCCTGATGAAACAGTCACTGATCGGCGCAGAACTGGCGAAGCTTTCCGCCCGATGGGTCGCGAACCGGCCTTTCCCCGGTCAGTTCCACAACCACGGACTCGAGATTCAAGGATGAAAGGTACTCCCGGAGACGGCGGGTGAGGTCATCGCAGACCCGCGTGCGATCATATCCGGGGGGCCTCGTCCGAGAAAATTGAACCAGAGCACAAAGGGGACCGCGTTGCCGAAATCGGCACGCGATTCCAAACTGCCAAACAATGCTCGACCACCAGTCAAAACTGTCACAACACCGAACACGATTGCAGCGATTGCCACCCAGTTCACTATACGATTTGCATTCATGAAATGACCCGCCCCCCTGTTTAAGACCCAACTGGACGAGGGGATTTCCGCCTGCCTTCCGCTTCTTGAATCGGCTTGGGAAATCGGCCCTAAGAGCGGATTTCCCGGCCGACCCGCGGAAAAAGCAGTCCCGCCATGACATAGAGGACCGCGCCGATCACAACCGTCCAGCGGAAGCCGAGCCACAGGGCTCCGATCGACGCGAGCGACGCCCCGGCCACGGAAAAGAAGCCGTTCACGGCCCAGGCGAAGGGGATCGCCGAACCGCCTACCGCAGCGAGGCGTGAGATCGCAGCCGGGAACGGAATCCCCATCAGAAACGCCGCCGGCGCGAGCGTTGCGACGAACGCGGCCGTCCGCATCGCCCACCCGCGCGCAAGCAGAGGACTCGCTGCTGCCGAGAGTATGACGAACCCGGCTACGACGCACACCGCAATGCCCGCGAAGACCCGCTTCATCGCCCGCTCCGATTCCCATCGTCCGGACACGGCGCTCCCGATCCCGGAGAAAAAGGAAAAGCCCCCGATCGCCAGGCCGGCGGCGCGGATGGTATCGCCGAGGATGAGGATGCCGGCCTTGAGGAAGGTGAGCTCCACCAGCATGTATGCCAGCCCGAGCGCGGAGAAGTAGCCGGCCACGGAGATCGTAGCCGCCTCCCCGGTTCCGTCCCGTACGAAGGCGGCGGGCAGAAGCAGGAGCATCGCCGCCAGGACGAGCGACACGCCCAGCGAGAGTACCAGGAACACGATGCCCCACTCTACGAAGGGTATCCACTGGCTCCCGAGGAGCCGTTTGAACTCCGGCAAGGTCCGCAGGCGCAGGAAGCGATGGAAGTAAGGCGAGTCGTCGGTGACGGGCGAGAGGTCGAATAGTTCGGTCTCGCGTTCCCCGGGCGGTCCCGTCATGGCATCGGAAACAGCCTCGCGCAGCGCCCGTTCCTCCGCGCCGCCTCCGGCCTCGGCACCCGCAGCGGGCCAGACCATCGAATACCCGTAGTCGGAGCAGAACCGCCTCACCCGGTCTATCTCTGCCGGATGAAACGGGGTGCGCCGCGCAACCACGGAAAAAGTCCCCCAGCCGTGGATCGCGGCGACCCGATCGGCGGCGGGCACAAGGCGCGCGGCCGAGAGCTCGGCCCGGATCGTGCGGAGGATCTTTACGTTCTCCCTCGGGGGCGCCTTGAGCCACCCCGAAAACGCGAGGAGTCCGCCCTCCCCGAGGCGGGCGAGCGCCGCCCGGATTCCCTCGCGCGTGAGGAGGAACGTCTCGCCGGTCGCGTGGACCCCGAGCGAGGAAAAGGTCGCCGAGGAAATGTCCGCCGCCTCGATGACGTCGAAGATCCGCCTGTCCCGGGCGAGGAAGTTGCGCGCCCCTTCTTCCCGGATCTCGACGGGAAGAGACCCCGGCCATCCCCCCGAGAACTCGGAGAGGTCCTCGCGGACCAGTCGCACGAGTTCCTGCGCGGGCTCCACGATCGTCACGGACGATGCGCCGTTCGCCGCGGCCGTCAACACCCCTTCCGTCCCCCTGAGGCCGAGTTGGAGGACCCGCGGATGTTCAAAAAGCCGGTACGGGAGAACGGCGGGGAAATAACCGAGATACGCGGGGGGCGTCCTTCCGCCATCCTTCGGGACGATTCCGCGCTGCTCGCCGTCCGCGAACAGTGTTGCCTGCGGCGGGATCTCTCCCGCGAAACGGATGCTCAGCCCCGGCGCGCTGTGGACCCCCGGGGCAAAGACTGCCCGGTAATCACCCGATATTCCGAAGCGGGATGCGATCTCCCGCGCCCCCGGCAGGTTCCGGACGGCCGCCAGATCCTTGTAGGGCGAGAGCTTGAGATCCGCGGGCGGGATGACCAGGAGGAAGAGGACGGCGCACAGCGCGGCCGCGCGGCCCTTTCGCAATCCCCCGCCCTTGTCCGACAGGACGAAGGCGCACGCCACCGCCCCGAGCGCGAGGGGAAGTCGCAGGAGCCACCCGGTCGGCGCGAGCATGAGGAACGGGAGCGCGACGAGAGCGCCGGCCGCCGATCCCGCGAAGGACGCCGCGTAGACCGGGCCGGGCCTGAACCGGAGGAACGCGAACGGGATCGCCATCGCGCAGCCTGAAAGGAAGAAGGGCACGGCGAGAAGGAAGAAGAAGACCCCGAATCGCGGCCACGCCACGGGATCCCACAGGAGCAGGAACGGGTCGAACGAGACGAACTGCGAGGCGCGGAACGCGAGGTCGAACGCCGGCGCGGCGAGAAGGACCATCCATGCGAAGAGCCGGCCCGGAGACCTTTCAACCCGCCGCCGGACGATCTGGAGCGCGACCCCGGCGACCCCGAAGCCGAGCATCGCCTGCGAGACGATCAGCGGGACGAAGTGCGGCCAGAACCGGAACGACAGAAGGCGGATGAGGACGATCTCGTTCGCCAGCGTGGCCGCCGAAAGGAAGAATACGGCAGGAACGACTCTTTCCGCCTTCGCGCCCGCGAAAACCAGATCCCCGCGGTCCCTCGGCTCTGCGGTGGACAAGCGGGGGCCCCGTCAGTGGCCAAGGAGGCGGACGAAGGCGACGGGAAGAACATTTCTATGCGTGATGGAGCCCCGGGCGTCCTTCTCGATGAAGACGAGGTTCTGGGTCATGAAGGGCCCGCCGACGGGCATGATCATCCGACCCCCGTTCCCGAGCTGGCGCAGAAGAGGCGGGGGAATGTGTCCCCCCGCGCAGGTCACGATGATGGCGTCGAACGGCGCCTTCTCCTCCCAGCCGTAATAACCGTCCCCCTGCCGGACGACGACGTTGCGGAAGCCGAGGTCTGAGAGCGTCCGTCGGCTGCGGACGGCCAGGGATTCGAGGATCTCCACGGAGTAGACCTCCGCAGCGAGCTTCGCGGCGACCGCCGCCTGGTAGCCGGACCCGGTTCCCACCTCGAGAACGCGGTCGGTCTCCTTGAGACGCAGGATCTGCGTCATGAAGCCGACGATGTAGGGTTGCGAGATCGTCTGCCCTTCCCCGATGGGCAGAGGATAAGGTTCATACGCCTTCGCGCGGAACGAAGGCGAAACAAAGAGGTGCCGTGGGACGTCCCGCATCGCGGCCAGGACGCGCGGATCGGTGACCCCTTCGCGCTCAATCTGGTCGCGCACCATCGCCGCCCGCTTCTGCAGGTACGGCTCGTCCGTCGCCAACGCCGCATGGAGCGCCGCCGACAGGACGGCCGCGGCGATCGTGACAAGACGCAGGAAGCTCATCTCCCTCCGGGTCCCCAAACTCCGCGCTTGAGGAATATCTCCTTCTTCGCTCAGCACACCGGGTATTTGTCCGTGGCGTTCCCCTCGGCGGTGTGCCGCACACGGGTCCAACGTGGAACGTATGGCGTCAGAAGGGATGGCAATTTTCATGGCTTCCGCTTCTCCCAAAGCGTCAGAATTGACTCCCTCCGTACGTTGTACACAATATCAACTGTATGGTTTTTGTATAGTGGACATCCCGAAACACCCGCGGTCAGGGCCGATGCGGGCCAACTTCAGATGCCGATTCACACATCGTCCGATATCGCCGGCATGGGGATGTCGGAATGTATCGTTCCGTCAGGTCACCAACCATATCCCGTCCCCACGAGGCCGTGGAGTCCCGCTACCGCAAAGTCCGCATTGCCGCCCGCGACCGGAACCCGCACCCAGGAGGCCGTCCCCATCCCTTCCAGGGGGAGGAACGGTCCTGCCCGTGGACCGATCCGTGCTCCGATGGCGCCCATGGCCGTCGGACCTGAAAGGTGGTACCCCATCCCCAGGATCCCCCCCTCCTCGGGGAATCGTCGCCCGCGCACCGTGTTTTCCGGGTGGGTGATCACCACTCCCGCGCCCAGCCGCCAGACCAGGTCTCCCCGTTCCATTGCCCGATTCAGCGTGATCCGATTGAAGCCGTGGGATATCGCGAAATGCTCGACCTCCCTGGTGGGATTCGAGAGGTAGAGTTTGTCGTGGTTCATCTCCAGTTCCCAGCCGTCCGATCCGTCCCATTTTCCGATCCTCACAGCATAGTAGAGCGGCCGATTGAAAGGGCGGGACGCGAATCGAGGCCGATGCCGGAGGTCGGGTTCCTCCCCCTGGCGGATCGCCATAGAGGAGGGGAACGAGAAAGGAACTCCTACGAGGAACTCGATGGCCCATCCGGATTCGGCGAACGAGGGAGAGGCGAAGGAAAGGAGGGCTATCGGAACGATACCGAGGATCGTGCGCCCTGGGATGTACCGTCTCATGCGCATCCGGCAGACCCGTGTTCCCTCGCTCATTCCATCGGGTGCACAAGGGGGGTTCCCCCGTCAACATTCCGTTTCGTATCCCACCCTCCTTTTCAGCGCACGGTGATGCGGAAAACGCGGCGCGGTCCTACTGCGGAGGCTGCCGAGCAGAGGGTCGTCCCGGGACCGACGCCCTGGAATCCCAGTCCCCCCGGCACATCGACCGGAACGGCGACCTTCGGGTTGTCGCAGAGGGGGATCCTCGCCGGGCAGACGATCTGGCCGGAGGTGCATACCTCGAAAGTTTCGCCCACCCACAGCTCGACCGGGAACGGCTCGTCCTGTGCCCGGGCGTGGTGAACTGTCACGGAGAGGGTGCCGAAGACCAACGCGATGCCCGCCAGAAGACCGCGTCGCCGCATGTTCTACCTCTGGTGGAACGGGGATGCCCGGAGGGTATCATGTGGGCGGTGAGTGGGCAACCGTTTCGCGCCGTATGGGCGAAACCCCGTCTTTCGTTTATGGTGTGGTAATATGAACCTATGAACGGCCCTTTGCTGGTCAGTCTTCTTCCCCCGGAAGGGACCTGGGACTCCGCAGCCGCTACTTCCGGCTCAACGCCATTCGTCGCCATTCTCCTGCTGATCGGATTCCTCCTGTCCCTATTTCTGCGTCATCCGGGACGTTGACAGGGAGTCTGCAACCGCACCCTCTGCACCTGACGATCTACAGGCGGAATCTTGACCTGCCCCCCTGTCTTAGACCAAATGGACGAGAGGATTTCCGCCTACCAAGAAGCCTGTAATCCGGTCACAAAAAAGTCACAGGTCCCGCCGGGGGGGCGGATATTCTTTCAACTGAGACAACTTGGAGGGATTTACCTTCGGGGTGGGTGGGTGGATACCCTCTTTTCACCCCCAATAAGGGAGTTGTTTGCACGGGGTTTGCAGTCTGTTCAGACTCCGCCCATTCTTTTCCTCGCAGGCTCGGTTGCGGGGATAACGATCACAAGGGCTTCGCCCGTTCATATTGGGAAGGCCAGGGGATATCCACCCCGAGGCTGCGGGCGGCATGGAGAGGCCAGTAAGGATCCCGCAGGAATTCCCTTCCGATCATGATGGCATCCGCCAGGCCTGTCGAAACGATCTGCTCGGCCTGCGCGGGTTCGGTGATCAAGCCGACGGCGCCTGTCGCGATGCCCGCTTCTCGACGGACGGCGGCAGCGAAGGGCGTCTGAAATCCGGAACTCGCGTGAATCTTTGCGTCGGGAACGGCTCCGCCGCTGGAACAGTCGACCATGTCGATGCCGATCTTCTTCAGTTCCCGCGCCAGCGCGATGGTCTGTGGGAGATCCCACCCTCCCTCGACCCAGTCCATGGCGGAGACACGAACCAACACCGGCAGTCTTTCCGGCCACTCCTCGCGCACGGCGCGGGCCACGGAAACGGGGAAGCGGAGACGATTCTCCAGGCTTCCGCCGCAGGCATCCGTCCTCCTGTTGGTCAAGGGGGACAGGAATTCATGCAGGAGGTACCCATGTGCCATGTGAACCTCGATGACCTCGAAGCCTGCCTCCCGTCCGTGGCGGGCGGCGGCGGCAAACGCTTTGCGGACGCGTTCCATATCCGCCTCCATCATTTCCCGGGGGACGGGGTATCCTTCAGCGAAGGGCACCGGGCTGGGAGCGATCGGTTGCCATCCCCCGTTCCCGGTGTCCAGCGGCTTTCCTCCCCGCCAGGGAACATCGGTCGAGGCTTTCCTGCCGGCGTGCGCGATCTGGATACCGGCCACAGCTCCATGCTGTTGGATGAATCCGGCGATTTTCCGGAATACCGTAGCCTGTTCCCGGGACCAGATCCCCGTATCGAAGGGTGTGATCCGTCCTTCCGGGGAAACCGCAGTGGCTTCCGTCATCACCAGGGCGGCGCCTCCGATCGCCCGACTCCCCAGGTGCACCAGATGCCAATCCGTCGGCATTCCATCGACGGCGGAATACTGGCACATCGGGGAGACGAAGATCCGGTTCTTGAATACCAGTTCCCTCAGGCGAAGGGGGGAAAACAGGCGCGCTCTGTTCATGAGGGATCCTTGAGCTTCAGCCGGCTCTTGTTCCCTTCCAGGAAAGCCCTCAGGTCCCCTGCGGCATCGAGCAGCCGGATCCATTGCTCGTAATACAGGGTCACTGGAAATCGCCCCAATCCGTAAACGCTCACGCCCCCCTTCTCACCGACCCTGAACTCCAACTTTCCGCTTTTCTTCGATCCGGATTGCTTCTCAAGCTCGGCAATCCGGGCCAGCAACTCTTCTTTGGTTGGTTCTGACATCGGCAGCATCCTCCTCTCGTCAACTTAGCATCACGTTCTTGCCCGCCCGTATCACTCGCCTACCCGTATCTTTCCATCTGCACAAGGGGGTTTCGCCCGCTAACAGTGGCTCCGCGAATCCCCCTTTTTCACCCCGAAAAAGGCGGTTATTTGCACGGGGTTTGCACTCTTTACGGTTTTCCCTCGCCCGATGCTCAAAGAACAGACGATCTCCTGGAGCTCATGGATTGGATACGCACATGGCGTCACTCGGGCATCCATGACATCAGCGGTGCGGAAATTCCGGACGACAACGAAGCCGCGTGTGTCGACCTTAAAGGTTCCGCGCACCCATTCATACGACCTCCTGGGAGCCGCCGAAAATCCCATCATCCCGTTTATCTAAAACGGGGGGGAAGGTCAGCAGGGTGATCAACCCGTGGATGGCGGCGATTCCATCATCTGGATCTCCCACTCGTCCCGGGAACGGTCATACCGGAGGATGTAGCGGGCGCCGTCGGAGCCGTCGAGCTTTACGTACTCGTGATCCTCCCCCCGCCACCGGTCCAGGACGCGTACCACCTCGACCCGGCGCTCCCCGAGCAGGAAGGCTCGGGGCGTCTCCTCCGCCCTGTACCCTTCGTAGCAGACCACGCGGACCTTCATCCCCCGCTCCAACAACGAAACCGGTAATCCAGTCACAAGACAGTCACAGATCCAGCTTATGGATCGTATACTCTTTCAAATAAGATAACTTGAAGAAACCGACCTTCGGGGTGGACACAATGCGTTTGTGTAAGGGCTCCTCGGACATCCAGAGCGTCGACGACTGGTTCAGACTCGCGCCCCCCAAAAAGGGTGCATTGCAATGGAAGGATGAGCGAAGCGCGAAGGAACTCGCCAAAGCCTGGTGCGAAAGGAAGAACCCTGCTTGGCCGATATCTGGCAGTCCAGCAGACTCCGTAAACTTTGAACTTCGGAGTCATGGTTATCGCGTCCCTTGATCAACATCCCTCTCTCCCGCCTGACCGATATGAATCTGCAAAGTGCCTGTCGGATCTGCTCTCAGGTCGTAGGACACACTCTGGGCACAGAAGGAAAAATCGAACCATTGTGAGACTCCATAATCCCCTTATCGGTTGAAAGGATACAAAGTATCAGTGGGAGGGGTACCTTCGGGACATGCCAAATCCCAGAAGCCGGCGTCCTTTAGCTTGGCAACGTGGTACTGGATGAACTTCACCCGAACCGACGGAGAGTCGAACTGCGGCGCCTCGGGGCAGACGTCCCTCAGCGTCATGAGGATCGAGCCTAACTGCTTGATATCGTTTATATAATTGGCTTTTTTGCTTTTCATTGAGGAATTTTTCGCAGTTCCATCCTCAATGATTACAATAGGTTATAAAGGACGTTGAACCCCTCAACTTTCCTCGTGGGCACGATTTGGGCACACTTTTTACAATCGGCGGGCGGTTTTCTGCGGGATTTGTTTCGCCCGCATTCGGTATCGGAATTCGAGCTTCGGGCGGGAAGAGCGGCAGAAACGGGAAGGCCCGGCAGTGATCGCCGGGCCTTCGCAGAGCGCGGGGAAATTCGGCGTGGCGTTCCGGTCGTTCGGTACCCGACTTCCGACTGCAACCCCACTTCCGTGCGACGACAAGCAGAGCCAATCCCAGCCAAGCGAATCTTTGCAACTTCACGCCAGCCGCCGCGCTGCAGAATATCTATAACGTAGTTTCAGATCCCTTGTCAAGAGGTTCACTCCGATTTTCCCCGGATGGCCTTTCACCGCTTCAAACGAAACGAATCTCCGGGTAGTAAAACCCCATCTCATTATTGGCGGTCCTCGTCTGCATACCACATCAGACATGGAAAGGAGAAGAACGATGCCGACCTACATCGGCCTGGTCAACTGGACGGACCAGGGGATCCGGAATTTGAAGGAAACAACCAAACGTGCGAAAAGTTTCCAGGAGATGGCGGAGAAGATGAAGGTGAAGGTCAGGGAGATCCTCTACACCATGGGGCGCTACGACCTCGTG
>Ga0265292_1002357_pt1 | contig 13267 bp, 10 predicted proteins | sample Munlanlewell296A_FD_189080 | JGI IMG/M metagenome (GOLD analysis project Ga0265292, IMG submission 189080) | Leachate microbial communities from a municipal landfill in Southern Ontario, Canada - Leachate well 296A | ecosystem: Engineered > Solid waste > Landfill > Unclassified | place: Canada...
GTCCACGCGCATTCCTGCGAGGTGCGAGCGCGGGATGTCCACGCGCCACGCGTCCACCCGCCGGAGTTCGCCGAGGAATGCCATGGCCGCGGCAAGGTGGGGCACCGCGTAAGAGCCTATCCGGCGAAGCATCGACGGCGCGGCTCAGATGTCCACGATGACCCGCACTTCTGCGGGTGGTCCCCGCTTCACGTCGAGGCCGTGGAACGTGATTGCCTTCACCTCGTGCACGTGGCCGTGGCGCGCGGCCTCATACGCCTCGCCCTTGAGCGTCGCCACGAGCCTTGTTTCGCTCTCGATCTTGACGTTGACGTCCGCGATGACCCACAAGCGGGATTGTGTGACGTCAAGGATCTCTTCGAGGAAACGAAAGAGCAGCCGGTCAAGCGAGTCGGCCTCGATGACGACTTGTGCCTCGCCCACGGCGTGAGCGTCCGCCACTTCCACGATGTTCGCTACGAGGCCCAGCGCTGCTTGCGCGAACGCCTCGTCCAACGTGGGGCCCCACGCGCGGATACCGACGTCCGCCGTGTGCTCGAAGTAGTCGAAGCCGCGGTCGGGCAAAGCCACCTGTGAGAATCGAACTCACGACCCCCTGATTACAAGTCAGGAGCTCTACCGACTGAGCTAAGGTGGCGGTGGGGCGCGCGCGAGCGGGCGCCGATGGCCGCGGCTGCCGCATGTATGGTCATGGGACAAAAAGGAGCCGACTGCGGGACACGCGTCCGCCCGTTTGGAGGCTGATCGATGAAGGCAGGGAGGCTGGTCCGGGCGGACGCGAGCCACGCGGTTGGTCCAACCCACAAGACCCCTGCGGGGGTCATAAAGATTCTCGATAGAGTGTCGAATCATGCGGTCACGGGTGGGCAGGGTCCGGACATTGCTTATCATGCCGTCATAATGCCGATGAAAATAGGGAGGCGCCGGACGCCAAGAATGGACGAACGTTCTAGGGAGGCGAATTGCTGACGAGGCTTGCGTCCGGCGTTGCACCAAGGAGCGTCAAGAAGCACTTCATCATGATGGGGCGGACGTCGAACGGTCCCGATAGCGACAACTATTCCACGCCACGCGCCCCGTCCCCGACAGTGCGTCGAACGAAGATCCTCGCGACGTTGGGCCCCGCGTCAACGAGCGAACCCACCTTGCGGGCCCTCATCGAGGCCGGCATGGACGCTGTGCGCCTCAACTTCAGTCACGGCTCGCAACAGGAGCACGAGGACGTATTCCAGCGCGTGCGCAGCGTGAGCGAGTCGATGGGCCGCCACGTGCCAATCGTGCAGGACATCCAAGGCCCCAAGATCCGCATCGGCAAACTACCGCAACCCATTCCCCTCGCGAGCGGGCAACAAGTACGCTTCCACGTGGGAGAAGAGCAGAAGGAGCCAGGCGTCCTGCCCATCACGTACGCGCACCTCGCGGAGGACGTGAAGCCGGGCGATCGCATCCTCATGGACGATGGCTATCTTTCCGCGCGCGTGCTTGCCATCGAAGGCAAGGAGACCGTGCTCGCAGCCATCGAGGACGGCGGCCTCCTGAAGGCTGGGAAGGGCGTCAATTTCCCTGGCGTGCGCCTCTCGATCCGCTTCCCCACCGAGAAGGACAAGTTGGACCTCCACTTCGGCCAGCGCCTAGGCGTGGACTATGTCGCCGCCTCCTTCGTCAGGAGCGCCGCCGACATCAGCCGCGTGCGCGCCGAGCTGGACGACGACGTCGGCACTCGCATCATCGCGAAGGTCGAGCTTCGCGAAGCCGTCGAGAACCTCGAAGAGATCATCAAGGCCAGCGACGGCGTGATGGTCGCGCGCGGCGACCTTGGCGTGGAGATGCCCGCCGAGGACGTGCCGCTCATCCAGAAAGATATCTTGCTCCGTTGCGATCGGCTGGGCATCCCGAGCATCACTGCGACGCAGATGCTCGAAAGCATGATCGAGAACCCGCGCCCCACGCGAGCGGAGGTCAACGACGTCTTCAACGCAGTGCTCGACGGCACCGGCGCGCTCATGCTCTCGGGCGAGACCGCCATCGGCAAGCACCCGGCGGCCGCAGTGGCCACGATGGGGCGCATCGCCCAGAAGGCCGAGCACGAGTTCCTCTCCCGCGCGAGCCTGCATGAGCGGCGCCGGACCGTCACGAGCCGTTCGACGCCCGACGTGGTCGCGCACGCGGCCGCCCGCGGCGCCGAGGAGCTTGGCGCAAGCGCGATCGTGGCGCTCACGCATCATGGTCTCACCGCGCGCGTGCTCTCCAAGTACAAGCCCACCGTGCCCATCTTCGCGGTCACGAGCCGCCCCGACACCGCGCGCAGGCTCGGCTTGCTGTGGGGCGTTCGTGGCGTCGTCGCCCCATTCAAGAACGACGAGTGGGAGGCCCTCGCGAGCGCGCGCGACGCCATAATGCAGACTGGTTCCCTGAAGAACGACGACACCGTGATCGTCGTGAGCAGCCGCGGCGGCGTGCGTGCGCAGACCAACACGATGCGCGTGCTGCGGCTTGGCGACATCGGATGATGCTTGTGCGCGCCGCCCTCGTGCTTATCGTCGTCGTCTTCGCTGGGCTGGCGGGCTGCGCGAACAACGGCCAGAGCGCGCCACCACTCGTCGCCTACCCCAAGCTGGGCGACGTGGCCGTGTACGAAGTCAACGGCGCGTACGTGGAGTTCGCGCGCTGGGAGAACGGGCATCCCGTGGCGGCTGGCACGCAACTGCGTTTCGAGTTGGCGCCTGGTGGCAAGGTGCTTGACGCAGCGCGGCTCGTGCACGACACGTTCCGCGTGACGACGACGCTTGGCGGCACGAAGTTCAGCGACCTGTACGTGAGCCCAGCGCACGAGGCGATCGTTCAGGCCGTCTATCCGCTCTCGCAGGACGCCAACGTGGTATCGTTCGACGAGCGCGGGTACCCGTGGCTGTTTGGCGCCAGCGTCCTGTTCGGCAAACCTCTGGGTCCTGGCTCAGCACACGACGTCATCATTCCCGATAACCTCGCCTCGCCCGGCTCCGCGCTCGTCGTGGCCCCATCCGTCCCGACCGACGTCACCATCTCGACGACCCTCCCGCACCGGCTCGCGGCCGCTGGCACGTTGGCGTACGCAGCGCAGGAGGAGGGCGCGACGAGGTTCGACCTTCACGACGTGCCAGGCATCAACGGCAGCCTCTGGATGACGGCAGCGTCCGCTTGGCCGCAACGCGTGCGCCTCACCATCACGAGCGACGAGCTCGCGCCCAACATCCGCGTGGACGGCGCGTTGCCAGCCACGATGGACGCGCGTCTCGTGACGCTGCAAGCGGGCACCACGCTCCTGCCGCCGCGCGATTCGGCCGCGACGTTCCAGGACGATCGCAGCGTGAAGCGCGTCGCGTGGGACGGCGAGAAGCCGCCCGACGGAGACGCAGCGTACGCCCCATACGTCTTGAGCGATGCCGTGCGTGACGCGAAACTCCTCGACAAGGGCGTGATGGACTGGCTCGTGAACGCGCAAGACCCCCGGCTCTACCGCGCCACGTTCAAGATGGCCGCGCTCAACGGCACGGGCCCGCTCAACGACACCCTCGCTCCGTACTGGCTTCTAGTTTGGATGGAGAAGGGCGGCATGTACTACCAAGTCGAGATGCAGCGCATCGACGCGCCCGCCCCGCCCGTTCCGTTGCCCAGAAACGATAGCCTCGGCCAAGGCGTGCCAAGGGCGCTATCAAGCGGACCCGTCGAGCCGCCCAAGGACAAGTCCCACGGCTGGTTCCCCAAGGAAGCCGAGCCCGCGGACCTCGTGCCATTGTCCGAGGGCGTGCGCGTGGTCCGTGCCGTCTTTGGCGCGCAGGAAGTGCAGATCTTCTTGCGCAGCTTCGCGCGACCGCCTGGGTACTCGTACTTCCTGGACGGCGGATGGGAGAAGGGAGAAAGCGGTCGATATACGGTCGTTTACAATCCTGGGACGGGGCTGCTGGAAGAGGCGACGGGGCCCGTGGGTGCCCGGATATCGAGTTAGAGCCACCCGCAGTCGGTTAGGGCCGAATCCAGCTACAGGATTGCGGATGGAGTTAGAGCCGCCTCTCCTCGCCAAGACACGAAGACACCAAGCACCTACGCCTTCCGCGGCGTGTGCAGCGCGCGCATCACGTCTGCCGCGCGGAGCTTCTTGTGGCAGGCCACGCACGGCATGATGCCTTGTCGGCTCAGCGTCACCAGATGCACTGCGTTTGGTGCCGCGCAGATGGGGCACAAGAACGGGACGAGGACGGGCGCCTTCGTGGTGCCCGGGGCAACTGGCGTCATCACTAGTAGCCGCCCCCGCGCGCTCTCATCCTACTTAAGACCCCAGGTCGCCAGGTCCGCGATACCTTCATCGGGAGCCGGGAAGTAGGCGCTCCCGAGGTCGCCTCGTGCTCCCCCTGACCCTTGCCCTCCTTGGCGCCAATGAGTGGATCATCATCTTCCTCATCGTCGTCATCTTCTTTGGGGCCGCGAAGATCCCACAGCTCGCGCGGTCGCTTGGCCGTGCAAAGGGAGAGTTCGAGAAGGGCGCCCGCGAATCGAAGGCAGAGATCGCTGCGGAGACGGCGGCCGCTCAGCCGACGACGGAGTCCGAAGAGGACGCGCGCGTCCGCCGCGCCGCAAAAGAGCTGGGCATCCCGACCGAGGGGCGCCCGCTTGCTGACGTCAAGAAGGACTTGAAGACCAAGATGGCGTGAAAGCCTTCTTATCTCCAATCTTCCTGACCACGCTCAGTGCAGGCCCTTCTCGCGGAACTGTCGAAGCGCGGCGTGCTCGTGGCGCCCGACGCCTTTGCCAGGCTGCAAGCCGAGCCCCAGTTGTCCGAGGGGCTGCTCGCGCGCTCTGACCTGCCGATGATGTTGCACGCGCAACACCTTGTCATCCAAGAGCCGGCGGCCCCTCCGCCCCAGAAGCCCAATGGCGGGCCGCTTGGTCCCCGTCCGACCTTGGTCGAACCTTACCTGCACCAGACGGAGATCCTCGAGGACGTCACTGGCAACTCGACGTGCGAAGGCTCGATGTCGGACTTCACGAGGTACTTCAACGACCGCCTCGACAAGATCCGGCGAATGCTGCGCCAGCGCCGCGAGTTCGCGGGCTCCGTGCGTATCGACCGCGCGCGGCTGGGCGGCCTCGCGAAGGTCCCCCTCATCGGCCTCGTCACGGAGATCCGCACGACGAAGAACGGCCACCGACTCATCGAGCTGGAGGACGAGACAGGCGCCGTCGCCATCCTTGCGCCAAGCTCCAACGAGCAATTGCTATCAGAGGCGGACACGCTCATCGAGGACGAGGTCGTGGGGCTCATCTGCAAGCCGCCTGGCCGCGGCGACCTCCTCATCCTGGAAGGCGTGGTGCGGCCAGACGTACCCCTGACCGGATCGGCGAGGCGGTCGCAGAATGCGACCGCCGTCGCGATCCTCAGCGACATCCACTTCGGCAGCAAGACCTTCCTGCACGATGATTGGGAACGCTTCGTGAAGTGGATCAACCTTGAGTGGGGCGACTCGCGCATGAAGGCGCTCTCGCGCAAAGTACGCTATCTCGTCGTGAACGGCGACGTGGTGGACGGCATCGGCATCTTCCCAGGCCAAGAGGACGAGCTGGCCATCAAGGACGCCTACGAGCAGTACACGTTCGCGGGCGAGCAGATCAACCGCATCCGCGACGACATCAAAGTGTTCGTGCTGCCAGGCAACCACGACCTCGTGCGCCCCGCCGAGCCGCAGCCCGCTCTCCCCGAGAAGTACCGCAAGCTCTTCCCCCAGAGCGTGCAGCACATCGGGAACCCGTGCAAGCTCAGCATCGAGGGCGTCGAGTTCTTGAGCTATCATGGCCGCAGCATGGACGACTGGATCACGCGCGTGGCGGGTCTCACGTACGAGAACCCCATCGCCACGATGAAGGAGATGGTCCAGCGCCGCCACATGGTGCCCGTGTACGGCCTGCGCACGCCCATCGCGCCCGAGCACAAGGACTACCTCACCATCGACACGGTGCCCGACGTCTTCGTCACGGGGCACGTGCACGCGGCGGGCATGGAAAGCTATCGGGGCGTCACGCTCATCAACGCGAGCTGCTGGCAAGCGCAGACCGCCTACCAGAAGATGCACGGCTTCCTGCCCGAGCCCGGGCGCGTGCCGGTGGTCGAGTTGGACACGGGGAAGCCCTGGATGATCGACTTTCACCGGGGCAAGCCCGCGGGCGTGGACGCGACGGGCAAGAGCGCGTTCGGGAACCAGATGCGGCAGCCCGAGAAACTCGCGAACCCGGGGGACGTCGTCTAGGCGAAGGGCGCGTGGAGCGGGGAGCAGGGCCTAACCCCCCTGCTTCCACTGGAGATGTGCGGCCACCGGTCACATCTTCATGTTGAGCCCCGAAACGGGGTGTGCCCAGGCGAGAACCGGCTCCACCGGAAACGGAGCTTCCGACCATGGGTCACCGATACCCCTTTCGTCAGGCGCCGCGTGCCGAAGGCTTGCCTTGGCTCACGCGGCGTACTTTGATGATGCGGTCGAGAAGCGGGCGGAGGACCCCGACTTGGTCGAGGACTTCGACTTCGAGGCGCCTGAGGTCGTCCTCCCCACTGGCCGCGGCGCGAGCGAGGAGATGGAGCGCTACTTCGGCGCGCTCGAGTCCCGCATGCGCGTCGAGTACGAGCTGGCCAAGCGGTGCCGCGAGAAGGGCATGGACCCCGAGACGCGAGTCGAGATCCCGCCCGCCATCGACCTTGCCGCCCGCGTCGAAGAACTCGTCGGACCACGCGGCGTCGCGGACCGCATCCGCGTGCTATCGAAGACCACGAACCGCGAGGAGCTGTCGCTCATCGTGGCCAAGGAAGTGGCGGCAGGCAAGTTTGGCCAGTTCGAGAGCAAGGTCAAGGGGCTCGACCAAGCCATCAGGACGGGGCTCGCCATCCTCACGGAGGGCATCCTCGTGGCACCCCTCGAAGGCATCGCGGGCGTGCGCATCCTCAAGAACGAGGACGGCACGGACTGCGCCTCGATATCGTTCGCCGGCCCCATCCGCGCAGCCGGCGGCACGGGGCAAGCTCTCAGCGTCCTGATCGCTGACGTCGTGCGCCGCGAGATGGGCATCGGCAAGTACGTGGCGACCGAGAAAGAGATCGGCCGCATGAAGGAAGAGATCCCCGCCTACAAGATGGTGGCGAACCTCCAGTACAAGCCCAGCAACGAGGAGATCGAGCTCATCATGCGCAACTGCCCCGTCATGATCGACGGCGAGGGCACGGAGAAGGACGAGATCGGCGGCAACCGCGATCTTCCCCGCATCGAAACGAACCAGATCCGCGGCGGCGCGTGCCTCGTGCTCGCCGAGGGCATGACGCAAAAAGCGCCCAAGATCCAGAAGAACGTGAAAGCGCTCAAGCTGGATGGTTGGGAATTCATCGACAAGATCATCGACTACGTGAAGAAGGCCCAAGGAAAGTCGCAGGAGGCCGGCGGCAAGAAGTTCACGGACCCCTGGGCCAAGGAGTACGAGACCCCAAGCTCCGCGATCGAGCCGAGCAAGAAGTACTTGGACGACCTCATCGCGGGCCGCCCCGTCTTCTCGTACCCGTCCCGCAAGGGCGGCTGGCGCTTGCGCTACGGCCGGAGCAGGACGGGCGGCCTCGCCACCACGAGCATCCACCCCGCCGCCATGGCACTCACGGACGATTTCCTTGCGCCGGGCACACAGATGAAGATCGAGCGGCCCGGCAAGGCGACCGCGACCACGCCGTGTGATAGCATCGAGCCGCCCATCGCGCTCCTCACCAACGGGAACCTCGTCGAGGTCACGACGTACAAGCAAGGAAAGAGCCTGCGGCCCATCGTCAGCAAGATCATCGACCTCGGCGAGATCCTCGTGCCATACGGCGAGTTCGCGGAGAACAACAAGACGCTCCCCCTCGCGCCATGGTGCGAAGAATGGTGGGCGCAGGTCGCCGAACGCGCCGTCGGAAGCGTTCCCTTCCTCGCGACGGCCCAGGAGGCGTTCCAGTTCGCCGAGAAATCGGGCACGCCGCTCCACCCACGCTGGAACCTCTTTTGGCACGACGTGAGCCTCGATGATATCAAGTCGCTCTCTCGCCTCGTCGAGCAGCAAGGGCGCTGGGAAACGCTCGAAGAAGGAAGCCTCCTCCTGCCAAAAGCCGCCCTCGACGCACCCATCCAGGACGACGGGCGCACGGCGAAGGACGTGCTAATCGAGCTTGGTGCGCTGCACGAGGTCCACCTCGACTGGGTGAAGCTCCAGCGGCACTCGTACGCGCTCGTGCGCTGCCTCGGTCTGGAGGTCAGCGGTGCTCGACTCGTGCAGCGCGCCGGGGCGCGATTCGATCCGCCCGCAGGCGGGGGCTCGTGCGCTTTCGTGAGCGAGCTATCAGGCGTCAAGGTGAAGCCGCGCGGCATGTACCGCATCGGCACACGAATGGGTCGCCCCGAGAAGGCCGCCGAACGCAAGATGAGCCCGCCAGTCCACCTCCTTTTTCCCATCGCGAACGCTGGCGGCACGCAGCGCTTGCTCGCGGACGCGGTCAAGATGAACGCGATCGACATCGAGATCGGCGATCGGCAGTGTCCAGCCTGCGGCGCCAAGAACGTGCTCTACAAGTGCGACACGTGCGGAGCGCACACGCTCGCGGTGCCCCAGGAAGGGCGGATGCAACCGCGCACCATCCAGATCGCGCCGCTCGTGCAAGCCGCGCTCGACCACCTGAAGATGGACAAGCCGCCCGAGTCCGTGAAGGCCGTCGTGGGCCTCATCAGCAAAGGCAAGTTCCCCGAGCCCATCGAGAAAGGCATCCTCCGCGCGAAGCACAACCTGTTCACGTTCAAGGACGCGACGGTCCGCTTCGACATGATCAACATCACGCTCACCCACTTCAAGCCAAAGGAAGCCAACGTGACCCTGGAGAAGCTCAAGGAACTGGGCTACACGCACGACGCTCGCGGCGCGCCCCTGGAGCGCGAGGACCAGGTCATCGAGTTGCGCGTGCAGGACATCATCGTGAGCACGCTGTGCTTGGACTACATGCTGCGGGCGTCCCAGTACGTGGACGAGCTGCTCACGAAGTTCTACGGCTACAAGCCGTATTACAATTGTAATACACGCGAGGATCTCTACGGGCACCTCTTCGTCGCGCTCGCGCCACACACTAGCGGCGGCGTGCTGTGCCGCATCATCGGGCACAACAAGGCGCAAGCGCACTACGGGCACCCGTATTTTCACGCGAGCAAGCGAAGAAACTGCGACGGTGACGAAGATTGTGTCATGTTGCTGATGGATGGTCTCCTCAACTTCAGCAGGGCCTACCTCCCCAGCACTCGCGGGGGCCTCATGGATGCGCCCCTCACGCTCACGATGCGCATCGACCCCAGCGAGGTGGACAAGGAAGCGCACAACGTCGATGTCCCGTGGAAGTACTCGGTCGAGTTCTTCGAAGCAACAGAGAAGCACCCATCGCCCAAGGACGTCGAGAAGCTCGTGGAACGCGTGGCCGACCGACTCGGCAAGCCCTCGCAGTACGAGGGGTTCGGCTTCACGCACGACACGGCGGACATCGCGGAGGGGCCCGCCATGAGCGCGTACAAGAGCATCGGCTCCATGATGGACAAGATGGACGCGCAGCTTGGCCTTGCGGCCAAGATCCGCGCGGTGGACGCGCCCGACGTGGCCGCCCGCATCATCGGCTCGCACTTCCTGCCCGACCTCATGGGCAACTTGAAGGCGTTCAGCAAGCAGGGCGTGCGCTGCACCAAGTGCGCGGCAAAGTACCGCCGCATCCCGCTCTCGGGCAAGTGCCGCAAGTGCGGGAACGCGACGCTCACCATGACGGTGTACGAGGCCAGCGTGAAGAAGTACCTCGAAGTCTCGAAGGAAGTCGGCGCCCGCTACGCCATCGACCCCTACACGAGGCAACGCATCGAGCACGTGAGTGACAGCATCGACAGCACCTTCCAGAACGACAAGGTCAAGAAAGCGAAGCTGAGCGATTTCTTTTGATTGATCACGCCAATACTCCAAGAACCCAAGACACCAAACTGACTAAGGACAGGCTTGGCGTGGAGGCTGGACAAAGACGCCGAGGGGGCCACCGGGGTAGGCAGCGACCGACCCCAGTCGTCACTTCTATACGCTGCATAGCGATCCTCGCTATCATGCGTGCAGCGGGGCTCGTGCTGGTCATCGCTATCGTGGCGCTCAGCGCCGGCTGTCTCCAGACGTTCGAGTCGCCCCACTCGCTCCACATCGTGAATCTTGATATCGCTCCCGCTCACGTGCTGTCGCAGGACGTCATCCTGAACGTCACGACCGTCCTCGACAATCGGGGAGGCGGCGACAGCAAGCCCGTGAAGCTCCAAGCGAAGGCGTACAGCGAGGACACGGGCTTCCTCCTCGTCGAGAACCAGACCACCGTCGGCATCGTGCCGGGCGACACCACGCGCTCCATCCTGATGCAAGTCAAGGTCCCGCGCGCGGGAAGCGTCCGCGTGGACGTCGCCGTCTTCGAGGACGAGCAGGGGCAGGAACGCGCGTCCATCAGCGCGCGCAACCTCGCGGCCCTCGAACCCAACGTGCTCGACACGGGTCTCCGCATCCGCGACGTGGATTTCCTCGTACAGAACGTGACGCGTGACGGCGTCGGGAACGGCACGCGCGTCCGCGTCGAGTCGGACCTCTACGTCACGAACGAGGGCGCGAGCGACTCCGAGAGCCTGCGCATCCAAGTGAAGGCGCGCGAGGTAACCACGCGCCTCATCGCGGACGTCCAATGGCTCGAGACGGGCAGCATCGCGGCTGGCTCCACGGTCGTGCGCGCGGTGAACTTGACCGTGCCCGACCGTTACAACTACCAGTTCGAGATCCTCACGTGGCGAGGCGACGTCGTCGTCGCGCGCAACCAGGGCGACGTGCAGCTCGCACCCACCTTCGTGAAAACCAAGGACCAGGACGTGGTCACCACGAACCCCAACGTCAACGACTTCCTACAAGCGCCAGGCGTGACGATGCCGACGGCATCCACCGCCTACTACCCGGGCACGTTCCCGACGCCCACACCCAAAGTGCCAGGCTTCGAGGCGGTCGCGCTCGTGGCGGCGGCTGCCGTCGCGCTCCTCCTCATCGGGAGGCGGCGCGCTTGACGGACGCCACTGGGGCCCCCTGGACGCAGCGGCCGCCGTCGCTCGTTTGGTCGCGCGATCGGCTTGAGGCCTACTTCCGCGGCGCGGCCTTCGTGCTCCTCACCGTGCTGGGCGCAGTCGCCTCCATCCGCGCGTACTTCGCGATGGAGACCGCGATCCTCACGTGGTTCCGGCCACAGTGGATTCCCATCGCGCAAGCGGCCTACAGCATCGTGATGCTCGCCATCATCATCTGGCTCCTGCGCGCGTGGGTCATCGCACGCGCGAAGTGAGGTCGTCAGCGAGGCCGCAGCCGAGCGGCGAGCGGGGGTCCGGGGGCAGCCGAGCCCCCGGCAGGGGGCGCGGGGGACAGAGTCCCCCGAAGTGACGCGTCAACATCTTTCATGCAATCTCCTCGTGGCGACGATTCTATCGAAGCTTCCAAACGAACGGCTTGCGGTTCACTCCACATGCGCGACGACAAAGGAGGGTCTGGGAGGTTTACCCCCCCAAAGGGGGGTCTGGGGGGTTTACCCCCCAGAGTGATTCGTCGCTCCGTTCCGGACGCGGTCTTCCTTCGCGTGTTCTCGTGGCGCATATTCTCGTGGCTAGCCGTTGGGGGAACCCCTACGCGGGGTTCCCCCAAACCCCCTCCCCAAGAGCGCAAGACCGCCGCGCGCCTGCACGCCCGCGCCGCGCGCAAGGCCATCCCTGCGGGCCTTCGCCGCGCCAAGGAGATGCGCATCCGGGAGGCGCTGCGCGCCTTGCCGGAGATGCAGCGCACGAAGCTCGTGGGCTCGTACGTGGGCGTCCATTCCGAGGTCGATACGCGCGTCCTCATCGAGGAGTTGCTGATGGACCGCGTGCGCGTCGCGGTGCCAGTGATCGAGAGCGCCGAGACGATGCGGTTCGCCGAGATATCGTCCCTCGGTAGCCTCGTGCATGGCGCGCACCATATCCCGGAGCCTCCCGCGCCGCACAAGCTCGTGCCCAGCGTGGACGTGGTCATCGTGCCCGGTCTCCTCTTCACGCTGCGGTGCGAGCGCCTCGGCAACGGTGGCGGGTACTTCGACCGCGCGCTCCAAGCCATGCCGCATGCGCTGCGCGTGGGGCTCGCTTATGATGAGCAGATCGTGGACGAGTTGCCGATCGAGTCGCACGACGAGCACATGGACGTCATTGTGACGGACGAGCGTGTGCTCCGTGCACATCCAAAGCGGTCCTCCTAAGAGAATGTGCGAAGACAGCGAAGGAACTCGGGTGCGCTCCTTCTGGTCGCTTCGCACCTTCGCGTACCCCGCCCGTCAGGCGTCGGTCGGTGCGTCATCCCCTTGTGTCGCCTTCGTGGGGTCGTGCCGCTCGAAGTACTTGGGGTACCACTTCTCGAAGAGGATCGCGACGAGGCCGTTCGTCGTCGTGTTCACGCCCGTGCGGAACTGATCGCTCAGGCCAACCGAGAAGCCAAACCAGATTGCAAGGAACGCGGCCTTTCCTTCTTCGGGAATGGGCAAGATATCAGCGACGACGGGAGGCACGACGACGGCGATCCCGCCGGGGATGCCTGGCACTCCCATCGTGACGAGCTTGATGGGGATGACGAGGAGCAGGAGGTCGATGAACGATGGGCGGTAGCCCACGAGCATCGCGGCCATGGGCGTGATGACGAAGCACGCCATGATGGCGCCATCCAGGTTCACGGTGGCGCCAAGGGGAATGACGAAGTCGCGCACTTCCTTGCGCACGCCAAGCGCTTGGGTGCGCTCCAAGTTCACGGGGATGCTTGCGGCGCTGCTGCTCGTGGCCCACGCGAATGGGAACACGTAGAGCAAGTAGTCCTTGATGAAGCGCTTGATGGGGAAGCCCGCGTACGCGCAGACGGCGAGCGTGGCGAGCGTCATGAAGACGATGAAGATGAGGACCTGCACCCACACGGTGAGCAAGTACAATCCGACGGGGTTCGCGCCAAACGCCGTGTCGAAGTGCGTCGCGCCACGGATTCCCGCTTCGCTCTTGGCGATGGCGGCCCCGATGCTCGTGGGGATGAAGATGCCGATGCCAAAGAGGAGGAACGGGAAGACGGCCTTGATGGCGCGGCCCACGAGCGCGATGCCCTCGACGCCCATGAGACGAACGACGTCCAGCGTGGGGCG
>Ga0265292_1002358_pt1 | contig 13261 bp, 8 predicted proteins | sample Munlanlewell296A_FD_189080 | JGI IMG/M metagenome (GOLD analysis project Ga0265292, IMG submission 189080) | Leachate microbial communities from a municipal landfill in Southern Ontario, Canada - Leachate well 296A | ecosystem: Engineered > Solid waste > Landfill > Unclassified | place: Canada...
AGGAAGGGTCGACCATAAAAATATTTTTGAGATTCCAACTTTGCGCGACCTCATAAAAAATCTTATTGAAGGAAATTCCACTTCAACTCCACAATATATTTCCCCTACACAACCACCTACGCCAAGTACAAAACGCCTTCACTTCACCCTCCACTCACCACTGACCCTCGGCTTCACCGACGCACAAGGCAACTACACCGGTGCGACTGCCACGTCGACCTCTTTTAATGTCCCCGATGTAGATTACCAAAGCTTCGGCGAGGTCCAGTGGCTCTCGGTGCCGGAGGATCTAGCGGGGCAGGTGGTCATGCACGGCACCGGTACCGGATCGTTTGCTCTCGATGTGGCAGAAGTGAGCGGCAACACGACACTCGCGACGACGACCTTTGCCGCTATTCCCTCAGCCACCTCGACCATTGCGACGATCACCATTGATCCTGCAGTATCAGTCACTGCGAGCAGTACACTCGTGGTCGACTACACCGGCCAGGGTACCGCTACGAGCACCTATCAAGCGATAGAGGGCAGTGTCGTAGTACCCGACATCACTCCACCCAAGACCACACTCACCGCGACCAGTACCAGGCCGGCCATCAATGGCTGGTACACGACCGACGTCTCTCTCACTTTCGATGCGGTAGACGCCACCTCTACCAGAGCCTTGGAGCAGGTCAGTGGTATCGCGCAGACATACTTCTCGATCGACAACGCCACGACGACCGTAGGCACGAGCACTGTCCTCACGACCGATGGCTCCCACACCATCCGTTACTATTCCGTCGACAACGCCGGTAATCGCGCGGCCACTAGCACAGCCACTATCAGGATCGACAAGACACCGCCCGCCACAAGTATCGTGCTCACCGGTATCAAGGGTAGTAATGGTTGGTACAAGAGTGCCGTGCAGGTCGTCCTCAAGCCTACTGATACGAGGTCTGGTGTGGACAAGACATATTTTGCGATCGACAACGCCACGACGACGACCGTAGGCACCAGTACATCATTTACCACCGACGGCATGCACACGATCCGTTACTACTCGACCGACAAGGTCGGCAACACAGCGAGTACTACCACTACCAAGATCAATATTGACAAGACCGCACCCGAAGCGACATTCACGATCAGCACCAGCACCAAAAACATCGTAATCACCGGCCTCGACACGCTCTCGTCGACGACAGTGTCCAAGACCGCCACCAGTACTACGATCACCGACAAGGCCGGCAATACCGCCAAAGTGCTTTTCCAGAAGACCTTTATCGGCACCTTGTTGACCAAGCTTCTCCTTACCAGTATCCAGTACGGCACCTCGACTCCATCCACTCTCACGTCGTCCTTCACCTACACCTGGGCGACCACTACCAAGTCGACCACACTTGCGAACCAGACTCTCATTGTCGATGCGACGACCACAGTCAATGCCCTCTATGCCACCTCGACCAACAAGACGATGATCACCGTCATCAAGAGTGGGGTCACGACCCAGGCCACGACTTTGGCGGGGCTTATACCCATACGGGTGGTGACGAATAAGGGAGGGGTAAATTACTTGTGGTAAAATTTGTATCGTATGAATATAATCGATAGATTTCTTACAAAGAAGAGTGTATTGGTTGTTTCGATAGTCATTGTCTTATCGCAATTGGCTATTAATTTGCAGGCACAAGTAGTATTTGTGGGGGAAGACAATATAGCGTTTGTATAGGCAACCTAGTCACGGTGATAGGTTTATTCGCCTCTATTTTTCCAGTTCTATTTTTCTCCCTGGTAACATATTTTCTCCGCGAAGAAGTATTCCGTGCATGGATTCGCTTTGCAGTCTGGTGGATACCACTTACTATATTTTTTATTCTGACTTCGCCAACTAATGATGCTAGTTGGCTTATTGGAAGTACACGGGCAATATTGAATCTTTTCTTCCCACTCCTCTTCACCATCATCTCCCTCATAATCATCATCTGGAAATACTTCGCCACTCGGCATAACAAGTCGGTATAATTTGGGAAGGTCTGACCTTCCCAAAGATGTAACTCAATGACCCTGCACTGTGGGTGTAGTCGAGGCGACGAAAGTCGGCTCGGTAGTTGTCGACGTGGGGAGTTTCGTGCTTACACCCTGTCTCTGTGAGGTCGTTGTCGCATGTATCGAGGTCGCCGGAGTAGTGGATGTGGCAGTGGTAGTCGTGGGGGTACTCGTGGACGTGTCATCGGGTATATAGACGATCTGGACGGTCCTCGAGGTCGTGCCGCCGTAGCTATCCCGTGCATCAAAGACGACGGTGTTGACTCCGGGAGCCAAGAGGTAAGGTACCTCAAAAGAACCTTCTGTCGTGAGAGACACCGCTGTGCCGTTGACGTTCAAGGATGCGATGTGGTCTGTATGACCGCTGACGACCACATATCGGTCGTGCACCTCAGTCATGCTCGAATCAATGATGATGTGAGGTCCATACAGGAGCCCACGCACCTCAAAATACGCATACGCGAGGACAGCGACAAAGAAAAGTCCGAGGGCTATTTGTGTCAGTCTGCTATCGCGATAGGGCAACATATCATTCAGAGTCCTCCATGGACTCATTTTCCTCACTTGCCCGCACTAGATCGTCGGCGTTGCCTTCACCGATGATCGATCGAGGCTTGGCACCATCGGCCGGGCCGATCACGCCGCGCTCTTCGAGGATGTCGATCAGCTTGGCGGCGCGTGCATAGCCGACGCCGAGTTTGCGCTGGAGGTATGAGGTCGAGGCCTTGCCGGCTTCGAGGACGGTGCGTTTGGCCTCGCTGTAGAGCTCATCGCCTTCGTCATCTTCGTCACTGCCGACCATAGAGGAGAATATCGCGTCCATACCGCCTGTTGCGCCGTTTGCAAATTTGCTATCGCTAAAGTCGATCTCGCTCGGGAGCTGTCCTTCGGCCTGGCGTGCGAGATAGGTCACTACGCGCTTCACTTCATCTTCGGATATATAAGGAGCCTGGATACGCATCGGCTTGGACATATCGCCCGAGAGGAAGAGCATGTCGCCCGCGCCCAGGAGCTTCTCGGCGCCGCCCATGTCCAGGATCGTGCGCGAGTCGATCTGCGAGGCGACCTGGAGCGCGACGCGGCCGGGGATGTTGGCCTTGATGAGGCCGGTGATGACCTTGACCGATGGTCGCTGAGTGGAGAGGACCAGGTGGATACCCACGGCGCGGCTCATTTGAGCGAGGCGTACGATACCGCTCTCGAGCTCGCGTGGGTATGCCTGCATGATGTCGGCGAGCTCGTCGATGATGAGCACGATATAGGGCATTGCTTCAGGTAGAGGCTCCTCTTCTTCGTCTTCGTATCCGCGGTTTTCTTCGGCTTTGGCCAGTGCCGGGGCGAGGATGTTTTCGTGGTACGAAGATATATCGCGTACCTTCTCCTTTTGGAGGACGTCATACCGTCGATCCATTTCTTTGGCGAGCCATTTGAGCGCGAGGATCGCTTTCTTGGCGTCGGTGATCACTGGGGTGAGCAGATGCGGGATCGAATTATAGAGAGTGAGCTCGACGCGCTTCGGATCGACCATGATGAATCGTAGACGCTCCGGTCCGCATCGATAGAGGAGCGAGACCACGAAGTCATGGATCGTCACCGATTTGCCCGCACCGGTGGTACCGGCGACGAGCAGGTGTGGCATCTTGGCGAGGTCTGCATAATGTGGCTGTCCGGTGATCGAGCGGCCGAGTGCCATCATGAGTGGCTTGGGTGATCCGACGTATGCATCATCAGACACGAGCGGTGCCAGGCCCAGTGTCGTGCGGGCGATATTTGGCACTTCGATGCCGACGAGTGATTTACCGGGGATCGGTGCTTCGATGCGCACAGGGGAGACCGCGAGTGCGAGCTCGAGATTGCTCTGGAGTGCGAGGATTTTCGACAGGCGCACTCCCTCGGCGGGCTTCATGGAATAGCGGGTGACGGTCGGTCCGATCGTCGCCTCATCCATCTCGACCTGTATGCCGAAGTTTTGGAGCGTCCTCTTGATGATGTTCATGTTGGCCTTTACATCGCCGACCTCAGGCTTACCTTTGTTCTTGGCGAGTATCGAAAGAGGCGGCGGTACATAGGTGCTCCCGGTCGCGGCGATTGGAGCGAATCCTTCCGAGTCACTCTTCTTACTATTGAATGTAGAGATGACCGCCTCGCGGATGCTCTTCTTTTCGGGAGCTTCCTCTGGAGTCGTGTCTTCTTGTTGTTGTGCGAGGGGCGCTACGATCGTCGCCGTGGTCTCTGACATCGGGGGAGTATCCATATCAAAGAGACTGTCCTCACCGGTGTCTTTTTTGAAGAATGCGCGGATGCGTGCCGCGACGGCACCGAGATGCAAGTCAAAAGCGATCACCAGAGATGCCACGATGAATGCGAGCAAGAAGATCACCGTGGCCGGTATGCGCACCGCGGCCATGATCGGATTCGACATGGCTCCCAGTACTCCGGCGTAGGTAGGGAGTGCGACATTGATCAGACCCAGTGCCGAGAGCAAGAAGACCACCATGCTCACGATCTGTACCCACCCAAAATGCTTTTCAAACGATCGGAAGATGATGATCGCAAGCAGGATAAACGAGAAGGGCAACAGCGGATACCCCACCGCACCGACGAGCCACTTGAGTGCTCCATAGATCATGTCACCCGCCGGTCCACCCCAGCCGACCTCGGCTATGAGGAGGAATATCGCAATCGCGACGAAGAATACCGCCGCGACACTCCGAAGCGCTCCCGAGCTCACAGCACCCTTTTGTGGATCAAGGTCGTTGACCTGATCCTCGTCACGATCACTTCGCTTTTTCCGTGTATTTTTTTTCACTTTTTTCCCCTCTTTCATGGCTCTATGATAACACGAAGAGAAATCGATTGGCGGAATAATAATGTTTTCTTTGCTCCTCCCCCTAGCAGGGGGAGGTTGGGAGGGGGTGGAAGACGTGCACAAACAAAAAAGTAAAACACGATTGCTTTCGGTATGCTTCTACCCCACCCCAACCCTCCCCTGCTAGGGGAGGGAGTAGCCCACTCTGTCGCGTTGCGTCTCATTGATGTCCTCTATATAATCACCTCGACACAGACAGACAGTTAAAGAATAGGACAAAGACAGAAAAAGAACACAAAATGGACTACATCAAAAACATACAAAAAAGCGACCATCTACCGAGGTTTCTCGACGGTGTCCGCGCTGTCCGCACCAATCCTTTTGGTGAGAATAAGGCTGGTGATCGGGCATACCGCCGTGCCGAGCGCCTGGTCGCCGCTATCCACCTCCTGACCAATCACATACCCGCCAGCGAGCCCTTGCGATCTAGTGTACGCAGTGCCAGTCTCGGTCTGCTCACTGAGACGATGGATCTCCGGGATGAAATGCGAGCGATCGAGTCGCACAAGGTGCATGCTTTCCAGGTCAGTATTCGGCACCTCATCTCCATGCTGAGGATACTCGCCGTAGCGGGGTTTGTCTCGATCCAGAATGCCGACGCCGTCACCGAGGCGCTCGATGAACTCGGTAATTTCCTCGCGGTATCCCAGCGCTCGCCTATGTCCGAGAATATCCGCTTCTCCCGAGATGATCTCTTAGATGTCCGTATGATGGACGTGTCCTTTAAAAAGGACATAAAGGACGCCGTTTATGTAAAGGACGGTACGGTAGGGGAGGGGAGTGTCTCTTACAAAAAGACAGTAAATCCGCTCACTCAGCGTGGCAATACGATACTGGATATATTGAGATCAGGCGGTGAGCTGGGCATCCGAGATATTGCCGCCAATGTCCCCGAATACAGCGAAAAGATGATTCAGCGTGAGCTCCTGGATCTGGTTCAGAGGGGCCTCGTCCGCAAATCCGGACTCAAGCGATGGAGTAAGTATTCGCTCGCTGGGGTGTAGTAGATAGAGAAGGGTCGCAAGGCATTTCTGTTCTTTCAAGTCACTACACCCGCGGGTACATACGTCATCAGTCGCAAGGCTCATGTACATAGCCTCGATATTAAGAAGATGTCAATGCCCTTCTAGGGTACCTGGATACCCCGCTTTCATGATTGACTCTTAATAGAGGGCGGGGTATTCTAGCCAGGTAACTCGTTGATTAAGAAGATGCCCCGACTGGCGACACAGACAGACTTTTCGGGGAGTTTTTTATTAACAAGTTATCCACAAAGTAGCGTGGCTGGTATACAGCAGGGCTGTGTTTCTCGGTATATAATTGTGCCGATGATGTCTCCATGAGGCACCATCAGCTCAGAGAGTATCCGAGTGGATGCATGTATCTCTGCGATGATCGTTGACATTTGAATAGTGCAAGAGAAGAAAAGACGATGAAGCTTTCTTCATCACAAATCCGGCCGATCTATATCGCGTCGGTTGTGTGAGCTGTGTGCATACATATGCATGTTCGTTCATATATCCTGCCTCCAGTATTATCCCGATCCGTCCGCCTATCCGCACGACACCTTCCCCATACTGCTAACCTCACGATCACTTGTTCTTCACGGAGCGAGTGATGTAGTGGGCTAGCAAAGTTATCGCTCTGTGGACAGGGTGGGAGAGCGACAAGATATTCTGATCGGCAACGACCAGGAGATCTAAGAGTAGTCGTACAGCGTTTGTTGTACGAGCGTTGAGATTTTCTTCCAAGGAGATCTTAGTAGTAGTCGCACAGCTTGCTGTGCGAGCTACCTACCGCTTCCATCGTGATCACAAAAGCACATTTATCAGTTGTCTTCAGTTATCAATTATTTAGTAACTTTTTAGTAGAAGGCACACAAAACGCATACGCGTCCTTGTCGAAAGGAGGTGTATGCGGGCTCATGATATAGATTCGCAAGGATCCGCATCATGGGTTGAAAGGTCAAAATAAAACTATGATTAAAGCATTAGCAACGAAGAATGTTGCGGCAGTGCTTTTGACCATCAGCATGGTTCTCGGATTCGCTTTCGTCTTTGCTACACCAGCAAAGGCTGACACGCTTTCTGACCTCCAGGCTCAGGTCCAAGCTTTGCTCGCACAGATCAGTACTCTCCAGGGCGGCTCGTCTTCATCGACAGGCGGCTCCATGATGAGTTCCTCATGCTACACCTTCACCATGAACCACAAGGTTGGTGCAAACGGAGGTGAAGTTATGTGGATTCAGAAATTCCTTAATGGTCACGGCTTCGCAGTCGCCGCTTCAGGCGCAGGCTCAGCCGGCAACGAGACAAGTCACTTTGGTCCTGCGACCAAGGCGGCGGTCATCAAGTTTCAGAACGCATACGCTTCTGACATCTTGACTCCGGTCGGTCTCACTACAGGCACAGGCAACTGGTTCGCGGGTACGCGCGCCAAGGCCAATGCACTCTGCGCAGGTTCGACGACTGGTGGTACCACAGGTGGTACAACTGGTGGAACCACAGGCGGGACGACAGGCGGCACCACCACTGGTGGATCTGTCTCAGTCATGGCCGGCTCACAGCCAGCCAACTCGCTCGCTCCGAAGGGAGCCGCTCGCGTTCCGTTCACCACCTTCACTCTCACCAACAATAGTGGTGCGGCAGTGACGATCAATGGTGTCACGGTACAGCGCACAGGTCTCGCTCAGGATGCCGCCTTCGCTGGCGTCGTCTTGGTTGATTCCAACGGCCTCCAGGTCGGCGTATCGCGCACATTTGATTCCAATCACATGGCGACGATCGGCGATACCTTCACTCTTCAGCCAGGTGCTACGATGACCTACACGGTCGCGGGCAACATGGCAGCAAGTGAGACTGCTTACGCAGGTCAGGTAGCTGCGATCACTGTCACCGGTATCAACACGACAGCGACTGTCTCTGGCTCGCTCCCAATCACGGGTGCACAGCAGACTGTCAACGACACGCTTGATATCAGCAGTGTGACTATCGGCACGTCTTCGTTTGATCCGTTGGTACAGTCGACCAAGCATATCGGTGATGCAGGTGTCAAGTTTTCTGGTGTTCGTTTCACCAACAACTCGACAACTGAGGACATCAAGTTCTACAACATTCGTTGGCGAACCAATGGCTCGGTCTCTGCTTCCGATCTTGCCAACGTCGTGACTGTGGTCAACGGCACTTCATACCCGACGACCTTGTCGGCTGATGGCCGTTTCTACACCTCGACATTCCCAGGCGGCATCTTGATCACAAAGGGCTCCAATGTGGAGGTCTATGTGCAGGGTGACATCACTGGTGGTAATGCATCAGGTCGCAACGTAGAATTCGACATCGATCGTACATCTGACGTCTACTTCGTAGGCCAGGTCTATGGTTATGGCGTTAGTATTGCGACAGGAATTGCTGGTATCGCTTATACCAGTGCACTTAGTCTCCCACACGACACAGGTGTCAACACAGCTATGCAACCTTGGTTCGCTGGCTCGACGGTCACTATTCAGGGTGGTACAGCCACGACTATTCAGAACTCGACAACTGTCGCAGCTCAGAATATCGCGGTCAACATCCCGAACACGGTCCTCGGTGGATTTGACACAAACTTCACTGGCGAGCCGGTCACGGTTCAAGGTATGAAGTTCTACATCAATTCGACCGGTACGACTTCTGTAAGTGAGATCACAAGTGTATCTATCGTTGATTCCAACGGCGCGGTTATTGCCGGACCTGTTGATGCGGTAGGCAGTCTTCTTACCTTCTCGAATTCAGTAACTTTCCCAACTGGTATGCACACGTATACCCTCAAGGGTAAGATTCCTGCATTGGTATCCAGCGCAGGCTTCGTGAACGGTTCGACAGTTCAGCTCAACACGACTCCATCTGGATGGACGTCACCTCAGGGCCAGACTTCTGGTAATACGGTAACCATCAGTCAGGGTAACTTCACCATGAACACGATGACAATCCGTGGCGCAAAGCTCGCAATCTCAGCGGGTACAAGTCCTTCGGCTCAGAGTATTGTCGCTGGCGCTCAAAACATCACCTTGGGAACCATCCAGCTGGATGCTTCGCAGTCAGGTGAGGATGTCCGCTTGTCGACTATTCAGGTCGCTGTCTCGGCAACGAGTACAACACTTGATTCCAAATTGAGTAACTGTCAAATCTGGGATGGTTCTACCTCCCTCACGACAGGCTCAAACGTGAAGAATACGATCACCAGTGGTGTAACCAATGGTGTTCTCAACTCCTTCACGCTTGATAACTCATTGACGATTGCTAAGGGTACGGTCAAGAGTCTTGCAATTTCTTGCTCACTCTCTTCATCGGCTACCGGAGCAAACGCTATCAAGTTCGGTGTTGATACGACGGTTACGGCATACGCATCGACCGCTTCAGGTCTCGTGTCCGGTACTTCGTTCACTCCAACAGTCTCATCAGCAAGCTTCAGTGGTCTCATGACGACTGCATCAGGATCACTCGTGGTCTCTCTTGATTCGTCATCGCCATCACAGGTGCTCGCAGCTGGTGGTAGTACAGGTGTTACGCTCGGAGCTTACAAGTTCCGTGCGACTAATGACGCTGTAAACCTTCAGCGTGTCGGTCTCGTGCTCACTTCTGGTGCAGCTACGGACCTCGTTAACGGTACTGTAAGTCTCTATGTAGCAGGTTCAGCAACTCCGATTGGTACAGCTGTCTTCGTAGGTGGCTCGACCAATGCGACCTCAACTCTCTCGGTGCCTGTTTCCCTCACAAAGGACACAGATGTCGTGATCACAGTTAAGGGCGACATTGCAGCTCTCGGTACCTCACAACCAGGTGTCTCGGGTGATACTATTAAGGTCAATGTAGACACTAATGGTACAAATACCCAAGGTACAGGCGCTGGTTCCGGTACTCAGATCAATGCTACAGGCAGTACGCTTGTCTCAGGCGTCACGATTTACAAGAGCTTCCCGGTTGTCGCTCGTATAGCACTCAATTCGAGTTCTCTTACGACTGGTACGGTGGATCTCTACCGCTTTAGTGTTACTCCAAACAGCTCGGGTTCGATCGGATTTGATCAGGTAACGGTTAATATCGCTACTTCGACAAACACCGCTTCGAATGGCTCGACCAACGTTGCAAACGTTAAGGTCTATGCCTACACTGACTCAAACTTCAGTAATCCGATTGGTCAGGGATTTGTAAGTGGCCTCCTCAACACTACGGGCGTAGCCCCGATCAGTGGTGGTGATAACAAGGTCACCTTCGATACCCCGGTCCAGATCTCAGGAGGCACCCCTGTCTACTTCAAAGTAGTTGGTGATGTCACTCAGGTCGCTGGTACTTCGGGTGCGGCTGGTTCTGTTACGACCAAGATTACAGGTGATGCGGCTATCCTTGCTTTGGCGACTTCTAACGCGACAACAGCAACGACGACCAAGAACTTCATCTGGTCTCCAAACAGTACAAGCACAACAGCTATCTTGACGAATGACTGGACTGACGGCTTCCTCGTACAGGGGTTGCCAGCAGCTGGTACAGATGTCACTACGCTGACCAAATAATCTCTAGTTTTCTAGAGAGTAAGTTTACGGCGACAACGTAAACAGCAAAAACCCCTCCGAAAGGAGGGGTTTTTGCGTTGTCGCAAATATACTCGACTTTTGCTTTCAAGACCTAGGCACGGTATTCTTATGGTATGAATCCAGAATCACAATCCTTTCGTCAAACAATTACCGTTGTAGTATTTTTTGTACTCATTATTGGAAGTATCTACATTTTGTATCAGCGATCCAATGCTCCACAGGGAGGTGAGAATGCAACCTCTGCTGTCGCTACGACCACGACATTTAATGTACCCAACACAAAAACATCAGTCACGCTCACTACAAAAGGCAGTGGCTATACTATTGAGCAAGTGCCAATCACTCATACACAAGCCCCTCAAACACCCGAGTACAAAGCACCGCTTGTGTGTGCGCCGAGTATCTCTACGGACACGTGTGCTATGCTCACCAAACAAGCGGTCACTGCCACTACCGCCATCACCAAGAACAAATCCGATCTGGATACATGGATCAATCTCGGTGTAGTGCGTAAGCAAGCAGGGGATTACAAAGGTGCCGAAGCGGCATGGCAATATGTATCTGCGGTCTCCCCGACCAATATCATATCTTTCAACAATCTCGGGGACCTCTACATGAGTTACCTTAAGGATTATCCAAAAGCCGTCGCGAGCTACATGCAGGAGATCAAAAATCTCCCCACCAATCTTGATTCATACAAAAACATCTTCCAGATTTACACTACCACTTCGTACACTGGAGGTGCAGGAGCCGCTGAAGCGATTCTCAAGCAGGGGATAGTCGCCAATCCAAAAGCGGTCGATCTCCAGGTGATCCTCGCCCGCTACTACAAGTCGTCGGGCCGCACCGCCGACGCCAAAGCCACCTACCAAGCCGCCATCACCTCAGCCCAATCCCAAGGTCAAACATCCCTAGCCACCGATATTCGCCGAGAGTTTCTTGACGGTACTCCGTCGTAGAAACTCCAAGTGTAGTCGCGAAGCGAGCTACCAACAAGAAGCCAATTAAAAGGCGACGCCTTTATGGATAAAGGCGTCGCCTTTTAATTTTACTTCATCCTCCGGCGACCGCGAGGTTTAGGTTCATATTCCTTTTCCAATTCCGCATAGTAGGCCACCGCTTCTTCAATGATTGATTTCAAGGTAGGAAGTTCACTTGAGATCATGGTACACGTTTCTTCGTCGAGAATGCTTTTCTGAAAACGAGGAGTGGACGTGGGTGTTGCAAGATAGTCTGGCAGGCTTGAATGTGCGTACATAATGAGATTTTGTTCAAGTTTTTTCGTGTCAGACACAAATCCGTCTTTCCACCCTGGTTCAAAAACCTCTGCAGGATTAAGGTGGACATATTGAACAACATGTCGTAGGTACACATCATCTGTGATGTGTTTGGCGCGAAACGGCTTCACCATGAGATTGCCGATCCTTTCGTATTTACGGTTGAAATATGATGTGTATCCTGTGCCCACTTTGTGCATGAATTTACTGATACCGTCGTCGATCATTTCCCGCATGACAATGTGTGGATGATTATCCATGAGACAGTATGCGCCGATTGCGACCAGTGGTTTCTTGCGTGGAAGTGAAAACAACTCTCTTGGCGTGAGGTGCTTTAATAGTTCGAGATTTACCTGACTCCCTTCGTCATTTGCGAGATATAGTAATTTTTCAAATCGCTCAAAATCACGTTCATCCATATATACCTGGCGCTTATCAATGCCGCGGCTAAATACGTGATAGTACTCATCAGGCGCAAATGCATCTCGTCGGTACCCCATAGCAATGCAACTAAGTTATCATACGCGGTGCAAAATTAAAAGGCGTCGCCTTTATCCATAAAGGCGTCGCCTTTTAATTAATACTTGATGGATCTGTGATACCGAAATTCTCCGCGAAGCCTCGCCTCGTGGGGAATTTGACGGGATGGGCGTATTAATGTCACGAACTTCATGAGTCCTTGTCCATTGTCTGGGGTTGTGTATAATCGCCCCACACACAAACGGTTTGTGCGGACGGGGTCCTATCGCAAGCTTTAGTGGACAAAAAGGCAACGAGCAATCGTTGCCTTTTTGTGTTACCGCTCTATCTCCGCGAGGCGTCGCCTCGCAGGGAGTGTGGAATCAGGTAAAGAGTGACTAAGTCCCTCGGAGACAGGGTCTCCGAGGAAAAAATTTGACGAATTTATATTATCGACGTGCATCTGATTTTTTGCTTGCAAATTGTAAGAAAAAACTTATTATCTTTGTATACATACATCTTGTGTAGATGGGGTCCCAACGTAAGGTGTCGTGTTTTTGCAAAAGGCGTCGAGCGATCGACGTCTTTTTGCATATCCTCAATCCATAAAGGCGACACCTTTCCCGAGGTCGGTGACGAACAAAACGCCCAAAAGATAGTAACTATGTTGGTCACTGTTCGTGCGTGCATATTTAATCATAAAACAATGCGTCTGTATGCAAACTTACAACAAAGGCGGTTGCATTTCGCTAGGGAACTTACAACCCAAGACTGCTGATGACAGCTGAGGATCATGGTATAATGTTGGCATGCAAGAGACTCCTGTCGCATCATTTATGCATTTTTTTCTCGGATTTTTGGTATTCATCAGTTTGAGTGTCGGGCTCACGGTCTTTGTGAATTCGTACACCATCAAACAAGCAGGGGACCAGCAAGCCGCCGCCGCGAAGGCTTTGATGCTGGAGCAATATTAAAAAGAGCCGGACAACGTGTGTCCGGCTCGAATAACTGGTTTCCTAAAACCATTCAGGGAGTGCAATTCCATGGTGTATCGCAAACCCT
>Ga0265292_1002359_pt1 | contig 13257 bp, 24 predicted proteins | sample Munlanlewell296A_FD_189080 | JGI IMG/M metagenome (GOLD analysis project Ga0265292, IMG submission 189080) | Leachate microbial communities from a municipal landfill in Southern Ontario, Canada - Leachate well 296A | ecosystem: Engineered > Solid waste > Landfill > Unclassified | place: Canada...
TAGATCACCCTCGATCGTTAGCTCCTCAATCGCTTTGCGGATCGTCTCAATCTGCGCGTCGGTTAAGTCTTTAACCTTGGTTGAATACTCGATCTTCAGCTTTAGTAGCAGAGCTTTGCTGGTGGAGGTTCCGATACCATAAATATCGGTGAGACCTACCCACACCTGACGGTTGTCCGCTATATTTACTCCAGCAATACGCATAATTATCCCTGACGTTGTTTATGTTTTGGATTAACACAGATAACCCGCACTACCCCTTTACGGCGGAAGCGGATACAGCGTTCACACATTGGCTTAACTGACGCTCTCACTTTCATGTTTGGCTTGCTTACGGGCTTTTTCGCGGGATAGACGTTTTGACTCGAACTCAGTCAGTCGGCGGATAACTCTTCCTTTCGTTAGGTCGTACGGTGACATATCAACCGTTACCCAGTCTCCGGGTGTGATACGGATGTAGTGTACCCGCATCTTGCCGGCGAGACGGGCGATAATCTGACTGCCGTTTTCGAGCTCTACCGTGAACAGGGCGTTTGGTAGCGCTTCGATAACTTCTCCGTTAAATTCTATTTCAGATTTCGACATGCAAACTAAAAAGCATGGCAGATCGCCTGGCTCAATATACCACGGACGGATATATGGTGCAAGGGTTTGCTCATACAATTACTTCTTGGCCATTGTTGGTAATCAGAACGGTGTGTTCAAACTGAGCGGCTAAACTTCCGTCATTGGTAATCACGGTCCATCCGTCAGACAGGGTAATCACCTCTCCCCCACCTAGGGTGAGCATCGGTTCGATGGCGAGTACCATACCCGGTTCAATCAAGATGCCGTCACCTGGTTTGCCGTAGTTGGGGATACTTGGCTCTTCGTGTACGGCGGTGCCTACTCCGTGCCCGGTGTAGTTGCGGACTATTCCTAGGTGGTGCTTATTCGCTACCTGCTCAACGGCGTGACTGATTGCTCCAATCCGATTGCCGGGTACGGCGGCGGCCACGCCAGCGGCTAAAGCCTGGTTGGTGGAGCGAATTAGTCGCTCAGCATCCGGTGTTACCGTGCCCACTTTATAGGTGCGAGCGGCATCGACACAGACATCTTTATACCACAATCCGGCGTCCACTGTGACGATATCTCCCGCCTTAAGGGTGGTTTCTGCTGGGATCCCGTGTATTACCTGGTCATTGATGGATATACAGGTGCTTTTGGGATAGCCGAAATAGTGTAAAAATGACGGTTTAGTCCCCAACGACGTCATTTTGTCGGTAGCAAGCTGATCTAACTGCTCAGTAGAGATACCTGGTTTGATACTCTTGTTCAACAGATCAAAGACCTGTTGCAGATAACCTCCGGCAACTCTTAAATCGGCTTGTTGGGTGGCAGTTTTAATTAGGGGCATGGGTGAGGGCCTTAACGATGTTGTGGTGGACGGTTTCGATGCTGTGCTCACCGTCAACTGTTAGCACGCTAAAGCGGGCAGTTAGGGCGTGGATGGCGGGAACGGTCAGCTTGTGAAAGGTTCGGATGCGCTGTTTGAATACCTCTATACTATCGTCTGATCGTTTGGTTAAATGACCGCCACAGCGCAGACATGACGTGGCTTCGTCGGTATTGGTAATCAGATACTGCTGGGCGTTGCAGCCACTACAGTAGCGACGGTGAGACATGCGCCGGGTTGCCTCTGTTTCGTTAACGGTGATATGGATAACCGTAACCGGAGGCAGTTTCTTGGCTGCGACCAACTCTTCGAGATGCTCAACTTGGTCGACCGACCGGCAGTAGCCGTCGATGATTAAGCTGTGGTGCTGGGCAGCAGTAGTGACGAAAACTGGTTCAGTGATCGGTCTAATCATCTCGTCACTCAAAGCATGGCCCGAGGCCATAGTGGTGGCGATCTTGGTCGCAAGCGGATCGTGGTCGCGAGCCCGATCTCGTAGCAAGGCGCCTACGTCAATCCGCGGTAGCTTTAACTCTGCCGCTAGTAAGGCAGACTGGGTGCCCTTGCCAGAGCTTGGCGGGCCAACAAACAGTATGGTGCGTGGTTGCATCAGCGTGTTTCGAGCTGGGTAATATACCAGCCATTACCTTTACCGGGTGTGTATTGCAATAGAGAGACAACGATTAATCTGCCGTCATGAACCACCTCTATCATAGCGGTGCCGGTAGTATAATCCAAACTGTTTACTGAATAGCTGTCATCATTTTTTAGGTGGTACTCGTTCGGGGCGGTCTTACGAACTACCGCTACCGGGTCGTTATACCAGCTGTCTGACCCTGGAACATCGGGTTTGGCAAGATGATCGATACGGGTCACCTCACCTTTCTCATTTATGGGGATCCGAATCGTCATACCAGGTTTAATCGTCGAGCTCTCATTAAGCTGGTTGTAGTCGGCAACGGTTGACCAAATCAGTCCATACTGCTTACTAATGCTGTAAAGCGTCTCTCCACCTTGAACAAGATGCTCTTTGTAAGGTTGGGCGGTGGCTGTCTGGGAATTTTCGGTAGCCGGAACAGTTTCAACCTCATCGGCTGACTGAGTATCCGCCAGAGCAAACCGGCGCTGCTCAAACCGGTATGAATACCAATACGCGGCCGCGGCGGTGGCAATTAGTGTGACAAAAGAGATATAGCCCCTCATGCTTCTTCGTAGGTACGAGTAGCAATCTGCGCCTGCACCTGACGGATAGTTTCAAGGGTAACTGAAACAACGATTAAGATGCTTGTGCCACCCAGTGAAATAGTAGTGATACCAGTGATGTTTTGTATAACAACCGGTAGCACGGCGATAATCGCTAAAAATAGGGCGCCAGGGAAAGTAAGACGGTTAACCACGGAGTAGATGTAGCGGGCCGTGTCAGTGCCGGGGCGCACGCCTGGTATAAAACCACCCTGACGTTGCAGATTTTCGGCCATCTCTTCGGGTTTAACGATGATAAAGGTGTAAAAATAGGTAAACCCAAATACTAGCAAGAAGTAAAAGACACTATAAAACCAGTGCTGTTGGTTAAACACCCGTAAGATAAAGGCTGAGGTTGAGGCCAACCAAGCGATCTTATTGCCCTGAAAAAACTGGGCGATAACTGATGGGAAGATAACGAGCGAGACGGCGAAGATGATGGGGATCACCCCGGCCATATTGATCTTTATCGGTAGTACACTGTTTACCCGACCCAACATTCCACTACCACGCACACTACGGGCATAGGTAATGGGGATATCGCGCACCCCCTCAGTTACCATAATAACCACCGCGAGGGTGATGATGCCGATTACCGCCATGATAATCAGGTTGGTTATCTGCTCTCCCCCAAGGGCAAACAGCTGGGATGTCTGGGTGAGTGACTGACTTAATCCAGACAAGATACCAAGCGTGATGATTAACGAGACGCCGTTTCCTACCCCATACTCTGATATCAGCTCCCCCAACCACATCAAAACCATGGTGCCGGCGGTGGCAACCGTCAGCATTAGCAGCAATTCAGTCGGACCCCAGCTCTGAATCATGCCAGCGTTTCGCAGCAGGGTTAGGGTACCAAAGCCCTGCATAAATCCTAGCGGTACGGTGAGTAATCTGGTGTACTGACTGATCCGTTTCCGACCAGCTTCGCCTTCTTTTTGTAGCTCCTCAATAGCGGGTACGGTGTAGCCAAGTAGCTGTAGAATGATTGATGCGGTAATATATGGACCAACCCCCATCAGGGCAAACGAGACGTTACTTAGACCCCCACCGGTGAACATGTTTAGCAGGCTAAGCGCCTGATTTTGCTTAAAGAAGTCGGCTAACTGATTGATATTGATGCCGGGAAGCGGCACGATCGTTAAAATACGCGTCAGGAGCAACAGAAAAAATACTATGCCGATACGGCGGCGTAGATCAGGGAGTGAGATTATTCGGCGTAAAGTTGCTAGTGGACGCACTATTTTTGCAGTGACTTTGATACTTTGATCGTATCATGAGTAGCAATCGCAATAGTAGTGGTTGATGCGCCCCGCACAATCTTTACCGTGTCACTGCAGTGCAGGTTAGCTGGCAGTAGCTTCTGCTCAATCAGCCATTCGCGGGTGATCTCTTTGGGGGCAGCGGTGGCCGCCTTGGCGGCGATCTGGTCAGAGGTGATGGTGTATGACTGATGCAAAGGAGTAAATCCACCGAATTTCGGTAGCCGTTGAGCTAACGGCAGGCTTCCTGAGGTGAAGCCGGTATAATGTTTTTTACCGTTACGCGAGTTTTGTCCTTTAGTACCACGTCCGGCAGTCTTTCCACCACCTGACGAGATGCCACGCCCGACTCGTTTTCGATCGGTATGGGTTTTATGTGCTTCAATCATGCTCGGTCATTATCTTTTTTAGCGCCGCAATCGTGGCCAGTATAACATTCACCTTATTATTTGAACCCAGACTCTTGGCCACAATGTTACGGTATCCGGCCAGCTCAAGTACGGCCCGGGCTGAACCGCCGGCGACAATTGAGGATCCTTCTTTTGCTGGTAGTATTACCACGGCGCTGGCGCCATGTGAGGCGTGCAGCTCGTGCGGAATCGATCCCTCGTCGGTAATCTTAACAGTTACCATATGCTTCTTGGCGGCCTCGACGGCCTTAGCAATCGCGGTTGGCACTTCGCCGGCCTTAGCCATGGCGGCGCTTACTTTGCCCTTTTTATCACCAATCACTACTAAGGCGCGAAAACGCATCCGACGACCGCCTTTAACCACACGGGTAACGCGGGCAATCTCGACGACGCGTTCCTCAAACTCCGGCTTGACGCGTGGCTGGTGACGGTTACCGCGACGGTTGTTATCTCGGGAGGGTGATGGTGTATGTGTCATCTTAGAATTCTATACCTGCTTTACGGATACTGTCTGCTACGGTGGCAATTACCCCGTGATAGGGGTGGCTACCACGATCGAAGACAACAGATTTAATGCCAGCCTTCTTTAGCGCCTCTCCCATCGCCGTACCAAGGGCTACCAGTCGATCGGCTCGGTTTTTTTCAGCCAACTGTTTTTCGTGTACGGCCGCAACGGTAGTTGAGGTGGTGTCGTCAATCGCCTGTAAGCTGATAAACCGCAGGCTCTTGTGGATGTGAAGACGGGGACGGTTGCTTACCGCCCGAATTTTAGTGCGGACGCGGGTGGCACGTCGGATTTTTTGCTCGTGGGTAGTCATTTATTCTCCGCTTTTTAACGCTTTACCAACCTTACGTCGGACATGTTCGTCACGGTAACGGATACCCTTACCTTTATAAGGCTCTGGTTTTTTGAGTGAACGGATTACCGCCGCGAACTGTCCGACTGCTTGGCGGTCGACACCGCTGATAATGATACTGTTCTTAACGATTTTAGCCTCTAATCCTTCTGGTACCGTCATGTGAACCGGGTGCGAGAAGCCGAGATGAAGCTCTAATACAGCGTCGTTAATGTTCATTCGATAGCCTGATCCAATCAGATCAAGCTGGCGCTTCCAACCGGTGGATACACCAGACACGGCGTTCTGCACTAGCGCCCGGAGTGTGCCGTGCAGGGCGCGGGTGGTCTTGTTCTCATCGGTGCGGGCGACGGTAACGATACCGTCGGCTATAGCCGCGGTGATACCTTTGGGCAGGCTGATCTGCAGCTCCCCTTTCTCACCCTTAACCACTACCGTATCTTTTTCGTTAGTTACGGTAACGTTTTCGGGGATCGAAATTGGTTGTATTCCTATACGTGACATGGTTAAGCGATTTCGCAGATTAACTCACCACCGACTTTCTGTTCTTTGGCCTCTTTACCGGTGAGGATACCGTTAGGGGTAGAGATGATTACTGTACCAAACCCCCGCATAATGGTAGGGATCTCCCGATAGCCAACATACAGCCGGCGGCCTGGTTTGCTCAATCTGGTGATCTTGTGAATCTTACCAGGTATAAGGGTCACCTGCAACTCCTGGTGGGTTGATTCAGCCGTGGTTTCGGGGGCAGTGACGTCGGCGATGTAACCCGCCTGTTTTAGCACCTTAAGCACCGTCTCTGATTGGCGTGAATAAGGCACGTTACAGCTACGCTTGTTGATCGCTTGAGCGTTACGGATACTTGTTAAGATGTTTGAGATTGTATCAGACATGATTACCAGCTAGCTTTTCTAATTCCAGGAATCTGCCCAGCAGAGGCTTTTTCTCTAAAGCATAAACGGCACAGTCCAAAGTAACGCATATACGCGTGTTTGCGTCCACAGAGGGTACAACGGTTAATTTTGCGTGTCGAAAACTTCGGTTTACGGAGTGCCTTCAACTTTAATGCGAGTCGTGCCATATGCTTATTTCTCTATTGGAAATCCTAGTGACTTATAATATGTTAAGGCCTCTTCACGGTTTGAGGCGGTTGAGACGAAGGTGATCTCTAAGCTGATCGGCTGGGTGAGGGTTTCGGGTTTGATCTCAGGAAAGATGCTGGCATCCTTCACCCCAATATTTAGACATCCGCCTTCGGTAACAGCGCTGGACTTGATGCCGCGGAAGTCACGGGTGCGGGGCATAACGATATTTACCAGACGATCCTTGAGGTTGTTCATGCGGGCCCCACGTAGCGTCGACATGTAGCCAACGGTGTTTCCGGCGCGAATCTTGAATGCCGCTACCGAGCGACGTGCCTTAGTCGCTACCGTTTTCTGGCCGGTGATGGCCGATATGGCGGCGGCGATTTTAGTGCGCTGATCCTTCTCTAATACTGAGCCGACTCCAACGTTAACCACGGCCTTTAACAGGCGGGGTGCCTCGAACGGGTTGGTTTTCTTTTCAGCGCTCATTTCGTGGACTCCTTCTTTTCTGTGTTAGACAGCGCGACTACTGACATGGGTAACGGTAGGTGCTTTTCGATAATGCCACCTTGGGGATGCGCCGCCGATTTTTTCTGATGACGTTTCACTAGGTGCACTCCCTCAACCCATAGCTGGCCAGTTTTGGGGGCAATTTTGGTGATTTTACCGGTCTTACCACGATCTTTCCCTGATCGTACGTAGACGGCGTCACCGACGTGTAGTTTGCTCATAGTACCTCCTCCGCCAGTGAGATGATCTTTTTGAACCCAATGTCGCGTAGCTCGCGGGGGATCGGTCCGAAGATGCGGGTGCCAACTGGTTCATTATCTTTACCAACGATTACGGCGGCGTTTTCATCAAATCTGATGGCCGAGCCGTCTTTCCGCTGCAGGGTCTGTCGTTGACGTACCACCACGGCCTTAATAACCGCTTTTTTCTTAATGTTACCGTGGGGGGCGGCCAGCTTAACGCTAGCTGAGATGATGTCGCCGATTATCGCTCCGTCACGGGCCGCTCCACCCAAAACCGTGATGCACTCAATACGACGTGCTCCGGAGTTGTCGGCGATGGTTAGCTGGCTACCTGGCTGGATCATGATGGTTTAACTACTGCCCAGCGTTTGCGTTTGCTGATGGGTCGGCACCGCTCAACCGTAACAACTGCACCTTTTTCGAGCTGCATGCCGGTAGGAACGTGAGCGAGGACGCTGGAGTGGATCGAATAACGCTTGCGATAGATCGGATGCATCTTGGTTCGCCCAACCTTAACCCGTGCAGTTGAGGAGTCAGCGTGCATTACCTCACCGGTCATAAGTTGTTGCTGCGTTGTTTTATCCATGGTTGATAATCTCCATTTCTCGTTTTACGGTTTGTAGCCGGGCCAAACGACGTCGCTCCACTGATTTAGCATGGACGTTTTTTGATTCGGGCGGGTTAAGCAGTTCAGCTCGGATACGGGTTTTGTCGGCGTTTAACTGAGCAAACTGTTTACCACGTAGCTCGGCAAGTTGATCTTTACGCTTCATGGCGGGTTTTTACGGCTGTTTTTACGGACAGTTTATGGGCGGCAAGTCGCATCGCCTCTTTTGCTACGACGGCATCAACTCCGGCGAGCTCAAACAGCATGCGTCCCCGTTTTACTACCGCAACGTAGTGGTCAACAGCCCCTTTTCCTTTACCCATCGGTGTCTCGGCGCCTTTCTGTGTTATCGCCTTGTCCGGGAAGATGCGAATCCACACCTGGCCGCCGCGCTTCATCTGACGGGTCATGGCGCGTCGGGCTGCCTCAATCTGACGTGAGGATAGCAGACCGTTCTCTAGCGCCTGCAAACCGTATTCACCAAAGTCAACACTGGTGCCACGCGTTGCCATACCGCGGTGGCGTCCGCGCTGCTGTTTTCGATATTTAACTTTCTTTGGTAGCAGCATGGCTATTTTTTATACACCCAGACCTTTACTCCGATAACTCCGTAGTTGGTACGGGCGTGGATTAGGGCATAATCGATTTCGGCTTTAAAGGTTGATAGGGGCACTGATCCGAAGCTGACAAACTCTGAGCGAGCGATGTCAGCGCCGTTTAGGCGTCCACTTACCTTAATCTTAATACCGGTGACGTTACGCTCCTTAGCTCGTTCGAGTGCTTGCGCCACAGCGCGGCGTACATTGATGCGACGCTCCAGGGCGCGGGCGATGTTTTCGGCGATCAGCTGAGCTGAAAGTTCAGGATCAGCCGTCTCGATGATGTTGATACGGACGTGGGGCTGCTCTTTCTTGGGTAGCTGGATGTACAGGTTCTCAATCATCGCCTTAATCCCCTTCGCGCCAACACCTGAACGACCGATGATCACACCTGGCTTAGCGGTGCGAATCTCTACCTCGATCATATTAGCGTTGCGCTTGATGGCGATCTGATTAATTCCGGCCTGATTGTACTGCTTGAGAATTAACGAGCGGATCTTAATGTCTTCGATAAGAAAGGTGGCGAAGTCTTTTTTATTCGCAAACCAACGCGACGGCCAGGCTGACCGTAGACCGATACGCATTCCACTTGGATGTACTTTATGACCCATAACTATTTCTTCTCCGAGTTTTTAGTGTCGCTTTTTGGCTTACCAAACAGAATAAGCGTGTGGGTGGTGGGTTTGCGCTTCGGCATCGCTCGTCCTTTCGAGACGATAAAGCGGCGCATAAACACGGGACCTCTCTGGGCAGATACTCCGATAACCACGGTTTTGGCCAGGTCAATATTAACCTGTGCCGCGTTGTTTTCGGCGGTAGCGATAGCGGCGCCCAGGTGAGCGGCTGACTTTTGGCGTTGAACCGACAAAAACTCCCGCGCCGTAGCCGGTGCCATACCAATGATCGCCTTACCCATCAGACTGAGCTTCTTGGGGGCGATACGCAGATATTTTACCCGCTGTTGGAATACCATTACTCTTCTCTCGTTACTGGTTTGGCGCCGGTATCTTTGGCCATCTTGCCACCGTGACGCATGAAGGTTCGGGTAGGAGAGAACTCTCCCAGCTTGTGACCGACGTGCTCTTCGGTGATAAAGATCTCCGGAAACTTACGGCCGTTGTGTACCGCAAAGGTGTAGCCGACCATTTCAGGAGTAACAGTGGAAGCGCGGCTCCATGTCTTAATCGGCGCGCGGCTCCCTGGAGCGACACGGCTGATCTTTTCGAGGATAGACGGATGCACGTACGCACCCTTTTTAAGTGATCTTGACATGTTATATTATGATTTGATCAGTTTCTTTTTGCGTTTACCACGGGTCTTAACACCTAAGGCGTGGGCACCCCACGGGGTCTTGGGACCCTTGCGCAAACCGATGGAGTTACCACCCTCACCACCACCATGTGGATGGTCATCGGGGTTCATCGCCTTACCGCGAACGGTCGGTCGTTTACCCATTCTTCGGTTTCGCCCGGCCTTACCAATGGTAACACGGTTCTGTAGTGGGTTACTAACCTGACCCAAGGTGGCAAAACACTCGGCCGAGACGGTTTTGATCTCGCCACTCGATAGTTTAAGCTGAGCATAACCCTTATCGATACCCTGTAAAATGGCATAGCTGCCGGCTGAGCGAGCGACCTGAGCGCCCCGACCGGGCTGCAGCTCAATGTTGTGCACCATCAGTCCGCTGGGTATATTGGCTAATTTAAGGGTGTTGCCGTCATTGATGGGGGTGGTCTCACCCTGATGGACCTTCATGCCGATCTTAAGGGCCGTGCTGGCGATAATGTAGGCGTTGCTGCCGTCCTCATATCTGATATGTGCGATATGGGCGGTGCGGTTAGGGTCATAGCTGATGCCGATCACCTCGGCTACCGCTGGCGTTGAGCGTTTCCAGTCGATCTGGCGGTAGGCGCGTTTGACCCCACCGGTGCTGCGGTGGCGGGTAGAGATTTTACCGTGGCTGCGTCCGACGGCGCGAGCTCCACCTTTAACCAACCCTTTAACGCGGGTTTTGGTGGTGAGGGTGCTAGTGTCGCGTTTGGTCATACCGCGACGGCCAGCGCTGGTCGGTTTGTAGGTCGTTAGTCCAGCCATTACTCTTTATTTTTTTTAGGAGACTCTTTCTCGTTGGTTGGTATATCGAAAGCCGCGATGGTCTGATTAGCTTTGAGGATTACCAGTGCCTTACGACGTCGCGCTACCGTGCCACGAACACCCTTTTTGGTAACCTTTTTAGCGGCGTTAGAGACGAAACGTACCTCAACCACATCTTTTCCGTAAAGCTGCTTAATCTGTTTGGTGATATAAGCAGTGTTGTCTTTAACGCTGACCAAAAAGGTGAAGGCTGGTTTAGCAGCTGTAGCTAACAGATACGACTTTTCGGTTAGATGCGGTTTCATGAGTAGCGCTTCACTAACTGTTCGAAGGCGGCGTTATCAAAAATTATCAATGCCTTACCCATCATCTGCTGCAGCCCAAAACGGTTTACCGAATAAAGCTGGGCATCTTTTAGATTGCTAACCCCTTTCAACGGTGTTGCTAAACGATCAGCGGCTACTAACATTAGGCGATCGTTGGATTGGTTAACCTCAGCGAGCTTGCTGCGTAGCTCTTTAGGGGTTATTTCGGTATCAACGACCACACCAACTTTGCCGTCCTTAACCAGCTTACTTAGCACCGCTAGAAAGGCGCGTCGGCGCATCTTCTGATTCATGCGGGGATTGGCGTCGTTCTGATCGGTGCGTGGACCAAACGTTACTCCACCCCCTCGCCAGTGCGGTGAACGCGTTGAACCCTGACGTGCCCGACCGGTGCCCTTCTGTTTCCATGGTTTAATACCACTTCCAGCTACCTCGCCGCGGGTCTTGGTGTTGCCAGCCTGCACACTAACCATCGCGCGGACATAATCAAGGTACTGCGCAATCAGTTCGCGTTTGGCGGTGGCCTGTAGCACCGCTGGATAATCCATGGTTGCTACACCAGATTTGGTGATAGTAGTGAGGGTCATGCGGTGATATAAATGGTGCTCTTGCGGCTACCAGGAACGGCGCCCCTTACCAGGATAAGCTGTTGATCGGGGATAATCGCCTCAACTACTGTTTTAATAGTTGTCTGGCGCGTTCCCATGTGACCAGCCATATGGATACCCTTGATAACGTGCTGGGGGTACATTGAGCCGATTGAACCAGGTTTGCGCACGTTACGGGAGCCGTGACTGGCGGGACCCCGGTGAAAGCCGTGACGCTTAATCGTGCCGGCAAACCCTTTACCCTTCGATACTCCTCGGAGGATGACGGGCTGATGGGGGGTGATGGCCGAAAGGTCACTCACTACTTCATCAGCTCGGCATTCGGTCTTTTGCTTATCTGTACCGATAATTGTGGCAACGTAGCCATCTTTCTCTTGGGTGCGGGTACCTTTGACCTCTGAAGGGACAACACTGAGCACGGTCACGCCAATCATCCGCCCATCACTAGCGGTGATGCGTGTCATGCCTTCCTTCCGAGTTATAAGGTAGTTGGTACTCATAAAAAGTGAGCCGTTGCCGGCTCTTCCGCCCGAAAGCGGAGCTTGCCGACTTACTCCTTTTGGGAGCAGTATCTGGATATTAATTATGTCTTCATCTCGACATCGACCCCTGCGGGGATGTCTAGGTGCATCAGGTTGTCTATGGTATTGCTAGCCGGATCAAATACGTCAATCACGCGTTTGTGGGTGCGCATCTCGAACTGTTCGCGCGCATCTTTGTGCACGTGTGGTGAGCGCAAAACGGTGTGGATCTGTTTCTCTGTGGGCAGAGGGATCGGTCCGACCGTGCGGGCACCCGTTCGTTCAACCGTCTCAATAATCTGTTTGGCCGCGGCATCAATGATGCGGTGGTCATACGCTTTGAGGCGGATGCGAATCCGTGATTTGTATTGTGAAGCTGGAGTTGCCATATATTTTGCTGTCTCTTCAGATAGAGACACAGCAGCTCTTTAGTTTTACCTAAAGAGCTGTGTGCGTTCCTATTTGATAATTTTGGTTAATACCCCGGCTCCGACGGTTCGGCCACCTTCGCGAATGGCGAAGCGCATACCATCTTCCATCGCAATCGGTACAATCAGGCTAATCTTCAGGTTTACAGTGTCGCCTGGCATAACCATCTCGGTGCCTTCTGGTAGCTCAACCTCACCGGTTACGTCGGTTGTCCGAACGTAAAACTGTGGTTTGTAGCCCTTGAAGAATGGGGTATGACGGCCACCTTCCTCTTTGCTGAGGATGTAGACCTCGGAATCAAACTCGGTGTGAGGGGTGATTGAGCCAGCCTTGGCCAAAACCTGACCGCGCTCAATGTCTTCCCGTTCGATACCGCGGAGCAAGACACCGACGTTGTCGCCAGCCTCACCTCGGTCAAGCATCTTCTTGAACATCTCGACACCAGTTACGACGACTTTGCGAGTGGCTTTTATACCAACTACTTCAATCTCGTCATTGACTGATACGACGCCGCGCTCAATCCGGCCGGTAGCAACTGTGCCGCGACCTTTGATTGAGAAGACATCTTCAACTGGCATTAGAAACGGCTTGTCGATCTCACGCACTGGATCAGGAACATAGTCATCAAGGGCCTTAACTAGCTCGTTGATCGACTCCTCGTACTTGGCGTCACCTTCGAGGGCCTTGAGAGCGGATCCGCGGATAATTGGGATCTCGTCGCCTGGATAGTTGTACTTGGTGAGTAGCTCGCGAATCTCCATCTCAACTAAGTCAAGCAGCTCGGCGTCGTCTACCATGTCAACCTTGTTTAGGAAGACGATGATACGTGGTACGCCGACGTTGTAGGCTAAAAGGATGTGTTCACGGGTCTGAGGCATCGGACCGTCAGCGGCCGAGACCACCAAAATGGCGGCGTCCATCTGAGCGGCGCCGGTAATCATGTTCTTTACGTAGTCAGCATGCCCCGGACAGTCGACGTGGGCATAGTGACGTTTGTCGGATTCGTACTCACAGTGCGTGGTGGCGATAG
>Ga0265292_1002360_pt1 | contig 13247 bp, 9 predicted proteins | sample Munlanlewell296A_FD_189080 | JGI IMG/M metagenome (GOLD analysis project Ga0265292, IMG submission 189080) | Leachate microbial communities from a municipal landfill in Southern Ontario, Canada - Leachate well 296A | ecosystem: Engineered > Solid waste > Landfill > Unclassified | place: Canada...
TTTCGTCCCGAGTACTCGGGAAAGTTTTGCGGGTAAAACCGAAGTCGGAAAATATTTTATGGATAAAGTGTTTAAACCCGGCGCAAAATATTACTGGAACGACATGATCGAAAAAGCCACCGGCGAAAAGCTAACGGCAAAATATTATGCAAAACAGTTTGTAGAGTAATATTGAAAAACATGGCAAGCGCAAAGCGATCCGCTTTGGGATAATGATGTGAAATATTTTTACTATGCGCAAAAACAAAAAGTTAATTTTGCAAAGTTTAATTATTTTTTTTTCAGTTGTTATTTTAACGTTTTTTGGTTCAAAATTTATTGGAGAGATTAGTTATTATCAACTAACCCCTTCACACCCTTTAAGCTGGCATGAAGCTATTAATCAGATTCCAAATAATTTGATATTCTCGGCTATAATTGGTGTATTAGGTTATTATATTTTATGGAGTAAAAAAAAACAAGAAGAAAAACAAGAAGAAATGAAATAATATTGCGCGCTGTACATTCTTCGATACTTCCAAAATTCGAAAACGGCAGTAAAATAAGGGGATTACAAAAAATAAAAAGCTCCGGGGAAAACGAGGCTTTTGTAATTAATCAATAAAAGCAAGAAGTTTTTCAATTTCGTTATCAGAAATATTCCCCTTTTCAGATTTATCGTAAACAGTAAGCAAGAATATATTTGTTTTAATGATATGCACGTGAGTAATTACACGAGCTCCGCCGCTTTTACCTTTACCTTTGCTCGCAATAGCCATTCTTATTTTATAACAATTATTACCGATAGGAGTTCCTTGTGCAGGATTTTCAATCAAACTTTCTTTTAAAGCGATTATATCATGCTTAAAAGAATGATATTTTTTAGAAAGATTTTTAACGTCCTTCTGAAAAACAGGAGTAGGAATAATGTTATAGCTCATTTATAAAATCGTCAAAAGATTTAGCTTTAAGTTTTCCTCTTTTTATAAGGTTTACCTCTTTAACAGCTTGCCTGATGCCTTCTAAAATTTCTTCCTTAGTTGGTTCAACGTAATTAATTTCTTCGTCAAAACAATTAAGTTTTTTCTTTAAAATATCCCAGTCGTGCATGGTAATAAACACGCCTGCGGGTTTTCCTTTATCTCCCGAAATATATTGTACGTTCATAGTCGTTAAATTTATTATTAAGCAAAGTCTTGTTTATCTTTAATGCAAATTTACACAATTATTGTTAACAAAAAGTTTCGTTACTATTTAGGTATACAGGTATAGGTTATACTGAAAGAAATCTGGTTTTAGGTTGAAAGGTTGAGCGGCTGGTTTGGTTGATGGTTTTTGGTTATTGGGTTTTCCCCATATACTTTTGACTTTTTACCAAACTAGTTGCCCAACCCATGGACTTTATACCCTTTATACCTTATACCTCTTATTTCCCTATTCCTAAATAGTTACAAAGATTCTTAGGTTTAGTTGCAATAAAATCTTTCAGATAATACGGCTCGAAGTAAGCTACGTTTTCGAATTCCTTATTTTGGTATTTCTGCCATGCAAAAGGGATCATGCCTTGAGCAGAAACACATGCTTCATCCGAAAAAATTGCATTGCTGTGATGCGACAAGATTTTCCTGCATTTTCCGGCACCATCGCCAAAAAAGATAACTTTATTTTTTAAAAGAATTTCAGAATACGAATTTTCATCAATGATGTCGGCTGCTGTTTCTCTTACAAAGTTTATATCTTTATTAAAAAATGCCGAATACACTTCCATCCGCCTTGCATCTATCATGGGACAGAGAAGGGTTTTTTTATCTGATTTTTCAGGATGCATGATAGAATAAAACTTCGCCATTGATTGCAGCGTGTTTACTGCGATAAGCGGGATGTTCAGGGCATAACAAAATCCTTTTGCTGTGGAAGCCCCTATTCTGAGACCGGTATAAGAACCAGGTCCTTTACTCACACAAATAGCATCAATATCTTTAAAACCGATGTTTGCAGATTTAAGCGCTTCTTCCGCAAATAAAGTTAAAATAGAAGAATGAGAATTCGCAACGGATGTTTCTCTTATGGAAATAAGATTATCATTCTCTGCTACTGCAACAGAGCAAATACATGTAGCTGTTTCAAGATAAAGAATGTAGGGCATTATTTTTCCTCGCCGGTAAACAAGTCTTTTTTATCTACTTTTTTTACTTTATCGCCGTCTTTCAATAGTTTTGAAACTGCCTTGTATGGGGCAACAACTATTTCCTGTTTTTCCGTAAGGCCTTCTAATATTTCTATGTAAGTATTATCCTGAATTCCGGTTTTAACTTTTTGTTTTTTTACAACTCCACCCACGTAAAGGAAAACGAATTCTTTGGACTCGCCATCTTTTTCTTTAAGCGATTTATCGGAGGCAGTTTGTTTATTGTTATCAGTATTATTGACATTTTTCGCATCCTTTATATTATCTTTTATCAAAGTAGTATCTTCTCTTGATGTAACTGCCTGAATTGGAACGGCAAGGGTATTTACAACTCTTTTTGTCTGGATATCAACGGTGGCAGACATTCCCGGGCGGAATGGAGATGTATTTGTATCGGTTTTAGAAAGCAAGTCGGTGTATGATTCCCGCAGGATACGGATTTTAACATCAAAGTTGGTAACCTGATCAATAGACGTGGTTGAGGCAGTAACGTTATTTGCCGAGTTTGAAATTTCAGTAACAATACCTTTGAACTTTCTGTTCAGATAGGAATCAACTTCCACGTTAGCAGTATCGCCAATTTTAACGCGTACAATATCATTTTCGTTTACGCTGACATTCACCTCCATTTCATTCAGGTCGGCTATTCTCATCATTTCTGTTCCTGAAAATTGCGAAGTTCCAACCACTCTTTCTCCTTTCTCCACACTGAGTTTAGAAATGGTACCGCTTACAGGGGCATAAACAGATGTTTTAGTGAGGTTGTCATTTGCTTCCTTTAGCGAGGCCTGAGCGCTGATTACGTTAAATTCGGCAGCTTTCACACTTTCCTTTGCGCCGTCAACGTTGGCAACAGCCACATCATAAGCGGATTTTGCCGCATCCCATTCGGAAGCGGAAATAGCGCCCGACTCATACAGCGTTTTGTTACGGCCGTAAGATGATTTAGTATTGACGTACTGTGCCTGAACAGTTGCCAGGCTTGACTTAGCAGAAGCAAGATTTGCTTTTGACGTGTTAACGGCAGCTTCCATTTTATCTAAGTTTGAAAGATAAAAATCAGGATTGATCTTGGACAGCAAGTCTCCTTTTTTTACCTGGTCGCCTTCCTTCACGTAGAGATCAATAATTTCGCCTGAAACATCGGGGCTGATCTTTACTTCTACTTCAGGCTGAATTTTGCCATTTGCGGAAACAGTTTCTACGATTGTTTTTTTCGCTACAAAATCAGTACTCACTTTTATTTTATCGCTTTTCCCGATCCACCCGCTCTTTTTGGCTACTATTACAAAAATCACCAATGCACCTAATGCAATTAATAAATATTTGAAAAGTTTTTTCCTGTTTTTCATAATTTAAAGTTTTTATTTTTTTCTTGCCACCAGCAATCCACAGCTTGCACCATAACCATATTGGAAATGGATGGGGTTTATTTTTTCCGTATTATATGCTTCTTTTAAATCTTGTTCAAAGCGATTTGAAAACATTGGAATCGGACAGTTATATACGCCGTATAATTTTATATTCCATTTGGTTTTATCAATATATTTATATGCAACGCCTGAATCATCCTGCAGGAATGCAACGCTCTTGTCCAATACAGCATTTCTTACAACAGAGAAATAAGAATTATGCATCAAATACGATGCGGATTTAATCATCGTTGTAACGCCATTCTCAATATTTTCTAAGTATTTTTTACAGTTAAGATTGATCCCGAGGCCTCCATCAGCTACATTAGCTGAAAAATATACTAACTTTCTTAAAACAGTATCTTCTTTATCAACATAAGTTATCTCCGCGCCTTTATTATAACTGGCTTCTCCTTTAAGGTTTTTAAAAGAATCAATATAAACCATTTTGCCGTCTTTGTCAATTTCTGTCGGTTTTATATCAACTATATCATGACCGGTTCTGGCAACAAAAAGAAGGATAATCGGTAATGATCCGTTTATCAGATCGCTGTTTAATTCTTTTCCCATATCCATAGTTTTGAAAAAACTCAGGCTTAAAGCATCTTCTATGGAATAATTTAAAGCTCCGAAAAATTTATTTAGTTTTTCTTCAGGGATATTTTTCATATCAGGAATATTACCAACCGGTTCCAGTCCGAACATAATGATCTTTTTTGTGTTTGGGAAAAAAGTCTGCGCATACAGAAAATCAGGGCCGCTGAAAGGATAGAACAAAGTTTTAATATTTTTGTTCAGGTCAGCCAACCCGGCTTCTGCCCATGTTCTCATTTTTGAAAGTCTTTTTTTTTCAAGTTTTGACCAACTTGAATCGGAAGATTTTGAGTAACTCCTGAAACTCTCTGATTGCGATAGTTCATACAGATCGCTCTTTTCATCCACCTTCATCCCTGAGATGAATTTTGCAATATCTGTATAGGCTTTATTGATCTTTACAGTGTCTTTCTTAACTGTTTTTACAGTATCCTTTTTATCCTTGTTGTCCTTACTGCCACTGCCATTGCATGATGCAATTACAAATGCAATGAAAAAAATGGCTGTTCCGTAAATCGATTTTTTAAACATATTAATTCGATTTTTTAATTATTAACTATTTCAAAATATTTCGCCACCTACCTGCCTTGCCGGTAGGCAGGCGGGGCTTAATTTTCCTAATACATTATTTTTCTACAAATATGCCATCCCTACGGGATTTCACTTTTTCTAACTCCGTAGGAGTGAAATATTTGTAGAACTCTAATAACCACAATATATATAAGCTCCGTAGGTGCGACATATTTATCGGACAATAGTGATTTCTTTTTTTGAATAATGATTGCTTATTAAATATATGATAAATCCAAGTAATACAGTTCCAAATCCTGAAAGTGAAATCAAAGGTTTGTCGGTTATTAAAAAATATAATATCCAAAGGTTTAATCCAAGAAAAATAATTGGAGTAAAAGGATATCCCCACGCTTTAAAAGGTCTTGGCATTTCAGGCTTTTTAAACCTTAAAATAAACAGTCCCAGCACTGTAAGCGTTGTAAATAATGTTAATGTAAACCCAAGGTAAGTAAGCACTACATCAAAAGTAGAAGTAAAAATAAGTATCAAAGCGATCACCGACTGAAGCACAATAGCAATAACGGGTATCCCTTTTTTGTTCTTCTTTGCGAAAAAACGCAAAGCTGAAAAATCTTCTCCAATAACCATTGTAACACGTGGTCCGGCAAACACCATTGAACTTATTGTAGAAATAAGCAATATGGAAATAATCAGCGACATGATATTACCGCCTGTGTAGTCAAATATTTTTACGGCGGATAACGAACCTATCTCAATAACCGGATTTCCTTGCGCATCGGCCATTTCAGGAATGGGAACGGTATAAAGAAAAATAAAATTCAGCAAAACATAAAGCGCCATAACTATAAGAGTTCCGGAAATAATAGATTTCGGAAGGTTTTTCTGAGGGTTTTCTATTTCACCGGCAATATATGCCGAAGCATTCCAGCCGGAATAAGCATATGAAACAAATATCAGCGAAATGGCAAATGCAGCGCTTCCTATCTCATTAAAAGAACCGGTAACAGGTAAAATATTTATATCCTGATGCTGTCCAAATAAAAAACCACATGCAATAAACATAAAAATCAATAATACTTTTAATGATGTTACCACATTCTGAAAACGGCTGCCGATATGCAGATTGGTTGAATGTACCATTGTTATTAATACAACAACTATTGTTCCTACCCATATCTTATCAAACCATGGAAAAACCGTACAGAAATATACTCCCAGCGCCATCGCTGCAAGGGCTATAGGAGCGGCAAACCCTACAAATACAGAAACAAATCCTGACAAGAAACCAACTGCAGGGTGATAAATTTTTGACAGATAAGTGTATTCTCCTCCTGAACGCGGAATAGCAGCGCCAAGTTCACTATAACAAAAAGCTCCGCATAATGCCATTATGCCTCCTACAATCCACAGCATCAGCAACGAAAAAATAGAATGAATTCCTGTTACCTGAAAACCAAGACTGGTAAAAACTCCTGTTCCAACCATATTTGCAATTACAAATGAGGTAGCTGTAACAACGCCAACTTTTATTATTTTATCTTTTGATATCACTTATTTTATAAATGAAAACCTGTTTTTTATAGCTGTGCAAAGTAACAAAAAAATAATGGTGTTTATTATGGTGGGGATTTATACCAAAAACGGGATAAATTCGTACATTTCTACAAGCGGCAGGAGGCAGCAGCAGGAAGCAGTTTCTGACTGCCAAGTGCCTACTGCAACTGCCTACTTTGCGATGTATAAATTTACCCCATGCATAGTATAATTATCCGCATTTAGCATAGCCGCAGCTTTTGCATTTCAGGCAGCCTTCTTCGTATATAAGCCCTTCTGTGTCGCCGCAGTTGGAGCATATGCGGTCGGCAGCTTTTGTGCCATCGGGAATAAATTTCTTTAACGTTCTTTCCACACCCGTTCTCCATGTATTGATGGAATCGGAATCAAGTTTAAGGTTAGAGATCAGTTCAACAACAAAAGGCAGTGGCATTCCATGGCGCAGGATACCGGAAATAAGCCGTGCATAGTTCCAGTATTCTTTATCGAACATTCGCGACAAGCCTTCTATCGTAATTTTGTATCCCTGTTTATCTTCAAATTGGAAATCATATTGGCTTTCACCGTTCTCTGTTTTATTTTTAATCACCCAACCTTTTTGTACCGAAGGATGTAAATAAAAATCTTCCGCCTTTCCTGTGAATATCTCATACGGCCTGCCATTGAACAAACCTACCACTGCCACCCATTTTTCATAATCGTTCTGAAAACGAACAATTTCGGCATCGAGTCTTTTAGGGCGTGCGGGAGCATTGGTTTCTTTAAATTCGGCAGAGTCCTCTTTTTTCTTATCAGATATCATTACGCCGGACCTTGATCCTTCCCTGTAAACTGTAACCCCTTTGCATCCGCTTTCCCAGGCTGTTTTATAAATAGTGGCAACAAGATCTTCTTTAACTTCATTCGGAATATTTACGGTTACACTTATAGAATGATCCACCCATTTCTGAATGGCGCCCTGCATCTTTACTTTAGCAATCCAATCCACATCGTTGGCTGTAGCTTTGTAATAAGGTGATTTTGCAATAATAGCGTTCAGTTCGGCGTCTTTCATCATTTTAACTTTGTCAACGTCGTAGTTGTTTACTTTCAGCCATTTCAGGAATTTATTGTGGAATACATTGTATTCTTCCCATGAATCGCCTACTTCATCCACAAAATCAATCCTGGCATTTTTATCACCGGGGTTAATTTTTCTCCTGCGTTTATAGGATATCAAAAACACAGGTTCAATGCCCGATGTTGTTTGTGTCATCAGAGAAACACTTCCTGTAGGAGCTATTGTTAAAAGTGCGATATTTCTTCTTCCATATTTCACCATTTCATCATAAAGGGCAGTATCTGCTTCCTTCAGCCGAAGGATAAACGGATTGTTTTTTTCTTTGGCAGGATTGTAAATGGTGAAAGGTCCTCTTTCTTTTGCAAGTTTAACCGACGAACGGTATGTTTCTATAGCAAGCAACTGATGAACTTCGAGAGAAAAGTTGGTTGCATTATCGGTACCATAGCGACAGCCGAGAGCAGCCAGCATATCGCCTTCGGCAGTAATACCTATGCCTGTTCTTCTTCCTTTAATACATTTTTCTTTTATATTGTTCCAAAGGTTAATTTCTGTTTTTTTTATTTCAGCATCTTCAGGATCTCTTTCGATTTTATCAAGTATTTTATCAATTTTTTCAAGCTCCAGGTCAATGATGTCGTCCATGATGCGCTGAGCATAACCCACATGTTTAATGAAAAGCTCTGAATCGAAACTTGCATTTTCGCTAAAAGGGTTATCAACATAGCTGTATAAATTGATAGCGATCAGGCGGCAACTGTCGTAAGGGCAAAGAGGAATTTCTCCGCAAGGATTTGTCGATACAGTGCGGAATCCAAGGTCTGTATAGCAATCAGGTACAGATTCGCGTATTATCGTATCCCAGAAAAGTATGCCCGGTTCAGCCGATTTCCATGCATTATGAACTATTTTTTTCCATAACAATTGTGCGTTAATCTCTTTTTTTGATGTCGGTTTCTTAGAGTCAACAGGATACTGCTGAATAAAGGGTTCATTATTTATAATGGATCTCATGAAGTCATCGGTGATTTTTACAGAAATATTGGCTCCCGTAACTTTTCCTTCTTCAAGTTTTGCGTCTATAAATTTTTCTGCATCAGGATGCTTGATAGAAATGCTGAGCATGAGAGCCCCGCGTCTTCCATCCTGCGCCACTTCGCGTGTGGAATTAGAATAGCGTTCCATAAACGGGACAATCCCTGTGGATGTAAGAGCGCTGTTTTTAACAGGGCTGCCATAAGGACGGATATGAGACAGGTCGTGTCCCACTCCGCCACGACGTTTCATAAGCTGTACCTGCTCTTCGTCCACTTTCATAATGCCGCCGTAAGAATCAGAATTACCCTGGTTGCCAATTACAAAGCAATTCGACAAAGAACCTATCTGAAAATTGTTGCCGATTCCCGCCATAGGGCTTCCCTGGGGAACGATATATTTAAATTTTTTGAGTAAATTGAATATCTCGTCTTCGCTCATCGGGTTGGGATAGCGTTTTTCAATACGTGCAATTTCTCCCGCTATCCTGTGGTGCATATCATCGGGAGTACATTCATAAATATTACCTGCAGAATCTTTTAATGCATATTTATTGATCCAGACGTTGGCAGCAAGAGTATCTTTTTTAAAATAGACAGTGGTTTTTTCAAACGCTTCGTTATAAGAGTAAATTGTTGGTCCGGACATTTCTTGTTTAGCGTTTATTTCATTTTCTTTTTTCGCGCTTTTCACTTCTTCATCACTTTCAAATAAATCAGGCTTTTTCCTTTTTTCAAGAATATCGTCGTAGAAATTTGTTTTGTTTTTTTTGTCAGTTTCGTTTGTCGTGTTTCGTGTTAAATTGTTTTCCATTGATGTTTCAGTCTTTATAATGATTTTAAATAATTTTTTAACATGTTAGTTTTTTGTAAGATAAGAAAAAATGGTTGCTTAAAAAACGAGTATGCAAGGTAAATAAACATATAAGTGCGCCAACAGCTTTTTATTAACAATTTGAAAAAATTATTAACGATGTGGTTAAGTAACTGATTGTAACTACTCAGCAGCAAATATAGAAAAAGTTATTAACTGATGTTACGCAAACATAATCCCGCACATGCGGGATGGTATAATTTATAAAGGTATGGGGTTTGTGCGCCTTATACCTCTATCCCCCTATACCTCTATACCAATTGTAATGTATAAATTCCTGCCTGCCGGTAGGCAGGGTAGGCAAGGTATCCCGTTTTCAGTATAGCCTTGAAAGGGAACCTTAACGGTTACTTTTTTTATGTAAGTTTGCATACTTTAAATTCTCATCTTGAATCTTACATCTGAAGATAAACTTCTTATTCTGGCAGGATCAAAACTGCACTTCACTGAAAATGATATTCAGCGAATGGAAGATTTGATTCCTTCGGTTACAAATTGGAATAGCTTTACGGATATGGCTATTCAAAATGGCGTAGGACAATTGATCCATAAAAACTTTTCTTCAGTAAATAATTTCAATTTAATTCCCAAAGGATCATTATCAAGATTAAAACAAACATATTACAGGTCGCTTAGTCGTAATATGATTTTGTATGAGCATTTCCGTAATGCAGTTGAAGCATTTTCAAAAGAGGGGATTTCAGTAATTGCGCTAAAAGGAATTTTACTTGCTGAAACAATATATAAGGATATTGGTTTGCGCCAGATGTCGGATATAGATTTGTTGGTAAAAAAAGAGGATATTGAGAAATGCAGGAAGTTGTTGCTCGATATGGGATACAAATATACCGAACTTTATAAATCAGATTTTATCAAAGAATTAGACCTTTTAAAACATTTACCGCCATTGGTTTTAAATGGGGTCTCAATTGAATTGCATACAAAGATTCATCTTGATACTCCGGATTTCTCTGTAAATATTGATGATTATTGGGAAAGATCACAACAGCTTACGCTTTCAAACATGCCGGTTCAATCTTTATCAATAGAAGACCTTATTCAGCATTTATGCCTTCATCTTAATGATCATTTTAATGAAGGAAACCCGCAATTGTATTCTATTGTCGATATTTCGGAAGTAATAAAAAAATATCACTCAAAAATTAATTGGGATTTTTTATCAGAATCATGCAATTTATATAATTGCAGCAGTATTGTTTTTAAATATTTATTATTAATTGAAAAATATTTTGATGTTGTAATTCCTGATTATATTTTACAAAAAACTGATGCAAATATTGACGTACGAACTGAAAAATTATTCATCTATTATCTTCATCATTTTCGAAAAGATTTTCCATTAGGAATTGTAAACCGGAACATCGAAGTCTTTAGCAATATCAGGGGGTTTAAAAATAAAACAATTTATTTATTGAATGATATTTTCCCGTCCAGGACATTTATGTATCGGAGATATGGAATCAGGAAAAAATATTTACTTTTCTGGTACTACATTATTCGATTGAAAACAGGAGTGTATCGACTTTTTTTACAAATTATCAGACAAATTATTCCTTCGGCAAAATCTTAGAAAAACAGAAATTAAATGTAACTACTCAGTAGTATTAAAGCTTAAGAAAAACAAATGTTTGCCACAGATTCACAGATTAAAAATTATTCTTTTTATAATGAATTTATCTTCGGAATCCGCCTAAGGCGGATTATAATCTGTGAATCTGTGGCATTTTCAATTTATATCTGCTGCTGAATAGTTACAATTAAATTGTTCTGCTTATCTCAAACATTTTAAAATATTTCCCTTGTAATGATATCAATTGTTCGTGGTTGCCATGTTCTGCAACTTTACCATTATCTAAAACATAAATTATATCAGCCCATTGAATAGTAGAAAAACGGTGACTGATAATGAGTACGGTTTTATCTTTCGAAAGAGATTTTAAATTTTGCAAAAGTTGTAATTCTGCTTCTGCATCAAGCGCGCTGGAAGGTTCATCCATAAATAAGATTGATGAATTGCGGTAAAATGCCCTGGCAATAGCCATTTTCTGCCATTGACCGATACTCAGTTCCTCACCTTTTTCAAACAAATTCCCAATAATATTATTGTAGCCTAATGGCAATTTTTCAAGGATATCATCAATTCCGGCGTTTTTTGCCGCCTGTTTTATCTTATCAATTAATGTTGGATTTGAAATATCTCCCAGAAAAATATTTTCTGCAGCAGTCATATTATACAAAGCGAAATCCTGAAATACCGCTGTGATTTGTTTTCTTATTTCTTCGGGATTGATAACCGATATATCGTTATTGTCGAAAAGAATTTTTCCATTGTCGGGTGAATAAAAACCACATAGTAATTTTACAAGAGTAGTTTTCCCTGAGCCATTTGGGCCAACAAGAGCAACAGTTTTTCCCGCAGGTATTTCAATTGAAACTGAATCAAGCGCTTTTCGCTGACTTGAGGGATATTGAAAACTGACGTTATCAATAACGATGCTTTGTTGCAACGGTATTATTTTTTCATGAGTTGAAGATGATTTGTGAAGAGCAGGTAATTTCAGGAAATCAAAAAAGTCACTTAAAAAAACATTGTCTTCATAAAGTCCGGCAATTGATTGAAAAAAATCTTTCAGTATAGCAAAGCCACGTTGAAAGATGAAGAAAAATAAAACAACCGTTCCTATAGAAATAGCGCCATTTATGGCAAGGTGTGTAATATAGCCGAAAGAAAAAAAGATAAATGTTACAGCGAAAGTCTGAGCAAATATATCGGCTATTGCACGTTTGCGAAGTAAAGCATTTTTTTGTTTATGCAAGTTCGTTTGAATATTGCGAAATCGTTCTGTAAAAAAATTACCTGTCCCGAAAAGCCTTATTTCTTTGGCAAAAGCTAAACTTGTAAGAATCCGGTTATAATAATATGACTCGCGTTCTTTCTGACTGTTCGCTTTATTTAATTTATAAAGTTTGTTAGAAAACCTGAATCGTACTAAAAAACCGGGTATTACGGCTATAAGTATTAAAACGAAAACAATCCAGTGAATGGTAAATAAAATAATAGCAATAACCATCCATGAAACGATCGATTGTACAGCTGTATAACTTTCAGTCGCCATTTTTAACGGACGGAATCCGGCTTCCTGAACTGCACGATGAATTTTATCCTGTTGTCCTGCATCTTCAAGATACGCCATATCAAGCTTAATATGTTTTTGATGCAATAAATTATAAATATATAATGAGACCGATTGAGATAAACGTTCACGAAACTCGCCACTCAAAATGTTTAAAATGGAACTGAAAAGAAAAACCAATCCGATTATAATTATGATTATTAAAATATCATTAAAAAAGGCTGTTTTATCTGCATATCCGTTAATTTTCGAAATGCCATCAATCATCCATTTGAATAAATAAATGATTACAAAAGGAAGTATGCCCTGAAAAGCAGAGATTATGATATTTATTATAGTCAGCCGCTTTGATTCGCGACAAATAAAAAATAAACTCTTGTTAATGTCTTTTATGGTTTCCATTATTTTTTTGTATCGGGTAGTACACCAAAGCAATGGAATTATAAAGAATGTGAAAAGCCCGGAAAGCCTGACAAAAGAACGATTCATTTTTTTATAAAAATCACTATTGATATTTTTTTCTTTTCCTTTCCTGAAAAATGAAATAACTTTTCCGACAAAATTTTCTTCTGTAACAGGAAGGTCTTTAAAATTGCATGAATCGCCTTTAGTAATGAGAATAGTTTTATTATTTTCTGAAACTTTTTTATGCAAGCGGTGTGCAATCCATTTATCGCCGGTTTTAAAAACCACAACATCACCGATATTCAATTCGCTGATATGACATCTGTTTATAATAATTTCATCTCCGTTTCGTAATAACGGAAACATGCTGTAACCGCCAACTTTCAGCTTAACCTGTTGATTGGAATTCAACAAATCATCGGTTAATTCATATAATTCGTCGGTCTGCATGTTTTTTA
>Ga0265292_1002361_pt1 | contig 13244 bp, 14 predicted proteins | sample Munlanlewell296A_FD_189080 | JGI IMG/M metagenome (GOLD analysis project Ga0265292, IMG submission 189080) | Leachate microbial communities from a municipal landfill in Southern Ontario, Canada - Leachate well 296A | ecosystem: Engineered > Solid waste > Landfill > Unclassified | place: Canada...
TGTCGACGCTTCGGGGTAGCATTAAACAAGATAAAGTTGCCGAAGAAAAGGCGGCGCTTGTGGCGGTCAGCGATCCGAATTGGAAAGCGCCCGGCCTCGATCTTCTCGAGAAGAAACAAAGCCCGGCAGATGCCGGTGACGTGCAGCATAACGCTCAAATCATTAAAGATACGCTGGCTGAATTTAGTATTGATGTTGAGATGGAAGGGGCCAACATTGGCCCTAAGGTGACGCAGTACACACTTCGTCCGCCAAGTGGTGTCAAGTTAACTCGTATTACGGCGCTCGAGACCAACATCGCACTCAACCTAGCGGCGCAAACCTTGCGTATCGAAGCGCCAATCCCTGGCCAACGGGCGGTCGGTATTGAAGTACCAAATCGCAAGGCGGCCGATGTGCGCCTGCATGGTATTCTCAGCTCACGCCAATGGCAGTCGAGCCATGAGCCACTCAGTTTTGCGATTGGTAAAGACATCTCTGGTGAAGCGGTCATCGGGGAACTCAATAAAATGCCCCACCTCCTGATTGCCGGTCAGACAGGCAGTGGTAAATCTGTCATGATCAATACACTGCTGACGAGTCTGCTGTACCGCAACAGCCCAAGTGACATGAAACTTATTTTAGTTGATCCAAAGCAAGTCGAGATGGCGCCCTACGAGGACATTCCACACCTGCTCACTCCTGTTATTACTGAGCCCGAGAAGACGATTAGCGCTTTGAAATGGGCAGTCAACGAGATGCAACGTCGCTACTCACTCCTGGCTGAAGAAAAGCTGCGTGACATTAAGAGCTACAACGACAAAATTCAGGCCCACGCTACCAAGATATCCGTAGCTGATGAAGATGGCAACCTACAACAGCACGATGAGGGAGCGATGCCGTACATCATCATTGTGATCGACGAGCTGGCCGACCTCATGATGGTGGCTGCCCGCGATGTCGAAGCCTTAATCGTCCGCCTGGCGCAAAAAGCCCGGGCTGTTGGTATCCATCTGGTGCTGGCTACCCAGCGCCCAAGTGTCGACGTTATTACTGGTCTTATCAAGGCCAATATTCCGGCTCGTATTGCCTTTACTGTTGCTAGCCAGGTCGACAGCCGTACCATTCTTGACCAAGCCGGCGCCGAGAAGCTGCTGGGGCAAGGTGACATGCTGATGCTGACACCAAGTATGAGCAAGCCACGCCGTATCCAGGGCGCTTGGGTGATGGACGAGGAAGTCAGCAAGATTACCGATCATCTGCGCCTGCAATCAGCGCCTCAGTACAACGACGAGATTGTTTCACAGCCTGTGCAACTCAATGGCAAGGGAGGTGTCGTGATGGACTTTGATCACGCCGACGGTGACGATATGTACAAAGACGCTATCCGCGTTGTGATCGATAGTAAAAAGGCTAGCACAAGCCTGTTGCAACGGCGCCTGCGCATCGGCTATGCCCGCGCAGCTCGTATCATCGAGGAGATGGAAGAACAGGGTGTGATTGGTCCTGCTGACGGCTCTCGCCCCCGTGAGGTTCTTATCTCCAGTATGGACGATCTGGGCGCAACCTCCGACGACTTCTAGCGTTTTCCACAGCTATTTGGTATAATACAAGGGTTAATAACTCGGCTTATGCATCGACATAAGCATCCATAAGGATTCCAGAGGAGGAAATCTATGAAAGATTACGAACTGACCGTTCTGATCCACCCAGATCTTGAAACAGATCTCGAAACCCCACTTGGCAAAGTGCGCACCATTGTGACCAACGCCGGTGGTGAAATAGTAAAAGAAGACAACTGGGGCAAGAAAAAGCTTGCCTACCGTATCAAGGGCGAGGCGTTTGCTGTCTATGTATACATGGACGTGAAGCTGCCAGCTGATGCACTGCTCAAGATCAGCAACACGCTGAACATTACCGATGAAGTTCTACGCTACCTGCTGGTAACGGTTGATGAAAAGGGTCGCAAGGCTCTCGAGGAAGCAAAAGCTAGCGCGTCAACATCTGACGCGGGAAGTGAGGAGTAAACTCTATGGCACGCAGCATTAACCAAGTCATCCTTCTGGGACGCCTCACCCGCGACCCTGAAGCTCGTACGACGTCAACTGGTAAAACCGTTGTCAGTTTCAGCCTGGCGGTTGACCGCCAAGGTTCAGACGACCAAGCTGATTTTTTTGATATCACGGCTTGGGAAAAGCTCGGCGAACTGGTAACACAGTACCTTTCAAAAGGTCGCCGTGTCCTCGTCCAGGGCCGTCTACGCCAAGACAGCTGGGATGACAAAGAAACTGGCAAGAAGCGCTCGCGCGTTGAAGTAACAGCCACCGATGTAACCTTCCTTGATGGTCCAGCTGGTGATGGTGCCAGTGCACCAGCCGCCGCTTCAACAGCGAACAACAAGAAATCTGACGATGTCGTGATAGAAGACATCGACGACAAACCTATCGACTTAAGCGAAATTCCATTTTAGGAGAATATGAATCATGGCAATTAAACGAGCAAAAAAAGATACTCCAGCGTACTTTGACTACAAAGACGTAAAGACTCTACAGCACTACATCAACATCTACGGACAGATTGAGCCGATTGCAAAAACCGGCCTCAACGCCAAGCAGCAACGCCAACTAGCCACCGCTATCAAGCGTGCCCGCCACCTTGGTATGCTACCATTTGTTACCCAAGGCTAGCCTAAGACTGTCATGCGACAACTTCAGGTAAGTCTCGGACTCATCCAAAAAGGCGAGGACTATTTCCTGCAACTGCGAGGCGATAATCCCGCCATTGGTGCCGCTGGCTTGATCGGTACTTTTGGAGGTAAGATCGAGGTAGGCGAACAGTCCGACGAGGCAGTTAGCAGGGAGATTGGCGAGGAAACCTCACTTGCTACTAAACCAAAAGACTTTACGTTCATTGGTGACGTTACAGTTATATCTGATTACCAGAACGTGAAAACCGAGATAGTAGCCTCAGTTTTTAAACTAGCTTTGCCGGATGACACACTCGTCATTGCTAAAGAGGGCAGACTGGTCGTAATGACAAAAGAGGCCGCTTTGCGTGATCGGCACCGTCTCACACCGGCTACTCGCGTCGTATTTGAAGAATTAATATAGAAGGAAATAAGGTATGTATCAACCAACTGATCTCAAAAAAGGAACCGTCATCCAACTCGACGGCAAGCCGTTTCGGGTGACCGACTATAGCCAAAAAGTGATGGGGCGGGGCGGTAGTATTGTGAACGTCAAGCTCAAGAACTTGATCGACGGTAGTGTTATCCCGAAGACGTTCAAAGGCCAGGACAAGATCGAGCCAGCTGAAGTGAACAATAAAAGTGTTCAATATCTCTATAACGACGGCGTGCAATTTTACTTCATGGACCCCGAGAGTTTTGAACAATTTGAGCTCAGCGCAGACATTGTCGACGACGCGGCGAAGTACCTAAAAGAAGGTGATAATTTGAATCTTCAATTCTTTGACGGCAAGGTGATTACCGTAGAGCTGCCAAAGAATCTTTATCTTGAAGTTACCTACACCGAAGACGTTGTGAAGGGCGACACCTCGGGTGCTGTCCTAAAAGACGCCACACTTGAGACCGGCCTGTCACTGAAAGTTCCGGCCTTTATTAAGGTCGGTGATGTCATTTCTGTCGATACGACAACGGGTGATTACCGCGAACGTAAGAAGTAGCTTTTTTGTCGGTAGTGCTATACTAAAGCACATGAAAACGGTACAAAAGCCGACAAAAACAAACAAACCAACTCATCCTCTCCATCCTAGGCGAGTGAAGGCGACGGTATCGCGTCACTACTTTTCGTACATGCCAAACAAAAAACGCCACCGTGTGCTGATCTGGGTGGCATTTTTAGTTACTTCCACGATCATTGCTGCGCAACTGCTGTACCCGCTCGATCGCGCTTTGCCCATGGCGCGAATTAACGACACACCGATAGGGTGGAGTGATCACGAGACGATGGCTAAGCTTCTTAATGATCAGTTTGACGCCACCAAGGTAAAGCTAACCATCGGAAAAGATAAATCGGTCGTGTACCCACTGAAGTTGGCCGGTAGTGAACCAAACGTCGAAGCCATGATTACCCAGCTGAGCGATTACCCACTGTGGCTGCGCTACATTCCTTTTTCTGTTTTTTGGCGAGTACAGGTAACGCAGGCGAATGTCTCTTACTCAGACGCGGTGTTAAAAGAGTTCAGTGCAAAGTCCGGTAAAGAACTGAGTTTTGAGCCAGTCAACGCTCGTCTAGCTATAAAGGACGGCGTCCTGGTAGCGGCGGCCGATATGTCGGGCAGTCAAGTTTCGGCTACTCAGTTGAACGAAGCTCTTCGCGGTACATCGATGAAACTTGGTGCCGAAAACACAGTAGTGGTGCCGTCGAAACGGACCGAGGCAACCATGACTGTAAGCGACTTTGCGGCTGTAAAAGTGCGAGCCGAAGCGGCGCTGGCAAAAACGATCCATATTGCAGCCGACAACCAAACATTTACACCCATGCGAGCTGTGGTTGCCTCGTGGCTAGTGATCGGGACAGACGACAAAGGAGCTGCGACGCTGACGATCGACCCAGCGCGAGTCAATAGCTATCTCGATGAAGTCAATGCCAAGGTTGGTACTCCAGCTGGCCAAACAAACATCACGATTGTGAACGGTCGTGAAACCGGACGAACAGTAGGCTCGCTTGGCCGTGGCATCAACCACGACCCACTACTGGTGCAGGTCTCGGACCTGCTGGTAAACGGTAGGGGCAGTCCGGTGATGACGGCGCAGTTTGTCGATGTTCAGCCGAGTATTATTTATAACAGTAAATACACTGCTACCCAAGAAGGCCTGCAGGCTTACGTGAATGACATTAGTCGGACCAAGAATGTTCGTATCTCGATCCAACAACTGGATGGTGGCCGATGGGCAGCAAATGCCCGGGCGGATGAGTCGACGCCAAGCGCCAGCACATTCAAGCTCTTTATCGCTCTAATGCTGTTTGACAAGATGGACAAGGGTGAAATCCACTGGGATGACCCGATGCTCGATACCACCGTGTCGGGCTGTTTTAACCGCATGACCATTGCGTCGACGAACCCGTGTGCCATAAAATGGATTGATGATTGGGGCAGGGACAACATCAATGCCTTTGTCTACGCTCATGGGTTTAGTCAGGGGACAGCGTTTACGGCTGGAGAAGCTGTTCGTACGACAGCCGCCGACCTAACTCGCTATATGACTGGGCTCTACGACGGTAGTATCGTCAAAGAGCCTTACCGTGATCGATTGCTCCATAATCTCTTCATTCATCCATACCAAGATGGGATTCCAACTGGCAGTGCGGGTATCGTTCATAATAAAGTTGGATTTCTGTGGGATTACGTCCACGATTCGGCGATTGTGCAGCATCCGCGCGGCACCTATGTGATGACCGTCATGACAAAAGGCCAATCCTACGGAGCCATTGCGAACATTACGCGCGAAGTTGAGCGCATTATGTATCCGTAATCGATGCTATGATAGGTGATATATGCAACGACAACGTCTCGATAAAGAATTAATGCAACGTGGCCTGACGACCAGCCGCTCGCAGGCAGAGAACTGGATAAAACTCGGTCTCATCACCGTTAATGGTGCCATCACCAAACGGCCAAGCCATTCGGTGCATGGCGGTGATGTCATTGTACTTAAGGCCGGTGAGCGCTATGTTAGTCGTGCTGGCTTGAAGCTCGCCAGCGTTGCTCAACTACTGAAGCTTGATTTTCGAGACACGGTAGTGCTCGATGTTGGCAGTAGCACCGGCGGTTTTACCGACTATGCCTTGCAACACGGCGCCAAAAAGGTGATTGCGGTTGATGTCGGCACCGAGCAGCTCCACCCTAGTCTGCGACGCGATCGACGAATCGAGCTCCACGAGAAGACCGATATTCGCGATTTCACGCCGCGCGAGCCAGTCGACATCGTGGTGATGGACGTTAGTTTCATTAGTCTACGCGAGATCCTGCCGCATATCGCTTCGGTGGCGAGTCATGAGACGCAGATCGTCGCCATGGTGAAACCGCAGTTTGAAGCCGGGCGCGAGCAGATCAATAAAGGGATTATAAAAAACGATTCGGTACGTCGTCAGATCTTAAAAGATTTTGAGATGTGGGCGAAACAACTGTTTGTCATCAACGACAAACGCGACAGTGAAGTGGCCGGTGGCAAAGGCAATCGTGAGCGATTTTATTTGCTGCAAAAGCTTAAGTAGACACACTTTTAGACGTTGAAACGGAACTCGACAATATCACCGGGGCGCATCACGTACTCTTTGCCTTCGGTGCGAGCCTTGCCGGCTTGTTTGGCGGCTGTTTCGGAGCCGGCGGCAACCAGGTCGTCGAAGTCTATTACCTGTGCGGCAATAAATCCACGTTCAAAGTCGGTATGGATAACGCCCGCAGCTTGAGGGGCAGTGGCACCTTTTTGAATGGTCCAGGCGCGGATTTCTTTTGGTCCCGCTGTTAGATAGCTCTGAAGACCGAGGATATCGTAGGCAGCGTGAATCATTTGCTGAAGACCGGTTTCTTTGACACCGTAGCTTTCCAGCAGTTCCTGGGCGTCAGTCGGGTCGAGGCCTTTGAGTTCGTCCTCTAGTTTGGCGCAGACAAACAGGCTACGAGCGGGTGCTACTAGGCCGGTGAGAGCTTGCTGCTTGGTGGTATCTGTCAGCGTGGCTTCGTCAACATTAAAAGCATAAATGACGGGTTTAGCGGTGAGGAGGTGAAGGTCGGCGATAATCTCCTCGTCGAGCGAGGGTAGAGAGCTTAGCGGTGTGCCTGCTTCAAGGTGTCGGAGTAACGCTTCGAGGTAGGTTGCCTGCTCGCGGGCAGCTGGCTTTGACTTGGCCTCTTTTTGCAACTTTGGTAGACGATTTTCGATCGTTTGCATGTCAGCCAAGATAAGTTCGGTGTTGATAATCTCAATATCGCTCTTTGGATCGACCGTGTCGGCGACGTGGACGACATCCGGGTCATCAAAAGCTCGCACGATATGGACGATGGCCTCACATTGGCGGATGTTGGCTAGGAATTTATTGCCGAGACCTTCGCCTTTACTAGCCCCAGCCACGAGTCCGGCGATATCGACAAAGGTCACCGTAGCAGGGAGGACCTTCCCTGATCCATAGATATCCTTCAGGATAGTCAGACGCTCATCGGGGACGGGCACAATACCGGTATTTGGTTCAATCGTCGCGAATGGATAATTAGCGGCCAGAATGTCATTATTTGTCAGCGCATTAAAAAGTGTCGACTTGCCGACATTAGGAAGACCTACGATACCAATTGATAGACTCACAGTAACTATCGATTATAACAGAGGTACGGTGAAAATGCTTTCAAAAAAGTATTTTTACACCTACGCCAATGTGCTACCATAAGCAGTAACATGAAGTGGTTAAAACGGCTAAAAAGAGTACTTAAGAAAAAGCTTTTTTTAGTAGCGGTAATTGTACTTATCATCGCAAGTTGTGGAGGAGCTTTTTTCTGGTGGTACACTCACAACAACCAAAGCCAGGTTGTAGCGCCTTCAACAGGTGATGAGATATACACACCCGAACAAGAGTTGGCTGATGCCAAAAAACAACTTGGTGCGGCCAAGACAAAAGATGAACGGGTACAAGCCTACCAGAAGTTATCAAACGTCTATGCCAACAGGGGCGGTGAGGGTACGCAGGCGATAGCGTACGCTCAGAAAATGGTCGAAGAAGATCCGCAGGTTAACAGCTATGGTCAGCTCGGTTTTGCCGCCGAACAGGCCGGAGATTACAAAAAAGCAGCCGAGGCCTACGGGCAAGCCGCTGCGCTTGCGCCTAAATCTTCCGCAGACGACGCTAGGAGCGACTACAATTACTACTCTGGACGAGCACAACAAATGGAGAGTCGATGATGCTATCAAGAAAAGTCACATTATTTGGGCTGCTGTCTCTCGCGTTTGTTGTGACATTACTTACTATCGGTTCACAGCCGGTTTCAGCAGCTACCTACAACGGGACGGGGTATTTCACCAACAACCCAGCTCAGACGACATTGCAATGGAATGAGGATGTCTTCCCGGGTAGGACGAGTGCATCCAGCCCTGACACAATACCCGACAGAGCTCGTAATAAGGCAGGTTTCATCGGGTACATAAAGGATATGCTTAACGGCGGTCCCCAGCAGAGAACGGCTGCGGCGTATGTCATTAATACAATGGTTGGTGCTGGTAAAGATGGCGAGAAGTTTAACAAACAGAGAACACCTAGTCCAGCGATGATTGAGGACTGGGAAAAGAGGATTAATGACCCGTCCATTACAATGACTACCGACTTTCAGGATCCGAATCGATACGGGGGGATAACATTCTACGACCACTCGATCAATGATGTTTTCTTAACAAACTATAACCCAGGTGGACGACAGCTCATATTGTTTAAGCACGGTGCATCCGTTGTCTATGTGATCGAAAAGCCGTGTGGCAATCCAGTCGGTCGACTTAGCTTGCCAGTGCCAAAAGATAACTGGGAGGCAACACCTAACACTACTTCGCGTAAGAGTGCCATAAAGCCAGGTCAGAACATACCTTGGCATCATACAGTGAAAAAAACCGGACCAGACAATACTACTGATCCCATCTATTGGGAGATAAAACAATTCAAGAAAGATAATGGCGGACCAAATGAGGTTGGTATCACGATAGATCACGGTACTATGTCAAAAAATAAAACTAATGGAGAGATCCTTTCGAAAGATACAACTTATCTGAATGCTTCAGAGAGCGATATAGGCAAGCGGATATGTCAGTATATTCGTATAAAGCCGTATGCAATGGTCGACAACAATCTGAAAGATGAGCATTTTCGATCCTCAGATCCAGAGTGTGTTCCAGTTCGAAAAGAGGTTGAGAACGGTGACTTTGTGCCAAATGCCATTGTTTCACCGGATTATGCCGAACCGAACACCGAGTATTATTGGCATGCAACCGTCACGGATGGTTTTATTCCGCAGAGTACCCATCCTCACCCACCCGTACCTCAAAAAGAGGAATCAATCACATGGGAGGTTCATAAAATAATATATCCACCAAGCGTCACAAGCGAATATGCTGGTGGAACGGGACTTTTTGCATGTCCAGCGGGGGCAACATGCAATCAAGAAAGTTCTCCTCCAGGTCACGCTCTGAAGCAGCCGGGAAGTCCGAATCCGCTTCGGGTGCCGACGAGTGGTGATAATACTGGTGTTGTCCCAGATGATCTGGCGTCTGGAAGTCGCATTTGCTATGTCTCATCTGTCCATTTGCCCAAGGGTCTTGAGCCGCATACCCACTGGTATGACGATTATCGCTGGGAACAGACTGGTACAGATAGCCATGATGATCCAGTATATGGCTGGGTGAATCACCCGTACCCCGTACAAGAGGAAATCTACAAAGACGAGTCAACTCGACTATGGAGGCATAGTGCAGCCGATTGTGTTACGGTCGCCAAGCGACCACGAGTGCAGGTTCGTGGTGAGGATGTTGCGGTACGTGGTAACATCATCACAAGCGTGAGTAAATTCGCGGATGGAAAAACATTCGGTAGCTGGGTGGAATATGGAGCTTTTTCACTGGGCGAGAATGACTTTAGCGCATCAGGAGCAGCTTACAATGAAGGTTCTACTTCGGACGACAGAGCAGCCTGGAGCAAGCTAACGTTTGCAAACTACAAAGGCGAGCCATATGGTAATTTTGGATCTATTCCTGACGCGCCAAAGATAGCTGAGTACTACGCCTCGAAGATAACTGGCCCATGGAGCGGTAGTATTCTCGACGACAACAGCGGCGTCTTTTCGACAGGATCAACCTCAATCAGCGGCATAGGGGTAAGTAAGTCGTATGTCATATACTCGAGTGGTGATGTGACCATAGATCATAATATTGAATACAGCAATGGACCTTTTGATTCTGGTGCGAAATTGCCACAGGTAATCATCATTGCTAAGAACATTAAGATTACTGGAAATGTCACAAAGGTTGATGCTTGGCTTGTAACAGCGGTTAGCGGTGCAGACCACGGGAGTATCAATACGTGTTCTGATGTTGCAGACACAGCCCCATTAACTGACGGCGACTGCAGACTCCCACTTGTGGTAAATGGACCTGTTGTTACCGGTAACTTATTGCTACGACGGACGTACGGTGCGAGACCTGGTATCGACAGAGGCGTTGCTGCGGAAATATTTAGACTACGCCCTGACGCATTCATATGGGGCTATGGACAGTCAAGCTCGGACTCTGTCGCTCAAACGGTTGATATCTCAGAATTACCACCACGATTCTAGGCCATATGGGCTTGCTTTTAGAGATAGTGCTTATGTATAATGAGGGATAATATGACATTATTTAAAGGCGTGGGCGACTTTTTCGCATTAGACATCGGCACTAACGCTGTTCGTGTCGTACAGCTATCTGGCAGCACGGGTAATTGGACACTGCAGCACTACGGATACGCGCCGGTTGATAGTAGACTCACGTCAGCAAACTCGGTTGACGCCCAGCGTCGGCTTGGTGAGATTATTATGACGGCCGTCGGGCAGAGCGGTATCCGCACGAAAGATGTTGTGATTGGGTTGCCGTCACAAAAGACCTTCACGACGGTGATTGACGTGCCGGTGATGCCGGAGAGCGAGCTTCGCAGTACTATCAAGTATCAAATCGACCAGTATATTCCGATGTCTATTGATGAAGCTAAGGTTGACTGGGTACTGCTTGGCCAATCGGCCCATGACCCCAAGAAACAAGAAGTGTTGCTGGCGAGTACGGCTAATACCTACGCCGAGGAACGTCTCGAATTTGTGGAGGGTTTGGGACTAAACGTTATCGGTGCCGAACCTGACCCAATCGCAATGATCCGATCGCTATTGCCGACTAACGTACAAGACGCACGCTTAATTGTTGACATGGGTGACCAGTCAACCGATATCGCCATTACTTATGGGAATGCGCCACGCCTGGTCCGCACCGTTCCGATTGGTCTCCAGTCGCTGATCAAAACGGCGGTCCAGAACTTGAATGTGCAAGAAGATCAAGCTCGCCAATTTATTCTAAAGTTCGGCCTAACGCCCGATAGGCTCGAGGGTCAAGTTTTGAGGGCGCTAGAGAGTACACTCGACAACTTCGCGAGCGAGCTTGTTAAATCGATAAAATTCTTTCAGACACGCTACCCAAGTATTACTATCGGGGGCGTGCTACTATCGGGCTTTGCGAGTACTATCCCTCAGTTTAGCGAGTATGTTGCTGCCAAAGTTGGCGTGGCCTCAACACTCGCTAATCCATGGCAAGCTGTGTCCGTATCACAGAAAGACCAACAGCAACTCGCGCCTGTCTCAGCTGAGTTCGCAACTGTGATTGGCCTAGCGCAGCGGAGTAATAAGTCATGATCGAGATCAACCTTGTTCCCGATGTCAAGCAAGAACTTATTCGTGCCCACCGGCTGCGCACTACGGTGATATCAATGGCGACACTTATTGGCATTGTGTCGGGTGGTGTGGTGGTTGTGTTATCACTCTACGTTTTCGGTGCCCAGACCTTACGGTCTACCTTGGCGGATGGCACCATCAAGAGCGAGCAAGAAAAGATATCAAAAGTCGATGGTCTCGATAACGCACTTACTATTCAGGCGCAGCTGCAGAAACTTTCTGAGTTAAGTAGCGATCGCCAAGTCAATTCTCGCATCTTTGATCTACTATCTGCAATTGTGCCAGCGGCTCCCAATACAGTTGCAATCAGTAAGACTTCAGTCGACACGGACAGCAAAACAATTGATATTGAAGCCCAGGCAGATAGCGGCTATGCTGCGCTTGAGGCATTTCTCAAGACGATCGAAGCCACACGTCTCGAGTATTCAGTGGATAACTCAACAAAGTCAGTCGCCCTCGCTACGCATATCTCTGACAGTGGCCGAAGCTATGGCGAGGATGCCAGCGGCAAGAATGTCCTCCGATTCACTGTAAGTTTTGTATATCCTGACGAATTATTTATGCGCACAACGACAAAGGCCACAATTGTGGGACCAGATCGCAAGAACGCGACAGATTCATTCGAAGGCGTGCCCGCAAGTCTATTCACATCACGTGCTACCGACAACAAAGAGGGGAATAACTAATATGGCACAAGATAGAGCGCTTCGTAAGCGCCAGCAAATTGCCAATGCCAACCGAACGATGTTTATAACTGTTGCTGCAGTGTCGGCGCTTGTCGGTGTGGCGGTTGTTATCTCAATTTTCTTGGGTCAGAAGCTACTATTTAACGAGAAGGTGCTCGGCGAGAAGCAAAAAACTATCAGTACGCTCCAGAAAAATAATGAAGTGGCCAGCGCTCTCAAAGATGACGTGCGTGTTCTTAATACGAATCAGGCACTGAGGGATGCGAAGGCGCTACCAGATGACGAGCCACTACGTGTCGTGCTTGACGCACTGCCGTCTGATGCCAACTCCTCTGCATTTGGCGCTTCCTTGCAACAAGTTCTGTTGGTCGGAGACAATGTAAGCATTGATACACTCACCGTCAATCCAGTAGTGGGTGTCGAATCTACAGCATCGGATATGACCACTACGGACGCTGTAGCGACAGGGAATAACGCTATTAGCTTTAGTTTCTCGGTCTCGACCTCATCTGACGGAGCCGACAATCTCCGCTTACTACTCCAGCGGCTAGAACGCTCAATACGAATTGTTCATGTGCTCAGCTATGAGATCGAACGACAAGGCCCGCGCTTGGTTCTCAAAGCAACTGCCGAGGTGTACTACCAGCCAGAAACGACCGTTACTCTAAAAGAGAAAGTGGTAAAGCCATGAAGAAAACCGATGTAGCAATGATTATCTTGATCGCTTCATTGAGTGTTCTAGCGGCATACTTTATTGCCAGATCACTGCCCGTATTTAAGGATGCTAACCAACCGGTCAAGGTAAAAACAGCAACAGCAATCAGAAGTAAGGTCATAGAACCAGACGAGTCACTGTTCAACCCTGAGGCAATTAACCCAACCGTTGAGGTGATTATTGGTGGCGCTACTCAGGAATCAGCCACACAAGGGCAATAGGTGGTCGTTCTATGTCTCTTATGACAACTGACCTTCAAGAAAAACTCGTCACCCTGCTTACTGAAGAGGGTCTTGTTGACCAATCGGTAATTGACCAGGCGAGACAAACGGCCGAGACTCAGCAAAAGCCTGTACTCACTGTTCTGACGGAGACAGGAGCTGTTGATGGTGAACTATTGG
>Ga0265292_1002362_pt1 | contig 13242 bp, 11 predicted proteins | sample Munlanlewell296A_FD_189080 | JGI IMG/M metagenome (GOLD analysis project Ga0265292, IMG submission 189080) | Leachate microbial communities from a municipal landfill in Southern Ontario, Canada - Leachate well 296A | ecosystem: Engineered > Solid waste > Landfill > Unclassified | place: Canada...
TCGCGGTGCTCAAACGCGGCGGCACGTTCACTGCCTTCGGCATACCGTCCAAGCCCGTGCAGATAGATATGGCGGAGGAGATGATATTCAAGGCCGTTAAGATCATCTCGATCAACGGCAGGAAGATGTTTCAGACGTGGTACGAGGTCGCGAACCTGCTCGGCTCAGGCCGCGTGGACGTGAAACCAGTGATCACGCACGAGATGCCGCTGGCAAAGATCGACGAGGCGATGGCCATGCTGAATGCTAAGGAGATCAAGGCGGGGAAAATCGTCTTGAAACCGTGACTAGTGAATGGTGACTGGCGGTAAAATTCAAGATCTACCCCACCCTTGCCCTCCCCTTACAAAGGGGAGGGGATGTCCCCTCCTTTGTAAGGAGGGGCTAGGGGAGGTAGATCCTGTCATTCACGCCAGTCACAAATCACCAGTCACCAGTCACGATTGGAGGACTTATGTTCAACGCACTCAAGCCCATTCTTGAGAAAGAATTAGAGGACATTAAAAAAGAGGGCCTCTGGAAAGAAGAGTGGGAGATCCTCTCTCCGCAGGGCGCCACGATCAAGGTGGCAGCCGGCACGGTCATCAATTTTTGCGCCAATAATTACCTGGGGCTCGCGGATAACGCCGATGTCGTGAAGGCCGCGAAGGATGCGATGGACCGCTACGGTTTTGGCACCGCGTCGGTACGCTTCATCTGCGGCACGTTCGATATCCATTGCTCGACCGAGCGCGCGATTGCGAAGTTCTTCGGCACGGAGGACGCGATACTCTATTCCTCATGCTACGAGGCGAACGAGGGCCTGTTCGAGACGATCCTCACGGAGCAGGACGCGATCATCTCCGATCAGCTCAATCATGCGTCGATCATCGACGGAGTCAGGCTGTGCAAGGCAAAGCGCTTTCGCTATCTCAATTCGGATATGGCTGACCTCGAGGCGCGCCTCAAGGAGGCGGATGCCGCGGGCGCGAGGCTCAAGCTCATCGCCACGGACGGCGTCTTCTCGATGGACGGTTATATCGCCAGGCTGGAGGGGGTCTGCGACCTGGCCGAGAGATACAACGCGCTCGTAATGGTAGACGACAGCCACGCGACCGGATTCGTGGGCAAGACCGGCCGCGGCACGCCGGAGCATTGCGGCGTCATGAAGCGGGTCGACATCATCACGAGCACCATGGGCAAGGCCATGGGCGGGGCAGCCGGCGGCTTCACCACGGGCCGGCATGAGCTCGTCGAGCTCCTTCGCCAGCGCTCCAGGCCGTACCTCTTCTCAAACGCGCTTCCGCCAATGATCTGCGCGGCAACGCTCGCGGTGCTTGAGATGCTGGGTAAGACCACGTCGCTGCGCGACCGGTTGGAGGAGAACACCGGATACTTCCGCTCGGAGCTCAAGAAGGCGGGCCTCAAGGTCCTCGAGGGCACGCATCCGATAACGCCCATCATGTTCGGCGATGCGAAACTCGCCGCGGACGTGGCGAGGGATATGCTGGCCGAGGGCATCTACGTGAAGGGATTTTCCTATCCGGTCGTGCCCAAGGGCGCGGCGAGGATACGCTGCCAGGTCTCCGCGGTGCACACCCGCGAGCATCTGGACAAGACGGTCGCCGCATTCAGCAAAGTCTGCCGCAAACATGGGGCGCTATAACGCGCATCGGTTCTCCCTCGCAAGCCGACACCGTGCCACACAGTACGCGGTGACCCGCGGCTGGCATCTCGCAAACCGACACGGAGTTGAGCTCAGATCATAAGACTAACGGTGGATTTCCAGCCTATGCGGTCCCCATTGCTCGAAGCCTGCCTGCCTGCCGGTAGGCAGGCCGCGGGTCACCGCTTGCTCTGTGCCGTTTTCGATATGCGGAAGTGGCACGTAGTAAGCGGGGTTCCCCCGTTTATCGTGAAGCAATGGGGACCGCGATGGCAGGTGATTCGCCGTTAGCCTTATAAGCTGATCCAGACTCGGTGTCGGCTTGCTGAGCGATGAACGGGGGTGCCCCGCGCACTTCTTGGCACGGAGCCAGCCGCAGGTCGCCGCGTACTGTGGCACGGTGTCGGCTTGCCCGCCTGCCGGCCGGCGGGCAGGCGAGATGATGGACTGGGGACCCCGCTTTCGCAGTGGCGATGGACTACGTTGGGCTGTCGCGTTCTCCGGCACAGTATCGGCAGGATGACATGTTCGATGTCATTTTCCCCACAGCAATTGCCAGAATGGTTTTTCGAGCACGATGAGCTTCACGTCCATCCGCGTAAGCCTGTGCAGCTCGGCGGGGAGGGCGGAGGCATCTATCAAGGCCGTCGATGACGATGGGTCTATGGAGAGAAGTCGCACCCGCGCCTGGATATTGCCCTTTGCGGGATCAAGAATCTCGACCGAGATTTCGGATAGATCCGCGACGCGCTGAAGCTTCTCCGGGCTGAGAGATATCAGTAGCCGATCTTCCTGAGACCATTGCGCGGAGCCGGATATCGCAATCGTTTGTCTGTGGGCGCTGAGATAATAGAGGCCGACCGCTGCGAGCGTCATGACCGCAAGGCCTACGGCGATTACCGCGCGAACGCGCGAGCGGAGATCTTTCGAGGAGAAGCTGTCTATCAGGTTGTCGAATATGTCTTTCATCCGCACCTCATTTGCTGCTTTGTGCCAGCAGGTCCTCCGAAATCACGATCGCTCCGCTTTCAGTGCCGCGCAAATCGCAGATGCGCTTCAGCGTGAGCAGGAGTTCCTCGGGTGTCTTGAAGAGCTTCTTGGTTACCGATGTGCCGACGAAGAACAGATCCTCCGCCGCGAGCGGACAGAATATCTCGTCTTGAGCGGCCCTGGGAAGCGTCGCCAGCATGCGCTTGAAGAAGAGGTCGAGCTGGGCCGAGTCGATCTCGGGCAGGAGCAGGAGGATCGTGTCGCCGTCGAGGATCGCGCAATTGTCGCCCATGCGCATGCTTTTCTTGAGGAGCATGTCCACCGCTTCCATGTACCGCTCCGCCTCCGGCTGCCCGTAAGTATCTGCTATGTCGGAGAAGGAACGCACCTTGCACAGCGCGATGCAGAAACGCGAGCTGTAGCGCGAGGCCCGCTCCAGCTCAAGCCCCAGCTGCTGGCGAAGCATTGCGAGCCCGCCGAACTGCCTCCAGTAGAATTTGTAGAACGCGCCGCGTTTCTCGAAGAGCGTTTCGAACTGGCCCTCCTCCACGAACCTCCCGTCGTCCAGCACCAGGATGTTGTCCGCGGATTTTATCGTGGAGAGGCGGTGGGCGATCACGATCACCGTCTTTGAGGTGCGCAGATGCGAGATCACTTCATGTATGCGGAATTCGCTCTCCGCGTCCAGCGCGGAGGTCGCCTCGTCGAATATGATAACTGCGGGGTTGCGCAAAAGCGTGCGAGCGATGGCGATGCGCTGCCGCTGGCCGCCGGAGAGCTGGCCGCCGCCGACGCCTACAGGAGAATCGTAGCCGCCGGGCAGGCGCACGATAAAGTCGTGCGCTCCTGCCTGCTGCGCCGCACGCATGGCATCCCCCCGCTGCATCCCCTCGTTGCCGTAGAGAATGTTTTCTATGATAGTGCCGTCGAAGAGTGTGGTGTCCTGCGTGACGATCCCGATTCGCTCCCTGAGCTCGTGGATGCGCACCTCGGATATATTCTGGCCGTCCACGAGTATCATGCCTGCGGTTGGGTCGAAGAAGCGCAGCAGGAGATTGACGAGCGTAGTCTTTCCGCTGCCGGACGATCCCACGATTGCCGTCACCCTGTTCGGAGGGAAATGCACTGCTACGTCGTGCAGCACCTCCTCGTCGGGCGCATACGCGAATGAAAGGTTTGACGTGGCCACATCGCCTTGCTTGAGCGAGAGGTGGCCCGCGGATCGGTCTATGTCTTCCTCGGACGGCTGCTCCAGGACCTCGTTTAGCCTGCGCATGGAGACCATGTTGGTCTTCCATTCCGTGAACAGGCCTATGAACGCGCGGATCGGCCCCTCCAGCTGCTCCAGGTAGAGCATCAGGGCCACGATCTCTCCAATGGAGAGCTGCCCCCGCACCACCTGATAGCCGAGATACCAGGTGAGGAATACGCTCCACATCTGCAGCGTGATGGAGTTCGTGAAGGTCTGTATCACCTCAAGCAGCCTGCCCTTGACCGCGACGCGATAGCGACGGCGTATGAGTGCGGAAAACGAGAGCGTCTCGCGGCGTTCCTGGCCAAAGGCCTTGATCGTCTTTATGTTGGCGAGCCGCTCGCTGGCGCGGCTGTAGATGTCGGAGTCCGCCTCGATGGTTTCCGCTCGCACGCGGGCGCGGCGCCCCGAGTAAAAGCTCGCCTCCGCCACATAGAGTGGTACCGACACGAGCGCCAGCAGGGTGAGCCACGGATTGATCGACAAAGCGATGAAGAGGATGATGATGAACCTGCCGCCGTCGATGATCGTCGTGGGAAGGATGTTCGCGACTATGCCCACCGTGTTGTAGACGTCATCGGTTATGCGGATGAGCAGATCGCCGGACCTCTTCTCCTGGTGAAAGCGCAGCGGCAGGCACTGTATCGCGTGGAAGACGCGCTCGGTGAGCGTCGCCGTGGTTTCCTGGTTCACGTATATCTGGAGGTAGTCGGAGCAGACGCTCAGGAAGAAGTATATGAAGTAAACCGCGACTATCGCACCGATCGTAGTGTTGAGCAGCGCAAGGTCCCGGTACGGGTACGCGTAGTCGAACAGTACCCTCGTGAAGAGGGGGGCGGTCAGCCCCATGACCGTCATGCCGATGTCGAAGAGGATCGAGATGAGGAAGACGCCGATATAGGGCTTGAGTAGAGCGTGATATTTCTGCAGGACCCTGATGTCTTCCATGGAATTGGACGAATATTACAGATGACCTGCAAATTCTGCAAGATACAAACGAATCGATGCAGAGATGTATTGCCAAATGTGCGATTTTTGAATTAATGGACACCTCTGAAAACCTATTTGAAGTCATGTCATTCCCGCATGTTCTTAGCGGGAATGACAATGACAAAATTGGGGTTTTTAGAGGTGCCCTGATGGCAGCTGGAGGATCTGCATGGGGAATACGACGGTATTTTACGATGACCTCTGCACCTACCACGAGATGGGGTATCTTCACCCTGAATCTCCCAGGCGTCTGCTCTCGGTGAAAGAAGTGCTGGATGGAGACGGGATCGGCCGCGAGCTGGCGAGACTCGGACCCCGTGACGCTACCGAAGGCGAGATCGCGCTGATCCACGACGAGAATTACATAAAGCGCATCAAGGCAACGGATGGCGGCGAGCTCGTTGCCCTCGATCCTGATACCAGCGCCAATGCATACACGTGGAAGGCGGCCCTGCGCGCGGCGGGAGGAACGCTCGCGTGCGTCGATTCCGTGTTCAAGGGAAAGGCGAGGAATGCCTACGCCTTCGTGCGGCCGCCCGGGCATCACGCTGAGCGCGCGAGGGCCATGGGCTTCTGCATATTCAACAACATCGCGATCGCAGCGGAGTCGCTCATCAAGGGAAAAGGCCTCGGCCGCGTGGCGATCATCGACTTCGACGTGCATCACGGCAACGGCACGCAGCATGCCTTCTATCGAAGGGGCGACGTCTTCTTCGCTTCGCTCCATCGCTTCCCGTTTTACCCCGGGACCGGCGCTCTGGACGAGACGGGCGAGGGCGAGGGAAGGGGGGCTACCCTGAACGTGCCGCTTCATGCGGGCGCTGACGACGACGATCACCTCCGCGCGCTCTGCGACACGATCATCCCCGAGGTGGAGCGCTTTGCGCCGGAGTTTCTCCTCGTTTCCTCGGGCTACGATGCCCATGTGAGGGACCCGCTGGGCGGCATGCGCGTCACCACGGACGGCTATCGCCGGATGATGCGCTCGCTCGTGGAACTCGCCGATGATTGCTGCAATGGGAGACTCGTCGTTGTGCTCGAGGGCGGGTACGACCTCGCGGCGCTCAGGGAATGCACGGAGGCCTCTCTGGAGGCGATGGTAGAGGGTTGATGCCTACTTCAGAATCAAGGAGGGTGAGATGAAAAAAATTATAGCGTGCGCGGCGGTCGTAATGTTCGTTCTGACTCTGGGCTGCAGATCGGGCATCGCGCAGAACAAGGCGCCGGCAAAGGCGCAGGAAAAGGGGAGCGCCATGAGCTCTACGCAGAAGAAGTGGGCTGAACCGACAAAGGCCGATGTGGATCCCGCAAAGAAATATATCGCCATCATCAAGACGAACAAGGGCACGATCGAATGCGAGATCTTTGCAAAGGACGCGCCTCTATCGGCGACGAATTTCAAATATCTGGCGGATGGCGGATTCTATAACGGTCTCACGTTCCACAGGGTCGAACCGGGCTTTGTCATCCAGGGCGGGGATCCCACTGCCACTGGCAGCGGCGGACCGGGCTACACGATTCCGGCGGAAATCGGCCACAAGCACCTGCAGGGTGCGCTCGCATGGGCGCGCACGGGCGATGCCGTGAACCCGGAGCGCCGATCGAGCGGCTCGCAGTTCTACATCACGCTCAAGCCGACGCCGTTCCTCGACGGCGCATATACGGTCTTCGGCCAGACGATCAAGGGCATGGATGTGGTGGAGAAAATCCAGCGCGGGGACAAGATCGAATCCGTCACGGTCAAGGCGGAGTGATTCGAGGGTTGAAAATTATTTCGCGGTGTTTCCATTGGCGGACCGCGCGTTGACGGCTTGCGCAGCTTGCGCGCAGGCGTTCGGATAACCGCCCAGACTCAGCCAGCAGATTTGCGCCCACGCGGAAGAATTGCTGGGCTGGGCCGCGACAACTTTGCGGAAATACGAAAACGCCGTTTCGCTGTCGTTCATGTAGGCATAGTGAAGCCCCAGACCATAAAGGGCCAGCGTGTTGTGCGGAGCAACGGCTTCGACGTTCTTGATGGGCGCCGTAGGGCTGGCGCTCATCTTCATAGAAGCGCCGTCCTGCACCATGCTTCTATTGTATAGGTACGTCGCGAAGAGATCAGCCTCGGTGCCTACGTAATATTTATTGTATGGCGAGCTGCGCTGCACGTCGATGATCTGCATGTCGGCAAAATAAACTGCGCCGTACGCCTCATCGCGAATCATGACTGCCGCATGAGGCGAGAGTACGTCATGCTCATCGACTTGCGGAATATCTATCGGGTACGCCTTCAATCCCATCCTGAGCGCGATGACATAGTACAACGCCTGAAATTCGGTGCAGCGCGCGAATCCCCGATCCAGCGCCTGATTGACGTCCGCTTCGGGTTCGGTGTGGTCTGCATAACGCAGTCCCAATCCGCCTTTATCCCTTGGCTCGCGCATTGCGTGCAGGATGATGTTGGCCCTGATGAAAGCCTGCGATGTCCCCGGCTTTGTCTTTGCCTCTTGCTTTGCCTGCGCCTCGACATTCTGAATAAAGCGCGAGATCAATTCTTCGTGGGCCGAATCAAAGACCCAGGGCGCGTCGCTCCCGAATTTGTTTGTGAAGAGCGTTGTCGCGTTTGGCGACGGACGACTCAGCAAGCTCTTATTCAGATAACCCTGCCACGTCTCGACGGACCCTAGGCGGCCATCGGCCCATCCCGGAATCGGCATAGCCCCGGCAGTCCAATAATTGATCCGTTTTTCTCCTGTATCAAACTTAGATGCATCGACATTCAGATCAGCGCACATTTGGCGACAGAGATCGGCCGCGATCGGATCTTGTGAGCGAAGGGATTCGCAGGTTAGTGTCATAGTATTGACGTGTGTCAGCCGCCGCGTGTCATACAATTGTCGATTCGTCTATGAAAATGTTGCGCGGAAAATCATAGTCATCGATGAATTTATAAATAACCCTCTAAAATCATATGGTTACAACGCATAGAAGGACGATGCGTTATCCAGCATCTCTCAAAAGAGGCGGGTATGATTCTTGCAATATAATGGGCAGGCAGTCCTTTCAACGATTTTTCTACGAATTGAGGAGGAGGGTATTATGGTAAAACCAGTCGAGGTAAAAGTATTGGGACTTACGATCAAGGAGGGAGATGACCTGGCGGGCAAAGCGAAATTGACCCCCGATGACAGGGTCAAGGGCGTCAGCGGAATGGAGATGAGCGGCTCTGAGTTTGTCGCGTTCGCAAATAAAATGGGTCGCAAAGATATACGGCTGGGGATGAGCTTTCAAGACCTCGGCTCTCTCTCTCGATTTGCGCCGGACGCGAAACAGGCCGCGGGTCTTCTTGCTCCGATCAGCGACCAGAATATTGATGCGCGTGCGCCGGAGCGACCGTCGTTCAAACAGTTCACATTTACTTTTGCGGATATTTCAGCGCAAAAGAGTTTTTCCGTGAAGGCGGATTCGGTCCGAGATGTGAATCCGGCCGACATACCGGCAAGGAGATGGCTCCAGAATCACGGCTACACATTACTGGGGAAACCGGACGACACCACTCTGATCGCTATTCAGACCGATAAATATGATGCGATGATCGATAAGATTCATGATGAGGCTGAAAGTCTGGGCCTTAATCCGGTGGTTGCAAAAGGGGAATTTGATAAACAGCATCCGACAGTACAGTGATGCGCCGGATTCACAAAAGGAGGCCCGGCAGGATGCATGCGTTTGATCTCCTTTTAGCGTGGTAAGGAATTTCTTCCTTCAGGCCGAAAAGACGACCGCATCGCACTTCCCATCGGGCCTTGTTGCCTGAAACAGCTTTTCAAGACCGCTAAACGTGCCCTTTGAACGACCGGGCAAGATGGTGGCCTATTCCAGATGAAATATGCCGCTGTTCCTCAGCGGCATTCATCCCTTGTGACCCCATCTTTTCCTCTTCCCATCCCTTCATCGCCAGCTCGCGCGCGCGCTCTTTTCTCTGGTTGCGCGCAGCGTGACCCTTAAAAATATTCGGGAAACGCATATAAGGACCTCCTTTTTTACAGACCTCAACCTCTGTATGAATTATAGCACCGTGCGGTGATGGAATGAAGCGGCCAACTGACAGGGAGGTAAAGCAGTTGTAAAATAAAGGGAGGATAACGATTTGGTATTAAAGGGTTTCTTATAGTCCTTCGCCGCCCCCGCGCTCATAATCCTCTTCAAAAAACTCGCCCGCGCGATCGGAGCCGCCGCGGGGCGCAGGGCCGGCGACGTTGGCGTGTGCGCCGGCGATAGCAGAGCCTCCTGTGAGAGAGGCCATCTTTTCCATCGGGAAACCGTCCGGCGTCGGGAAATCCTTTGCCTCCCAGGTCCCGATCGCGTTCTTCATGAAGTCCAGGAAGATCGGTGCCGCGATCGTCCCGCCCGTCGCGCCGTGGGCGATCCGCGTGATCTCGTCATAGCCTACCCACACGCCTGCAACCAGATCCGGGACAAAGCCTATGAACCAGCAATCGGTCTCGTCGTTTGTGGTGCCGGTCTTGCCTCCGGTCGGCTTCCCCAGCGGCTTGACGCGAGTTCCAGTGCCGCTTTCGACTACGCCCTTGAGAAGGTTGACCATGAGGAAAGCGGTCTGCGGCGTCATTACGTGTCCCGGCGGGATCGATGTGCCGTAGAGCGTCTTGATCTCGAGGTCGGTGAGGTTCAGCTTGTCTTTTTCGAGCCACTTGCGGTTCTGTTCGAATAGCGCCGTGTTGAGTTCATCCTCGGAGACCTGGCGGCCCTCCACCTTCTTGCCGGCCTCTGCCTTGGGCTCCTCCGCTGCGCCGGCCTCGACTTGCGCAGCAGGTGCCGGGGACTCGGTCGGAGTATCGGCAGATTCCAGCACGTTGCCCTTTGAGTCCTCGATCTTTGTTATGGCGATGGCGGGCATGAGCTTGCCGTCGTTGTCGAATACCGAATATGCCTGCACCATCTCGTAGAGATAAACGCTGTTTGCGCCAAGCGCCATGGAGAGGTACTTGCCGATGGGCGACGTCATGCCCATCTTGCGCTCATATGCCGTGAGATAGTGGGTGCCGATGTCGTAGGTGATCTTTGCTGTAGGGATGTTGCGCGAGAACTTGATCGCGTTCTGGAACGTGGTCGCGCCGTTGTAGTTGCCGCCGTAGTTCTTGGGAGCCCATGTCTGGCCGCGGCCGACGACGAAGACCACCGGCTCATCCATGAGGACGGTGTTGAACGTGTAGCCCTTGTCCAGCGCAGAGGAATATACAAAAGGCTTGAACGATGAGCCGGGCTGGCGCAACGCCTGCGTCGCGCGATTGAACTCGCTCTTTTCAAAATCAAATCCGCCGATCATCGCCTTGATGTAACCTGTGTGCGGATCCTCCGCCATGAGGGCGCTCTGGATCTGCGGATCCTGCGTGAGGTCGAACTGCCCGTCGACCCGCGGCCGCACAAACACCACGTTTCCTATAGCCAGAGCCTGCTCCGGTTTTGTTATGTAGTTGCCGTTTTCAGCCCCGAGCCACGCCTCGGAATATGCGTGAGCCCACTTCATGCCTTCGAGCGGTATTGCGCCGGCGATGTTGCCGACCTGCACCTGGGCCGATGTGCCGGCGAAGCCCGTGACTACGGCCTTATACATCCTGTCGGGGGAAAGCGCTGCATTTGCAACCGTCTGCATGCCGCCCTTCTCAGGAGGCCACTGGATGACCTGCTGCCCTTCGTCTTCGATCTCCTTTGCCAACTGTTTTGCCCGCTCCGCTATCTTCTCCACGGGCACGCGCTCGAGCGGACCTCGCCATCCCTTCCTGTGGTCGAGCGACTCTATGCCGCGGCGGATCGCCATGTTCGCCATGCGCTGCATCGGCATATCCACGGTGGTGTAGATCTTGAGTCCCTTGTGATAGAGAACTTCGTCGCCGTACTTCTCTTTGACGAGTCTTCGCACGTGTTCGGTAAACCATGCGGCGTCAGGATCATCGAATGCGCGGTCCGTGCCGGCGACGAATATGGGGAACTTCTCCTCCAGCGCTTTCTTCGCCTCGTCCTCCTTGACGTGTCCCTCATCCACCATGCGGCGGAGCACGTGCTGCTGCCGTTTGCGCGCCTCTGCAGGGTTTATCACCGGCGAGAAATTCGTGGGGGCGGTGGGGAGACCCGCGATGAGCGTGATCTGCGCGAGCGAAAGCTCACCCAGCGGCTTGTGGTAATAATTGCGGGCCGCAGCGGCAACGCCGTAGGCGCGATTGCCGAGATAGATCTGATTGAGATACAGCGTGAGGATCTGCTCCTTGTTGAGATAGCGCTCGATCCGGGTGGCCAGGATCGCTTCCTTGATCTTTCGATCCATGGTGCGCTCGCGCGTGAGAAGCAGGGATCGAGTGATCTGCTGGGTGATGGTAGAGCCGCCCTGTTTCACGGATCCTGCGCGCAGATTTTCCACGAACGCGCGCGCGATCGAGCGCATGTCCACGCCCTTGTGCTCGAAGAAGCGCGAATCCTCGGAGTCGACGAAGGCCTGGTAGACCGGCTTCGGGAACTCATTGAAGGGGAGGTAGAAGCGGCACTCGATCCAGAACTCGCCGATCTTGGAGCCGTCGCTCGCGAACACCTCGCTGATGACCGGCGGCTGATAGTCCTCGAGCGTCATTATGTCGGGCAGATCGCGCGCAAAATAAAAGTAGATCGCGAGGAAAGAGACCGTGGAAAAGATGATGATGCCGGCCACTATGCTGAACACGAGTTTTATTAGGCGCAGGCTGTCGCCCACAAGTACGAGACACCGGGTGAGGAAAGGGGAGTGCATCGTGTAGACATTCTCCTGGTATTATAGAGACGCAACTCGCATGTGCGAGGGAGGGGATTTGAACCCCTATGAGATTGCTCTCACTAGCTCCTGAGGCTAGCGCGTCTGCCGTTCCGCCACCCTCGCAAAAAACAGGGGCGCTCGTACCACGCACCCGGGTATAGATCAATGATTTTTTTGGGATTTTCCCGGAAAGCTACTCCGCTTCGGCCTCTTCCTCAAAGGGATTCAACTCGTCCTCCTCAAAGAGTATGGCGCCGCAGTTTGGGCAGGTCGAGTCGCCCCCCACGAACTGGCCGCAATTGGGGCAGGTCTCAGGGTTGTCGAAACCGAGTTCATCGAGTCGAGGCATGGGGTTCACCTCCATAAAGGCGAGACAGGCGAGACAAGCGTAAGTCACTCCGTGTTTTCAAAGGGACACCTTGTTTTTCACACTTGTCTCGCGTGACTCGCGTTTCTCGCCTGTCTCGCATTGTCAGCTATTTTTTATATGCGTCCCGGTCTTTCCGCGCAAAGCAGCGAGACATCTAGGTATGGAGGTGATGATCGCCTCTTTGCCCCCGCCCCGCAAGAACTGCAGGCATGCCTCGATCTTCGGCCGCATGCTGCCGTCCGCAAACTCGCCGTGATCGAGGTGCTTCATAAGCTCATCGAGCGTGACATTTGAAAGTGCGCGCTGGCTCTGCGTCCCGAAGCCTGCGTAGGCGTATTCGACGCCGGTCATGATCACGAGCGTGTCGGCGCCTACTTCGTTTGCGAGGAGCGCGCTGGTGAGGTCCTTGTCGATCACCGCCTCGATGCCGTAATACATATTGTGACGGTTGAGCGCCACCGGGATTCCGCCGCCCCCGCCGCAGATCACGATGAAACCGCGTTCGAACATCGCCTTTATCGGCTCCGCCTCGAGCACGCGCACGGGCCTGGGGGAGGGAACCACGCGGCGAAAGCCCCGGCCTGCGTCCTCGCGCATGGTCCAGCCGCGGCCGGCCATGAGTTCCTTGGATTCCTGCTCGGAGTAGAACATGCCCACGGGCTTTGAAGGGTTCTCGAACGCCGGGTCGTGCGCGTCCACGAGCACCTGCGTGATCGCGGTCACCACCGGCAGCTTCACGCCGCGCTTTCTCAAGCTGTTGCAGAGCACCTGCTGGATCATGTAGCCCATGCCGCCCTGCGTGTCAGCGCCGCACACGTCCATGGGAAGGGGATATACGGAGCGGGACGCGATCTCGCTGCGCAGGATAGCGGCGCCGACCTGGGGGCCGTTTCCGTGGGTCACGAGGATGCGGTCGAACCCGTTTATCACGAGTTCGGCCACGTGCTCCATGCTCTCTATCGTGGAATAGAACTGCTCCTGTATTGTGCCCCTCAGCCCTGGCTTACTGATGGCGTTTCCGCCCAGCGCTATGAGGAGGCCGCCCTTCTTGGCCATGATACCTCCTGAGGCGGGGGCTATATGGGAGGCCCTGGCGGGCGTCAAGGTGAAATAAAGCGAAATAAAGAGGGGGTTTAGCCTGTTTACAGTGGTTACTGCCTGATCTTCCATACGGTGATCAAAAATCGATCTGAGGCGATGGTACTGCGAGA